>Ga0114931_10001106_pt1 | contig 34287 bp, 32 predicted proteins | sample 2SBtaG_FD_89579 | JGI IMG/M metagenome (GOLD analysis project Ga0114931, IMG submission 89579) | Deep subsurface microbial communities from Kolumbo volcano to uncover new lineages of life (NeLLi) - 2SBTROV14_V59a metaG | ecosystem: Environmental > Aquatic > Marine > Volcanic | place: Kolumbo...
GCTACACTATTGGTATAGATCCCACCTACAATTTCTATAATGGTAAAAATCAGGTTCAGCGTAAAAGCAAACCTAATATTTTGGAAGGTATGTGAATGATGATGTGCCATACACAAAATGACCCATCAAAGGTATAGCAAGATAGCGCAATATCCACTATTATTGAATAAGAGGCAGGATATCAGGCTTCTATAATCTCCTTGTCAGTTAATTGTTTGTCGTAAAGAGCTTTGTAGTATCCTTCTTTCTGAAGCAATTCATCATGTGTACCCTTTTCAACCATCTTTCCTTCTTCCAGAACAATAATCATATCTGCAAGTTTTGCCGATGAAACCCGATGACTGATGATAACCGACGTCCGACCTCTCATGATCCGCTTCATACTACTTAAAATGATATGTTCAGTTTTAGTATCCACGGCAGATAGTGCGTCATCCAGGATCAGAATTTTCGGTTCCCTAGCTATGGCCCTCGCAATAGATACCCGTTGTTTCTGGCCTCCTGACAAGGTCATCCCACGCTCACCCAGAACCGTATCAAATTCTTGGGGAAACTCCATGACATTATCGTATAAGTCTGCATCTTTAGCGGCTTCCAGGATACGCTCTTCCGAAATATTCTGACTTCCAAATGCAATGTTGTTCTTAATGCTGTCGGAAAATAAGAAGACATCCTGTGGAACATATCCTATTTGCCTTCTGACCAGATGAGGGTTATAGTCAGGCAATGGCCTGTCATCAATGAGAATCTGACCTTTTGTTGTATCGAACATCCGGCAAATAAGATTAGCTGCTGTGCTTTTCCCCGAACCTGTCGATCCAACAATCGCCAGGGATTCTCCTTCTTTTACCTTGAAACTCAAGTTGTCAATAGCCGTTATACCGGAATCCGGATACGTATAGGAAACATTTTTAAATTCAATTCTTCCTTGAATATCGTCCATTATATTTACCTCACTAGTCAGGTCATTTTCAACATTCAGAAACTCATTGATCCGCTTTTGTGACGCAGCGGCACGTTGGGCAATGCTGGATATCCATCCAAGTGCAGTAACGGGCCAGGTCAGCATATTCACATAAATTACAAATTCAGCAATATTCCCATAGCTTACTGAACCGGCTATCATCTCTTTCCCTCCTATATAAATGACCAAGATATTGCTCAGCCCAATTAGAGACATGATAAGAGGAAAAAACAAGGAATTAACCTGTGTGAGCCTCAAAGACTTCCTTTTATATCCATCACTTTCCACCTCGAATTGTCTGGAAGAATCGTCCTCACGAACAAAAGATTTTAATACCCTAATACCTGAAAATGCCTCCTGTACATAGGTAGAAAGCCTAGACTGACTTCTTTGAATTGCTTCAGATCGACGATTGATGATGTTATTTACATAGTATATGCTAAAGGACAAAAGAGGAAGAGGTAACAATGCGAAGAGGGTAAGCTTTACATTAATAGAGAACATATAAGGAATTAGCATCAGGAATAGTATCACCAGATTGATCCCATACATTATAGATGGGCCAAGATACATGCGTACCCGACTAACATCTTCGGAAATACGATTCATCAGATCACCTGTATTATTCCTCCTGTAGAAGGTCAGCGGAAGGGTTTGATAGTGCCGGTAGATTTCGTTTTTTAAATCATATTCTACCAATCTGGACATCACAATCAGGGTCTGGCGTACCAAAAAAAGAAAAAAACCACGTGTAAGTGCCAGGGCAATGATAATTAATGCATAGATCAAAATACTACCCGTAAATGAACTAAAAATGGTGCCTTGGAGATCAAATGAATCCAGGTTCCGGTAAAGCGTAATATTGTCAATTACCAGGTCCATGGCCCTTCGAACCAGTTGGGCTGGAAGAATCTGGAATAGATTCGTTAAAATCGTAAAAATTATCCCCAGGAGCAGATAATGCTTGTACTTAAATAAATACTTGTTTAATCGATTTAATGCCTTCACAACGACCCTCGAAAACTTAATGAATTAATGATTAAAACTGCATATAGTTCTTGAAATCAAGTATTTTTGCGGCTGTCATAGATTTAAAAATATGCGGTTTTTCATCCAAAATTAGCACAATAAAATTAACCAGTATAAAATAACCAAGTAATGAGTCTTGTAAATGAAGTTGACCAACCTGTAAGCCAGTCTGTCTTCTCAAAGAGTCGGGACATGGGGCATGAACAAGTCGTTTTTTGTTCCGATAAGGCCACAGGATTGCGCGCCATCATAGCCATTCATAATACAGTTCTTGGTCCATCATTGGGAGGAACAAGAATGTGGAACTACGCCTCAGAGGAGGCCGCTCTTACCGATGTCCTCCGATTATCAAGAGGGATGACGTACAAAGCTGCCATCAGCGGACTGAATCTGGGAGGGGGTAAGGCTGTAATTATTGGCAATCCTGAGAAAGATAAAAGTGAAGCCATGATGCGGCGATTTGGAAGGTTTGTAGATAGCCTCGGTGGCCGGTATATTACTGCAGAAGATGTAAGTATGACCGTGCGCGACATGGAATATATCCATATGGAAACAGAATTTGTTACTGGACTCCCCCCGTCACAAGGAGGCGGTGGAGACCCTTCATTGTTAACTGCCTACGGAGCCTACCTTGGTATGAAAGGGACAGCCAAAAAAGTGTTCGGATCCGATAGCCTCTCGGACAAATCTGTGGCCGTCCAAGGCGTTGGTCATGTTGGATCACACCTCGTTGAGCATTTAGCCAAGGAAGGGGCAAAGGTTTTTATCTCCGACATATCAGAGAAAAAAGTAGCTGAAGTGGCAAAGCACACAGGCGCCATTCCTGTAAACATGAATGAGATCTACGATATTGACGTGGACATTTATGCACCTTGTGCCCTGGGGGCTACCCTTAATGATGATACAATCCCTCGTCTTAAAGCGAGCATGGTTGCAGGATCTGCCAATAACCAGCTCGAAGACGAGGTGAAGCATGGGCACATGCTCCTCGACAAAGGCATTGTATATGCCCCCGATTTTCTGATCAATGCAGGAGGTTTGATCAATGTGGGGGCTGAATATTACGGTCCTTATAATAAGGAAAAGGCATATTCAGATGCTGAAAAGATATACGATACATGTATTGACATACAAAATAAGGCAGACGACGAATCGTTGACTCCTCAGGAAGCAGCTATCAAAATTTGCGAAGAACGAATGGAACAGATTGGAAAGATAAAATTGGCCTATTGAGTCGAAATTTGCCATCAGGAGAAGTTAACGCTCTTTTACTTATTGAATAGTGCTAAACCGACGGACCATCAGGATTAAAGCCATGCAAAGCATTTTCGCGTTTGAACAATGCAAAAAGGCTAATTATAACCTGGCTCTAGATTTAATAAGCGATGCGTTCAAGCCGGATCTCAATTCCATGGAAGTTCAAAACAAGTCGCTCCTTAAAACGCAGGGAAAAGAGGCTCTCTCGTTGTTCAACCAACATTATGATGATCAATCGCTGCCAAAGGATGGTTCCAAAGAAGCGAAAATTCTTGATGTGGTCAATTCCGCCATTGATAAATACCATGCGGAAGTTCTTAAAGACCGGGAGTATTTGCGAAAGACTATGCTACGTGATGCCGAGACGATTATTGATAGGTTTATCTGGTTGCTTGAGGTACCTAATATCATAAAAGACCTGGCCAACCAGGAAAAATCCAGAAAAATGCTTCCGCCTTTAAACCATTTCCTGGAAAATAGGGTGTTGGTAAGCTTGAAAAACAATAAACAGGTAAAAAAAAGATCAGAGAAAAGCAAACTTAGCTGGTCTCCTTATGAAGAAGAACTGAAAATATGGTTGCGTGAAATCATTTATAAGGACGATATCTTTCTCAGCTATTTAAAGGAAGAGTCTTCTGATTTTCAATCAGATAAGGAGCTTGTTCAGCACTTGTTTAAAGGCGTCATCTTTAAACATGAGATAATCAGGCAATTTATGGAAAAAATTGACCTGTATTGGTCTGAAAACGAAGCCATTATAAAAAGCATGGTCTCGAAAACAGTAAAGGGCATTGATTCTGAAGATGGTAAATTTGACCTGGCCGAACTCTCCTATAACTGGGAGGATGATAAGGTGTTTTTCAATACCATTTTTGAAAAGACATTGATACATGAAAAAGAATATGAAGCTCTGATTGGCAAAAAAGCAAGCAACTGGGATATCGACCGTATGGCCGGTACAGATAAAATTCTGCTTGAAATGGCCATTCAGGAGATGATCAACTTTCCCGCAATACCTATAAAGGTAACAATCAATGAGTATATTGAGATATCAAAACGATACAGTACCCCAAAAAGCAAGCAGTTCGTCAATGGTGTTTTAGATGTAATTGCACTAGATTTGCAAAAGCGCGGATTGATAAAGAAGAGTGGTAGAGGATTAATAGACAACAAATAACAAAATGAGTAGGAGATCCAGTTCATTGATGTCGTTTCTTGTTGGTGCAGCTACAGGAGCAGTGCTGGGATTGCTCTTTGCCCCTGATAAAGGGGTGAACACACGGAGCAAACTTTCGTATAAGTTAGATAAGTATAAATCTATGTTGGAAGAATTAATTGAGGACTTATTACGTGGTGAGGATTCCCCGGTCAGTGCTGCCAAATCGAAAAGTGAAAAAGTGATTACTGACGCTAAGGAGAAAGCAGAAAAATTGCTTGAAGACGTTGATAACCTGATAGGTCATATCAAAAGTGAAGAAAAAGAAGATGAATAATAACCTTAAATTTTATTAATAATGAGATCAATAAGTGCAAAATTAGTCATGGTCATCGTGGTGCTGGGTGCTATGATGACAGCTTGTAAGGACAAAGATTCGGAAAAGAGAATTGCTGAACTGGAAAGCAGGCTTTCTGAACTAGAAGGGACTTCTACACCTGCCAAAACAAATACGGCAACTACTCCTGCCACACCTGATCAAAAACCTGAAGGCCCTTTACCGGCTTTTGAATGGGATGCTACTGAACATGACTTTGGTACAATAAAAGAAGGTGATAAAGTGAATTATACCTATAAGTTTAAAAACTCTGGTGAGGTTCCTTTGATTATTGAGAATGTAAGGCCTTCCTGTGGCTGCACGGCTCCCCATTGGTCAAAAGAGCCAATTCCTGTAGGGGGCGTGGGAGAAGTGCAAGTGGAATTTAACAGCAAGGGCAAAAAGAATGCCCAGAATAAAACGGTCACGGTAACCGCCAATACATGGCCAAAAACAACAACATTGAGATTTAAAACATTTGTAACACCGGAGCCAAAATAAGGCGGAGGAATTTACTTGAAGTAATTTTATGATTTTACAAATTTTGGCCCAGACCAGCAGTCAGCCTGGTGGAGGTTATATGCAAATTGTTTTTTTTGTAGGCATCGGACTGGTCTTCTATTTCTTTATGATTCGTCCTCAACAAAAAAAACAGAAAGAGCAAAAGAAGTTTACACAAGAAATCAAAAAAGGTGAAACCGTCGTCACTGTTGGAGGTGTCCATGGGAAGGTCCATTCAGTGAACGATACTACTGTGGTCCTCGATGTTGACAAAGGTACCAAACTCACTTTTGAGAAATCTTCAATATCCCTGGAAGCAACAAAGAACAACCAATAGACTGATTGGATTTTAATGCAAAAAGGACAATTAAAAGGTTATGGTCGCTTAGACCTGACAACCTTAAAATTGTTGTGCTTTGCATCATCACTGCAACAACCTATTGGTTATTTCTTGCACTCAACAAACCATATGATACTTCCGTCAGATACCCGGTCAAATGGATATTTGATAATGAAAATTATGTTGTCGTGGACAATCTACCCGATCGTATCCGAATGAACGTGCACGGAATGGGATGGAATCTCCTCAGAGCCTCTTTTGGGTTGAAGGTGCAACCATTATCCATCAATCTGTCGAACCCTGCAGGAACGAAGAGAATTGCAGGTATATCACTCACCACTGAGGTAGCTGAGGAACTCGAAGGGTTAGAACTCAATTACATCATTGATGATACCCTACATTTAAACATTGACCATCGGACAACGAAGTCATTTGCAGTGTATATTGATAGTGCAGGCATTTCCTTGTCTCCCAACTTCCGCATTACCTCTCCTGTCAGGTATGATGTCGATCTTGTATCTCTGAATGGTCCATCTACCATGCTCAATGCTATGCCGGCAGATTCATTTCTGGTACACATCGAGGAGCAGGAAATTGATCAGGATTTTGACGAAGACGTTCCATTCGTTGTAAATCGGCCAGATCTTTTTAAGATTGACCCTGAATCAACCCATATCACTTTTCAGGTCAAAAAATTTCAAACAAATTCGCTAAGCATTCCTGTTCAACAATTGCATTTTACCGACAGGACCAGGTTCACACTAACCGACTCAGTTACCGTGGTTGCATTTGAAGTACAAGTGGACCTGGCCGATCAGATCGTTGCGGATAGTTTTGCTGTGGTGGCTGATGCCAGACGATTCAATCCCAAAGATTCAACCCTTTATCTTCAGCTTGACTCTGTTCCTGGAAACATATTTGGCGCCCGCCTACAGACTCCCCAGGTAAAGGTAGTTTTTAATGAATAATCCCTTACTCGTTGGAATAACCGGTGGAATCGGAGCTGGAAAAACAACCATAGCAAACGTATTTGCAACCTTAGGAGTACCGGTTTATGATGCCGATTCGAAAGCTCGCTATCTGATGGAACATGACCCATTACTTATATCCAAAATACAATCAATATTTGGCCCTAAGGCGTATAAGAAGGGTATTCTGAACAGGAGCTGGATTGCCCGGCAATCCTTTGGAAATCAATCATTGCTCAACCAACTCAATGAAGCAGTTCATCCACAAGTTGCTAAAGACTTTTCACAATGGATCCATTTACAGAACTACCCCTACTTAATGAAAGAAGCTGCATTATTGTTTGAAGCTGGTTCATTTAAATCCCTGGACATTACCATATTGGTAAAAGCTCCTAAAGAGCTTCGTATTCGCAGGACCCTGTCTCGGGATGCTCATAGAAACGAGGAGGAGGTTGCAAGAATTATGGACCAGCAATGGGACGATAATAGAAAAGAAAAGCTGGCAGATGTTGTAATTGATAATGATGAAACCAAAGCAATCCTTTACACGCTCCTTGATTTACATAAAAAATTTCTATCAGGAATGAAAAGGCCGGCTATTGACTAACCGACCTTGTTGTAACGACTGGTTTGCACCAGCTATCGTCTTACCTAAACCTATTCTTGTTTAATTATTCAACGACCTAACGACGGTTGTTGACTCTCGATTGTTCTCAATATTCACCACGATATTTTCAGACTCCACTTTTATCAGGTTATATACCTTTGAAAAGCTTTCAGAATTCGTGATCTTATCATGGTATAACAATCGATATTGATCATCATATATCTTGATATTAACGGGTTTACTATTATCAAATGCGCCGACCAAAACTTTTACTGATTTGGCATCAGGAATCCTGGTAACCATAGATTTCAATGCACTTCGATCCGGGTTATGAAAGATGGATTCAGTTGCTTTTCCATTAGCATTTTCTATAACTACTCGATAATTGCCGGGAGCTAATTCTCTAAAATTATATCGCCTTTTAAATGACTCAATATGCTTTAACTTATCATTAGTAAGCATCTTCCCTTCTGGAGAAAAAATCTTTATGCTTACATTTCCTTCATTCTCCGACACATAATACAAATCGTACTTGAAGTCTGACGCTTTGACTAGTTTGTACTTGGTGGTGTTATCCAGTTCCTTTTCCTTGTTGTCCGTTGCAAAAGCGACAGCGCTAATAACTGTTAATAGCGCCACCAGGGCTGTTGTTTTTTTCATTTATCTTGAGTTTAATGACCATTTGTTGTTGTACCTTAATGACGTTGATCCATACTGAAAGGTTTCCCTGGACTTAAAAAATAACTAAAAATGAGGGGTGTTGACCTGCTTTATCTATCTTTTAAGCCTACTTAAAGATTCGGTATCTTGATCTGATCAGTGTAAAATTTTATCCGTGAACTTGCATAGTCGAACAAAGCAATCTTATCTATCCTGTCGAGTTTATGATTAATGAATACCTCAAACAGTTGGTCTCTATACAAGTAAAGATCAATTTTATACCTGTAATACCGAATAGATACAATGAACTCACCTTTGTCCCGGAGTTTTTTCAATTTATCCTGATAAGTAAGTCCCTTCGATTCCATATGGGAAGGTAGTTAATATAGAGTATAAACGAATGGATGGTCTTGAATACTTTTGGGAGCATCAAAAGGCGTCTTCAAAATGCTCAAGCTCAAAAGTTTGCTTATTTGAAATGATAGAGATGATGTCAAACTGGATTGGTCCCAACCACTTGTTGGCCTCGCAATAGCCCTCCGCTGTTGCTCGTATCATCTCAATTTTCTTGTCATCTATAGATTCTTCAGGGAAGCCATAGGCTTCTGATCTTCTCGTTTTTACCTCAACAAACACCAGCAACTCGCCTTTGCGTGCTATGATATCAATTTCCCCTCTTTTATATCGAAAATTTCTGGAGATGACAAGATAATCATTAGCCTCAAGGTATTCTATAGCCTTTGATTCACCATAATTCCCTGTCTTTTGTTGGATGCTCATGCCTGGTTCCGCCTTAATCAGCTACCTTTTTACTTAGAGTTAATTTTACCATTTTTTAACTGAAAGGAAGCCAATTCATGGAACTTAGAATTAGTGGCCGTATCAAACAAAATGATGAGTTTGTCTTGAAAATATCCTTCCAATTTTAGTATCACCCAGCTTTGAAGTTGAGCGTTAACATTCTCAAAAGGTTTTTCAATAATAATTATGGACTTTTGACTTAAAAATGCTCTACAATACTGTAAAACTTTTTTCTGACCTGCTGTCAGATTCCTTCCCAACTCACCAATCACAGAATCAAGACCAAGTTTGCTCGCCTTTGGCATATATTGGTTCACTTCTTTTATCATTTTCTCGGCTCTCCTTTTCCTTACCTTTGTACGACTGTAGGTAACGGCTTCATAAACTGTACTTCCCAACAATGGGAAGCTCTCGGAGATAACCGTAATGTTTTTACGAATTTGCCATTCGCTTAACATAGCATAATCTTTACCATTTATGATTATACTGCCTTCCGTAGGGAGGTAAATTGCAGTTAACAATTTGATTAATGTAGACTTCCCTGAACCAGTTTTCCCAATCAATAAATTAATCTTCCCAGAGATTAGATTCAAACAAACATTTTTTAAAGTCAAAGAACGTGTATTGGCGTACTGGAAATTTAAGTTTTTTAACTCCAATTGGATAGGGTAAGACAATCTAAATCCCGATTTGTCTATTTCCTCAGCTGCAAGCTCAAGTATATTGATCAATTTTTTAAAAGAGATATGACCCAGTTTCCAAACAATTGTCACCCTTAATAACCGTCTTATAGCAGGTAAAAAGGCGATGATAAAAAGGATGAGAATCAACAATGTTCCTTGTGGAATTGAATTTTGTTCAATATTCTGTTGGCTATAAATGAAAATCATCAGAACCCCGATCATTGAGTAGGTCGCTGCAGGGATGAGTGAGTTGATCAATCCGATAATCTTCTGATACTTAAGGCCGGCTTTAAAAAGGATCTTGGACCTGCGCTCATATCGTTTTATTTCGGGTGTGAATTTGTTAAATGCCTTGATAGATATAATGGCCCGAAGTCTGGTATTTACAAAACTTAACAATCCGGATTTTCTATTTCTTATATCTACTGAAGCTGAGAAAAGTATTTTCCCAAGTAACCAAAGAATCAAAACCACAACGGCGATTACCCCTACTACAATGGCTGCTAACCTGGGGCTTATGTAAGTGATAGCTCCCACTAACAAAAAAATCAAGACCAGATCCTGGGCAAATCTCAATATGCCCTGGGTAAGATAATTTTTCACACTCTTCAAATCCCCGCTATAACGCAATAAATATTTGCCGATCCCCTTCTCTTCATAAATTGGATAGCGGACCTGTAACTGATGTGAGAATAACTGCTCACGTAAATCCTTAGAAAATCTTTCCCCCAGGTAACCCGAACTATATCTAAATGCATATTCGAAGAAAAATCGGAGAATAATCAGCCCAAAAAAAAGGTAAATGAACGTGTTGAATTCAATGTCCCGTATCCATGCCCATTTTTCAAATACTCTTATCCTATGCGGGTGAAGGTGGAAGATGAGTTCATAGAATTTCCCTAGAGAAATAGGAATCAATATGGTAACAAAACTGTTGATAATTCCCGATATGATAGAAATCAAGAACAAAAAATAATGTTGCCAGAAAAACTGATTCAGTATCTGCCATTTTGACCTTTTCATTTATCTACGGAATGGATTAAACAAATGTAAGCCGTAATACTCCTTTTTACAGAAATTGCCCGTTTAATACTAATGTCAGGTAATTATAAATTAAGTAGATCGGCCACCTCCCGGTTCCCTAGCTGATCGCTTGTCAATACTTGATAGTTTGAATTGCATTGTACTTCTTTCATAAGTAATGGACTGGTGGTAAGTAGTCCGGTTATACCAAGTACATTTAATCTCTTCTCTGACAACATCCTCGCTCCGGAAATTGCGCTAATACTATCGGCTGATGAAAATAATACCCCACGAATAGTTTTTAAAAAAAGGGGATTATTCAATAAAGCCCTGGTTTCTTGTTGATAAAGGCCATCGGCTATTTCTATGACCAGATAGTCGGGTTGGATTTTTTCTGCAACAAATCGTAGTCTTTGAAATAAAGTTATCAATTCATCATATGGGCATAAAAAAGTAGAGGGATAACCAAAATCAGAAAAATCAAGGACCATATCCGCACCATAATCTTTTAAAAACCGCTTATCGCGTGTATAAACTGTTCCTGTCAGCTTGATATAAACGATCTTTCTTCCAGCTTGCTTCAGTCCATGAGTAAGAAATCCGGCTGTCGTCGTTTTTCCGCTATGCCTGAGCCAACCGATAGAATAACGTTTCGTTTGTCAACGTCGAGGACCAACGTCCCATATTTTTCATCTGCAATACTCTTGGTGTTGTATAGGCGACCTTCCTTATCACACATATACCCAATGAGGGACAAGGTTGTAGGTCCTATCATATCAAACCGTTGATGCATTGTGGCTACAATACCAATTGCTCCGCCCTGCCCCAGGATGTGATATTCTTTTTGATAAGTGTCCGGAACATACCCTTCAAACTGCTCACTCGCATATCGGTTGCCAAAGGCAGCCATAATGTAATCACCGGGAAGGATGAATGAATTATTCCCGCTGGAAAGTTGAATACGAGTATGCTTGCCAATAGTCCTCACCCTAAAAATACCAATATCTCCAACACTTGGCTTATGGACTTTGGCCAAATCTCTTCTTATAAAATTCGATTCAACATTACGACAAATGATAGACTTTTTGTATTTGAGCCTGAGTCGGGTGATTTTCATTTTCTCTTGAATTTATACTCAAGATTCAATCCGGCGACGAAATAGTCATTGAATCGGTAACTTACTCTATTTGAATTAGGTATGGCGATATTTAAATCTGACGACAAAAAACCGGGGTTAAATTCCTTTTGGAAAAAGAAATATGGGGTGAGATAGAATCGTTTTTTAGACGGACGAAATCGAATACCAGTCTTTATCCGATACCTGTGAATCCCATTTGTAGAACGTCGATCTATTATGTTACCAGTTTCGTCATAGTACCTGGCAGGTACGCCCCCCAGGTACACAAAAAACTTGTTCTCTACAAACGGGACCCCTCTCCATGGAAAATTCTTAACACGAAAATAAAGTTTTGCTGCATAAGTAAGGCGATACTGATACTTTTTCAGCTGAGGAAAGAAATACTGGAAACTCCCGGTATGTTTGAGTTGAACTCGCTTTGAATAGAAATTATGTTTATAAGAAAATTGAGTGTAAACTCGGCTAAACCCCAACATCCCGGTGAAGTTTGGAATTTTATCATAACGGTTGCGCAGAGATGGTGAATCTTTAAAAAGAGACCAAACATATCCTATACTTAGGAATGTTCTGTATTTCAGCCGGTAGGTTAATCTAAGATCATTTTGAATAAAACCTACCCTATAGGGATTTACATTAAGACTCCAAATTTGGTTGAAAGAAAAAGAGTATTTCTTACTCAACCGGTATGACATAGTATAATCAAACCATGATTTGAATCCGGGTTTAGGATCCTGCCCATAAAGTCTTGGACTGAACAAGATTAAACAACCGAAAAATAAAATTACGAAGACCCGTTGAAAATGCATTAAAAAAATAGATTTATGGCTTCAGGTAACAATACTTTCTTATATTCCATTTCTCCAGGGATTAGTAACCATTTCAACTAGATAGGGTCTGCTGAAAACCTATAAACAATGCAATATCAACGTTTATGGAGGTTATGAAATCATTTTAGACTTCTTCTTGTAAATTTAGCGCAAGGAAAACGGGCAGATCGGTTAAAAAAAGTTTGCTGATTGAGCGCAGCGAGTTTCAAAGTTTTTCAGCGTAACAAATTGAAATTTAGCAATTTAATTTACAGCCTTGACTTTTCCCCGAAGGGATGCCTTTGGTATTGCTTACTTTTTATGTCAAGACAAAAAGTAAGGGCCTGTCCGGCCTTGCTCCTCCGTAGCGGCTACGCGAAGGCGATGCTTGAGGACAATCATCATATTTAATCGCAGAACCAAGAGTTTTTCAGCAGACCCTAATTAACTATATAGTTAAATATAAGTTAATTATATAATTCGCAAAATTTATGAATCAGATTAGAATGGATGATTGTTCATAGCTTATCTAGTACCGCTATGATCATCCGGTAATAATCGGCTGAGTGAATGCTTCAAACGTTCAGTAGTTGTTGAATTTTTGTTTGGATTGAAACAACAATAGCGTACTACCTGAAATGGTACGGGGGATGTGGCAGGGATTTCCCTATTACAGTCCCTCATTCATAATACACAACATGTAGTAGAGTCTGACCAACGGCTTTGAGGGTATTTGGATCAATGATGCTCATGTTGTCCTTAAGAGAATGATGAAAGTCTCCAAAGTATCCGTTTTCCCTATCCCAGTGCAGTATATCAATCATGGGTATGTTGGCCTCGGTATTTACATAATAGTGATCATCGGTGATCGAGCCTTCTTTTTTTGTGATAAAATATTTGGAATATCCCAGATCAATGCCCTGGCGCCATACTTTATTCAGGACTTTACGAGCCATCTCATGCGAATACCCTTCAAACGGGAATTGTGCATTTTTAGCCCCCACCATGTCGAGGAGAATACCATAATAGGCCGAATAACCTTTGACATGTTTGTGCTTCGACCAATACTGTGATCCCAGGCACCATGAGGCGGGGTCCCCTCCGTTTTCCTGTCCCCAGTCTTCACCGTCGAAAAATAGCAAGTCCACTCCCACCTCCGGTTTTGGGCTATCACCCAACTCCCGGGCAATTTCGAGTAAGACACCTACCCCACTCGCTCCGTCGTTGGCCCCATCAAATTCAGCTGTCGGATCTACCTTATCCTTTGAAGCCCAGGGCCTCGTATCCCAATGAGTGGCCAACAAAATTCTTTTCTTTGCGTTCGGAACAAAACTGCCTACTATGTTGCGCAGGTTGAGATGTACATCATCATAAGTAGTGGCCGGAAACTTCTGCACCGTCAATTTGGCGCCATACGATTCAAGCCTTGAAATAATTTCGTCGCCGGCCTTTTTATGGGCTTCACTATTGGGGATCCTTGGTCCAAAGTCAACCTGTTCTTTGACAAACTCATAAGCGCTGTCGGCATTAAACACAGGAACAGCAATGTTCTTTCGTCCATTTATTTTTTCTGTTTTATTCTTCTCCGAGCAAGAAAACAGAATTACTCCATAAGCTATTGTTAATAAGACTAGCCAACTCGAATTCAACACTTTACTCTTCATAAGCCCAATCAATTCCTTTTTTCATATCTTTTACAATAATACCATTGGACTTCAACTGGGCCCTGATCTCATCCACACGCTCGAAATCTCGCCGATGCTTAGCCTCCTTATATATGGTCATCAGCGATTCAACCAGATGATCGTAAGCCCCGGGACATTCTTCTTCCAGGCCAAAAACTTTTTCGATGAAATCGACATAAGTGGTTTTCATCTTTTCGAAAACCGGCTCTCCCAGGGACGTGAATGCCAGGTTTCCCGTATGCAGCGAGTTGATCTTCTTTAGCAGATTGAAGAGTTGTCCCATGGCCAGGGCTGTGTTGAAATCATCGTTCATGGCAGAGTAACAACTCTCGATGGCATCATTGACCTGGCCAATGGCGTTGGTATCAGGTTCACCTTCATCGGTTTTGAATTCCATTTTCTTCACGATTCGAAGTCCATTGATCAGGCGTATGTATCCCTTCTTTGCTGCCTGGAGAGCCTGATTAGAGAAGTCAAGGGTGCTGGAATAATGAGACTGCAGCATGAAAAACTTAACGGTCATAGGGGAATAGGGTTCGTCAAGTATGGGATGCGAACCACTAAATAATTCTTCAAGTTTGAATGAGTTACCCAAGGACTTGCTCATTTTTTGTCCGTTAACGGTCAGCATGTTGGTATGTATCCAGTATTTAACGGGTTCCTGGCCATAGCTGCCAACCGACTGTGCAATTTCACATTCATGATGAGGAAATTTGAGGTCCATACCGCCACCATGGATATCAAAGGTGTGCCCCAGGTACTTGGTGCTCATCACCGAACATTCAAGATGCCACCCGGGGAATCCTAAGCTCCAGGGCGATTTCCATCGCATAATATGCTCAGGTGAAGCTTTTTTCCACAAAGCGAAATCAATGGTATTGCGTTTTTCATCCTGGCTGTCAAGCTTCCGACCGCTTTCCATCAACTCTTCAATCTTTCTTCCTGAGAGCTTACCATAGTTCCATTTCTCATCATATTTCCTGACATCAAAATATACCGAGCCGTTCGTTTCATAGGCATAGCCATTGTCTATCAACGACTGGATCATCTCAATTTGTTCCATAATATGCCCAGTTGCCGTTGGTTCTATGTTTGGTGTTCTCAGCTTGAAGAGGTCCAGCGCTTGACGAAAACCGTTTGAGTATCGCTGGACAATTTCCATTGGTTCCAGGTTTTCCAACCTGGCTTTTTTACTTATTTTATCTTCACCGGTATCTTCGTCGTTTTCCAGGTGTCCTACATCTGTGATGTTACGTACATAGCGCACCTTATATCCCGTATATTGCAGGTATCTGTAGATGATATCGAAGCAGATAAAGGTACGGACATTTCCGAGATGAACATCACTATAAACGGTAGGACCACAAACGTACATCCCTACAAAAGGAGGCTCCAAGGGCTCAAAAGGCTCTTTTTTTCCTGTCAAGCTATTCTGAACACGTAATTTTCCCTGCATCGCTCAAAGGTAATGTCTTATTTCTTTAATCCTATCGACCCATTCTTCCATTTCAGAATGTATGAAGGCAATACGACCCATCCTAGTTTGAAATTTCATTCATATCAACTAATTTTGCATCGATTTTAGTATCTTCAATAAGAGGGGACAAAAAGTTCCCTCTTTTATTTATACAGAATGCGACCAGTGGAAATTGAAAAAGACATAGCGAACGCAATTAGTGAAATCCTGGATGAAAGTCAGTTCATGGTTGGATTGGTGGTAAAGGGAACTCAACCCAACCAAAAAATCGAATTGCTGATCGACGGGGACGATGGGGTAACCATTGATAACTGTGGAAATGTGAGTCGGTCACTCTATCGAAAGCTTGACGAGATCGGTTATTCGGCAGAAGCATTTGCCCTGGAGGTCAGTTCACCGGGTATAGGTCATCCATTGGTCAGCAAAAGGCAGTTTAGGTCGAAAGTAGGGAGAAAGCTAAAGCTGACCATGAATGATGCTTCCGAGATAGTGGGTGAACTGCTGAGCGTCGATGACCAACAAATTGGTTTTAACAGTTTTATTAAAAAAGGAAATAAAGTACAATATAATGAGTTAACCGTGCCTTTCGATGCTATTGCAAAGGCACAAGAACAAATATCTTTTAAATGAACAAAACAATGGACAGTGGAAATCTGATCGAATCGTTTGCTGAATTTGCACAAACTAAGAACATTGACCGTCCAACTATGATTGCCATTTTGGAGGAGGTTTTCAGGACCATGATCAGAAGGAAGTATGAGCAAGATGATAACTTTGACATTATTATTAATGTAGATAAGGGAGACCTTGAAATTTGGCGGTTTCGTGAAATTGTGGATGATAATTCCGAAGACATTTGGGATCATGACAAGATCAGTTTGAGCGAAGCACGAAAGATTGAGGAAGACTTTGAGATTGGAGAGGAAGTTGCTGAGGAGGTAAAACTCATTGATTTTGGTCGCAGAGCAGTGACAACGGCTCGTCAAACCCTTATACAAAAGGTAAATGACCTTGAAAGGGACATTATTTATGAAAAGTACAAGGACCTTGTTGGAGAGATTATCACAGCTGAGGTTTATCAGACGCTTTCACGCGAGGTACTTTTGGTTGATGCCGAAGGCAATGAGATCATTTTACCAAAAAGTGAGCAAATCCCTAAAGATCGTTTCAGAAAAGGAGAGAGTATTCGTGCAGTTGTTGCCAAAGTGGACCTGGTGAACGGTAATCCTAAAATTATTCTTTCGCGAACCTCGCCGGTATTTTTGGAGCGTCTGTTTGAAAATGAGGTACCTGAAGTGTACGATGGCCTGATTACCATTAAGAAGGTGGTTCGTGAACCCGGAGAGAGGGCCAAGGTGGCTGTTGAGTCTTACGACGACAGGATTGATCCGGTTGGAGCCTGTGTAGGGATGAAGGGATCACGTATCCATAGTATTGTAAGGGAGCTCCAAAATGAAAACATCGATGTGATCAACTTTACTGATAACATGGAGTTGTATATTGCCCGTGCCTTAAGCCCGGCAAAGATCACCAGTATGAAAATAGATGAGGAAAGTGGAAGAGTTTCCGTTTACCTGAAGCCTGACCAGGTATCGTTGGCCATAGGTAAGGGAGGACAAAACATAAAGTTGGCTGGTAGGTTGATAGGCCTTGAAATTGATGTTTTCCGAGAATTGGGAGATTTCGATGACGAGGATGTGGACCTGGAGGAATTTGCCGATGAGATTGATAACTGGATCCTTGATGAGCTTAAGCGCATTGGCCTGGATACGGCAAAGAGCGTGTTGAGTCTGTCAGTGGAAGACCTGGTGAAAAGGACAGACCTTGAGGAAGAAACCATTAAGGAGATCTTCAAGATCCTTGGTCAGGAGTTTGAATAAGATTTTTTTTAACCTATAAAAGCAGGATATTTGAGTATGTCTGTAGGGAAAGCCATAAGGCTCAGTCAGGTAGCGGGTAAGCTAAACGTTGGCCGCGATACAATTATTGAATTTCTTGGCAGCAAGGGAATCAAGGTTGATCGCAACCCGAATGCGAAGATCACCTCTGAGCATTATGAAATCCTGGCAAAGGAATTTGCTTCGTCCTTGTTGGAGAAGGAAGAAGCGGATAACCTGAGCATTGGAATGCAGCATCACGAGAAGTTAGAAATTGAAAACAAATCGGAAGGGGAGGACAAAAAGAAGAAAGAAGATGACCAGATCATGATCACTAATCTTTCAGCCTCTAAAATTGCCCAACCTGAAGAGAATGAAGAAAAAGAAGCCGGCACGGAAAAGAAGGAAGAGGCGCCTAAACTACGGGGAATTAAAGTGCTTGGGAAAATCGACCTGGCTAAAAAATCACCAACAAAAAAAGAAGAGAAAGAAGTTGATAAAAGTAAGGGTGAAAAGGAGGATAAAAAAGTTGCTGAGACTAAGAAAGAAGAGAAATCGCCCGATTCAAAGGAACCCTCCTCAAGTGGTACAGAGCATGATGATGTGATTGATGGAAAGGCCGATAAGCTGAAAGGCCTGAAAGTGCTGGGATCCATAGAATTACCAAAAAAAGAGGAGCGAAGCAAACCCGTGGCTTCTTCTGATATTACTAAAGATAAAAAGAAACGCCTCCGTAAGAGGATAGTAAAATCAAGACCACAAGGGCAGGGTGAAGGCAAAAGAAAGAATCAAAAGGATAAACCACTGACCCACAGGCAGCGTAAGCGAGCCCAAAAAGAAGAACCCTCCGAGCAGGAGATTCAGGAACAAATCAAGGCTACCCTGGCGAAACTGAGCGGGGGCTCCAAAAAGAGTGCAGGTGCCAAATATAGAAGAGAGAAGCGCTCAGCCATGGCTGATGCCAAGGAAGAAGAACTGCTCAAAGCTAAAGAAAATGCCCAGGTATTGCAGGTCACCGAATACATCTCCGCCAATGATTTGGCCTCGCTGATGAACGTTTCGGTAAACGATGTCATCTCTGCTTGTTTGAATCTGGGTATGTTCGTATCCATCAATCAACGGCTGGATGCTGAGGCCATCACTGTCATTGCCGATGAGTTTGGATTTAATGTTGAGTTTACCACCAAAGAGGAAGAAGAAATTATTGAGCCGGAAGAGGACCAAGCCTTGCTGGAACCGCGGGCTCCTATTGTCACCATCATGGGACATGTAGATCACGGGAAGACCTCTCTACTGGACTACATACGTCATTCAAAAGTGACCTCCGGTGAGGCTGGAGGTATCACTCAGCACATCGGAGCTTACGATGTGACCACGGAAAGTGGCAATAAAATTGCATTTCTGGATACTCCAGGACATGAAGCTTTTACGGCCATGCGGGCCAGGGGAGCTAAAATTACTGATGTAGTCATTATTGTGATCGCGGCAGATGATAATGTGATGCCGCAAACCAAAGAGGCAATTAACCATTCACAGGTAGCAGGGGTACCAATGATTTTCGCGATCAATAAGATCGACCGTCCGAATGCTAACCCGGAAAAGATCAAAGAAGAGCTCTCCAACATGAACATCCTTGTTGAAGACTGGGGAGGTAAGTACCAGTCACAAGAGATCTCTGCCAAGACGGGCGATGGTGTGGAGGACCTACTTGAAAAGGTGCTTTTGGAAACAGAGCTCCTTGAATTAAAGGCCAATGCTAACAAAAAGGCTGTAGGTACGGTGATCGAGGCTACCGTTTATCGTGGCCGCGGATATGTAACAACGATCATGGTACAGTCAGGAACCTTACATGTTGGCGATGTCCTTTTGGCAGGTTCGCATTTTGGAAAAGTAAAAGCCATGCTCAATCATAAAGGCGAGAAATTGCAAGAGGCCGGTCCTTCGACTCCTGTACAGGTGCTTGGTCTGGATGGAGCGACTCAGGCAGGTGAACTATTTAAGGTGCTGGAATCTGAGCGTGAAGCAAGAGAGGTAGCTACTAAACGGGAACAAATAAACCGTGAACAAAGTTTAAGAACCAGGAAACACATCACTCTGGACGAGATTGGAAGACGACTGGCAATCGGAAGTTTCAAAGAGTTGAATGTTATCGTTAAAGGAGATGTTGATGGATCTATAGAAGCGCTGTCCGATTCACTCTTAAAGCTGTCAACAGATGAGATCCAAGTGAATGTAGTTCATAAAGGGGTTGGTCAGATCTCTGAGTCAGATGTGCTCCTGGCCTCAGCTTCCGATGCTGTGATCATTGGTTTTCAGGTTAGGCCTTCAGCAAGTGCCAGAAATCTGGCAGATACAGAAGATGTTGAGATCAGGCTTTATTCTGTCATCTACGATGCCATCAATGAGGTGAAGGATGCCATGGAAGGGATGCTTGCCCCTGATTCAGAGGAGGTGATCGTGGGCAACGTGGAGATCAGGGAAGTATTTAAGATATCCAAAGTGGGGACAGTAGCAGGCTGCATGGTTACCGACGGAAATGTTAAGCGCAGCAATGACATTCGATTAATTCGTGATGGGATCGTGGTATATTCTGGCGAGATTGGCCAGCTTAAGCGATTCAAAGATGACGTCCAGGAAGTGAAAAACGGATATGAATGTGGTCTGAGCATTAAGAATTTCAATGACATCAAGGTCGGGGATGTTGTGGAATCATATGAGGTAAGAGAAGTGAAACGGACCCTTTAATCTGACTTGCAGGCAAGTTACTTGTCAAAAAGGGTATAATTGATATCTCATGTTATCCCGTATATTCCTTTGGACGGCCTATTTTTCTTTTTTTCTTCTATTGATAGGCTTATATAAACCCTGGTATGTGCTCTGGTGGGAGGATACTCAGTACCGATTAAAAGTGATCAAAGTATATGGGAGTATAGGGGTGGCTCTGATCTTTATTCACTTGATCTACACTCACTGGCTGAGGTAGCCAGACTCCCTTCAGACTTTCTCACAAACCAGTGCTCTGGGGTTATCCTTATGGTCTTTTGCCAGGAAAATATAGATATGTCCACCTTCCTTTATAGAGAGCCTTTTTCTAAATTCATCAACAGTAGAAGGAAAATTACGAACTTTAAGATGAGCTTTCCCATCTTTACAATAAGGCATTAAATGTTTTTTTAATGGAGAGACATTGACAATAACCTTGAATTTTCTCCCTGGGAATTCATTAACTAATGTATCATGAGAATAAAGATGTGTGTTTGGGTTTACCTTCAACATACCAAATTGGTTACCTACCTTTTTAAATGCCCCTGCCTTAAGAACTGATGCATAGGGCTCATATAGGTATTTCCCTACCCCGCCAATATGGAAGCTTTCATTGCGCTCTTCCGAAAGACGGAATCGAAATTCAATTTTTTTTCTTCCTTCTATATTCACTGCCCTGATCACAGGATCATCCTTGCCGGCACCTGTACAATGGAACAGGACTTCCCTGACTTCATTTTTTACACCAAGAACAATGATTTCATCGACGCATGTAAGCTGATGACAAGCCCGATGAAGATCTAGCAAGGGAGATGTCTTAATCAGTATATGCTGTGCCCGGTCCAACAGGGCCGGGAGTAATTTCAGCACATCAGGAAAGTAGTACTCAAGGTTTCTGATCTTTTTCTTCCCCTGGCGCCTGGAAGGATCCATGTAAATAAGATCATAGTTGTTGTTGGTATGATGGATAAAATGTTCGGCAGTATCCTGTACAAGGTCAATATTATGAGCGCCAAGGAGATGAAAGTTATGCCGGGCAGATGCCACAAGTGCTGCATCAGGCTCTATATAAGTTACTTCATTGGCCGATTTAGAATAAAAATAACTGTCCACGCCCATACCCCCGCAGAGATCGAGAACATTCTTAACCCTGGGGATCAACCTACGCCGGTAATTGGCAGTTGATTGGGAAGAGGCTTGTTCTACCGACAAACTTGATGGGAAAATCATCCCTTTGGTCTTAAACCAATCAGGAATTTTAATCTTCACCTTTTGTCGAGACTTGATCTGTTCGGCAACCTCTTTTACAGGCAGGGCCGGATATCTCGACTGATGAAGCATTAAATCTGCCAAATCACAGTTTTCGTGACTGTAGATGAAGTTTTGAACTTCAGACTTGATAAGCTTTTGTAGCATTGATCAGCTTATTATTAACTAAATATTCAGCAATCTGAACGGCATTGGTGGCCGCCCCTTTCCTAAGGTTATCAGAAACAATCCACATGTTCAAACAATTGGGTTGTGAATCGTCCCTACGTAATCGTCCAACGAATATGTCGTTTTTGCCTTCCGCATACAAGGGCATGGGATAGACATTGTTCTTTGGGTCGTCCTGGACAATGATGCCTTCAGAGTTTGATAAAATATCCTGCACCTCATCAACGGTAAAGGGATTTTCAAACTCCACATTCACCGATTCGGAATGGCCTCCTGTTACTGGAAGCCTAACAGCAGTAGCTGTTACCCTGATGGAGTCATCAAGAATTTTTTTTGTCTCATTGACCAACTTCATCTCTTCCTTGGTGTAGCCGTTTTCTGTGAACACATCGATGTGAGGCAAAACATTCTGATCGATTGGGTAAGGATATACCGGATCACAGGTTTCACCTTTGCGTTCTGACATCATTTGGTCAACGGCTTTTTTACCGGTACCTGTTACAGACTGGTAAGTTGAAACCACTATTCTTCTGATAGTAAATTGACGGTGTAGCGGAGCCAGCGCGAGAACCATCTGTATGGTTGAACAGTTGGGATTCGCAATAATTTTATCTTTTTCACTCAATATGCCGGCATTGATCTCCGGGACAATCAATTTATGAGCCGGGTTTAACCTCCAGGCCGAAGAATTGTCAATTACTATCGTACCAACAGCAGCAAACTGCGGGGCATATTCTAGCGATGTGCTGCCTCCTGCAGAGAATATGGCTATGTCTGGTTGCCGGGCGATGGCCTCCTTTATACCGATCACCTGGTGGTGATCACCATTGAAAGTAATTTCTTTTCCTATGGATGCTTCAGAAGCGACAGGAATTAATTCCTTGATGTGAAACCCACGTTCTTCTAAAACACTCAGAATTTTGTTGCCTACTAACCCGGTTGCACCTACAACTGCGAGATTCATCAATTAATCTTATTATATTTATTCGAACTAACTATTTTAAGCGTGCAAAAGTAATGAAAACGACTTGGTTTTTCATTTTTTCGATGTGTATATCCATGGCTTGTTTTTCACAATGGGTTGATTCTTTTGATGACGGAGACTTCACAAATTCACCCACATGGACAGGTGATACCTCATTATTTGTGGTTGAAATGGGTCAATTACGCCTTAGTGCACCTGCCATCCCGGGAACAGCCGCACTGTCTGTCCCGTCAGACGTCATTGATTCCGCTACCTGGACATTTCATGTCAGGATGGCATTCAATCCATCCTCCAATAACTACTCGAAGATTTACCTCGTGTCTGACCAACCTCCAATAGGCAATGATATTAAAGGTTATTTTATCAAACTAGGGAATACCAAAGATGAAGTAAGCCTGTATCGACAGGACGGAAATGCAGAAACAAAGATCATTGATGGGATGGATGGTCATTTATCGGTCTCAAATGTCAATGTTTCTGTTCTTGTGACTCGGAGCGATTCGGGGGAATGGAACCTGTCTTCAAAATTGGACACTGAGGCCTCCTGGGTGAATGAAGGGAGTGCTTCGGATGCAACTTATATGACTTCGTCTTATTTTGGCATCAATTGTGTTTACACCAGCAGCCGATCGACGAAATTTTACTTTGATGATTTCGTGGTGACAGGCCAATCGTTCACTGATAACATCCCGCCTTCTATTTTGAAGACAAGTGCTGTGGACGGGACAACTATCAAATTGTCCTTTTCAGAACGCATTGACTCATTGGTGGCATTGGACAACTCAAATTACTTACTTAACCAAACCCAACAGCCTTTTGAGATAATTCCTGAGAACATGGACCTTACTTTAAGGTTTGATTCTCTTACTCTTCAAAATATTCTCCTCGTTTCAGGACTTATTGACAGCATTGGAAATGTGATGAACGACACGATTGTGAACGTATTATTTATTGATCCATCACCACTTGGTTACCGTGATGTTGTATTTAATGAAATGATGATTGATCCTACTCCTGTTGTCGGTTTACCCAATAGTGAATATATCGAGTTGGAGAATCGTTCTGAAAAAATCATTAATCTTCAGCGATTGACGATGAATGATCTGTCCAAATCAGTGGCTTTACCCGATCGGCTGTTGTTCCCGGATTCATTGATCTTGTTGGTGCCGATGGCAAACATAGATTCATTTCAAACCATCGCGAATGTAGTAGGTCTTAGTCCCTGGACTACGCTCAACAATGATGGAGATCAGATTACTTTAAAAGGCGACTCAGTTTTAATCGATTCTGTTCATTACACACAGTCATGGTATCATGATCTGGTTAAAGAGGACGGTGGTTATTCGATTGAACAAATCTTTCCGGGCCATCCATGTCCAGGATCTCTAAACTGGGCGGCATCTTCATCGCTTAGAGGAGGCACCCCGGGAGAGCCAAATTCAATTCTAATTTTAAATGATACTATTCCACCCATCATATTAGATGTGAAGATCACAATCGATACTCTCTCCCTGGTGTTAGATGAACCTGTTGACCTAACTTCGGTTAATGCTGAGCTTAATCCTGGTACTGTTTTAAACATTCAAGTTGAATATAATCGCCTTTTTATCATTCCTGATGAGCCCTTGCTTTCTGGTCAGTTCTATACTCTTTCACTGATGGGTACAACCGATTGCTCCGGCAACATGGCCTCGACGTATCAATTTTCATTTACACCGGATTTCATTCCTCCGTCTATTGATTCATTAGTGAGTTATTTCCCTGGAGAGCTTACAATTTTCTTTGATGAAGCCATTAATGAGCCCTCAACGGCTGACTTTAGTATCTTGGGTATTGGAACACCCGGCAGCCTCTCATTTGATGTACAAAAACCTCAACGGGTGATCCTGGCAGGGTGGGATTCACTATCACCAGGCCAATCATATACCATTAATGTGACGGGAATAGCTGATTTGTTTGAAAATGTGACCAATCAGTCACAAACTACATTCACCTACTTGCCCCCTCAAAGACCAACGTTTGGTGAAATTGTTTTTTCTGAGATCATGGCTGATCCTGACCCGACGGTGGGCCTCCCCGATCAGGAGTATGTGGAGTTGACTAATAGAACCGATAAACGTCTATACATTCGATCATTGTGGCTGTCAGATGCTACATCATTGACAACCATCCCGAAGGGAATGCTGGACTCTCATGAACGTGTTATCCTTACGAAAACTACCGTTATTTCAAGTTTCAACTCATTTGGGAAAGTCATAGGAGTTCCGAACTGGCCCTCGCTAAACAATAGAGGAGATCGGGTTGCGCTGATGGATTCTTCGGGACGGGTGATCCATAGTTTGGAATATTCAGATGATTGGTACGGTGATGAATCCAAAAGTAAGGGTGGCTGGAGTCTTGAGTTGATAGATCTTGATAATTTTTGTGGAGGGAAACAAACCTGGCGAGCGAGTGTGGATGCTAATGGCGGAACTCCAGGAAGGGTTAATTCCGTCGTTGAAGAAGTACCTGATCTGCTGATCCCACAAGTACAATCCGCCTATCTGATATCTTCGGATACCGTAGTCATCCAATTTTCTGAACAAATTGGCGGGGCTGATCCCGTTATTCTCCGGCAACCGGGAAATATAGGGCTGTCATTTGAATTCATCACCTCACTTAGAGATAACCTTGTCTTGACTCTTGATCACCCAATACCAACGAACGGGTCCATTGGACTGTTAATAGAAAACCTGGAAGATTGTGCCGGCAATATTAACACCTCTATTCCCGTTCAAGCGTATCTTCCTGCCAAGGCCTCCCAACAGTCGGTAGTCATCAATGAAGTACTATTTAATCCGGAACCGGGGGAAGAGGATTTTGTAGAATTATATAATCGATCTTCCAATTTTTATGATCCCAAGGGGTGGCAAATCAGTAATGGTAATAACCTCAGATTGGTTTCGGAAGGCCATCGCTTATTCCCTCCTTATTCTTTTATCGTTTTGACGTCCGACTCAGCCGGTCTAACCCAACGATATCCTCATACCCCTGACTCATCCGTTTGGCAGGTTGATCTCCCTGCATTGCCTAATGCCGAAGGATCTGTAGTTTTAAAGAGCAAAAATGAATTGGTATTGGATAGCATGGTTTACAGAGAGGAGATGCATGAATCTATATTAACTGACGTCGAAGGAATCTCCCTGGAACGGGTAGACCCGGACCGTTCCTCACTCGATCAGGATAACTGGCATTCTGCATCAGGTTATGTGGACTTTGCTACTCCCGGAAGGATGAATTCGCAATCACATGAGGTGGCAGCCAATGGATTGGACGTTCAGGTGAATCCCAGGGTTGTTGTGCCTAATGGCGATGGGATCGATGATGAAACCACCATTTCCATTTTAACTAAGGAACCAGGCTTTGCAATTACCATTCGCATATTCAACCTGGCAGGCAGGGTTGTTCGCCACCTGGTTAATAATTTATTCCTGGGCAGTCAAGGAAAGTTCACCTGGGATGGAAGAAATGATCAGGGTAAAGTTTTACCTCTCGGACATTATCTCATTTATATCGAACTGCACGATAACCAGGGTCATGTCATTCGCAAAAGGGAGAAGGTGGTAGTGGGGTCAGGTTTCTGAAAAAGGTCATCCTGATCATCGGGGGAAAAGCGTATGTACTGACTACTTTAAACCCGAAATATGCAATAGAACTTTCCCTGCCTGCGAAGGTGTGCGATATGTAACCAGGCAGAATAGATACAAAATATATTGTTTTGATATAGCAACTATATATAGTTACTTTGCGTTATGTCTATAAAGTAGAAACTGATTCAGCGGTTTTTAAGTATGCCATCTGATTTTCATTATGATGAGATGGTGAAACTTTTAGGGCATTTTGGTTTTGTCGAAATAAAGAAGGGTAAAACATCAGGTTCCAGGGTGAAGTTTGAAAATGAAGGAGGATTGCAATTATACTTCATAAACCACACCCAAGTGGAATAATGAAAAGGTACCAAATGAAGAAATAAATGAAATTTTAGAGTTATGAAATATCTAACACGCAAAGGTTATGTAGGTAGCATAGAGTATAGCTCAGAAGACGGTTTACTCTATGGAAAAGTTTTAGGAATAAGAGGATTAATCTCTTATGAAGGAGAAACAGGAAAGAGGCTTGAAGAAGATTTTAAGGAAGCGATTGATACGTATTTGGCTGATTGTGAAGCAGCAGGAAAGACACCTGAGAAACCCTACAAAGGAAGCTTCAATGTGAGAGTATCTCCTACACTTCATCGCAAGGCTGCACTTTTAGCAATAGAGGCTAAAACCTCTTTAAACAATTTTGTAGCAGAAGCTATTGAATCCAGAGTGAGCAAAGAGGTAGTTTAGAAAAAAACGCCTCCAAAAACTCAAGTATTAATGACAATTATTTAAACCTACCTCGTTGTACGGCAATACCACCCGCAGTACCAATGCCAATTTTGTAAGTTGTTCTGGTTAGCATATTTCTACGATGCCCGGGTGATCCCATCCATGTATCGATATACCACATGGTGTCGGTGGTAAGGTTTTCCCAAGAACCAGCACGTATATGTGCATGGGTTAGCTCACGATAGAAGATTTTATGCCAGATGGAAAACAAATCACATTGGAAGTTTACCCATCTACTCAGTTTTACTTCTTGCAACCCTTTTTCTTTTCTTATTGAGTTTAAGTAATCGGTAGCAGCTACTTTATACTTCCATTTATTGGGCTTTAGCTTTAAGTTGGGGTAATTATTTTCGAAATACTCCCTTTGTTGAGCAAACCCTACTTGGCATAAGACTAGAAGAAAGACAATAGTTAAAATTTTATGCATTGGTTTTAATTTGATTCATAAGCAATAAACTAATATGATAATGACTTAAGTAAACTCGCAACGTCATTGCGAGGGAGGCACGACTGCGGCAATCTGTTTATTGCTTGTAGGGATTGCTTCGCTATGCTCGCAATGACGGGTAGTACGCTGCGCTCGCAATGACGGTGTGGTGCGAACGTCATTGCGAGGGAGGCACGACTGCGGCAATCTGTTTATTGCTTGTAGGGATTGCTTCGCTATGCTCGCAATGACGGGTAGTGCGCTGCGCTCGCAATGACGGTGTGGTGCGAACGTCATTGCGAAAGAGGCACGACTGCGGCAATCTGTTTATTGCTTGTAGGGATTGCCGCGCTATGCTCGCAATGACGGGTAGTACGCTGCGCTCGCAATGACGGTGTGGTGCGAACGTCATTGCGAAAGAGGCACGACTGCGGCAATCTGTTTATTGCTGTAGGGATTGCTTCGCTACACTCGCAATGACGGGTAGTACGCTGCGCTCGCAATGACGGTGTGGTGCGAACGTCATTGCGAGGGAGGCACGACTGCGGCAATCTGTTTATTGCTTGTTGGGATTGCCGCGCTACGCTCGCAATGACGGGTAGTACGCTACGTTCGCAATGACGGTACGTTTACATCATTCAAATATTACATAATTCAACAAATCATCTTTACGCAAAATACTAGCTATGCCAATTTGCTTGTAATGGGGTTTAATACCTGGGAACAGCCCATCTCCCGAACCAAGCCAATGCGCTTTAATTATGTCTTGTACGGTAATTTCTGACCCAGGGCTGCCCATACCAGCAAAATAATGATCTACATTGCCATTGGGCACATCTCCTTTTTCTACACCTACCAATATGTTTACATAATGGGTAGCTTGTTTTGTAAGGCTATCGCTTACCACTAACGGTGCTAACCCCGTTTCTGCACGTTTTTGGTTCACGGTTGCTATGTACTCTTTATTAAACTGGGCCATTAGGGTGGCAGAGTTTGGATTGATAGGGTTATTGCTATCTTGGGCGTGCAGTATATTTGGTATTAGTAAAATAAGTAACAACAGCTTTTCCATTTTATTATTTTAATACAACTCTTGGTAAGGCTAATTTACTTAGTAATAACCCAACTACCAGTTTTGTTTATTTCTACCATAAAAGACGTATTGGCTTGTTCTAAAACCTCGATTTTATGGAGATGATTTTCTAGTATTTGCAACAACTAAATATTAGAAATATTGCCCAAATTAATCTTTATAAGCTTTTTTGGTGAGTGGTTAAGAAGATGACTATTCCTAAAATCCTGATCTTTGGTTATTAAAATTAAATCAAGCTTATCTGCATAATTGGCAATGTCCTGGTCTTTGGTATGCCATTTATCTAAAATATTATTGATATGGACTGTTTTGTAGCCTAGTTGGGAAATACGTTTGGCTACCTTTATCTAAATATGAACATCGCATAGAAATTTCACCTAGTTAGCAAATTGTAAAATTTCGCCCGAGACCGCTTTTTTAGCATAGTTTAAGCTTGCTGTAATATCTTCTAACTCAAGTTCGGGGTGGTCATTTACAATCTCTTTTGGTGACATACCTGCACTTAGTAAATCTAAAATTACTTCTACCGGCCAACGCATACCTCTAATTATGGGTTTACCGTGACAAATGGCAGGATTAATACTTATACGATTTGATGTACCCATACTGTAAATATACGAAAATTGCCTGCGATTTGTTAATGCTACTTAGCATGCGCTCATTCATTATTAAGCGTCATGCTGAACCTGCCTGTACCATTCGGGCAGGCAGGATTCAGCATCTTTAAACCTTTCTTTAGGTTAGATCCTGAATCGATCCCGATAGTTATCGGGACAGGATGACGTTTCCTTTTCAGGAAGACGGTTCCTATGGGGATGTGGTACATGCTTATTGGTTTTTACCAGCTGCAATGGCCTTGGCTTTGGCTGCATTAAACTCTTCGGGTGTTAACTCGCTGGCGTGTTTGCCACCCCATTTTTCAATAGCAATTTTATAGACTGCTTCAAATCGATCTCTTAACCCTTGTCTTTCAGTCATTTGCCCTACCGGGTTTTCGATATAGTATTTAAGTAAATCTGCCAATGTTACCCATTCTGCCTCTTCATCACTATCATAAGGGTTTAATTTAAGGAGTCTATTGATGTTTAATTTATAACCATAGTTATTGCTATAAAGCTGAGCCAAGGCTTGGGTCTGCCCACTCATTAATAATTTAAATTCAATATATCCACTAGGAATAAAATTAGCACTCATTGGGCAGTAGATTTGGTTGTATTTAGCGTTCCAAAGTTTGCCAATTTCTACCTGGCTTTCGTAGGGCAGGGGGAGGGATTGGTTATCTAGTTTTTCTAGCAGAGCCTTTTTCCTAGACGCTAAGAAAAGAGCTTCTTCAAAAGAAGTTAAGTTTTCGACACCCTTGTAAGCAGGACTTTGTAAAATTGCAGCTTGACCACAAATAAAACGAATAACGTGTTCACTTAGCCCCAAATGCGCATTAGGGTCGGCTATTCCTTGGGCGTGGGTGGGTGGGGCAAGCAGGGTTAGTAGGAGTAAGAGGTAAGCGGTTTTTTTCATAGCAAGGGGTAGGTAGTTATTGGCATAATTGGTTTTGTTACCATATAAACTTAACGAAAATATTGATTAGCTGAAAATATTTAACGGCTTCAAAAAGCCATAGTAGTAAAAATACCTAGAAGTAGATATATGAATTTGGTAATCAAATGGTTAACTTGGTATATCGATCTGTTTTGTAAATATAGACTTAACTGATTTTATCTAAACTTTACTAAAATGAAAACCCCAATCATACTTATACCTGGTTTACAAGGAATCTTAATTACTTATTAACAAGCAAACTGTGGTATTATGGTAACTAAAGCAGCCCTATTAGTTATGCAGGGATTCAGAAGATCATATTTACGAGGGACGTGGACTTTTCTCAGGCCATTCTCTACTTGATATCGGGAGTCCGGTACACCGCGAGTGATGCAATAACAAGGCTGGCCCTGGCTTCCAGCTTAATTCGTAACCGGGTCATGGTTCGAGTCTCAAAAGACACCATCCTGCGGTTCCCCACGGTGGTTCCTTTGGCTACTGATACCCATGTGTCATTCTCTTTTGATTCAATGGTAAAACCAGTAACCCGCTGGCCAAGTGCAACCTCTTCCCGCAGCATGATCGCATTAACTTCTGTTGGCATTGCCCAATTAAGTTCGACATTCGCGGTTCTAACATCATCATCAGTCGCCCAGTAGTTATTTGTATCCTCATCAAGAATATTTTTTGCAGAATAACGGGATGAACCACCTCGGGTAGAGGAGGCAGATATAGCTGCATTTTTTGCTAAATCGGTAGAGAAAGCCTGATCTCGATACGCTTTGAATTCCATCAGTCGCTTCACATCTTTTTCATGGAAAAGACCTCGTTTGTCGGGTGGTACATTCAACAAAAAATTGCCATTCATTCCTACTGAATGAAACCAGTTATCCACCAGTTGTGGCAGGGTTTTTACTAACGAGTCTTGTTCCGGATGATAAAACCACCCGGGCCGGATGGAGGTGTTTACCTCTGCCGGTAGCCAGGTGTCGCCATCAGCATGACCCGATTGCAACTGGTCGTTCACTCCGCCAATACCGGCATAAAAGGCACCTTTTCTGACAGTACACCAATTCGTTTCACCGGCATATCCCCGTTCATTGCCAATCCATCGCACATCAGGCCCACCATCGCTAAACATCACGGCCATTGGCTGCAACTCACGAACAATTTTATAGGAATTGTCCCAGTCATAGTACGTTTTATTATCGATGCGGCGGGTCTCCCGGGCTCCACCGTAATACCCATCACCCCCATTGGCGCCATCGAACCAGAATTCGAAAATATCGCCATAATTAGAGAGCAATTCTTTCATTTGCGCACGGTAAATTTTGATGTATTCAGACGTACCATAGAGGCCGTTGTTGCGGTCCCACGGACTGAGATAAATTCCCATTTTCAGGCCGTACTCCTTACAAGCTGCCTGTAATTCTGCTACTACATCGCCATGGCCATTTTTCCATGGAGAATTCTTTACCGAATGGGTAGTCGTGGTAGTTGGCCAGAGGCAAAACCCATCATGATGTTTGGCGGTAAGGATAATACCTTCCATTCCGGCTTCTTTCGCTACCCTTGCCCATTGCCTGCAATCCAGTTCTGTCGGATTAAATATCGATTCAGGTTCATCGCCATACCCCCATTCTTTGTTGGTGAATGTATTGGGGCCGAAATGAATAAAGGCATAATATTTCATCTGGTGCCAGGCAAGCTGACGTGCGGAGGGTACGGGACCAAAGGCTTTTGGAGGAGGTGGTATGGAGCAACCAACAATTACCGTTAGACAAAGAAATGAGGTGATGAATGATGAAATTGTATACCTGTTCAGGGATGTTATTTTTTGATTCATGGGGTTAAATATAATGGTGAAAATTTATCATCTTGCCATCATGCCTCTTCATATGGGTTTCCGGCTCGAAAATAGATTATAAAAAACAAGATGTGCTGTGAGAAAAAATCCCCTCATTATAGCAGTTACCGAGTAAATTTCACTTATCCCGGAAAATTCAACAGAATATTCCATCCAGTGGGCTGCCAAATGTTAAATGATTGATAATCTGTTCATTAGGTTTAAGATAAACTTTATTTATAAAAAACATAATACCCAAATATGTGTGTTCAATATTAGGCAATATACAGGGGTAACCCTTTCATAAGTAATTAATATTCAATAGTTATCAACCATATTAAATCGTTATTCCTGGAAGTGTGATGAATGACGCGGGTCAAATGTAGGATGTGCTATTAATTTACCCGCATACCATTTTTTGTGATTTGATACCAACTATTGCTGACCCATACTGAGTGCTCACCATTTGTTATTGTTGAACAATTATCTGACACTCTTGCAAACTTTCCTTTGAATGGATAGGCGCATTCAAACCTGGGTTCAATAATTATTTCACCCTGCTCATTAGCATAGCCAATTTTTCCGTTCTTTTTGATCCGAAAAAGACCACTTCTCACATAATCAGGACCATTATCATAGTTGAAGACTTCAAATAATTTTTGAGCATGTTGATCAATGCCGATAATTTTTCCTGTTCCTTTTTCAATTACCATACCCATCGTCCGAATCGTGTCAGTATAGCAATAAGAATACATTCCCATAGGAATAAGGGTATCACCCTTTGAATTCAGGTAACCACAAGGGACTCCATGTTCATCGATTTCACCCTGACAAAACTTTATGAGTAAATCATTTTGATTCAACTGGCACGATGAAAAAACCATAATAAAAACGATACCAAAAATGAGTTTTGTTTGCATGAACTAAATCTTGAATATCAATAGAAATTTTTGTGGACAGCCATCTTTATTTTGACATTTCATAAGCTTCTTTTAACCAACCTTCAAGCTCATTATCGATCTGATTCACATTTGATAATTGTACCCTATGCGAACACATCGTACCGAAGGGACCGGAGTTTTCGAGCCGTGGAGTTAATTCTTTGCCCACGAGCTTGAGTCCGAGGTCTATTCTTGTCTTTGTGGCAGGTTTGATCAAGGCAAACTGTCGTTTTCTTATGATGCTTACGCTTCCCTTCTTGGGGGTCACTGTTACGTCATTGCCAAATTTGCGAACTACCTCAATTAACTCATCATGTATTTTCTTAAGGTCTTCCTTTCCCTGATATTGGGCTTTCACCAGGTCTTCGGGGGCTTCATTTTCCCCCTTCGATAAGGTGACTATGGTATTGGCGAAACCATGCGTTACCCCATGATCAGTTTTAAGAAAATTAACAGCTTCCGAGTGCTTTGCAAATGATTTTGAGGCAAGTACTTTTTTCCATTCATCCAACGACTTGCCTGTTTTTTCGGGCATATTGTCGATCATTGTCTTTAGTGCTTTGTCCATAATAATAATGTTTTACCTTTTTATCAGTTTCTAAATATGCTATTAAATTCATTAGTAACATTTTGTTTGCTGAAATAAAGTACTTGAATAAAGAAAGGGATTTGCAAAATCAATTTTTAGGGTCTCCATGATCCAGATATACAATTGGAAAACCACATTTTAATCTTGTTAGTCCGTATTGGTTCAGAGTATTCTCGCCAACGACCCTGGCCAAAATAAGTGGTCTAGTTTCTGCCAGAATATCTGCCGACCTAAATAAAGATAATTAATAACCCTGAAACCTGACCGACTGACTCGGTCAGGCGAGTATCAGAATACCTTTGAACCGCCTTTTTTATTTCGCCAATTTTGGCAACTGTTATTTTTCATCATATCAATCGGAAGGTGGCTTCTTTGGCCATTTCCAAGCATTCCAAACAATTGAAATAGTAATAATGGCCTCTAAAAAAGCATAGAGTACGTAAAAGCTATACCATTCATAAAGCGAATTACTTCCAACCAAAATTACTATCATGGTCAATAGAATACCAAATATGATGTTTAGTAACCTATTAATTTTTGGTTTCAATAGAATGGATAGAGCAATCATGAAGGCAGGTATAGCAATCAATATCGATGCTATTAATAATAAAGTAGGACTATCCAATTTAGCAGTACCATTTATAAGCTTCTCCACTTTACCTGGAACATATAGTTCAAAGTAATCTCCGTATATATACAATACCATCAGTGAAGTCCATAGGGCTGAAAGTTTGAGTTTGATATTAATATTTGGATTTTCAAACATTTGGATTTGTCTTTTTTAGGTTTTTCAATTTTGAGTTAAGTTTTTGTGTTCAGGATACCTTTTGTAATAGTTGCCAATGAAGGCGGAATTGCACATATCGTTTAGTATAAGAATTGTAGGCGATTTCGGAGCTCAAATCTTTCA
>Ga0114931_10001107_pt1 | contig 34285 bp, 16 predicted proteins | sample 2SBtaG_FD_89579 | JGI IMG/M metagenome (GOLD analysis project Ga0114931, IMG submission 89579) | Deep subsurface microbial communities from Kolumbo volcano to uncover new lineages of life (NeLLi) - 2SBTROV14_V59a metaG | ecosystem: Environmental > Aquatic > Marine > Volcanic | place: Kolumbo...
GGATTTTGGGGCGCGACGCGGGTTCCTTCTTCATCGCTGCTAAGACAACAAACGATACACCTCCTGCGGCTAAAGCCGTGAAACAAAGCAAAGCACTGATCCCAACTCTCAATAGCGTGGAAATCTCGGATTTTCCTTTTCGCAACTTTTGTAACATTTCAACTCCGAAAACGCATCACTCGATTTGGCATAAGAAAGCTTCGTAACTGCCGATGACGTTGGATTGTCATTGTTATTTCGTCCAATTATAGCAGGTCCACGCAATTTATCATCTGGCAGAATCTTACCCGACAAGGGAATTCGCTCACTTCTGCCGTACTTTCAGCAGAATCCGCCTGTCTTCTCAAGTTTGTCGCGGAATGACGACCTCTTACTCTTGCCCCGGTATTTCACCGTTGGGAAAATGTGTGACAGATTCCGTGCTTCGAAGACATCCCACTCGATTCCTCGAACTTCTCGAACATTCAATTGAAACATACCATGCTTACCTCTGCGGAAATCGATAAGTTTCAGAAAAATGGCTATCTGATTGTCAGGCATTTCGCAAATCGAGAAATGCTCGACCGCTTGATCGCTGTGACGACAAAAGGAATTGAGGAACAAATAGCTCCTATCGAATACGAAGCAGACCTGCATTACCCCGGTGCACCGGAAAATCGTTCCCAAAGAGGAGGAATAACTCCCAGACGACTCAAGCAGGCACTCTGTCGAGGTTCCGTCTTGATGGACTGGGTGAGTCAGCCCGAGTTGATCGGTCGTCTTGAGCAACTGATGAATTCGCCAGTGGTTATCCCATTGGCGCACCACAATTGCATTATGACAAAAATGCCTCAATTCTCCAGCGATACCGGTTGGCATCAGGATATTCGTTTTTGGTCTTTCTCGCAGCCAGAATTGATCTCCGTCTGGCTAGCTTTGGGGGAAGAACATGACGAAAACGGTTGTCTGCGATTGATCCCCGGGAGTCACACTCTTTCGCTCGAAAAATCGCAGTTCGACGAAGAACTGTTTTTTCGACGCGAACCGGTGGAGAATAAGGAAATTCTCAACAGACAGATATCTGCAAAGCTGGAACCGGGGGACGTGTTGTTTTTTCATTGCCGGACGCTCCATGCGGCGGATCGAAACCGGACGACAGAACCGAAATATTCTGTCGTCTTTACGTTTCGCTCAATCGAGAATCACCCGATCGCCACATCTCGCTCTGGAGAGACTGCGGAGTTACTGTTACCGAAATTCTCAGCCGAAACGGTCCCTCTCGCCGAGACCGGGCTTTCAAGTTTTTGAACTGTCTCGACGCAAGGGCAAGATTGCGTGGAAAGCCCGTTGAGCGTTCCATTGGGGTCTGTCCGCTTCAGAGCGATTGCCCTTCTGTTTTCGTAAACGTTCTCTTACGCGATGAGGCTCTCGATTACGTTTCCATGCACATTGGTGAGACGACGTTCGATTCCGTTGTGATAGAACGTCAGCTTCGTATGGTGGATTCCGAGAAGATGCAACGCTGTGGCGTGAAAGTCGTGCCAAGTGACGGGGTTTTCAGCCACTTTCCAGCCGATGTCGTCGGAGGAACCGAAACTCATGCCGCGTTTGAGTCCCGCGCCCGCCATCCAGACCGAGAACGCATAACGGTTGTGATCGCGACCGGTTCCAATTTTATTCGCCGCCGATTGTGCAAACGGCGTCCTGCCGAATTCTGTGGTGAAGAGCACCAGCGTATCGTCGAGCATTCCACGACGTTTCAAATCGCTCACCAGTGCTGCCACGGGTTGGTCGATCCGTTTCGCTTCCACCGTATGATTTTGTTTGACGTTCTCGTGTGCATCCCAGCTTGCACGGGGAGATCCGCCAATCGGTCCTCCGGAATAAATTTGCACGAATCGAACGCCTTGTTCGAGAAGTCGTCTTGCCAGCAGACATCTTCGAGCGCAGTCGGCGGTTGCCTTCCGATTGAAACCGTACATCTCGAGCGTCTGTTTCGTTTCCCCAGACAACTCGCTGACTTTGGGAACCGAAAGCTGCATTTTTGCAGCGAGTTCGTAGCTTCTAATTCTTGCCTGCAATAATCGGTCTCCACCTATGCGATCGTGATGCTTTTCGTTGAGATGTTTCAGGAAAGATCGCAAGTCGATTTCAGTTTCCCGCGAGTTTTTCGAGTTCGAAAAGAGATCCCGTACCGGTTGTTTGCCTCCACGAAAAACAACACCCTGATGCTCAGCGGGGAGAAACCCGGACGACCAGTTGGTGGAACCGCCGTTGGGGCCACCGCGACCGTCAGGCAGAACAACGAATGTCGGCAACGACTCCGAGGCGTTGCCTAATCCGTAGGAAAGCCAACTTCCCATTGAAGGATAACCGTTGAAACCGAATCCGCTATTCTCGAAGAAGAGTGCCGGTGTGTGATTGGCTGAGTCAGAAACCATCGAACGAATCAATGTCAAGTCGTCGGCCAACTCTGCGATCTGCGGAAACATTTCAGAGATCCACATTCCGTTTTCTCCCCTTCGGCGGAACGGCCAGTCCTGTTTTCGAATCAGCCCCACTTGCCCAAAGAAGACATCCGGCTTTGAGTCGGTATCGAGTGTTTTTCCATGAAATTTTTCGAGATTCGGTTTGTAATCGAACGAATCGATGTGGCTCATTCCTCCCACGAGCGAGATTTGAACCACCCGTTTCGCCTTTGCAGGAAAATGGGGTTTCAGCGCGAGACCGTCGCTTTCTGCTGCGAAGACATTCTCGGATCGTAGCAAACTCCAAAGTGCCGTAATGCCCAGGCCCCTTGTGCTGTCATTCAGAAAGTGTCGGCGATTTAACATTTCGGTTCTTTTGTGTTTTTACTCGATCACGACAAACTCGTTACTGTTGAACAACGCACGACACAACACCGGCAATCCATGTTTCAAAACGAGTTGCTCCGCAAGATTTTCCTCTTCGGTATCGGGTAGTCGCTGATAAATATCCAACCAGGCACGACGAATCTGTTGTGTTACGTTTTCGCCGCTTTCTTTTTGAATTCGTTTCGCAAAATCCTTAGCCATACGCTGGACGAACGAGTTATTCATTAAACTCAATGCCTGCAACGGAGTGGTTGTGACGTTACGGCGGGGGGTTGTGGTGGAGGGATCGGGACAATCGAAAGTGTCGAGAATGGTGCTTCGTTCCCCTCGCGGACAGAACCGGTAAACGGTGCGACGTTGGAATTCCTCACCCACGGGATCGATCGGGGTGTAATACGTTGTGCCGTTGTTCGGTGTCACGGTGACATCGACAAAACCCGGTCCGTACATCTTCGTATTCAAGCGACCGGCAACTTGCAAAATGCTGTCGCGGAGGACTTCGGCATCCATGCGACGGGGAGAAAATCGCCACAAGTAACGGTTACCTGCATCTCGATGGCGAATCTTTTCGTCGTTTCGAGACGACTGACGATAGGTGGAGGAGAGGACAATCAGGCGATGAATCGATTTGAGAGAGCTGCCGTTTTCCAAAAACTTCACTGCCAACCAGTCGAGCAATTCCGGATGCGAAGGACGACCTCCGTTGAATCCAAAATCGTTTGGAGTCTCCACAATCCCTCTGCCGAAGTGATAATGCCAAATTCTATTGACGATGACCCGTGCGAAGATCGAATTGGATTTATTGGCGATCCACTCGGCAAGTTTCTTGCGTCGCGCTGAATCGCTGGCGTTTACCTGCAAACCAAAATCGGATTTCAAAGTTTTCAAAGACGAGATGCCTCCGGGAGACACTTCTTCGCCGAAATCCGTGACACTTCCCCGAAAGTGAATTCTCATCGCTTCGGGGTGACGCGGAACAACCGTGTAAATTTTGTAACGAGAAATCCTATGAAGTTGAATTCGAAGAATTTCGAGTTCTGCCAGTTTTTTTTCAATCTTCGTTTTACGCATTTTCTCCGTCGATCCTAAAGCGGCAACGATTTCCTTCTCGGAGACGAATTCGTTTTCTCGACGTGAAGATATCGCAATCTCGCTTCCGCTGAGAGCACGGTCGTAAAGTTGTGCTTTGAGAATTTTTCCCTGGAGTAATTTTCCTGAATTGGCCGGGGAATGGCGCAATCCCAAGACAACGTGTGCCTGACCTTTACGAAACGTCACCGGCTGCGATTTGTAAGATTTTCCGTAGGGAACCCCATTTCGATAACCGACGACCGTTCCGTCCTTCCAATAGACAATTGCGATATGCACCGGTTGTTGCTGAGCAAGTTCCTCTTCGCATCCACCGAAAGATTTCGTTCTTCTGAAAAAATCGCTCCCTGCCATCCATTGGCCCGGCTGTCGTTCTCCGAAAACGATGGATTCGAACACAGATCCGTTCGTCGTTTCGACGCTCATCACCGCTCCACCGCGCTGCGAGAGGTTATCCAACATCACCCAGGCTTCGAGGGTTTTTTCCTGGAAGTCTCTTTCGAGTGGATTCGTTTTCACATAAGCGTCCTGACCGTTCAAAACGAGGGCACCGTTTTCGATTCTCGCGCCCCCGACAGCGTGACCGTGAAGGTTACCCCGTTTGTCGCGCAAATCGTTTTCGAAATCCCATTCGGCGAACGGTTTTGGAGAAGAGAGCGTTGCTTCTTGCGAAGGCAATCTTTTTTTGCGTTCAGCAAGTATCGTTCGACGAGCAGCCGCTTCCATCGACTGTAAATTCTGATGTTCCTGGGCGATTTCTTTCTGCAGCGAATCGAGCCGAGCCAGCACACCCTTCCGAATGACGTTTCGCTCACCATGATTTACGCCATCAATCGCGGCAATCATACGGTAGTAGTCTTTGGATGGAATCGGATCGAACTTGTGATCGTGACAACGAGCGCAATTCACGGTTAATCCCAAAAATGTCTGGCTTAATGTACCGATCGATTCTTCCAGTTCATCCTGCCTTGCCAGTCGCTTCATGCGTTCGCTGGAACCAACGACGGTGTTATGCACGCCCGCCACCAGAAATCCCGCTGCCGCAATGCCCTCGGGACCGGGTTCGAGAAGGTCACCGGCAATCTGCATCTTCACAAAGCGGTCGTAAGGCATGTCATTGTTGAGTGCCCGAATCACCCAGTCGCGATAATGCCATAAATTGCGACGAGGACCATTTCTTTCGAACCCGTCACTCTCGCCGAAACGGACAACATCCAGCCAATGCCTTGCCCATCGTTCGCCATAGCGGGGAGAAGCGAGAAGTTTTTCCACGGTCTTCCGGTAGGCTTCTTCCGATGGATTCGCCACGAATCGCTCGACTTCTTCGGGAGCTGGAGGAAGACCGATCAGATCGAAGTACAATCGTCTTAAGAGTACACGAGGAGAAGCGGGGCGAGATGGTGAGAAATTCTTCGACTGCAAACCGGCAAGGATAAAACGATCGATCTCGTTGCGAGACCATCGATGGTCGTCGAATTCCGGCGGTTTCGGTTTCTTCAGCGGTTGCAGAGACCACCAGTCGTAGCCCGCGCGATGTTCTGTCGTAAAACGAAAGGGATCGATCGTTTCGGTTCCCCATTGAGCACCCTCGGCAATCCACTTTTTGAGTATCGTTTTTTCCTTTTGAGAGAGTGGATTCTTCGGAGGCATTTCGTCGTCGTCGATTCGCTGCCAGAGCAAACTCTCGACTGGTTTTCCGGGAAGAATCGCTTTCCCGCTTTCTCCTCCCTTGAAAGCTGAGTTCCGACGACTTAAATCGAGACCGCCTTTGGGCTTCTTTCCACTGTGACATACCATGCACTTCCCAGCGATTAAGGGAGCAACAACTCGATCGAACCGTTTTTTCGCGTTGCTGGCTCGGGGAGTGGGACCTTGAGAGTCAGCGAATGCAAAAAACTCGATCACGCCGAGGAAGCATGTAAGGGAAAATAGAATGCGAGATCGACCCATAAGAACCTCATTCCGAAAGCAAATCGAGAAGAAAAGTGAGACCGGTTCGATCCTGCAACTTCTTCACGAAGTTCAAGTCTAGCCGATTCCCTGAGAAAAATCCAGAAATACCCATTGTGTGACTGCTCTCGTCTGAGTAAGTTTTGCAGGGTACGCTGTGCCGACCGCGTTCGTGTCGTCGTTCCGTGATGTCGGTCCCAGTGCCATGCTCACGGCTTTGCGTGGGTATGTTTTTTGGTGACACGATCGCAGCACCGGAGAAGTTCTTTGTTTGTCACCCCAACATCTCAACTCGTCTCTCTTTTCAACATCTTCTCCGAGAGAGACTATTGGTTTATTACGATGGAGTTCATTGAGGGTGCGATTACCATTCTTTTTCAGATCTCACGAGAAGATCGATTTCGAAGCGTCACTGGAAACCACTACGTTCCTTTACGATGCATCCGGAATTCGCAACACTCGTCAACTCGATAATGGAACCTGGACCTCGTTGACTTACGGTAACGGCGGAACTCTCAAAAACGTCGCTCACCTGAATCCAACCAACCAGACGTTGCTTTCACTCAACAACGATGGGTCGTCGAACGTAGCAATGCCTGGCACAGTCGCTGTCGACGCAACAGCAAAGACTACGAGCGCCGTCCCGACTCCAGCGCGGCTATGATTCAGATCAGTCACATCCGCGTCATGTTTAAGCAACGACACCTTGGCAAACCGAAAACCTTCAATTACAGAAACAGCACCGAAACCCCGAAAAAATCGAGGAAAGTTTTCGGCTAGCCCCTTACTGCACATGCCGTAAGTCCTTTAATAATCCACACTTAAAATTGCCCAAGAGAGGACTCGAACCTCCACGTCCATTACGGACACTAGGTACTGAACCTAGCGCGTCTGCCAATTCCGCCACTTGGGCTTTTCTTGGGTCTCAAGATAAGCCGTCCGACCTGTTTGAGCAAGGTTTTCGATCAACGATTTCCAAAAGAAGAGGCGTAAATTCAGAAATCGTTTCATTCACATCTAGAAGACCTCCCAGCCAGAACCTTCATGTCTGAAATCGAATCGGTTCGGAAAGAGAATCTCTGCCAGAATCTCGACCGATTCCACAACTCGTGGTCCGGGACGATTGAAATACTGGTTGCCATCGGTGAGGTAAACGTTAAGTTCGCGGACAGCCGAAAGTTTGGCCCAGCGCGAGTCGTCGAGCAGAACCTGCATCTCCTGACGAGTTCGTTTCAAGTCGAAGCCGCAGGGCATGACGACGATGAAATCGGGATCGGCCTGTTGCAATTCTTCCCAACTTAACCAGGGAGAATGCTCGCCAGCTTTGCCGAAGACGTTTTTTCCGCCCGCAATTTCCACCATTTCGGGAACCCAGTTTCCTGCCGCCATCAACGGGTCAATCCATTCGACACAGGCAACCGTTGGAAGGTTCTGAGTGGTTGCGCGATCCTCACGATTGTTCTTATTCTGGATATCGGCTAATCGCTTGCGAAGTTTAGCGATGAGATTTTCTGCTCTCTCGACAACTCCCAGTTCCCTGCCGACCTTCGCGATATCGATCCAGATATCGTTCAGGTCCATCGGCTCGAGCGCAATAATTTTCGGTTTGGAGCCGATGATCTCGCAAACCGCCTGCTCGACATCCTTCAAACTGACGGCACAAACTTCGCATTGCGTTTGCGTGATAATGTGGGTTGGTTTGAGTTCGTCGAGCTGTTTGTCATCGACGAGATAAACCGAGAGTGCTTCGCGGAGAATCGATTTTACCTGTGTGTCGATTTCGCGACTGGTCGAATTCACGTCCACTTTAGAAGTGGAGCAAGCGGGAAGCGAAAGAAGACTCTCGGGGAAATCGCACTCGTGAGATCTTCCCACCAGTTTATCTTCTAACCCCAGAGCACAGACAATTTCGGTCGCGCTGGCGATCAGGGAAACGATGCGAAGATCGGACATGGAAGCATCTCAATCGATTCTGTGAGAAAACGCCGGAATTAAAAAGTTTCCAACGCGATTTTTGCCTCCGGTTCTTTTTGAAGGTGCTTCAGCGCCAACGGGCTGAAGAGCATCGGCAGGAAGATTGCCATTGAGACCAGCGAATTTCGGAAAAACGGTAACCCAGCGGCATAGCAGGTCATAAGCCCCTCGATGGATTTCGGATAAGCGATCCCCTGACCCATCGCCCAGACACCGAAGTTGCTGATGAGAAAGAAACAGACCGGACCGATAAGCCCCACTGCTGCGATCATCACGATCGATTTCTTTTGTCTGAGAAAAAGGCCGACTGAGACGATGGAAATATATCCGAGATAAACGAACGGCTGCGAGCTGTAAAAAGCCCAATCCAACTTTCCCGTCAACACCCAGATTCCTAAGTCGCCGAGGAACCATGCGATTAAAGGGAGCAGGTACGACCAGCGGATATTTTGAAAGATCGCAGCCCCGAATAAACAAATCGCCGGAATGGCGGAGAAGTTCCAAAGGTATGATGAAGATTCCAGCCCGGTATCCCAAAGGGCGTTACGAATATACGGGATGAGCCTCATCAAACATGTCAGCAGAATGAGAAATACAAAAAAGCCCCAACGAGGTTTGAGTAAATCGGACCGAGTCGAGTCAGAATTCATGTTGTCTCCTTGGTAGAGATTAGAGTTATCGGTATATCTTTTTTAGTCGCTTATTTCAAATCAAGTCACAGTTGACAAAGAGAATTTTCATGAATACTTAGTCTGCTATCACAAAACTCCTTCTTTGGAAGTGATACGGTTCAGATACCCGGAATCTTAAAGATTCCGGGTATCTCGAAATGATGAAACATTTTTTAATCGGAATCACGGTGAACTACCAACGCCTGGCCGTCTACTGGGCAAACGCATTTCGCCGGTTGCCCGCCGATTCCTTCCGATTGAGAAACCGGATACCACTTTTGGCACTTCCTGCAGAATCTTGCTTCCACCAATGTTCGCCTTCCGGTTTTAGGGTTGATGGCGGGTGTTGGGGTTTGAGGGAGGACCACAATTTCGTGCGTTTCAAGGCAGATGAACGTCACTTCGTTTGCGGTCGTCGTTTGGTTTTCTCTATTGGAACAGCCTGCGATTTGCAAACTCAGAATCGCGATCCCCAGAAATGGTATGAGCGATAAAGTTCGAGAATTCAAAGTCACCATGTTGTGGAACTTTCTTATTGGAAACGAAGATTGACGACGAACAGAAATTCGCCAGAGGGGTCGAGTCAATCTCTGTCGTACAGCGTGTCGTCCAAACCGGCGTAGCCGAGTTGGTTGAGTTTGACGTAATCGATGGCGGCTTTGTATGCAGTCGGCGAAAGCCACCACCAGTCTGCTTTTGTCGGTGCCTGAAATTGGTAGGCTCTGGTTTCCACATGCCCGTCGAGAAAGGCGATGTTGGCACCGCCGCTGTGACGGAAATGAACATTAGGATTCTTTTCACTCGGTGGATCCAGAAACCAGTTTTCGCGGAGTTCCAGCGGAGAAGAATGCAGCACGAATGCGCTATCGGCAAATGCGATGGTATAAGTTTTTTGTTGGATATCGTCCAGGCGATAAACCTGTGCCTGTTGCGCCAGTCTGACGTTCGGCCATTGACTCCAATCGTAGGCGGTTCCAGGACCGAGGTACCGCGCGTTATAAGCATACCCCGATGTCATGCGGTCGAAACGAACGTGATCGACTTCGGATGCTTCCAACTCGGGGCATTGAAAAACCGTGTAGTTCGTTTCCATGAATTGACTGAGGAAACTTTTCTTAAAATCGAGTTGCTTCTTCGGATCGGATCGTGTCCAGTCTACGGTTCCGAACCAGAATTTGGTTTGACCTCGCACTCCCGTTCCTGCGGTCCAGAAATCGATTTCCGCCCGGTTGTCGAGACGAAAAGGAATCAGCGAACCATCGTAAATTTCAGCGTAGTTGTGCAGGGCGAGGACGAATTGGCGCAAGCGGCTTTTGCAACTGATGTCGTGTGCGGCTCTACGTGCATGTTGAACCGCGGGAAGCAAAATCGCCAACAGAATTCCAATGATCGCTATCGTGACCAGCAGTTCGAGAATGGTAAAAGCTGGCTTGTGGCAAAGGTGCTTTGTTCGAGAGGCATGGAATAATTTCGTTTCGCGAGACAGAATTTTCATGACAATTCCCCGTTGTCTGTTCACGTTTATTTAGAAAACGCGACGAATAACCACCAATGCGAACGAGAGTTGTCTTCACAGTCATGTCGAATCGGTATTTCTCTGCCACAAGCTCGACCGATGTGTCGATGTCGAACCTGGAAAAAAATTTTAAGCACCAGCGCAAGGCGAGATGGATTCAGCAACCACAAAGACTCTTCCTCGAAGATTCGTGGAGTTGGCCGATCATGGGCAGGTCTTCTGACTTCCGGATCGCTCTACTCTCTGCACCTTCCCGCGATAGATCTTCGCAGTGGTTGTTGCAGATTTCGTCCCCGGTTACAGCGGCGGGACCGCAACGGAATTGCACCGTTTTCCCTATTCTTCTCTTTCGGTAACACACCCAAAGAGACACCCAAGTCTGATGCTGATCTTACAAATGGTCTTGAGTTTGTCAATTAACCCCTCGTTTTTTTAGAACTGGGAATTTCATCGATTTCCAATCGTTTCTGCGGGCTTTCCCCAAAATCTCAAGAACAACAGTGTAAGGTATGGCGTTACGAGGGATTTCTCTCAGTTTCGTCGATTTCAAGTCACTCATTGTAATTTGGAGTTCTTTCGAATCCCCCTCCGTAAATTCGTTGTAACACCAATATTTTGCCTATTTTCTTTTGAGAATTCGCTCCAATTGCGTCGATGTTGGGAAGAGAATCGCTCTCGATTCAATGCGGCGTTTTCTCGAATGGAATTGGGAATTTTGTGAAGGAGTCCAGGGGTGTCATTCAAATTAGCTCGTTTTGCGCTACCAATTTGCTGTTTCGCGCTCATCCATTCTGGTTGCCGCCAGACCAATAAAATCGCCAACTCGAATCGTACCAGTCTCTTCCAGCAGATGGCGCAGCAGAGTTCCGATAAGAACGTCGTGAAGGTTCCGCCAAACCTGATACAAAAAAACCGGTCTGGACGAAAACCGCTCACTGCCTTTTGGAAAAAGAATGTTTCTGTCGAAGAAGCGGCAAAATCTCGGAAACTCAAAAACCCACGTCAGCTCCACTTGAAGTACGCTGCATTGCTTGAACAAATGGGGAAATACGACGAGGCTCGTACCTCTTATGGCAATGTCTTGAAAGAAGATCCAAAATTTGTCGACGCGGTTTTGGGTATGGCTCGCGTGGATTTGTTAGCCGGGAAAACAGGAATAGCTGAGCGGGAATATCAAAAAGCGATCGAGATGAAACCGAACGATGCCCATGTGCGAGCATCGTTTGCTCAATTTTTAGTCACACAAAAGCGATGGACCAAAGCCGTTTCTGAAATGCAAGCGGCCACCAGTCTGGATCCGGACAACCAGGAATACCAATTCGCACTCGGTGTGGCGTTGGCTCATGCAGATCGCATTGGGGAAGCGTTTCCGCTCCTTTCCAAAACCGTGGGTGAGGCTGAAGCTCATTACAACATCGGCTATATCTATTTTCAGAATAAAGAGTTCGAGCGAGCGAACAGTCAGTTTCAGCAAGCTTTGATGTTAAAACCCGAACTCGAACAAGCAAGTGCCATGCAGCAGGAGATTATCCGATTGACGCAGGTGAAATCCCCGCAACAAAGCCAAATTCATCAAGCGGGATACGAACGCCCAAGTCTTCTGCCGAGTCAAGAAATATCTTTGAATCCTGGAATTCGTTTGGCGAATCCGCAACAGGTTCAGCTTTCGGACATCGAAGAGTTGTCGCAAGACGAAGCTTCCGGCTACATTGGTCACAGCCAACCAAAGAAGAGGTAAGTGAATAATCGGGCAGAGTTATCGTCACAATTGACGTGCGGTATCGCATCGATGCACATTTTTTGTTAGAATTGGTCGATGCTCTAAAAAATGAGATTCGCGAACGTCCCGCTGGCTTCGCTGTTGTAAACGCGATTCCATCCGGTAAAATGGAAGGGATGGCTGCCCCCCCCACCGAATTTCTCACGCCTTGGAACCTACTGCATGAAGTCCCTCCAGCGTTTTTTTCCTGTTCTTTTAGTTGGAATTTTCCTGTGTGACGCACTGGGGAATCGCACACTTTCCCCAGAGGAAAACCAACAAAAAATCAAACAGGCGAAATTTGCGAAGGAAGAGCTTGCCTTTTTCAACAAGAAAGTTCTACCGATTTTGCGGAACAATTGCTTCAAATGTCACGGGGGTGAAAAAAAAATCAAAAGCGGGTTAAGACTCACATCGCGCGAAGGAATCCTCAAAGGAGGCGATCAGGGACCGGCAGTCGAACTAAAAAAACCTTCCGAAAGCCTGATTCTCGACGCTATTTCCTACGAAGATGAATTCTTCCGTATGCCTCCTATGCGAAAGTTGAAAAAAACCGAAATTGCGGTTCTTCGAAAGTGGATTGAAAAAGGTCTCCCCTGGCCGGAAGGAAAAGATTTCGGACTGACAGGCAATTTCACAAAAAAGAAAATGTCGCCCCAAATTACCGCCGAGACGAAAAATCATTGGTCGTTCAAAAAAGTTGTTCGCCCCAAAGTTCCGCCGGTGCAAAATCGCTCCTGGGTGAAAAACCCGGTCGATGCATTTATTCTGGCGCGCCTCGAACAAGCCAAACTTCAACCTTCGTCCCCTGCAAAAAAAACCGCCTTGTTGCGAAGGGTTTATTACGATCTGATCGGCCTTCCCCCTTCGCCCGAAGAAGTCAATGCGTTTCTTATCGACCGATCTGCCCATGCCTACGAAACCGTAGTAGATCGACTTTTGAACTCGCCACACTTTGGCGAAAAATCGGCCCGGGGATGGCTCGACGTGGTGAGATATGCCGAGTCCAACAGTTTCGAACGCGACGGCACAAAACCGTTTGTCTGGCGGTATCGCGATTACGTCATTCGCGCATTCAATTCCGATAAACCCTACGACAGGTTTCTCGAAGAACAACTCGCGGGAGACGAGCTTGAAAAAGTCACTCCCGAAACCATTATTGCCACGGGGTATTATCGACTGGGTCAGTGGGATGACGAACCCGCAGACCCCCAGCGGGCATTGTTCGACGACCTCGACGACATTCTCACGACAACAAGCCAGGGAATGCTCGGTCTGACGATGAATTGTTGCCGCTGTCACGATCACAAACTCGACCCCATACCACAGAAAGATTACTATCGTTTTCTGGGCTTCTTCCGAAACATTAAGCGTTATGGCGTGCGCTCGTTTCCCACGGTTGCTGCGGCTTCGCTGAAGACAATTGCCTCCCCGGAAGAGCAACAAAAACAACAGGCAGAAATCGCTGCACATCGCGCGCAGCAGGAAAAAGTGAAACGGGAGTTCGAAGACATCGAATCGATCGTGAAACCGACCTTCGAGAACGTCGAACACGAAGAATTCAAGTACGAACGTAACCGCATAGCGATTGTGAAAAAACGCGTTCCCGGTTTTCTCAGTCACAAGCAGTTCGACCGCTATGTTGCTCTCAAAAAACGGTTCAACGAGTTGCGACGCTTTCGACCCAAGGCATTAGAACAGGCATTGTGTGTGAAAGAACACGGCCCGAACGCTCCCAAAACATTCGTGTTAATTCGTGGGAATGCCCACGCGCCAGGGAAAGAGGTCACGCCTGGATTCCCGCAAATCCTCAGTCCTCCGAAGCCCAAATTTCAACCACCTGCGAAGAACGCGCACACCAGCAACCGCAGGCTGGCTCTCGCCCAGTGGATCACAAGCAAAGAAAATCCGCTGACGGCTCGCGTGATGATGAACCGTCTTTGGAAACGGCATTTCAGTCGGGGAATTGTCCGTTCGCCCAACAACTTCGGTTTACAGGGAATTCCACCCACGCACCCGCAGCTTCTCGACTGGTTAGCTGCGGAGTTCATGCAAGGTGGTTGGAAACTCAAACGCATGCACAAGATCATCGTGATGTCCAATGCCTATCGCATGTCTTCTCAATCGCATTCACAGGGAGTGAAAAAAGATCAGGAAAACAATCTCTTCTGGCGATTCAATCCCCGTCGTCTTTCGGCGGAAGAAATTCGCGATTCGATTTTAGCTGTCAACGGTTCGTTGAACCTGAAGAAAATGTACGGTCCCAGTATCTATCCTGTCATACCCAAAGAAGTTCTCGCCGGGCAGTCCCGACCGGGAGCGGGTTGGGGGAAATCTTCAGAGGAGGACCTCAACCGACGCAGTATCTATATTCATATTAAGCGTTCTTTAATTGTGCCTTTGATGGCAGCGTTCGACGTGGCCGATACCGATTTCACCTGTCCAGTGCGATTCGCCACCACACAGCCGACACAATCGCTGGCGTTGATGAACGGCGATTACGCCAATCGTCAGGCCGAAATCTTCGCACAAAATCTCATCAAGAGTTGTCAGAACGATCTGCAAGCACAGGTTGCTGCCGCTCTAAAAAGGGTTTTGCAGAGAACGCCGTCGCAAGAAGAAATTCAACGTGGCATTTCATTTATCGATCATCTGAAACAGAACCATGGAAAAAACGAAGCCGAAGCTCTCAAGTATTTCTGTTTGCTAACATTAAACCTCAACGAATTCCTTTTCCTCGATTGAAATAACAGGAAGATCGATCATGTCCACGTTCGAGAAAGAACAATCCGAAAAACCGCGAAGCGGATTCTGCGGGCGAACACGCCGTGAGTTTCTCTGGGAAACAGGTGGAGGATTCACCGGGGTTGCCATGGCAGGAATGCTGGGCGACGACGGGTTTCTCGCAAAACAGGCGGTCGCCGCCGACGGTGTCCGCCAGTGGAAAAATCCTCTCTCTCCCAAAAAACCACACTTCGATCCCAAAGCCACCAGCGTCATTTTCCTCTATATGTACGGCGGACCGAGCCACATCGACACCTTTGACTACAAACCCAAACTCGTAGGTATGGAAGGCAAGACGATCGACATCAAAACATTCGGTCGAGGTGGACACAAAAACAAGGGACGGGTTGTCGAACCACGTTGGAAATTCCATCAGTACGGAAAATGCGGGAAATGGGTTTCCGATCTCTTTCCAAACCTTTCCACTTGCGTCGATGACATCGCCTTCATTCAATCGATGACTGCCGATTCCCCCATTCACGGTTCGGCCATGTTGCAGATGAACTCGGGACGAATTCTTTCGGGAAGTCCTTCTCTCGGTTCCTGGCTGAATTACGGTCTGGGTAGCGAAAACCAGAACCTGCCCGGTTATGTCGTCATGCTCGACCACCGGGGCGGCCCCATCAGCGGCGCCAAAAACTGGAGTAGCGGTTACATGCCTGCCTATTATCAAGCGACGGTGATGAAAGCCAAAGGCGCAGCGATTCTTAATTTAAGCCGACCCGCTGGGATGTCCGACAAATTGCAACGTGAACTTCTTGAAACACTCGGCCAGTATAATACCTCTCATCAAACCGAACGGATCGCCAATTCCGATCTCGCCGCTCGAATCTCCAGTTACGAACTTGCCTATCGCATGCAGACCACCACACCCGAAGCAGCTGATTTCAGCAAAGAAACACAAAAGACCCACGAACAGTACGGTCTTTATAACAAACGTTCCGAATACTTCGGCCGGCAGTGTTTGTTGGCACGAAGACTGGTTGAACGCGGTGTGAGATTTATTCAAATCTATTCGGGTGGTAATCACAACGATGCCAACTGGGACGCACACGGCAACCTGAAGAAAAATCACGATCTTCACGCCGGTGAAACCGATAAACCCATCGCCGGGTTGATTAAGGATTTGAAACAACGTGGGTTGCTCAATAATACGCTCATCGTCTGGGGCGGCGAATTCGGCAGGCAACCCACTGCCGAATACGCAAGGGGTACCGGTCGAGACCACAACGCTTACGGTTTCACCGTCTGGATGGCCGGAGGGGGAATCAAAGGGGGACGCACGGTTGGCAGCACCGATGAACTCGGCAATAACGCTGTTGAGGATCGATTCCGTGTCAAACATCTTCACGCGACCATACTGCACCAACTCGGTCTCAACCCAAATCGTTTAACATACTTCTACAGCGGGCTAAATCAAAAATTGGTCGGTGTCGAAGGAGCAGAACCGATACGACAAATTATGTAACAAATAGTATTGTCAGCTCTGCCGAACGTGCAACTGATATCGAGTGACATCAACAAACATCGGGTGGCACGCCCTGAGTCTTCGAAGGGTGTGGTGGATCGAGATCATTGAAAGAAGTTCCGGAAAAAAAACGATGAAGAAGCGAGTCCATCCGAAAATCTCGTCCTACCGAACTCGGAACGCCGTTCTCGTTTTTTCGTTCGTCGTTTCAATGGCTTTCGTCTCAACCAGGCTCTTCTCGTCACAAAAGAAGACGGAACAAGCAACAGAGACCGAGAAAAAACTCGACGAAAAAACTCGAAAGTTCGTCGAAGAAAAAGTAAAGCCGCTGTTTAGTTCGCGTTGCTACAAGTGTCATGGCCCCAAAGCGAAGAAACTAAAAGGCGAACTGCGTCTCGATTCTCGCTCTGCGATGCTCAAAGGTGGCGAGAGCGGAGCAGCTATCGTTCCCGGCAAGCCGGGTGAAAGTCTTCTCATCGAAGCGATCAAGTACGAAGGTCTCGAAATGCCTCCTCGTACAAGGTTACCCAAAGGTGAGGTCGAGATCCTCGTCAAGTGGATTGAAATGGGGGCTCCTTGGACGAAAGAAACGAAAATCTCAACAAAAATCACAACGGGCTTCCCACTCGAAGAACGTAAGAAATCTCACTGGGCCTGGAAACTGATTACGAATCCCACCCCACCTACAGTGAGACACAAGGATTGGCCACAATCCGACATCGACCGCTTTATCCTTGCCAAACTCGAAGCGAAAGGACTTTCCCCCGCAAAACCGGCAGACCGTCGAACGCTGATTCGGCGTGCGTATTTCGATGTTGTCGGGCTTCCTCCATCTGTCGAAGATGTTGAACGTTTCGCGAACGATCCGCTCCCAACTCCCGCTGCATTCGAGAAAGTTGTCGACAAATTGCTCGCCTCTCCCCGTTTTGGAGAACGTTGGGCCAGACATTGGCTGGATTTGGTTCGCTACGCGGAAACCGCCGGTCACGAGTTTGATTATCCGCTGCATCACGCTTACGAATACCGCGATTATGTCATCCGCGCTTTGAACGCCGACGTTCCTTACGACCAGTTCGTCCTGGAGCACATCGCCGGCGACCTTCTCGAAAATCCTCGCAGACACCCCACGGAGGGATATAACGAGTCGATCATCGGCACCGGCTTCTGGTTTTTGGGCGAAGGAAAACATGCTCCTGTGGATGTTCGAGGAGACGAAGCCAGCCGTTGGAATAACCAAATTGACGTTTTTTCGAAAACCTTTTTAGGACTCACCGTGGCTTGTGCCCGTTGTCACGACCACAAGTTTGATGCGATTTCCTCTCAAGATTACTACGCCTTGGCTGGTTTTCTGAAGAGTTCCCGTCAGCAGGTCGCTTTGCTCGATCCACATAAAAAAATCGCAAATACTCGCGGACAATTGGTTCGGCTTCAACGGCAAGGTAGCGAATTGATCTTGAATCGTCTCGCCGAACAAAACGAGCGATCTATCTCGAAACTTCAAAAATATCTGCTGGCTGCTCGCGAAACGATGTATGGCACGCCAACGCAGAACGACCAACAGGCAGAGGATTTCCCTCAAACAGATATTCTCTTTGAAGATTTCGAGTTGGGAACCTTCGACAAATGGAAAATCGATGGAACCGCCTTTGGAAACCAACCGGAAACGAAACAAACCGCACAGAAAAGACGAATCTCGGGATTCTCCGGCAACCGTTTTGCCATGTCGCTGCACCCCAACGACAAACCCCAGGGCATGTTGACATCGGAAGTATTCACCATCGAGAGAGACCTGATTCGATTCCAAATCGCCGGGGGTGCCCATAAATTTCAAACGTGCTTCAACCTGAAAGTAGCGGGCAAAGTTGTCCGTTCGGCAACAGGTAAGAACAGGGAACAGTTCGAAACGCAGGAATGGGATGTCAGCGAATTTCGCGGGAAAAAAGCTGTGCTGGAAATTGTCGATCGATTCTCCAAAGGCTGGGGACACATTCATCTGGATCAGATCGTGTTTTCCGATAGACCCGAAGGATGTCGGCAAAACAGGTCGATTTCCGTTGTGGCTAAAGAGGCCGGTCTCGATGCCAGACAATTACGAAACTGGGTTCGCGCTCTTGGGAACCCTGAGATAGAAAGTCGTTCGCATCTGCTTGCCGTTTGGAACCGCCTCGCAAAAACAAGAGACCACAAGGCGTTCATCCACGAGAAAACGAACCTGCGCGAAATGAGCGAGCGGCGAAATAAAGAATACCAAAAATTCGTCAAACAGACGGAACTCTTCGAAGATTTCAATCCTGCGAACTTCAAAGGTTGGTTTCGAACGGGGTATGCTTTCCCGACGCAACCAGCGGTTTCAGAATGGAACCCTAAAAACGAAACCAAACCCTTACTTGCGCGAGGAATTCTGCACAGCGGGCTGTACTCGAACAAACTACAGGGTGTTTATCGTTCGCCAACTTTCATTTTGAATCACGATCATATTCTTTACCGCATCGCCGGTTCCAAAACGCAGGTTCGATTGATTATTGACGGTTTCATCTTCGACGAATTCAACGCACTTCTCTTTAACGGTGCCAGATTCAATGTCAACAGTCCAGACGGTTTTCGCTGGTATGTGCAGGGTAGTGACATTTCCCGCTATCAGGGGCATCGCGCGCATATTGAGATTAAAGACGAGGGTGACGGTTGGATTGCCATCGATGAAATTCGCTTTGCCAACCGCGGAATTCGTCCCATCGACCCAGCAGAAAAACTCTCGGAACATATTCTCCGTAACGAGGAAATCGATTCTTTCGAAAAATTTTCGCAAGCAACCGCTGAAGATTTCGTGAACAGCTTAACCGACGATTCTCGTTCGAACGCTCCCACGCGGCTTGTCAATTGGTTTTTAAGCCATCACCTGCTCGGGGATTCCATACTGACAGACTCTCTGGATAAACTCAAAAGCGAAATCGCCAGACTCGAAGTGCAAATTCCCACTCCCAAAAAAGTGCGCGCCATCGCCGAGGGGACTGCCGAAGACGAACATCTCTTCATCAGGGGAGGGCATAACAACCTTGGTGAGGTCGTGCCGAGACGGTTTTTGACCGCCATCGCCGGAAAAAATCAACCCGCGATCCAACACGACTGCGGGCGGCTGGAACTGGCCCAGCGATTGTTGGCCCAAAACGATCCCTTCCCCGCAAGAGTGATGGTGAATCGCATCTGGCATCATCTTTTCGGACGCGGAATCGTAGAAACGATCGATAACTTCGGTGTCTTAGGACAACCCCCCACGCATCCGAAATTGCTCGATTACCTGGCGAATCGATTCCGAAACGAAGGCTGGTCGACGAAAAAAACAATTCGATCCATCATACTCAGTTCGACTTACCAGATGGCGAGTACGAAATCGAAAGAAGCTGCAAAGATCGATCCTCAGAACCTTTGGTTACATCGTAGTCCCATTCGTCGTCTACAAGGGGAAGCGATTCGCGATGCCATGCTTGCAGTTTCCGGAAGACTCGACACGAAAATGTTTGGACCCAGCATCCCTGTTTATCTTACGTCACACATGCAGGGACGCGGTCGTCCCCAAGGCGGTCCGCTAGACGGTGCCGGGAGACGAAGCCTTTACACAAAAATCAACCGCAATTTTCTCTCGCCGATGATGCTCGCATTCGATACTCCTATTCCATTTAGCACGGTCGGAAAACGAAACGTCTCCAACGTCCCCGCCCAGGCACTCATTCTCATGAACGATCCGTTCGTCATCGAACAGGCAAAACTCTGGGCGAATCGCGTTCTCCAAAGCGATGCAAGATCCCCCCAGGCGAGAATTAAAACGATGTACGAAGCCACTTTCTCGCGACCGCCTTCAAAAAAAGAACAAACCGAAGCAACGAGTTTCCTCAAACTACAAGCAGCAGAATACAACCTCAAAAACGACGCATGGAAGAACGATCCTCAAGTTTGGACCGACTTCTGCCATGTGTTATTCAACGTCAAGGAATTCATTTACATTCAATAGCATGAAGCAACAATCCCTCACCCCAACCCTCTCCCAGAGGGAGAGGGAGTAGACCGGGGTGCCACTGGCAGCTTGTCTGACAGTGCGATTCATCGAAACGGGAACTGTAAACACAATGACTCACTGCCGAAGATTTTTGAATCCCCCGCTCACACGCCGTCAAATGCTCTCCCAATGTGCAAACGGCTTTGGCGCATTGGCACTCTCGTCGATGTTGCGCGAAGACGGTCACGCTGCGTTCACAGGCAATTCGACACAGGACAGAAACCCCTTCGCCCCCAAAGACCCACACTTCAAACCCAAAGTTAAAAACGTCATCTTTCTTTATATGGATGGCGGCGTCTCGCAGGTCGATTCGTTCGACCCCAAACCCAAACTCGATCGTGAAAACGGAAAACCGTTCGCCGACAAAATTGAACCCACACAGTTCAACAACATCGGAAATACGCTTGCCAGTCCGTGGAAGTTCCATAACTACGGCAAAAGCGGCATCCCCGTCAGCGATTTGTTTCCGCATGTGGCGAAACACGTCGACGACATCGCCGTTGTGCGGTCGATGGTCTCCAACTTTTCGGAACACACCAACGCCAACTATTTTCTGCATACTGGGAACGGTCAACAGGGACGACCCTCGATGGGCGCCTGGGTCGGTTACGGCCTGGGGAGCGAATGTGAAAATCTGCCAGGCTTCGTCGTCTTAAACGGTGGACTGATTCCCCCCGGGGGACTCGATAACTTCAACAGCGGGTTCCTACCGGCAAGTTTTCAGGGGTCTGTTTTTTCACGACACGATCCTCCCGTGGCTAACGTCAGCTCGCGAGAAAAGAAAAAGTCGCTTCAGCGGAATAAACTCACACTGATGCACAATCTCGACAAACTGGCTCTCGAGAAAATTGGTGAGGACGACCAACTCGAATCGGCAATTGCCAACTACGAACTGGCAGCACGCATGCAATTGGCCATCCCCGAACTGATGGATCTCTCGCAGGAAACCGAAGCGACGCAGAAAATGTACGGCCTTCAAGAAAATTTCAAGAACACGCAAATCTTCGGTAGAATTTGTCTGCTGGCACGGCGGCTCGTCGAACGAGGAGTGCGCTTTATCGAACTCACCTGTCCCGGCGGAAACGGCGACCGCTGGGATCAACATTCCGGGTTAAAACAAGGGCATTCCAAAAACGCAAGGTCGGTCGATCAACCCATAGGAGCACTTCTCGCTGACCTCAAAGCTCGAGGCTTGTTCGACGAAACACTTGTCGTCTGGAGTTGCGAGTTCGGTAGAACCCCCTTCGCCCAAGGAACAAACGGTCGCGACCACAACCCCTTTGGTTTTTCAAACTGGATAGCGGGAGGAGGTATTCAAGGCGGGACCATCTACGGAGAAACCGACGAATTCGGTTACAAAGTAGTGAAAGACAAAGTCGAAATCCACGACCTGCACGCCACCATGTTACATCTCTTGGGGCTGAACCACAAAAAACTCACCTTCCGCTTTAGCGGCAGAGACATGCGATTAACCGACGTCGCTGGCAACTTAATCGAAGGCATTCTGGCGTAGTATAAAAAAGGTTCCGGTCTGCCGGGATCAAAACGGTTCGAAATAATAGCGTAGGATCGGCACTGCCGATCGGCGGCTCGCAACAGATCAAGGTAGCAGCCGAACTTTCAGATTTTTTTGATATCAAGCCCGAGACCCCCCCGATGATAAATCATCGGGAAGGTTCAACCAATTATTACTTTTGCCTAAAAATTCCCATCGCTGATTGGCTCTTTTCCTTTTCGTGTGATTAGTGCTTTGAACAGGGAATGGTTGATGGCATCTGAGAGAAATTTCACATGACCATCGGCGAACAGAAAGTAGACCCCTCCAGGATGATAACTGCTGTAATCTTCGAAGTGGGAATCGGGATGGTTGGGGGTATGGTCTGCAACACCGAGTATTCGCGAGAAAGCTTCTTCTCCACCCGGTACGACACCGACCCATGTCGAAAACCAATTTTTATCTTCATCAGATTTTCTTTCACCGACTAGAATTGTTGTGCTCGTTCCATCCAACACGTCCCGAAAACGAACGCGGCTATTGAGGTAAAACATTCCATTTCCTTTGCAAGCCTTTCCCAGAGAGAATTCCTCGCAAAGATTAAGATCTTCAGTACCGAAGTTACCAACATAATTCGATGTCGGGAGTGTTGCCAGGATGACTATGGGATCGTCCTTGGATCTCAACTCCCAAAAATCTTCTGCGGAATCGTTGGGACTGCGGAAAACAGGTAATTCAATTTCGAGCGCAAAGCGGTTCGATGGTGCGGTGACAGGCAAATTGAAATCGATACGCTCGTGGACATTATTCTGTTCAAGCATCGGTAGAATATGTGAAGCCCAACCCCAACCAGTTCTTCCGTTTGCATCGGCTTGGCCGTTTGTCACCCCAATCCAGCCAGGCGGAAATGCTTTGTGAGATTCATGGTAGTGGTGAAGAGCCATGCCAATCTGCCTGAAATTGTTCTGACTGGCTGTTTTTCTCGCGGCTTCTCGAGCTTGTTGTACGGCCGGAAGTATCAATGCGATTAAAATGGAGATGATCGCAATCACGACCAGAAGTTCGATGAGAGTGAATCCGAATTGCCGATTGTATTGACGACTTGTTGTATTATGTGACATGAAATGTCCTCTGAAATGCTAGATGATGAGCTACTGGAAAAACGAACGAAAAGAAAAGGAAAATATGCGTTGCCTCCGTGAGCATCGATCCTGTTGCCAAACGAAAACACGTCGACAACAAAAAGAATGCCATTGGAATTTTTTTACGCGGAGCAATTCTCTGGAACGCCGCACTGATGAGGTCGTCACGACCGGTCTTGTCAGACATGATCTGTCAGCCGACGGTGCCGATCGGACTCTAAGGGTGTGTGCAAAATGATCGAGAAGTTCAATCGGTTCTGCATGATGCGCACCGATTTGTAGCCCAGAATGGACCTTATCTTGGAATAGCCTTCCGCCGAATCTCGATTATCTACGAAAATCTCCGTCAAATCGAGCTGGGCGGACCTCTCGTGAAAGGCAGATCGAGAGGTGCAAGAACGGGTGCGGTTTGTAGACCAATTTCGATGAAAGTAACAAAATATTGAATTCTTTCAACATAGTGGAAATTGGAAGCCATCCACTTGGATGTGAGAAATCTACAAACCGGACAAAACTCATCTTCCGGGAAAGGTGGGCGATGATTCCGATTTTCCTGATCAGATTCGGAATGAGTGTGAACATTTCCCGATTCGCCATGCGAATCAGGGTATTCGTGTTGGTGAAACAACGACAAGCGGGCAATAAATAGCCAGAAGGCAACTGCCGCAAAAGCGAACCAACGGATATATTTGTTTGTGTGAATCACAGTCCTGGTACCGAAAATTCTAACGCTCGAGCCATTGTACTACGATCACCGGAATCCAAAGAAACAAAAAAAATATTCATATTGAGAAAAAATACGAATTTTGGCAGATACTCGATTCATTTCATCATGAGAACTGTCCGAGACAGCCAAGTAGGTGATACACCCCGTGCATGACTTCCGTACTGGAAACAGACACCATGCCCACAGATGGGTGTCACCTCTGGGAACTCCGAAGTCGAGTCGTAGTAATATAGGATCGGCTCTGCCGATCGGCAACACGGCGCGAAACAAAGTGCCACGCCCGTAAGGAAACGTTTGGTGTGAATCACTAAAAAACGCAACCCGCTCCATAACTGATGCGGCTCTAATTTGCGTTTTCTCAGAGCAGCGACGGTCAAGGATTCAGGCGAGGTACATTCCCCCCAAACGCTCGCCTTGAAGTTTTCGGCCCAACAAGTTTCGGCCTAGGCGCGACTAACGGTTTGTCGTGATTCTTAACGCTCTTATTTCTTTTGCCGCTGGTATTCTTCTTTGGGTTTGGAAGATTAGTCTTGGCAGCGATGGCATCTCGGCGATTTCGAAATCTCGGGCTGTTCTCTCCGAACCCCAACGAGAATGCCTTATCGAAGAGGGAGACAGCTTCTTCAAAACGATGCAATTTCTCGAACGCCAAACCTCGGTTCCAGTGAGTGTTTCGTAGGAGGATTTTCAGTGCATCGTTCGACAAATTTTCTTTGGATGATTTTTCCAGAAGAGTAATCGCTTTGCCGAAATTCACGACGGCATCATCATATTTTCCTGCAGCGTACTGAGAACCCGCCATATTCGTCTGCACTCTAGCGAAATCCAGAAGATAATTCAGATTTGAAGGCTTCGTAAGTAAAATTTCTTTTCGGTATTTCAGTGCAGTAGAATAATCCTTTTCTGCCATGATGAAATCGTTGATCTTTTTATGAAGAAACGCAAGTTTTTCTAAACAATCTGCGACATCCGATTGACCGGAAATCGAATCGGGATTCTTTTTCAGTAAGATTTCGTATTCTGCAAGGGCACCTCGAACTGATTTTCTAGCTTCAGAGTTATTTTTCGCTCTTAACAATATGTTACCACGATTCCAATAGCTAATGGCGAGATGTTTTCTATTGATCGATTCCGTAGTGGGGCGAGCAAAAAGATGCTTCCAGGTATGGATTGCTTTGTCGTATTCTTCGAGTGCATTGTGTAGATTTTTTAACTTTTGGTATATGAGAGCGGTTTGGTAATGACACTCAGCGATTTTTTGAGGATAGTAATCGGTCTGATGATTTTCTACCGATAGTTTACCGTAAACAGAAATCGCGTTTTGAAAAGCTTCTACCGCTTTTGAGTTGTTTTCCATACGCTGCATGAGCAAACCGATGCTCCAGTAATTTGAAGCCAGAGAGCGGCGATATGCTTCGTTGCGGGGCTTCTCTTCAACGAGTTTTAACAGAACCGCTAAAGAATTATGGTACGATTTCAACGCTTCTTTATTCTGACCCAATCGTTTATGAACGATTCCATTGTTGAAATAGGCATCACTCAGATCTTTTTGAATTGCGGAATTCTTCGGATTGTCGTTCGATAATTCTTTACGAATCTGGATCGAAGTTCCATAATTTTCCAGCGCAGCTTTTAGTTTCCGTTCCAGTTGATAAAACAGAGCGAAATCGAAATACGAATCTGCTAATAGACTACGAAAAGTCTTATTGTCGGGGAATTCTTCCACAAGCTTTTTCATATCATCCAAGGCCCTGCGAAAATGCTTCTGGGCTTTTTCCACTTGGTTTAATTTGAGGTACGCATTTCCCAGTCGACTGTGCTGCGCAGCCAAATTCTTTCGAGACTCGGGAATGTCCGGATTCTCATCGAAGAGACGCTTAAAAATTTCCAAGGCAGCGAGATGATGAACAAGAGCCTTCGTGTGTTTATTCCTGCTAGTCGCCACGGCTCCGAGATTGATGTCACTACTTGCCAGATTGATTTGAAATTCCTTCATCGAAGGATGTTCCGAGACAAGCCGATTTAATATCTTTTGAGATGCTTGAAGTGAGTTCTCAGCTTTTTCAAATTCACCGTTTCTACGAAACAAGACGCCTATGTGGTCACGAACATCAGCTAGATCACTCCAGTATTCGCGGACGTTAGGGTTTTCGATGGTGAGTCTTTCTCGAATCTTCAAGGATTCTTCAAACAAGGGAAGCGCGTTTGTTAAATCGCCGAATCCAAGGAGAACGATGGCGATTGCAGAGCAGCTATCTGCGTACTGACTTCGATATTTCGTGTTGGATTCATTTTTTTGAAGTAATTGTCCTCGGATTTCTCTGGCGATTCGATAATCTTCGAGAGCCTTCGAGTAATTGCTGTTTTCTGCGAGGACAACGGCCCTTTGAAAACGAGCATGAGCGACAAACTCCAGATAATTCAAGTTAGTCGGACTTTGCTTGAGTAGCTCTTCGATGATTCGTAACGCTTTATTATGAGACTGCATTGCCTCGGAAAAATTACCCAATTGCCTAAAAAGATTTCCCCTGTTCGAAGAGCAAGTCGCTAAGTTGTATTGTTGATCCTGGTCTCCAGGAAAGCGCACGAGGATATCTTTGGTAATATTTTCAGAGTCTTGGTACGCTTCCAGAGCGGAAGAGTATTCACCCCGGTATTTGAACAAGATCGCAAGGTTATTGTAGCAACTCGACAGGGTAACCTGCGAATCCTTATTTAGTTCGTGTTTACAATGAAATTCTTCAAAAATATCGATCGCTTTACGATACGCTTTAATCCCCTGACCAAGATTGCCTTTTTTCTCGTTGATATTTCCAACCCGATATAATGCTTTCGCAAGGCTGATTTGATCCTCATCCGAGTGTTCGTGTTCGTCGATAAATCGTTCGTAATGTTCCAGCGCGCCTTTCAGCAATTTTTGCATTAACGGTTTGAAACGTTTCTCTTTCAATAACTCTGCATTTTGGATTGTCTCGACATAGTTGTCGATCGTTTTGCGGGTTTCTTTCAGGGCCGTTTCTTTTGCTACGAGCGCTTCGTCTTTTTTCTTGTTGGCCTCGGTCGCCTCGGCAAGAGCAATTTGGGTTTGAATCGCAAAGTAACTCGAGACTGCGCTGCCGATGAGCAAAGTCAAAACGACGACGGCGCAAAGTGAAGCCACTAACGGATTTCGTTTTCCCCAGCGACGCCAGCGTTCGATTTTTCTAATCGGTCTTGCCTGAATCGGTTCGTCGTGAAGATAGCGCGTCAATTCGTGCGCAACGTCGAGTGCATTTTGATATCGTTTTTCCGGTTCTTTCTCCATACACTTCAACGAGATCGTTTCCAGGTCTTTCGGAATGCGGTCGTTCAACGAACGTAGCGATTTCGGTTCTTCGTACAACACCTGATGCAAGAGCATCCTTTGGTTTCCACGAAACGGTTTCTCGCCGGTGAGCAGTTCGTAGAAAATCACACCCAAAGAATAGATGTCGCTTCTGGCATCGGCATCGTGTCCTTCCCCCCGCGCCTGTTCGGGAGACATGTAAGCAGGGGTTCCCAGAATTTTGCCGTTAAGTGTCATCGTGATCTCAGCCGCTTCACGTTTGGCAAGACCGAAATCCATAATGTGCGGCTCGTTCTGTTTATCGAGCATGATGTTACCCGGTTTCAGGTCGCGGTGGATCACACCCTGTTGATGAGCGTGATGAAGGGCTTCCGCAATCTTCTGACATAACTCAGCCGCTTCTTTGGGAGTCGCTTGTTGGCCGGTCATCCAGTCCGCCAGCGTAATGCCATCCACGAAATCGCTAACGATGTAAACTCGCCCAGAATCTCTACCGACTTCGTGTACGCTGACAATGTTGGGATGTTTGAGCTGGGCCGCTGCACGAGCTTCGCGGAGAAACTGCTCGGATTCCTCGGCGTCGAGCTGCCCTTTGCGGGGAACCTTGATCGCCACTGTGCGGTCGAGTTCGGTGTCGTTCGCTTTCCAGACTGTGCCGAACGCTCCGAGACCCAGCTTTTCGTTGAGCGAAAAATGACCGATCGAATCGGGAACGAAGCCTTCAACTTTTATAGTTTCGTCGCCAATGAGATTGAAGCCGCTTCCGCAGGAAGGGCAAGCGATGTCGGAAAGCGAGATGTCATCGATGACTTCGACTGGGTTGTGACAATGCGGGCAGCGGATTTGCATTCGAGTTTCTCCCGTGAACGAGATCAATCTGAGCGGCAAACGCATTTTACAGTAAATGTTCAGAGAATCCAGCGTCAGATGATGGAGGGGTTCCATATCACGGATTTACATAGGTAGATTGTCTCCTGCGTGTTCGTCTTGTTGTTGTATTGAATTGGTATACTGAAACTGCGCAGGTTCATAATTTGGCCGAACGATTACCTACTCTTTCATTCTCGCGGCTTTGTCGACTCAAGCGGTTTCTCTGCGAGCGTGTGCAATTTCAAAATTATCGTTGCGAAAAACGTCGAGGCGGTCGGGGCTGGACCAAGGGGAAACATCGTGTCTTCTTTGAGAACGTCGTCCCGTTATGGTGAATTGAAACCTTTCACCTCGCGGTATTTTTCCAGAGCGAGAGGGAGAAAATTTCACCACCAAGATGCGAAACCTTTCAGAGCTTCAACATGAGTCTGCCGTCGCCCCAAGTCGTTGTTATGCGAGAATGTCGTGAACGACGTTTCCGTGGACGTCGGTGAGACGGAAATCTCGTCCCTGGAAGCGATAGGTGAGTCGTTCGTGGTCGATTCCCAGCTGGTTCAGAATCGTTGCGTTGAAATCGTGGATGTGAACGGGGTTTTCGACGATGTTGTAGCTGAAATCATCGGTTTTTCCGTAGACAATTCCGGGCTTCACACCGCCACCTGCCATCCAGGTGGTGAAACAGCGGGGATGATGATCTCGACCGTATTGATTTCGTTTGAGCGTTCCCTGGCAGTAAACGGTTCTGCCGAATTCGCCACCCCATATCACGAGGGTGTCATCTAACATGCCGCGTTGTTTGAGATCTTTGATAAGAGCGGCGGAAGCCTGATCGACATCTCGGCATTGGTTGCGAATATCGTGGGGGAGATTGCCGTGTTGATCCCACCCGCGGATAAAGATTTGCACGAAGCGGACGTTTCGTTCTGCCAGACGACGGGCAAGCAGACAGCACGCCGAGAAGGTACCCGGCTTGGTGACTTCGGGTCCGTACATGTCGAGAGTGGCTTTAGTTTCGCCGCTGATATCGGTCAGTTCGGGGATCGATTTCTGCATGCGGAAGGCCATTTCGTATTGTTCGATACGGGTGTTAATTTCGGAATCGCCGACGGCTTCGTACTGTTTGCGATTGAGCTGTGCGAGGGCGTCGAGCATTTTTCGACGAGTTTTTTTATCGACTCCCGGTGGGTTGGACAGGTAGAGAACCGGGTCTCCCTTAGAGCGCAATCTGACACCGGCGTGTTTGGACGGCAGCCAACCGGTTCCCCAAAGCCTTTCGTATAATGCCTGTGCCGATTTGCGACCGGTCCATGTTGCGGTAAAGACGACGAATGACGGTAAGCTATCGTTCATTCGTCCCAGACCGTAATCGAGCCAGGCACCCATGCTTGGTCGGCCCGGTTTTTGAAACCCGGTTTGAATGTAGGTAATGGCCGGGTCGTGATTGATCGCCTCGGTATACATCGACTGGACGATGGCGAGTTCGTGTGCGACCGATGCGGTATGCGGCAGGAGTTCGCTAATCCACGCTCCCGAGGGACCGTACTGTTTGAATTGAAACATCGAGGGGGCCAGCGGAAACCGCTTTTGGCCGGAGGTCATTGTTGTCAGACGTTGACCATTGCGTATGGAATCGGGGAGATCGGTGTTGAAGAGTTTATTCAGCTTGGGCTTGTAATCGTACATGTCGATTTGCGAAGGTGCCCCCGACATGAAGAGGTAGATCACCCTTTTGGCTTTCGGAGCAAAATGCGGTTTTTCGAGAACGCCGAGGTTTTTATTCGAAGACTGCCCCGCGGCAGCAAGGGGATTGATCATCGAGGCGAGAGCCGCGGCACCAATTCCCGTCGCGGTCTTGCCGAAGAAATGCCGCCTTGTTTGAAGTCGCTTGTGCTCTTGGAATAAATCCATCTCCAGTAACCCTTTCTTCAAGAAGACTGTCCCCAAAAAAACAGCGGTTCGGGGAGAATAACCTGGACCGACACCCATTGAGCAGCCTTCACTCTTGCCTGTCGAGCAGCCTTCACTCCAAGTTTCAGCTATGCACTATTATAGCAACTTATTCCATCCAGAGAGTCAACCAACCGTTCAAAGCTTCGATTTTTTTAATTTGTAGGACGATGGGCTTTTTATCCTGACGTTTGATATTGAACTTTCGGCTGTGTTTTCTTGTGGGCAGTGACGATTCGATTTTTTTACGAATCACACCGGCGCGGGCAATTTGAAGCGCCCGGCGTGCAGGAGGAGCAACGGGGGAAATACTCACGGCTTCGCCACGCGAGAACACCAGATCGTCCCCGACGATGTCGATTTTGAGGGGAATCGTCACGACTTGAGCTGGGATGTCTTTCTTGCCAGTTTGCTTGAAACCCATACGCAAGGTAATGCGCAGTTCGCCGTTGTCGATTTCGAACCGAATCGGATCGTTTTTATCGAGAATGAATGTGTCCGGACCGGCGTTTTTTTTGGTTTTCTCCTCTCCGCCAAAATTGACATCTCGACCGAGTACGTCGGTTAAAGCATTTTCGAATTCGTGTTTGAACTCGGCTTCGGTCAAAGTTTTCCCTGCGAGATTCATTTTGTCGATGGCATTGTTGAACATGCTTTCGTGAAAGCCGATGGCCACTCCCTTACCAGGGTTGATGGGTTGAACCGAAAAGTTGCCACCCAATTCGCCAAAATTCATCAATCGACGATTCATCACCATTCGATGAGAAGTGGAATACAGGCTTTCGGCGGAAGGCGAAAGGCCGGCTTCCTTCAGTCCATCGACATAATTTTTTTTCACATATTTGTTGAAGCGAGCAAACTCCTCGGCAACTTTATCGTTCATCTCCGGAATGACCTGATCGGCAACTCGCGAACGGGCAATCGCTTCGGATTGCGATCGTTTCCGTCGTGCCTGCGACATGGCGAATCGATCCGCGAAACCACCGAAAATGGGGAATCTGCTGAATGAGGTCGTTGCGCCGGTCGTTGTGTTATTCGCATCGACGGAGAGCGTCGCCGATTTGTTGTAATGAAACTGTTTGCCATCGAAGAAGATGGGTTTGCGTGCCCAGAATCTGTGATATCCGTCGGTGTAAACGGTGGCCTGTTTGGTTTCGCCCTGCGTCTCGCTGTTGACGATGCCCTTGACGGTGAGGTCAAAGCGAATTCCTTCATCGCTACGTTTGAAATCGATTCCCGAAGTCGTCACGGTGTTTGAATTTCCCGTGACATCGGCACCCAGAATAAAATCCTTAACCGGTCTTTTTTCTATGCGCTTCTCGCGGATAATTTTATCGGCGAAATTCTCGGAGATCACAATCCGCACATTGTAGTTGAAATAGTAGGAACGAAGCACGACGGAAATAGCATCGCCACCGTCGGGGGTGAGATCACGCAACTTGTCGAACGCTTGTCGCGCTTTGCCAGCGGCGGAACGCAAGTTCGTGGCTTCGAATTGCTCAAGAGCCGAAACCAGATTTCCCAATTCTGCCCGAATTGCCTTGGCATTGGAATCATCGACCGTCATGTTTTCTGCGGCGCGTAAGTGTTTGGCTTCCTGAATATAATAGGCGAACATTTCTCGCGAGAAAAATGACTTTTGTGCTTCGGTGAGCGAAGATTTTCCTGCGAATTTCTTTTCGATCGCTGTGATCGAAGCAGAAGCATTTTTGCCTTCGCGGGCCAGTTTTCGTAATTCGGTGCCTTGAACGTAATCGAACCAGGGCATTCCGTTTTCGATGCGTCGCAGTGACTTTTCGAGATGGTCTGTCGCTTTCACAACACCGGCTCTCGCTTTGGCGATTCGGTTTTTCTTCTCTGCCGAAGCATCGAAATTCAGCGTCTTCAACGCCGCTTCTGCCAGCGCAACCCGACGTGAAATACGACCATGAAGAGAAATCAGCGGTCCATGAAGTTGCTGTTGACGTCGATCGAGAATCGCAGCCTCCATTGTTTTCAGCCGGTGGTTGATCTGTCCGATCAATTTTTTCTGACCATCGGTTTTGAGTGTTTCGTCTTCATAAAGTTTCGTCACCAGAGCCGCAAGCTCTTCACCTCTGGTTTTCCAGTTGCCGGTGAGAACTTCGAATTCTTCTACATTCAAATCCAAAGGAACTTCGGCGGGAAGAATTCCACGCAATCCCTGTGACGCATCCACCGAGGCGGTCAATCCCTCTTCGGAACCTTGAATCGACGGCGTCGGTTGCGCGAATGAGAGAACGATCAAACCCAAAACGAATACGGTGCCTTGGATGATGATTTTCCTTTTTCGCGAAATACTTGCTTCGCTGAGTGAATCCTGTCTGGCGTCCATGGTGCTCGGTCTCCTAATGAAACGAGAGGTACTCGTAGTTCTTGTGATATCGACGAAAATTCGTCACGTGCTTCTTGTTTTTATTACAGCGTTATCGTTCTTTGTGAAGACTTTGCGGTTGAGGCGCACACATCCTATAGAGTGAATAAGTCAGCCCGTAAACTTTCACCAAACCGTAATCTTTCCGGCCGAAACAGTTCCCTGCGCAACAACTCTAAAAAGAGACCCCAATCGACAGGCAAAATCCGCGTCGTCAGATATCTCCTCTTCTGGGCAGTCTAGTGAACCCGAAAAGTTTGTGCAATTCGCCGCAACCATCAAATCCAAAAACTCTTGGGATCTTCTCATTGAACTGGCAGGGAGGTTTTCGAGCACCTATGATGCCTCGAGTCCTCTTGGTTTTCAAAGAATTGGGGGAAAGATTGTCTCGGGAAGAGATGGCCAACGATTTAACGGAAAGTCAGCACGAAGCAGTAACATGCACAGAAGGGCCGTTGCTTGTGCTCGCTGGTCCGGGTTCCGGGAAAACTCGTGTGATTACGCGGCGAATCGCTCGGATTGTCGCACAGGGTATTCCCGCTCATCGTATTCTTGCCATTACGTTTACCAATAAGGCCGCCGAAGAAATGGTTCGACGCGTGGGATTTCTCACTCCCGATACACGTAGTTGGATCGGAACGTTCCACCGGTTTTGTGCGCGGATGTTGCGAAAGTTCGCTCCGGTCGTGGGACTACGACAAAATTTCTCCATCCTCGACACGTTCGATCAGTCGCGGGTTCTTCGTTTGGTGATGAACGAAGAAAACATCGATACCGTGCACTATCGTCCGCAGAGGATTGCTTCGCGAATTTCAAAAGCGAAGAATGCATTGCAATCCGCCGAGATGTTTGTCGAACAGTACCGGGAATCGATTGGAAATCACTTCGAGGCAGTCACAGCTCGGGTTTATCCCAAGTATCAGAGTTATCTGTTGGAGTCCAACGCGGTCGATTTCGACGATTTACTCTTGCACATGGTGACCGTTTTGGAAGAGAACCCCGAGATTCGGCACGATCTGGATCGCCGTTTTCAATACGTTCTCGTCGATGAGTATCAGGATACGAACCTGGCTCAATATCGTATTGTCAGAGCACTCAGTGTCGACCATCCCAATTTGTGCGTCACGGGAGACCCCGATCAATCGATCTACCGTTGGCGCGGTGCAGAAATCGGCAACATTCTCCGCTTCGAAAAAGATTACCCCAAGGCAAAAGTCGTTCGGCTCGAAGACAATTTCCGCAGCACCAAAGCAATTTTGAAATCGGCTGACGAACTCATCTCTCACAACTTGCATCGTAAAAATAAATCGCTGGTCACGCAAAACGAAGAAGGTGAACCCGTTGAATTGTTGCTTGCACGCGATGGCAGGCACGAAGCCGACTGCATCGCCGAGCGCATTCAGGACCGAATCGACAAAGACGGTTTTTCCTTCAGCGACTTCGCGATCTTCTTTCGGGTGAATGCACTTTCTCGGGAGTTCGAACGCGCCTTCAGCCGTTATAAAATTCCCTACCAACTGATTTCCGGTCTCGCTTTTTTCGAGCGCGCGGAAATTAAAGATTTGCTCGCTTATCTTCGTCTGATTCACAACCCCGACGACAAGCAGGCATTCCATCGCGTTGTGAATGTCCCCCGCCGTCGGATTGGGAAGAAAACGATTCAGAAACTGACAACCTGGGCTACCGAGAAAAATGTCACGCTCATCGAAGCGGCGGGACGCGTGAAAGAGTTGCCGCGACTCTCCAAACTGGCAAAAAAAGGATTCGAATCGTTCTCCAGGTTGATTGCAGAGTTGTGCGGGAAAACCAACATTTCTGTCGTGGAGATTTTGCAACAAATCGTCGAAGAAACAGCGTATCTTGAACCGTTGAAAGAATCGGCGACCGAAGAAGACAAGCAGAAACTCGCCAACATTGACGAACTTTTCACCGCTGCATCGCAATACGATCGATCGACGGAAAATCCCTCGTTGGAGGGATTCCTCGAATCGACCAGCCTTCAAAGCGATGCGGATTCCATCGAAGACGAATGTGGTAAAGTCACCCTGATGACGCTGCACGCCTCCAAAGGTCTGGAATACCCTGTCGTCTACATTGTGGGTGTGGAACAAAATCTCATTCCCCACGAACGCTCGCTGCAAACCAACGACCTGCACGAACTTGAAGAAGAACGTCGCCTGTTATTCGTTGGCATGACACGCGCGAAAAAGAAGCTCGTTCTCACGCAAACCCACCAACGCGAAATTCGAGGACGCTCGCTGCACACTATCGTCAGCGAATTCCTAGCCCAA
>Ga0114931_10001108_pt1 | contig 34270 bp, 33 predicted proteins | sample 2SBtaG_FD_89579 | JGI IMG/M metagenome (GOLD analysis project Ga0114931, IMG submission 89579) | Deep subsurface microbial communities from Kolumbo volcano to uncover new lineages of life (NeLLi) - 2SBTROV14_V59a metaG | ecosystem: Environmental > Aquatic > Marine > Volcanic | place: Kolumbo...
GATTACCTCCGACGGAGGGTTCCTCGCCTATCGAGAACTTGATGACGCCCTTGGCCTGACCGAGGTTGCCGGGGCTGTTTTTCAAGACAGCCGTACCGGCAAGTTGAACACCGAGTTGAAAAAGGCCTTGGCCGCAGCAATATCCTTTGCCGGAAATTCAACATAATTTATTTTTTCATGCTCGTTCATCTCCCGGCTCTCCTTTTTTCGGACATATTTTTCCGCCTTTGAGCGTTCACGAGACCGCTTTCGACAGACATAACGCTCACTATATTACAGATAATTGCGGAAAATGCGCTCTCGCAGCCAAAGCGGACCCGGTGCCGCGCGAATCCCGGCGCACCATTGCGCGCTTGCGCGCAACCTGTTAGGTTCCGCCGCGCTTGCGAAACTTGGGCAGCGCGTCACGGGAGGCTTTTCATGAAAATCAATGGCAATGCAATCCGCCCGGGCAATGTCATCCTGCACAAGGACGGCCTGTGGCAGGCGGTGAAAATCCAGCATACCCAGCCGGGCAAGGGCGGCGCCTATTTGCAGGTGGAGTTGCGCAATCTGCGCGACGGCACCAAGCTGAACGAGCGCTTCCGCGCCTCGGAGACCGTCGAGCGCGTGCGGCTCGAACAGCGCAAGCACCAGTTCCTGTTCGCCGATGGCGATATGCTGACCTTCATGAACACCCAGGACTATGACCAGGTGGCGCTGCCCCGCGAGCTGCTGGGCGAGCAGGCGGTTTATCTTCAGGACGGCATGGAAGTGATGATCGAGTTTCATGAGGACAGCCCGCTTGCCGTCAGCCTGCCCGAGACCGTGGTGCTCGAGGTCACCGAGACCGAGCCAGTGGTCAAGGGCCAGACCGCGGCCTCGTCGAACAAGCCGGCGGTGCTGGAAAACGGCGTGCGGGTGATGGTGCCGCCGTTCGTCAATATCGGCGACCGGATTATCGTCAATACCGCCGACAGCACCTACGCCAAGCGTGCGGACTGAGCCCGGCCGATGAGCGCGCGCTCGCCGCTGATTAATGTCATGGCCAATGCCGCCACCAAGGCGGCGCGGGCGCTGGCGCGCGATTTCGGCGAGGTGGAAAACCTTCAGGTGTCGCGCAAGGGGCCGGCCGATTTCGTCTCCGCCGCCGACTTGAAGGCGGAAAAGATCCTGCGCGGCGAACTGGCCCACGCCCGGCCCAATTTCGGCTTCCTGATGGAAGAAAGCGGTGCCGAGACCGGCGCCGACAAGGATCAGCGCTGGATCGTCGATCCGCTCGACGGCACCACCAATTTTCTTCATGGCATCCCCCATTTCGCGATTTCGATTGCCCTGGAGCATTTCGGCAAGGTGGTCGCCGGCCTCGTTTATCAGCCGATCAATGACGAGATGTACTGGGCCGAAAAGGGGCGCGGCGCCTGGCTGAACGGCCGCCGGCTGCGCAGCTCGGCGCGCCGCGACCTCGCCCAGGCGGTGGTCGCCACCGGGATACCTCATCTGGGCCGCGGCGATCATCCCGAATTTCTCGCCATTCTTGAACGGATCATGCCCAGGGTCGCCGGAGTGCGCCGCTTTGGCGCCGCCGCGCTCGATCTGGCCTATGTCGCCTCGGGCCGGCTCGACGGCTTCTGGGAAACCCATCTGCAAACCTGGGACATCGCCGCCGGGGCGCTGATCGTGCGCGAGGCCGGCGGTTATGTCAGCGATTTCGCCGGGGGGAGCGATTTTGCCCGCTCGGGCGAGATTATCGCCGCCAACGACCAGTTGCATGGCCCGCTGGCCCGGCTGGTGAGCGAAGGCCGCCAGTTCGCGGCGAAACAGAGCGTGGAAAAAACCGACAGCTAGGGCCGCCGGCTTGTCGGCCGCCCCCGCCATGGGCTATGGTTCTTGCTCCCTGTTGTCGGTTGCCAAACGGATAAGCCAAACCCGGCCATGGTTATTGTTGCGCGCCTTTTCCTGATCGCCCTGCTCGCCGCGCCCACCATCGGTGCGACCGGCGCGGCCGGCGCGGCTGCGGCCCAGCAAACCACGGCTGATAAAAAACCCCCGGCCGGCAAGCCACGCCTCGAGGCGCCGGGCGCCGTCGATGTGCTGGCGCCGCCGGAAATCACCACCCCCCCGGCCCCGGCCGAGGTCCAGCCTGAACCCCAACTGCCCGATGCTCCCCAACCCCGGCCGGAAAAGCCCCCAGCTGAAAAGGCGCAAAAGGCCGCCGCGGCCTTAAAGACCACGCCGGCCGACCCGGCGGCGTTCCGCGACCGGCACATCAGGCTGTTGTTCGAGCCCGGGCTGGCGGCGCTCAGCCTGAACAGCGCCGAAACCCTGGACGCCCTGGTCCGCGAGGGCATCCCCGCTTCGGTGCGGATCGAGCTGCTTGCCTATGCCAGCAAAAAAGACACCAGCGAGGCCGACGCCCGCCGGCTGTCGCTCAAGCGCGCCTTTTCGGTGCGCGGCTATTTGATGGATAAGGGGATCGACGGCACCCGCATTGACCTGCGCGCCCTGGGGCCGGCCGAAAAGGGCCCGCCCGAGCGGGTCGATATTGAATTTCTGGCGCCATGACGACAGGAAAACTTGCTTGAGGAACCCCATCGGATGATCCGGCCGCAACGCTATCTGAACCGCATGATGATCTTTCTTGCCGCGGTGATCGCCGCCCTGCTGGCGCTGTTCGAGCCGTTGCAAAGCGCCTTTTTCGCCAATATGGCGCTGAACGGCGGCATTGCCCTGGTGTTGCTGATCGGCATTGTGGTGGTGTTCCGCCAGGTGCTGCAACTACGACCCGAGGTTGCCTGGCTCGACGCTTTCAAGCGCGAGGCCGAAGGCGCGCCGCCGCGGGCGGCCAAGCCCCGGCTGCTCGCCCCGATGGCCCGTATGCTGGCCGAAAACCACGCCCGGGCCTCAATCTCGGCGTTGTCCATGCGCACCCTGCTCGACGGGGTCGCCACCCGGCTCGACGAGGGCCGCGAAATATCCCGCTATCTGATCGCCCTGCTGATCTTTCTCGGCCTGCTCGGCACCTTCTGGGGGCTGTTGCACACCCTGGGGTCAATCCGCGAGACCATCGCCAGCCTGACCGTCGGCGCCGGCGATCTGGCGGTCATGTTCGACGAGCTGAAAAGCGGGCTGGAAGCACCGCTATCGGGCATGAGCACCGCCTTTTCCTCCTCGCTGTTTGGGCTGGCGGGCTCGCTCATTCTGGGCTTTCTCGATTTGCAGGCCGGCCAGGCGCAAAACCGCTTTTACAATGATCTGGAAGAATGGATGTCCGGCTTCACCCGGCTGTCGGCGGGCGGCGGCGGGCTCGAGGGCGACCCCTCGGCGCCGGCCTATCTGAGCGCCCTCTTGGAACAGACCGCCGACAGCCTGACCCAGTTGCAGCGCACCCTGGCGCGCATGGACGAAAGCCGTGCCGGGGCGGGCGCCGCGATCACCGCGCTGGCCGAAAAAACCGCCGCGCTGGTCGACAGCCAGCAGGAAATGAAGCCGGTACTGAGCCGGCTGGCCGGCGTGCTCGAGCAACAGCGCGACCAGACCTCCGGTCCGAGCGAGGCCAGTCTTGAACATTTGCGCAATCTGGATGTGCATCTGGCGCGCCTGCTCGAAGACGTCGAACTCGGCCGCAACCAGATGCTCGACGAGTTGCGCGCCGAAATCCGGCTGTTGTCGCGCACCCTGGCCGGTGTTCTCGGCGGCGCGGTGAGCGGCGGGGCCGAGCGGTGATTAGCCGCACCCGCCGACGCATCGGAGCCGACATCTGGCCCGGTTTTGTCGACGCGCTGTCAACCCTTTTACTGCTGATCATTTTTCTGCTGTCGCTGTTTGTGCTGGTGCAGTTTTTCCTCAGCCAGACATTGTCGGGCCAGGACGAGGCGCTCAAACGTCTGAACCAACAGGTCAGTGAACTGGGCGAATTGCTGTCGATGGAGCGCCAGGCGAGCGCCGATTTGCGCCTGAATGTCGCCCAGCTTTCCGCCTCACTGCAAAGCGCCACGGTTAAAAACGACGATTTGTCCACCCGGATCCGCGATCTCAAGGCCGGGCTGAGCGCGGCAAACGAGAGCCGCCAGCGCGCCCAGGCCGAAATCGCCCGGCTGACCGCCGCCGCCGCCGCCGCCCGCGGCCAAACTGATCAGGCCCGCCAGAAGGCCGCCGGGCTCGAGCGCCAACTGGCCGCCCTGCGCCAGCAACTGGCGCAATTGCAGGCGGCGCTGGAAAGCTCGGAAAGCCGCGATCGCGAATCGAAAGCGGTGATTGCCGATCTCGGCCGCCGGCTGAATGTCGCGCTCGCCGCCAAGGTGCACGAGCTGGCCGGTTATCGCTCGGAATTTTTCGGCCGGCTGCGCCAGGCGATCGGCAATCGCGCCGATGTCAAGATCGTCGGCGACCGCTTTGTCTTCCAGTCGGAGGTGCTGTTCGCCTCGGGCTCGGCGGAGCTGGGCGAAGAGGGCAAGGCCCAGCTTGACACCCTGGCCCGCGCCCTGCTCGCCATCGCCCGCAAAATCCCGCCCGACCTGAAATGGGTGCTGCGGGTCGACGGCCATACCGATGCGGTGCCGATCAACAACGAGAAATTCCGCTCGAACTGGGAGCTGTCGGCGGCCCGCGCCCTGTCGGTGGTGCATTATCTGGTCGGCCAGGGGGTGCCGCCCAACCGCCTGGCCGCCGCCGGCTTCGGCGAGTTTCAGCCCATCGCGCCGGGCAATACGCCTGCAGACCGGCGGCGCAACCGGCGTATCGAGTTCAAGCTTACGGAACGCTAAGCTCGGCCTCGGCGGCCGGGTTCTGGCGACCGGCAAGCAGCGCCCGGTCAGCGCGGGCAGCGGCGGCGATAAAATCGAGAAAGGCGCGAATTCGGGCGGTTTTTGCCAGATCGGCATGGGTCAGCAGCCACAGCGGCACAGTGAGCGCAGGACGGGGCATGAACACCCGCTCCAGCCCGCCGTGACGGTCAGCCAGATGACAGGGCAACACGCCGACGCCAAAGCCGTTGCTGATCGCCTGCATCTGATTGAACAGACTGTTGGAGCGATAGACCGGTCGGACATCACCGGCGTGTTTCATCAGCCAGCGCGACACCCGCGCCCGGCTCATGCTGGCGTCGAGGCTGACCAGGTCATGGCCGGCGAGATCGGCCGCCGAGCGCGGCCGGCCGCGCCGGTCGAGATAATCCTTGGCGCCATAGACCGCAAAGCCGATATCGCCCAGCTTCCGCCCCACCATGTCGCCCGTTACCCGAACGCTCGGCCGAATGGCGACATCGGCTTCGCGTTTCGACAGGTTGAACACTTCATTGGTCAGCCGCAGATCAAGCTCGATCCCCGGATAGGCGTCGTGGAAGGCGGCGAGCAGGGGCATCAGGAAACCATTGGCCAGCGAATCGGTGGTGGTCACCCGCACCACCCCGCCCAATCGCCGGTCGTGGCCGGTCATCCGGCGCTCCAGCGCCAGCATTTCCTCTTCGATGCCCAGGGCGGCGGCCATCATTCTCTCCCCTGGCGGGGTCAGTTCATAGCCGCTTGACAGCCGATCGAACAAGCGCGCGCCAAGGCGCTCCTCCAGCCCCTTGATGCGGCGAAAAACTGTTGAATGATTGACAGTTAGACTGCGCGCCGCCGCCGACAGGCTCTTGCCCCGGGCGACCGCCAGAAAAAACCGCAAATCGTTCCAGTCCATCATCGCCGCCGACCCTTTCATGATTGTGCTTTTTTGCAATATCGACTTGCATATTTTGGCAATTCCTTTGCAGCAAAACAATAGGGCATTCTTTATCGCAGCGGAGGACATGTGATGCAGACACTGATCAATGGCACCTGGTGGCCGGAATTTCCCGACACCGTCGTCTTTCAGGCCTTCCGGCGTGAACAGGCCCAGCGCCTGTTCCGCGGCGCGATCACTCCCGAGGCTGGCCGCTATCATCTTTATGTCTCCCATGGCTGCCCGCGCTCGCATCAGATCATCCTGCAACGCCGCTTTAAAAAACTCGAGGACGCCATCTCGCTGTCGTCTCTCAGCCCGGCCTGGGGCGGCCCCCAGGGCTGGTCGTTCACTCTGGATGAAGACGGCAAACAGACCGGCGGCCGCGATCCGGTCACCGGCGCGAGCCATCTTTACGAACTTTACCAGCGCACCCGCGCGCGTTATTCGGGCGTGGCGGGCCTGCCGGTGTTGTGGGACAAGCGCGACAATGTTCTGGTCAACAACAACGCCGAGGATATTCTGCGGCTGTTGAACGACACCTTTGGCGACCGGAACGGCGCGCCAGATCTGCACCCCAGCCGCCTGCTGCCCGAGATCAGCACCCTGAGCATTTTCGCCCGGGTCAATCTGGCGCGCAATCTGTTCGAGACCCATTTCGCCGCCACCCCGCCGGCGCGCAAGACCGCGGCCCGCGCCGCCCGCGCCGCGCTGGCCCATCTGGAGCACCATTTCCAGAACCACCGCTTTGCCTGCGGCGAACAGGTGACGGATGTCGACTGGCGGCTGTTTACGACGCTGTTACGGCTCGACGCCATGGCCGAGACCAATGCCACCATCAGCCTGGGCCGACTGGCCGATTTTGCCCATCTGAACGCCTATGTCGCCCGCGTCATGGCCCTGCCCGGGGTGCGCAAGACGGTCAAGCCCGCCCATATCACCCGCTTTTACCGCGATATGGCTGCCCAGCACGGCCCCTGGCGTCGCCAGAGCCAGACCAAGCACACCCACGCAGCCCAAACCCGGGCCGCCTGACCCCCCAAACCCTGTAACCCCCCCAAACCCTGTCATAAAGGACTTGAAGCCTCCGGCCCGATAGCCGTTTAATAGCCGGCCATCCAATCCCGGGAGACGTCAAGTCGATGAAAGCGCTGATCTGCACCCGTTTTGGCCCGCCCTCGGCCCTCACCCTGACCGAGGTTGCCGACCCGGCCGCCGGCCCCGGGCAGGTGGTGGTCAACATGCGCGCCGCCAGCCTCAATTTCACCGATGTGCTGATGATCGCCGGACGCTATCAGTCCGATACCCGCCCGCCCTTCTGTCCCGGCCTCGAGGGCGCCGGCGTGGTCCGGGCCTGCGGTGCCGGCGTCGATGACCTGGCGGTGGGCGAGCAGGTAGTGGTCACCCCCGGCCTTGGCGCCTTTGCCGAACAGGTGGTGGCCGACCGGGCCGATGTGACCCCGCTGCCCGATGGCGTCAGCTTCGCCCAGGGCGCGGTCACCCCGATCGCCTATGCCACAACCTATCATGCGCTGTGCGACCAGGCCCGCCTTCAGCCCGGCCAGAGCCTGCTAGTGCTGGGCGCCGGCGGCGGCCTCGGCCTGTCGGCGGTAGAACTGGGCAAGCACCTGGGGGCGCGGGTGATTGCGGCCGCCAGCACCGCCCAGAAGCTCGATACCGCGACCGACGCCGGGGCCGACGAGCGGATCGATTACAGCACCACCGCGCTCAAGGAGGCGGTGCGCGCCCTGACCGGGGGGCGCGGCGTCGATGTGGTTTACGACCCGGTGGGTGGCGATCTGGCCGAAGCGGCGCTGCGCGCCACCGCCACCGGCGGGCGTTTTCTGGTGATCGGTTTCGCCAGCGGCGCCATTCCCAAAATTCCGCTCAATCTGGCGCTGCTCAAGGAAGCCAGCATTATCGGCGTGTTTTACGGCGCCTGGGCGAAACGCTGCCCGCAAGCGGCGCAAGACAATCTGCGCGCCCTGCTGGCGATGATCGCCGCCGGCGACATCAGGCCGCTGATCGGCGGCCAGTTCGCGCTGGCCGATTACGCCGCCGCCTTCGCCTCTATCACCGAGCGGCGGGTGATCGGAAAAGTCGTCCTGACCATGTCCTAAGCCACGGAAATTCGCCCTAAGTCACGGAAATTCGCCCTAAATCACGGAAATTCGATGTCAGACACCACCAAAACAGACCCCTCGCTGTTCATCCTGCCGGCCGAGGACATGCGCGCCCTAGGCTATCGCGCCATCGACATGCTGGTCGAGCATGTCACCGGCCTGGCCGACCGGCCGGTGGTCTCCCATCGCGGCGCGCCGCCGGACGCCGGGGCGATCGGCCAGCCGCCGCCCGGCGCCGGGCGCGACGCCATGGCGGTGCTGGAGGAAGCCGGGTGGGATATTCTCGGCCACATCTCCCATATCGACCATCCGCGGTTTTTCGCCTATGTGCCTGGGGCGAACAATTATATGAGCGCCTTGGGCGCCTTGCTCGCCGCCGGCTTTAATGTGTTCGCCGGGGTCGAGCCGGGCAACGAGGGCCCCACCCGGGTTGAGCGCATCGCCATCGACTGGCTGCGCCAGATGGTCGGCCTGCCGCCCGGGGCCGGCGGGCTGTTCACCTCCGGCGGCTCGATGGCCAATCTGACCGGCCTGGCGGTGGCCCGCCACCGCCGGCTCGGCGACCGTCTCGAAAGGGCGGTGATCTATTGTTCGGACCAGATTCATTCCTCGGTCGAGCGCGGCGCGCGCACCCTCGGTTTTGCCCCCGAACAGATCTGCAAGATCGCCGCCGACGCGGCCTGTCGCCTTACCCCGGCCGCGCTTGCTGACCAGATCGCCCAAGACCGCGCCGCCGGCCGCATTCCCTTTGCCCTGGCCGCCAGCGCCGGCACCACCAGCACCGGCACCGCCGACCCGCTGGACGCGCTGGCCGATCTGTGCGCCCGCGAAGGACTGTGGCTGCATGTCGATGCCGCCTTTGGCGGGCCGGGGGTGCTGTCGCGCCAGGGCAAAAAGCTGCTCGCCGGGCTGGAGCGCGCCGATTCGCTGTCGCTCGACCCCCATAAATGGCTGTTCCAGTCGATCGATTGCGGCTGCGTGCTGGTGCGCCAGGAAGCCTGGCTGGCCGAGACTTTTCGCATCGTGCCCGACTATATGAAAGACAGCCATCACGACGCGGCGACCAATTATCGCGACTGGAGCGTGGAGACCACCCGCGGCTTTCGCGCCCTCAAATTATGGCTGTCGGTCCAGACCTTTGGCATGGACGCCTTCAGGGCCGCCGTCCAGCGCGGGGTCGATCTGGCGGAACAGGCCGAACAGATGCTGCGCGCCGATCCCGACTGGCGGGTGATGCTGCCCGCCAGCCTGGGGGTGATCACCTTTCGCTATCACCGCGACGGGCTGAGCGAGAAGACGCTGGACGCGGTGACCCAGACGGCGATCACCCGGCTGGTTGACAGCGGCTATGCCTTTGTCAGCTCGACCATGGTGGGTGGGCGCAAGGTGATGCGCCTGTGCACCATCAACCCGCGCACCACCGAGGCGGACGTTGCCCAGACCCTCGCCCGCCTGAAAGACCATGCCCGGGAAGCGGCCGAGGGTCTGACCGCCGACTGATCTGATTTTTGGCTGATCCGGTTCCCCCTTGACATATTTAGTACGATATCGTACTAAATGACCATGATGACTTCACGGCTCACCCGGCGCAGTTTCGGCTTTTATCTCACCCGCGCCGCCCAGCGCTGGCGGGCGATGCTTTACGAGCGCTTCTGCGCCGCCGGTTATCCCGAAATGCGCCCGACCTATGGCGCGGTGCTGGTGCCGCTGTTCGAGGAGGATGGCCTGCGGCTGGGCGCGCTGGCGCGGCGCTCGGGGCTGAGCAAGCAAACCATGACCACCCTCATCCGCCAGATCGAGGACATCGGCATGATCGAGCGCCGCCGACCCGTCCGATCGCCGCGCCACCCGGGTCTTTCTGACCGCCAAGGCGCACCGCTTTCGCGCTGTCGCCGAACAGGCGCTGGCCGATCTCGACGCGATGGCGCTTGAACTGGCCGCGCCGGACGACCTTGCGCCGGTGGCCCGCTGGCTGGAAAAAATGGCGCAGATGGAAAGCACAATGGATCAGGTCCCATGAGCAAACCACAAACCGACGAAACGCAAACTCCTGCTTTGGCTCCCGCCGGCTGGCCGGCCAACCAGTTGCCGGAGATCACCGACCCCTGGGAGCGTTACCGCGACGCCGACCGCGCGGCGGGCATCGAGATAACCCCTGACTTCAGGCGGTTTTCACAGCGCAATGATATGTTCAACCGCTCGCGCTGGGACGAGGCTGTGCGCGGCGCCGCCGCCAAGGAATTTTTCACCTCCCACCATCAGCCCAAACCACGCAAGGGCGACGGCTTTCGCGCCCGCGACTTCGCCCTGCGCAACGCCTCCTGGGCGCTGGCCAATGAATTCGCCGAACGCGGCTTCAAGGAGGGGCAGGCCGAAGGCTTTCTCGACCCGGTGGCCCCCCATCGCCCGCCCGCCAAAACCAAAGCCGAGCCGGAAAGCCCGGAAAAAACCGCCGCCGAGATCAAGAAAATCGCCAAAATCTTCGGCGCCCATATCGTGGGCATCACCGATTATGACGAACGCTGGGTCTATGCCTCGCGCTTTGACATGAAAACCCATGGCGATCGCCCCAACGAGCTGCCCGAGGGGCTGACCAGCGTCATCGTTCTGGGCCACGGCATGGACTATGCGCTGATCCGCAGCATGCCCTCGGCGCTGGCCAGCGCGGCGGTGGGCAATGGCTATTCCTCGGAAACCCGCACCGCCGTTCTGGTGTCGCAATATATCCGCAATCTCGGCTATGAGGCGGTCGCCAGCATGAACGACACCGCCCTGGCCATTCCCTATGCCATCAAGGCCGGTCTGGGCGAATATGGCCGCAACCAGATGGTGATCACCCCTGAGTTCGGGCCGCGGGTACGGTTTTCCAAGATTTTCACCGATCTGCCACTGGCCCATGACCGCCCCAGACCGTTTGGCGTCACCCAGTTCTGCGCTATCTGCGAGCGTTGCGCCGACGCCTGCCCGCCCAAGGCGATCCCCCATGGCCCGCCCAGCGACGTGGTGCATAACCGTTCCAGCCACATCGGGGTGAAGAAATGGACCGCCGATTGTGAAAAATGTTTCGGCTATTGGACAAAACTGAAAACCGATTGCGCCATCTGCATGCGGGTGTGTCCCTACAACAAGGATTTTTCGCGCTGGCCGATGCGCCTGGCTCGCCGGCTGGCCGGCACCCGGGCGCGCAAGTTCATGCTGTGGCTCGACGACAAGCTGGGCTACGGCAAACGGGTCGCCCCCAAGGACTGGTGGGCCGACACGCCGTAAGAGGGCTTTTCCCTACAATAAGGCGGGATTGACCTGCGACAGCCGGTCCTGCACCGCTTTCAGACGCGCCAGCGCGTCCTCGGCCAGCCTGTCCGCCTCGCCAGTCACCGCCGCGTCGCGCGCGGTGCGCCGACTGTGGGTATAGGTCACACATAAAATCTCCAGACGGTCCAACGCCTCGGCCAGCGCCTCGCCGGGCGCCCGCTCCAGACCATAGGTTGATGGCGGCGGCGCGGCGGCGCCGCAGCGCGCACGCAGGCGCGCAATCTGCCGCTCGGTCTGGTCCAGAACCCGTTCGAGAACCTCGCGCGATCGTTCATCACCCGCCCGGCGAACCGAGGCCGCCTGATGACGCAGGAACGCCGCCAGATCGGCCTCGAAAGATCGCGCAGCGCGGCAAAATTCGGCCAGCGACTGAACCGGCAGAGCCATCGCGCGGCCCGGCCGTTCGGCGCGCGCGGCGCGCCGGCGGCGTAGCCGGAAATGCGCCAGTCGTTCAAGAATTTCCGCCCGCAGCACCGCCGCGATCTCGCCCACCTCCTCGTTGGGGGGACGGGCGACCAGATCGGTCAGATAGCCCAGTGCCCGCTTTTCATCGCTCACCACCACGCTATAGGCGCGGTAAGCCGTCATCCGGAAAGGCGCCGCCATGCTCTCGATCGGCGGGAAGAAGCGGCCGTGCGTCCTGGTGCGGCGACGGCGCGCGTGGCCTGCCAGCCCCATCCGTTCGCCGCGGCGCTCCAGGCCGCGCTCCTGGGAGCGGACAATCTCGGCGATCTCACCGAACAGCCGCGCCGCCTGAACATTGCCCCGGGCGTTCATCTGCACCGCCAGATGATTGTAACGGGCGATCGCTTCGCGGCTGACTGACAGCGCAAAGCTGATAAGCCGGGACGCCGAGGTAACCTCGTCGGCGGTCGGCGATTGTGCGATTCGTGGCAGCAAATGCAGCCTCTTCGCCGCCCCTCATCTGGCAAAACGCCCCCGGCGGCTGTTGGTTTTCGCAGAAGATCAAATTGTGCCGATTCTGGCCGCCAATGGCCAGGGTTTATTGGCCGGTGGGGTAAGTGCTGGCGTCAACCGCTGGTAAAGCGGCCGCGCCTTGGCTATTCTGCCCGCTCGAGGATGGCCTGACGACAGTGATGAGCAAACAGCAAAAACAGGTCTTTATCGACCACTTGATGCGCGAGCATAACGACAGCCTGGTGTCGTTTCTGACTGTCAAGCTGCGCAACCCGCAGGACGCCGCCGATGTGGCGCAGGAAGCCTATGTCAAACTGCTGTCCCACGACGACCCGCAATCGCTGGAAAACGCCCGCGCCTATCTGTTCCAAACCGCTGCGAATCTGGCCATCGACCGGTTGCGCCAACGCACCCGCCACACCGCCTATGTCCGCACCCAGAGCGCGCTCGCCGGCCAGACGCCGGCCCCCGGCGATGGCGCGCCAACGCCGGAACGCACGGCAGCGGCGAAACAGGACCTGGCCCGAGTCATGGCGGCGATTCGCGAACTGCCGCCCAAATGCCAGCGGGTGTTCCTGCTGCATCGCGGGCGTCATCTGACCTATGACCAGATCGCGCGCGACATGAAGCTGTCGGTCAGCATGGTCGAAAAATATATTATCGAGGCCCTAAGGCATTGCCGCAAAAGGCTTTCACAATGACGCTTGCGCAAAACAGCAAAATCATGTTGAGGGGTTTCGTCGCCCGACCGTTACACAAGGAACGACCAGATGTTCTGGTATGGATAATGAATGCGCGATCATGACCGACAGCGGCTTTGAAGACAGACTGCACGACGAGGCGATCGAATGGTTCGCCCGCCAGCGCTCGCCCCGGGCCGGGGCGCGCAACGATGTTGCTTTTGCGCACTGGATGAACAGCTCGCCGGCGGCCCGCGCTGCCTTTGCCGAGGTCGAGGGCCTGTGGGAGACCCTCGCCGTCGCCGAACAAATGCCGCTGCCCCCGGTTGACGCCGGGCCGGCCGAGATCACGCCGGCGAAACGTCCGTGGTGGCGGGCTTTTCTGCCGCCGCTTTCCCCTCCGGCGATCGCCGGAGCGGTGGCGATGCTGGTGCTCATCGTCGTCGGCGCCAGCTTGGCGCCGCGCTTTCTTGCCCCTTCCTATCAAACCGCCGTGGGCGAACAGCAATCCCTCCATCTGGCCGATGGCTCGGCGGTGCTGCTCAATACCGCCACCCAGCTCAGCGTCAAGCTGACCGACCGCCGGCGGCTGGTGCGCCTAAACCAGGGCGAGGCCTTTTTCGATGTTGTCCACGACCCGGCGCGGCCGTTCACCGTGATCACCCCGGAAGGCGCGGTGCGCGACGTGGGCACCAAGTTCAGTGTGCGCAGCGAAAATGGCGTCAGCACGGTCACCGTGCTTGAAGGCATGGTAGCGATCAGCGACCAGCCGGACAAAAATGCCACCTCCTGGCGCGTGCGCCTGACGCCCGATCAGCAGGTTTCCCTCAGCAAGGCCGGCGGCGTGGGCGCGGTGCAAGCGGTGCGCGCAGCCAACGCCCTGTCGTGGCGTGACCACAAACTGGTCTATGACGGCGCGCCGCTCGAAGAGGTGATCGCCGATCTTAACCGCTATCTCGACGGCGAAATCCGCATCGGCGATCCCGCCCTGGCGCAAGTCCGGGTGGTCGCCATCCTGGAAATGCAGGACCGCGACGCCATGATCAAGGCAATCGAAAGCGCCCTGTCGGTCAAGGCGGCGCGTATCTCCAAGAAAGTGACCCTGCTGTTTCCCGCGCCCTGATTTCGGGCCTGCGAGCTGACCTTGCGCTTCCGACTATTCTGGCCCTGCTGCCAGCTTTGGGTTGAATTTTATCCGCGTCGCCAGCATCATCGGCAGGCCAAACAGCTAAAATCATAAGTGGCATCGGGAAACGCAAGCGCATGCGGGTTTTCTTTCACGCCTTGGCGGCAGCGCTGTGGATTTTTGCCGTCAGCTTTTTGACGACCGCGCCATGCCTGGCCGCGCCGTCCGCGCCGCCGTCGCTCGACCAACGTCTGATGTTCGATATTCCCGCCCAGCCACTATCATCGGCGCTGCTCGCCTTTGGCGAGCGCACCGGTTTTTCGGTGCTGACCCCGCAAAGCCTGCTGGCCGACCAACGGTCCGCAGCGCTGAGCGGCCGCCACACAGTGCGCCAGGCGCTGGAAATTCTGCTCTCAAGCACCCCACTGGGCTTTCGCCTGGTCAATGAACGCACCTTGACGCTGATGGCGCACAAGCCGCCGGCGCGAAAACCGCGCCGCACCGCGCCGGCTGCCCCCGCCGCGCCGGCGGCAAAACCGGCGGCCGGCAAGCTGGTGATCGACGCCGTCACCGTGACCGCACGCCTGCGCGAGGAAAACCTGCAACGCATCCCGCTCGCCGTCTCTGCGCTCGACGCGGTGACCATCGAACAGGCGGATATCACCGGGCTCAAGGACATCGGCACCCGGGTGCCGGGCCTGACCTTCGCCTCGTTCAGTCTCGGCCAGCCCACTATCCATTTGCGCGGCATCGGCTCCAACGACGATGGCGCGTCGCTGAGCAATTCCATTGTCATGCTGGTCGATGATGTCTATGTCGGCCGCTTTTCGGTGATCGACGCCGATCTGTTCGACGTCGAGCGCATCGAGGTGTTGCGCGGGCCGCAGGGCACGCTTTATGTCAATAATGCCATCGGCGGCGCGATCCGGGTGACCACCGGCAAGCCGACCGAGACCCCCGAGGCCAGCGCGCGCGCCAGCCTGGGCAATCTTAACCGGCGCGATTTCAGCGGCCACCTCGCCGGGCCACTGATCGAGGACCGCCTGCTCGCCCGGATTTCCTTCAACCAGCGCCGGCGTGATGGCTTCCAGACCAATTTACTGACCGGCGCCAAACAGCAGGACGAGAACACCCGCAGCGGGCGCGCCCAGGTGCTGCTCCGGGTCGGCGAGGACGGTGAGGTCCTGCTGTCCGCCGACACCTCGCGCACCCGGCTGGGCGGCACCGGCCGGGTCGCCGTGGCCGGACCCAACTAGCCGGCCTTTTCGCGCAACAGCCCAGGGCCGCGTTTTGCGCTCAATGATTTTGCCGGCTTCACCCGGCGCAATGTCGAGGGCTATATGGCCCGCACCACCTGGGATGTCGGCGGACCGAATCTGACCACGATTACCGCTTGGCGCCAGAGCCGCTTTGGCTGGGGCGAGGATTCAACCGGCCTCAACCCCTCGATCGGCCCCGCCCAGGGCCGCGGCGGCGGCGGTGAGATCGACGACGTGGTGGCCACCCATATCAGGCAATTTTCCCAGGAAATGCGCCTCGCCTCGCCGGAAGACCAGCCGCTGACCTGGCTGATCGGGCTCTATTATCTGCGCGAGCGGGTCAACCGGCGCGAGGATTTCCCGTTTATCGGTTTTACCAAGACCACGGCGCAAAACGCTCTCAATCAGTCGTTCGCCGTCTTTGGCCAAACCTCCCTGGCGCTGACCGGCCGGCTCAATCTCGCCCTCGGCGCGCGCTATACCCACGAGCGCAAAAAGCTCGACCAGTTCACCGCCTCCACCGGCGGGCCGCCGTTCATCATCGCCCAGGTGTTCCAGAGCAAAAGCCACAAGGGGTTCGACAACCTGGCGCCCAAAATCACCCTGGACTACACTTTGAGTGAGGATGTCATGCTGTTCGCCAGCGCCACCCGCGGCTTCAAGGGCGGTGGGTTTCAGGGCGCTCCGGGCACCCCAGCTGACGCTCGCCGGGTGCTGGCCGGCGAAAAGGTCGACAGCTATGAGACCGGCCTGAAATCACAGCTCCTGCACAATCGCCTGCAATTCAATGCCACGGCGTTCCTGTCTAATTTCAAGGACTTGCAGGTCGCCCAGTTTCAGCCCAACCCGGCCACCGGCTTTGGCAATTTCATCACCAGCAATGCCCAGAAAGCCCGCACCCGGGGGGTAGAGATCGAGGTTACCGCCAAGCCGTTCAGCGGGTTGGCGATCTCGGGCTATTACGCCTGGCTTGACGCCCGCTACCGCAAATTCATCGATGTGCGCGGCCGCAATTTCGCCGGCAGCCACTTGCGCCAGGCGCCCAAACACTCCCTCGGCATGGCCACAACCTGGCGCATTCCCTTATCTGTCGGCGCACTGGAGTTGCGCGGCGATTACCGCTATCAGGCGAAATCCTTCCGTGAGCCCGACAATTCGATCGCCATCCTGCCCGCCTTTGGGGTCTGGGACGCCAGCCTCGCCTTCGACAGCCCGGACGACCGCTGGCGGCTGGCCCTGTGGGCCAAGAACTTGCTCGACAATGAATATATCAGCCATCTTTACAATCTCGGCGGCACCGACTACGCCCTGTTCGCCCCGCCGCGCACCTATGGCCTGAGTTTGCGCTGGCGTTATCCATAAAATTTTAAAAAAACATTGAGGGGTTTTCGCGGCCGGGCGTTTTAAGGGAGACGTCGCCGCCTCCGGCGCGCGTCTGAGAATAATATTATCAACGAACAAGGGAGCATGTCATGAATCTCTGGCTTAAAGGAACCACCGCCCTGATCGCCCTGGGCGTGGTCGGGGCGCTCGCCGCCCCGGTTATGGCCGTCGAAGACAACAACGATGACCTCGGCATCGAGGAAATTGTTGTCACCTCGCAGAAACGCGCTGAAAACCTTCAGGATATTCCCCTCGCGGTTACTGCCTTTGGCGGCGACGAACTGCGCGAGGCCGATATTTCAAGCCTGCAGGACATTGGCAACCGCACGCCGGGCCTGATGTTCTCGGCCTTTAGCGTCGGCCAGCCGGAAATTTCGATCCGCGGCATCAGCACCAAGGAAGACGGCGCCTCGGCCAGCGATTCAACCGTGGTGTCGATCGACGATGTTTATATCGCCGCCCGCACCGCCCAGGTGTTCGACATTTTCGATCTGGAACGGGTCGAAGTTCTGCGTGGCCCCCAGGGCACTCTTTACGGCAAGAACTCGATCGCCGGTGCGATCAACTTCGTGACCACGACCCCGACCGAGGAGACCCAGATCCGGCTCCGTCAAACGGTTGGCGATTATGGCCGGTTTGACACCGGCGGCCTGATCAGCGGCAAGATTGCCAATAATCTGTTCGGCAAATTCTCCTTCAGCCGTCGCGATTATCATGGCTATCTGCGCAATATCCTGCAGGGCTCGCCCTACTTCGGCAAGCGCCAGGGCGGCGCGAATACTTTCGCCTGGCGGGCGAAACTGCGCTGGGTGCCGACCGAAGCGCTCGAGATTCTGCTGACCGTCGACGGCGCCGATGACAATATTGGCGCCTCCAACCGCGAACCGGTCGGCAGCGCCGGCCCCTTGCACGATTGCGGCTGCGCCTCCGACCCGGTGGCAGTCAATATCGCCCTTGGCGGCGCCGGCGACCCGTGGTCGACCCTGGCCGAGACTGCAGGCTTCACCGACCGTCAGGTCAATGGCTACAGCCTGCGTGTCAACTGGGATAATGATTTTGGCACCTTGACCTCGATTTCCTCCTTCCGTCGCTCAAGTTTCGACTGGCTGGAAGATTCCGAAGGCTTGCCGCCGTCGTCGGTTTTTGTCAACTTTGATGATCCTGCGGGCCCCGGCCCGGCGTTTACTGCGCCGGCGTCAAGTGGTTTTGCGTTTGACGTGAATGACGCCGCCACCGAGAAAACCCGACAGATCACCCAGGAGTTGCGCTTCGCCTCGCCCGCCGAGGACCGGTTAAGCTGGATCGCCGGTCTGTTCTACAGTCATGAGAGGGTCGACCGCACCGAAACCTTTACCTTTACCGCCATCGGCCTGTCCAATGTGGGCTCGAACCAGCGCTCGATCCAGTTCGGTCGCTCAAACGCCTTTGCGGCTTACGGACAGGCGATCTATCATGTCACCGAAACCGTGGATCTGACTGGCGGCATCCGCTATTCCTATGAGAAGAAAAAGGCGCGCGTGGCCGCCGAATTGCTGGCTCCGCCACCGCTGCTGCTCCAGCCGTTCGGCCTGGTCAGCGCCCAAAAGGGCTGGAATAATGTGTCCTGGCGCGGCGGGCTCGACTGGAATGTCACCGAAAACGCCATGCTCTATACCAGCGTGTCAACCGGCTTTAAATCAGGCGGCTTTACCGGTTCGTCCTCGACTGCGGCGCGGGCAACCACCCCGTTCAGCCCGGAAAAGGCGACCAACTATGAGGCCGGTCTGAAATCGACCTGGCTGCAGAACCGGGTGCGTCTCAACGTCACCGCCTTCCGGACCGACACCAAAAACCTGCAGGTCACCCGCTTCTTCCAGCCGGTTGGCGGTATTTTTGGTGAGTTCATTACCGAAAACGCCGGTAAGGCGCGCTCGAAGGGGGTCGAGATCGAATTTCTGGCGCGGCCGGTGCGTGGGCTTGAGATCGGCGGCACCTACGCCTATCTCGACGCCAAATACACCCGGTTCACCGGTACGCCGTCGATCACCGGCACCGGCGACTTTACCGGCAACCGCATGCGTCTGGCGCCCAAGCATCAGTTCAGCGCCTTCAGCAAATACACCTTCGATCTGGGTAACTCCGGGCTGGTTTCCGCGCGGGTCGATTACCGCTATCAGAGCCTGAGCTTCTTTGATCCCAACAACAATAACATCACCACCATCCCGGGCTATGATATCTGGGACGGCCGGCTGGCCTGGAACTCGGTTGACGGCCGCTGGGAAGTCGCCGCCTGGGTCAAGAACATCGGCAACGAGAAATATCGCACCCATGTGTTCTCACAGCGTGGCAGCCGGATTGCCTTTGCGATCTTCGGCGCGCCCCGCACCGAGGGGATGACGATAACCTACAACTACTGATAACAACTAAAAATCCTCTCAAACCTTGCGGCGCCGGGACGATTGTCCCGGCGCTCTTTTTTTGCCGCCTGAACTGCTCTAAGATCGCCTCGACATCAATCCGATCGAGGCCCTTATGACCGACCGTTACGCCCGCTACACCCGCCTGCAATTTGACACTCCGGCCGAGCGGGTGCTGCGCATCACCATGGACCGGCCCGACAAGCTGAACGCCGCCGATGAGACCATGCACCGCGAACTGGGCGACGTCTGGCGCGATATTGACGGTGACGAGACCGTCAATGCGGTGATCCTGACCGGCGCCGGCAAGGCCTTTTCGGCCGGCGGCGATTTCGACATGGTGCAGCACATGATCGACGATTTCGCTACCCGCGCCCGGGTGTGGAAGGAAGCCCGCGACCTGGTCTACAATGTCATCAACTGCTCCAAGCCGATCGTCTCGGCGATGCGCGGCCCGGCGGTCGGCGCCGGCCTGGTCGCCGGCCTGCTCGCCGATATTTCGATCGCTGCGCGCACCGCGCGGATCATCGACGGCCATACCCGCCTGGGCGTCGCCGCCGGCGATCATTCGGCGATCATCTGGCCACTGCTGTGCGGCATGGCCAAGGCGAAATATTATCTGTTGCTGTGCGAGGCGGTCTCGGGCGAGGAGGCCGAACGGCTGGGCCTGGTCTCGCTGTGCGTCGAGGACGACGCGTTGGACGACAAGGCGCTGGAGGTGGCGTGCAAACTGGCCGCCGGCGCGCCGGCGGCGATCCGCTGGACCAAATATGCGCTCAACAACTGGCTGCGCATGGCCGGGCCGACCTTCGACGCCTCGCTGGCGCTTGAATTCATGGGCTTTTCCGGCCCCGAGGTGGTCGAGGGCATGGCCGCCCACCGCGAAAAGCGCAAGCCCGCCTTCGACCCCGACACCCCGCTTTAGATGTAGGCCATGACCATCCCGTTTTATCGCCAGCCCACAGTCGATTATGGCGTCCTGCAACCGGTCGCCCCGGGGGTGCGGCGCATCGTGGCGCGCAATCCCGGGCCGTTCAGCTATACCGGCACCGGCACTTATGTGATCGGCACCGGCGAGGTGGCGGTGATCGACCCCGGCCCCGACCGGCCCGAGCATATCGAGGCGTTGCTCGCCGGGCTGGCCGGCGAGCGCGTCACCCATCAGTTCATCACCCACACCCATATCGACCATTCCCCGGCGGCCCGGGCGCTGGCGGCGGCGAGCGGAGCGCCAACCCATGGCTTTGGCCCTCACCATGGCGGCATAAGGCCACCGGATTATCAGCCGGTGGAAGAAGGCGGCGACTGGGACCTTACCCCCGACGTGGCGCTGCGTGACGGCGATGTCGTGGCCGGGGCCGGCTGGGCGCTGCGCGCAGTGCATACCCCGGGCCACACCTCGAACCATTTGTGTTTCGCCCTCGAGGGCGAGGGAATTTTGTTTACCGGCGATCATGTCATGGGCTGGTCAACCTCGATCATCACCCCGCCCGACGGCGACATGGCCGCCTATATGGCCAGCCTCGACAAACTGCTGGCGCGCGCCGACCGGCTCTATCTGCCCACCCACGGCCCGGCGATCACCGACCCGGCGCCCTTTGTGCGCGCCTTTATCGCCCATCGCCACGCGCGCGAAGCGCAAATCACCCGCTGCCTGGAAGACGGCATTGGCGACATCGCCGCCATGGTCACGCACATCTATCATGATGTGCCCGAGGCGCTGCATTCGGCCGCCGCCCATTCGGTGTTCGCCCATCTCGTCCATATGGTGGAGACCGGCCGGGCGCGCTGCGCCGGCCCGGCCACCCTTACCGCCCGCTACGAGGCCCCCTGCTGATGACCGCAACCCCCAATTCCCCCGAGGCCCGCGACATCGCCGCGCTGCTCCACCCCTATACCAATCTTGCCCGCCATGGCGAGATCGGCCCCCATGTTTTCACCCACGGCCAGGGCATTTATGTCTATGACAGCCAGGGCAAGGCCTATATCGAAGGGCTGTCCGGCCTGTGGTGCACCGCGCTGGGTTATGGCGAGGAAGCGTTGGTCGAGGTGGCGGCCGAGCAGATGCGCACGCTGTCCTTTGCGCCGATTTTCGCCCACCGCAGCCATGCGCCAGCGATCGATCTGGCGGAAAAACTGATTGAACTCATCCCCGCGCCGGTCTCCAAAATATTTTTCGCCGGCTCGGGCTCGGGCGCCAACGACACCGCGATCAAGCTGATCTGGTATTACAACAACGCCCTCGGCCGGCCGCAAAAGAAAAAGCTGATCTCGCGCACCAAGGCCTATCACGGGGTCAGCGTGGCCACCGCCAGCCTGACCGGCCTGCCGGCCAATCACGCCGATTTCGATCTGCCGATCGAGCGGGTGCTGCACACCGACTGCCCGCATTATTACCGCTTTGCCCAGCCCGGCGAGAGCGAGGAGGATTTCGCCACCCGGCTGGCGCAAAACCTCGAAGAGCTGATCCTCGCCGAAGGACCGGAAACCGTGGCCGCCTTTTTCGCCGAACCGGTGATGGGCGCCGGCGGCGTGCTGATTCCGCCCAAAAGCTATTTTGAAAAAATCCAGGCGGTGCTGCGCCGTTATGACGTGCTGTTCGTCGCCGACGAGGTGATCTGCGGCTTTGGCCGCACCGGCAATATGTTCGGTTTTGAGACCTATGGCATCGCGCCCGACATGGTGAGTATGGCCAAGCAACTGTCTTCGGGCTATCTGCCGATCGGCGCGCTCAGCGTGCCGCCGGCAATGTTCGAGGCGATGGTCAGCCAAAGCGAGAAAATCGGCACCTTCGGCCATGGCAACACCTATTCCGCTCATCCGGTATGCGCCGCGGTGGCCCTGAAAACCGTGGAGATCATGGCCGAGCGCGACATTTTAGGCCATGTCCGGGCGGTGGCGCCGCAGTTTCAGGCCCGCCTTGGCGCGCTGGCCGATCACCCGCTGGTCGGCGAGGCGCGCGGCGTCGGGCTGATCGGCGCGCTCGAGCTGGTCGCCGACAAGGCCGCCCGCCGCCCCTTTGAGCCGGACCAGGCGATCGGCGCCCGGGCGGTCGAGCTGGCGCGCGAGAACGGCTTGCTGTGCCGCGCCATGGGTGATGCCGTCGCCCTGTGCCCGCCGCTGATCATCACCCGCGAGCAGATCGATGACTTGTTCGACCGCCTGACCCGCGCCCTCGACGCGCTGGCCGCCTCGCTTTAAAAATCCTTGCACCATCCGGCGCGAGCCGCCAAAGTTACACATAATTGTAACCGGGGGCTGTGCTCCCCATATTCAGATGTATGATGACGATGTCTCGAAAAAACCTGCTGACTGAAGCCGACATTGATCCGTTCGCCGATCTGGGAGCGGATATCCGGCGCTTGCGTGGCGACATGAACGCGGTGATTCTCGCCCATTACTACCAGGCGCCGGAAATTCAGGATCTGGCCGATTTTGTCGGCGATTCCCTCGATCTGTCGCGCAAGGCGGCGGCTACTGATGCCGATGTGATCGTGTTTTGCGGTGTCAAGTTCATGGCCGAGGGGGCCAAGATCCTCAGCCCCGACAAACAGGTGCTGCTGCCCGACCTGGAGGCCGGCTGTTCGCTTGAAGAATCCTGCCAGCCAGCGGAATTCAAGGCCTTTTGCGCCCGCTATCCCGATCACATCGTGGTCACCTATATCAACTGCTCGGCCGAGATCAAGGCGCTCAGCGACATTATCGTCACCTCGACCAATGCCGAGGCGATCATTCGCCAGATCCCCCAGGACCAGCCGATCATTTTCGCCCCCGACCGTCACCTCGGCGCTTATCTGAAGCGCAAGACCGGGCGCGACATGGTGCTGTGGCCGGGAACCTGCATCGTGCATGAACAGTTTTCCGAGCGCGAGCTGATCCGCCTCAAGGCCGAAAATCCCGGCGCTCCGGTGGCCGCGCATCCGGAATGCCCGGAACATATTCTGGCCCATGCCGACCACATCGGCTCGACCTCCTCGATCCTGGCTTTTGTCGCCGCCTCGCCGGCGCGCGAGTTCATCATCGCCACCGAGCCGCATATCATGCACCAGATGCAATTACAGGCCCCCGACAAACATTTCATCGGCGCGCCGGGCGCCGATGGCCAGTGCAATTGCAACGCCTGCCCGTTCATGGCTAAGAACACCCTGGAAAAGGTCTATTTGTGCATGGCCAACCGGTGGCCGGAAATCGACGTTCCCGAGCCGCTGCGCAGCCAGGCGCTCAAGCCGCTGGCGCGCATGCTGGAGATGTCGAGCGGGCTGACCGCCAAATCCGCCGCCGCCTGATTTCATGACCGCAAGCGATGCACCCCTGAGCGACAGGGACCTCAATAATGAGGATCTGGCCCGGTTTATCGATCGGGCATTGGCCGAGGATGTCGGCGACGGCGACGTCACCTCGCAAAGCGTGATTCCCGAAGACGCCCGGCTGCGCGCGGCGATGGTGGCGCGCGAGCCCCTGGTGCTCGCCGGCCTGCCATTGGCGATCGCGATTGTCAAACGACTGGCCCCCGACGCCGTCATCGAGGCCCCGGCCGGCGATGGCGACACCATCGCCGCCGGCGGGGTGATCGCGCTGATCGACGGCCCGGCGCGGGCGCTGTTGACTGCCGAGCGCACGGCGCTGAACATCGTTCAGCATCTGTCCGGCATCGCCAGTCTGACCCGGCGCTATGTCGAGCGCACCCGGGGCACCGGCGCGCAGGTGCTCGACACCCGCAAGACCATCCCCGGCCTGCGCGTCCTGGCCAAATATGCGGTGCGTATGGGCGGCGGGTGCAACCACCGCATGGGGCTCTATGATGCGGTGCTGATCAAGGACAACCACATCGCCATCGCCGGCGATGTCGCCACCGCCATTCGCCGCGCCCGCGCCCACGGCCAGCGCAAAATACAGGTGGAATGCGACACCCTGGAGCAGGTCCGCGCCGCGCTTGATGCCGGAGCAACCCGTCTGCTGCTCGACAATATGCCGCCCGAGACCTTGCGCCAGGCGGTGGCAATCACTGGCGGGCGCATCCCGCTGGAGGCCTCGGGCGGCGTCACTCTGGAGACCATCGCCGATATCGCCCGCACCGGAGTTGATTTTATTTCGGTCGGCCGGCTCACCCAGTCGGCCCCGGCAGTGGATATCGGCCTCGATTATCAAGACCCGCCAGATTACCGAGACCGGCCAGGGTGAGCGCCCGCGCCCTCATGTTTCAGGGCACCGGCTCCGATGTCGGCAAATCGCTGCTGGTCGCCGGACTGGGGCGCGCCTTTAGCCGGCGCGGGCTGACGGTGTTGCCGTTCAAGTCGCAAAACATGTCGAACAATGCCGCGGTGACCGCGGGCGGCGGCGAGATCGGCCGTGCGCAATGGCTTCAGGCGATCGCCTGCCGGGCCGAACCCGAGGTCGACATGAACCCGGTGCTACTCAAACCACAAAGCGATATTGGTGCCCAAGTGGTGGTCCACGGCGCGCGGCGCGGCACCACCGGGGCCCATGAGTACCAAAACCTTAAAAAAAGCCTGTTGCCGGCGGTGATGGAAAGCTATCAAAGGCTGCGCCGGCGGGCCGATCTGCTGCTGGTCGAGGGCGCGGGCAGCCCGGCCGAGATCAACCTGCGCGCCGGCGATATCGCCAATATGGGGTTCGCCCTGGCCGCCAAGGTGCCGGTGATCCTGATCGGCGATATTGACCGCGGCGGGGTGATTGCCGCGCTGGTCGGCACCCATGCGCTGTTGCCGCCCGAAGAGCGCGCCTTGATCCGGGGTTTCGTGATCAACAAATTTCGCGGCGACATTTCGCTGTTCGATGACGGCCTGAGCGCAATCACCGACCGCACCGGCTGGCCATCCTTCGGCGTTCTGCCCTTTCTGCCCGAGGCCGCCCGCCTGCCAGCGGAAGACACGGTGGTGCTCGAGCGCCGCCAGTCCGATCGCAAGGGCGTGCTGCGCATCGCCGTCCCGATGCTCAGCCGGATCGCCAATTTCGACGATTTCGACCCGCTCAAGGCCGAGCCCGAGGTCAGCCTGGAGATGGTCCCACCCGGCCGGCCGCTGCCCCGGGCGGCCGATCTCATCATCCTGCCGGGGACCAAGGCAACCCTGGCCGACCTTGCCTTCCTGCGCGCCCAGGGCTGGGATGTCGATATCAAAGCCCATGTCCGCCACGGCGGGCGGGTGCTGGGCATTTGCGGCGGCTATCAGATGCTGGGCCGCAGGGTCGCCGACCCGCTCGGCGTCGAGGGGGCGCCGGGCACGGCCGAGGGGATGGGGTTGCTCGATATTGAAACCCGGCTGACCGGCGACAAAACCGTAAGGCGGGTTGCCGGCCACAGCCTTGGGGGCGGTCACCGCGTTACCGGCTATGAGATTCATCTTGGTGAGACTGACGGGCCCGATTGCGTCCGGCCGCTGCTTACCATCGCGGGCGCGCCCGAGGGGGCCTGTTCCCCCGATGGCCGCATCGCCGGCTGTTATGTGCACGGGCTGTTCGCTGCCGACGGTTTTCGTCATGCTTTTTTGCGCCGTCACGGCGCGGTGCTGGAGGCCGCGCACAGCCATGGCGACCAGATCGACGCCGCGCTCGACGCCATCGCCGCCGCCATGGAGCGCCATCTCGACCTCGACGGCCTGCTTGGGGCTACCGGTTAGTCAGACCCGGGCCAGCGGCACTACGAAGGGAGTGCCGTCGAGCGCGCCATAATGGGCACAAATGCCGAAACATTCGGCCAGCGCGTCGCGGGTGATCACCTCATCGGGCGGGCCGTCGGCGATCACCCGGCCCCGGGCGACAAAGACCACACGGCTGCAAAACCGCGCCGCCAGGGTAAGGTCATGCAACACCACCACCACCGCCGCGCCGCCGGCGGCATGACGGGCGAGCAGCGCCATGACGTCAAGCTGATGGCCCGGATCAAGGCCGGACACCGGCTCGTCGGCAAGCAGCACTTTGGGCTCGACCGCCAGCGCCCGGGCGAGCAGCACCCGCGCCCGCTCGCCGCCCGACAGTTCGGTCACCGGCCGGCCAGCCAGATCCGCGACATCGGTAAAGCGCATCGCCGCCTCGATCGCCGCGATATCGCCCGGCAACAACCGCGCCAGCGGTCCCTGATGCGGCCGCCGGCCAAGCGCCACCACCGCCTCGACATTGAGCGGCCAGTGACAGATCGCCCCCTGGGGCAGATAGGCCAGCAGGCGGCCGCGCTCGAGCCGGTCAATCGCGCCGATCGCGCGGCGATCGAGGCGCACCTGGCCGGCGCTCAGGCCAACAAAGCCGCCCAGCGCGCGCAGCAGGGTGGTTTTGCCCGCGCCATTGGCGCCCAGCAGGCCGACGATCTCACCCGGCCGGATGGCGAAATCGGCCTCGCGCACCACCGCGCGCCCCCCCAGGCGCACCGTCAGACCAGCCCCTTCGAGTATCATGCTCATCGCATGGTCCTGCGGGTATACATCAGCAGATAGAGGAAAAACGGCCCGCCGAGCACCGCGGTGACCACCCCGAGCTTGATCTCGATGCCGCCCGACAGCAGCCGCACCAGAATATCGGCGCCCAGCACCAGCGCCGCCCCGCCCAGCGCGCTCAGGCCGAGCAGGGCGCTGGCCGGTGGCCGACGAAAGGGCGCAGCAGATGCGGCACCATGAGCCCGACAAAACCGACCGAGCCGACCACCGCCACCCCGGCGCCCACCGCCAGCGCGGTGCCGCCGATCGCCATCAGCCGCACCCGGCGCAGCCGCACCCCCATGCTGCGCGCCGCGTCCTCGCCCAGCGCCAGGGCGTCGAGCGCCGGCCCGGTGGACGCCAGCATGGCGCAGCCGACCACCACAAAAGGCGTAATCAGCCAGACATGCTCCATGCTCCGGTTGGCCAGCGAGCCGAGCAGCCAGAACACAATTTCCAGCGCGGCATAGGGGCTGGGGGCAAAATTGAGCGCCAGCGCGGTCATCGCACCGGCCAGGCTGTTAACCGCCACCCCGGCCAGAATGAGGGTCAGCGCGCTGGCGTCGCGCCCGGCCAGGGCGTAGATCAGCACCACCGCCAGTCCGGCGCCAAGCAGGCCGCCCAGCGGCAGGGCCGGCGGCCAGGCCGCCGATAGGCCCGAATAAAACACCAGCACCGCCCCCAGCGCAGCGGTGGACGAGGCCCCGATCAGCGCCGGATCAGCCAGCGGATTGCGCAAAAAGCCCTGCAACACCGCCCCCGACAGGCCAAGCCCGGCGCCAACCAGCACCGCCAGAATGGCGCGCGGCAGCCGAATCTCGCGCAAGATCATCAAGGGCCCGGAAAGATCCATCTGCCCGCGATGGGCGAGCAGATCGCCCCACGGCAGCGCCGCATGGCCCACCCCCAGCGACAGGATGAACAGCCCCGCAACCAGCCCCGTCAGCCCCAGACCAAGCCAGGCCAGACGCTGGCGGCTGGCGGCGAAGGCCGCGACGGTTTTGCTTTTTGCGCCCAGTTCATGCATCGCGGCCCAACCTAGAACATGGCGTCCAGACCGACAACACTCTTGCCCGCCCGCGCCGATCAGCGCATCATCCGGTGGTGACTTGCAAAACGGGGAGCCGCCATGACGATCATGCACACCACCTGCCGTTTTTGCCTGGTTCGCTGCGGTATGGCGGTCGAGGTCGAAGACGGCGCAATCAAAAAAATAATCGGCGACCGCGACCATCCGCTGAGCAAGGGCTATTTGTGCGTCAAGGGCAAGGCCTCGATCGACATCACCTTTTCGCCCAAGCGCATTGTTTTTCCGCAAAAGCGGGTTGGCGAGCGGGGCTCGGGCGAATGGCAGCAGGTGAGCTGGGATGAGGCGCTTGGTGATATCGCCGAGCGCATGAACCGCATCCGGGCCGAACACGGCGGGCGGGCGATTGCGGTGCAGGCGCTGCCGCCCAAGGAATATTTCGCCTATGACATTTTCCTCCACGCCATCGCCAGCCCGACCTTTTTCAAACATGATTCCCATCAGTGTTTCACCCCCCAGTTAATGGCCGACACGCTCACCTATGGCGGTCTTTTGACCTATCCGGCCTATACCGAGGCGCTGGATACTGATGTTTTTCTGTTGTGGGGCATAAACTTAAGCGAAACCAATGGCTCCAAGCACCAGCGGGTGCGCGACGCCCGGCGCAAGGGAGCCAAAATCATTGTCGTCGATCCGCGCCCCACCCTGTCGGCGCGCGAAGCCGACATCTGGCTGCGGGTGCGGCCCGGCGCCGATGGCGCGCTGGCGCTCGGGCTGATGCATGAAATGATCGCCAACGGCTGGATCGACGAGGATTTCCTCCGGCGCTGGACAATCGGCTTTGAACAGCTCAGGGAGCGGGTCAGACCCTGGACGCCCGAGCGCACCGCCGAGGTCACCTGGGTGGACGCGGGCCAGATCCGCGCCGCCGCCCGGCTGTTCGGCGAGGCCAAAACCGCGGCGCTCTATACCTTCATCGGCGCCACCATGAGCGGCAATTCCATCGCCACCTTGCGACTGATGGGCTTTCTTCCCGCCCTTCGGGGCGGCATCGACCAGCCCGGCAACAACGGCTTCATGCCGCGCACCGGGGTGCGCATGCCGGGCTATTACAACAGCGATCTCGGCATGGCGGAAACCCGCGATTTTTCCGACCAGCTCAGCGCCGACAAACTGCCCCTGCTGGCCGGCCCCGACGCCCTCACCTCGCCCTATCCCCATCCGCGCCAGGTGATCGACGCCATTCTGACCGGAAAGCCCTATCCGGTGCGCGCCCTGTGGACCAATTGCAATCCGGTGGTCGGGCTGGAGGACACGCCAACCACCATCGCGGCGATGAAGGCGCTCGATTTGTTGATCGTCTCCGATCTGTTCGAATCGCCCACCGCCCATCTGGCCGACTATCTCCTGCCGATCACCACCCATCTGGAATCCGATGCGATCACCGAATACGCCGGCATCAACATGATCGCCGCGCGAGCCAAAACCATCGCGCCGCGCGGCGAGGCGCGCGACGAGGCCGAAGCGGTGTTCGAGGTGGTCACGCGCATGGGGCTGGGCAACCGGCTGCCGGTAGCCAGCGCCCGCGAATTGCTGGATTATCGCCTGGCGCCGCTGGATATGAGCTTTGACGATTTTGTCGAGCGCGGCAGTTTCACCCGGCCCAATCAGCCCAACAAATATGAAAAGGGCCATATGCGCCCCGACGGCGCACCCGGCTTCAACACCCCCTCGGGCAAGATCGAATTCAGCTCGCAGGTGCTGGAAAAATTCGGCTATGAGCCGCTGCCCGACTATGCCGAGCCCGCCTACAGTCCGCTACGCGCCCCTGGCGACGCCGCCCACTATCCGCTGGTGCTGGTCAGCGGCACCCGCTCGATCGAATATTACAGCACCCTGGGCATCGAGGTGCCGCGCCTGCGGCGCCGGCGGCCTTGGCCAACCCTGGAGATGGCTCCGCAAACCGCCCGCGACCATGGCCTGGAAGAAGGCGACTGGGTGAGGATCGAGGTCTCCAACACCACCCATTCGATCATCCGCCAGGTGGCGCTGCTCGACGGCATGGACCCGCGCGTAGTCAATGCCGAAGGACTGTGGTACATGCCCGGCCGCGACGATCTGATCGAGGCGGTGCTGGAGGTCGGCGCCAATGTGCTCACCCCCTTGCGCGACGACCTCGACCCGGTGTGCGGCGGCTCGACCGCGCGCTGCCTGATGTGCCGCATCAGCAAAACCCAAACCCCGGCGCCAGCCCGGATGGCGGCGGAATAGCCGCGGCGCCCCGGCGCCCAGCCCGCCATGATATACGGGGTGTGGCGTTATGCCGCGTGGATTTTAGCGTAATGCCGCCCTATATCCCTAGGCGAATTATGGTCTATCGGTGCATCGCCTATGGGCGCCGGGAAAGAGGGTTCTGTGATAGCCATACCATGGTTACGCAAATTGGTCGTGCTGCTGGTGATAATCGGGACAGCGATGCTGCCCTTCACCAGAGAGGCCGCCCATGCCATGGGTGAGGCCCATCACCACGAAGGGACGCAACAAGCCTCAGCATCCCATGATCCGGCCCCGCACGCCGATGCAGATGAAAACGCGGAACACCCCGTGCAGTCCCAGTCCGCGCACCACCAGCCTTCACACTCCCAGAGCGGAGTGGCCGATGGCTGCTGCGGCATTTGCGTCGCCAACGTGACAATGCCGACGATCCTTTTCACCTATCATCATCCGTTCACGCCTATTGACGGACCGGCTTTCAGCGTTGCGCCCAATTTTCCTGATCTGCCGTCTCCCCCTCCCAAGCCATTAGCCTGACGTCTTCCCCTCCCCCTTTGTAAAAAAATCAAGCCTCCTTTAATGGCCTCCGCACGCGATGTCGATGCGGACAAGAGGGATGTCTTGACCTTAACGAAACGTCGGAAATTCAATGAATTTCTGCGCGGGCGATGACCTCGCCTGCACAATACGGAGCACGATCATGAAAACGACTCACTTGAAGGGAGCTCTTTATGCGTCCGCAGCCGCGCTCGCTTTGGGCGTCTTCGGACAGACCGGCGTCGCCAGCGCCGCGCCCACCTCGCAGCAAGACCTGTTGCAACGGGTCCAGACCCTGGAGCGCGCCTTGCAGGAAGTAAAGGCGGAGCTGGCCAAATCCCGCCAGCAGTCCAAGACCACCGAGAAAATCGCCAAACGCGCCGCCCGGACGGCCGCTACGGCGCGCAAGCAAGCCAGCGCGCCGGACAACGCGGTCACCAAATGGCATCTGGCGGGCTATGCCAATGTCGGCTTCGAGGCCATAAACAAGGGCAAGACCGACAGCTTCACCTAGGGCAAATTCAACCCGGTTTTTCACTTCCAGTATAAAAACCTGGTGGTGTTCGAATCGGAGCTTGAAATAGAGACCGGCTCCGATGGTGAAACCACCACCGATTTGGAATACGCCCAGGCGGACATTTTCCTGACCGACAACATCACCTTTGTTTTCGGTAAATATCTCAGCCCGATCGGCCAGTTCCAGGAACGCCTGCATCCCAGCTGGATCAACAAGAGCATCTCCATGCCCGCCGGCTTTGGCCATGATGGCGTGCAGCCGGGCAGTGATGTCGGCGTGCAGCTTCGTGGCGGCGTTCCGGTCGGCGGCATGGTCTTCACCTATGCGCTGGCCGCTGGCAATGGCCCGCGGCTGGGCGCCGAAGGCCCCGAGCTGGAAGGCTTTCCCAGGGACAACAACAGCAACAAGTCGCTTGGTGGCCGCCTCGGCTTTCTGCCGCTGCCCTATCTGGAGTTTGGCGCCTCCTATCTGACCGCCAAGGTGAACACCACGGCGGATGCGCCAGCGGTTCACGGCGCAGCGCTCGATAGTGGCGCGTCTGATCTCGCCAATTACAAGCTGTGGGGCGTCGACATGGCCTTTACCAAGGGCTCGTGGGATGTCCGCTTTGAATATCTCGATTCAAAGCTCACCGGTCTGGGCGCCGGTGGCGGCCTTAGCGGTCTGTCCGCCGATGGCGCAGAGGAGGGCCTGCTGGAAACCAATGGCTGGTGGAAAGCCTGGTACACCCAGGCCGCCTACCGTCTGGCGGGGATTACCGATCAAAAAATCCTGCGCAATTTCGAGCTGGTCGTCCGCTATGGCAAATTCCTCCCCAGAGGCAATGATGAACTTGAAGAGGGCCGGGAAGAACGTTTCAACGTCGGCCTTAATTACTGGTTTACGCCAACGGCGGTGCTGAAAAGCAACCTGGAGATCCGCAATTTCCAGATTGTGGACATCCCTGACGAAACCCGGTTCCAGTTTCAATTTGCCTACGGCTTTTAAGGCCGGATGCGAAAGGACAAGACAATGTCAAAATTTTCAAAAGCAATCCCTGTGATCGCCGTCATTACGTCCCTGACCGCGCTTGCGCCGCTGTCTGTGGCGCTGGCCAAATCCCCAAACAAGGTCGATCCGGTTCAGATCGCCCGGGGAGCCAAGGCCTGGGCGAATAATTGCGGCCGTTGCCACAACCTGCGCAGCCCCAACGAGCTGACCGATGCCGACTGGGACGTCTCGGTCTCGCATATGCGGGTTCGGGCCAATCTGCCGGGAAATGTCTCACGCGACATCAAGGCGTTTCTCAAAAACAGCAACTAGGGCGCGCCGGCCGGCGTCGGCCCCCTGGCGCCGGCCGCCCGCCATTTTCGAAGGAGACTATCATGAGCAAGAAATACAGTTTCAACACCTGGCTGCCGCTGGTCATGGCCGGCGCGCTGGCGGTTTCCGTGCCGGCGGCCGTTATCGCCAAACAGGGCGCGGACACCAGCCATGGCAAAACCGTCTATGAAGAAACCTGCATCGCCTGTCATGGCGAAAACGGCGCCGGCGCGGTTCCCGGCGCGCCGAACTTCACCGACAAGAACGGCCGTCTCACCAAACCCGATGAGGTGCTCATCGAACATGCCGTCGAGGGCTTCCAAACCCCCGGTTCGCCCATGGGAATGCCCGAGCTGGGCGGCAATCCCGATCTGACTGATCAGGATATCGCCGACGTCATCGCCTATATTCGCCAGACTTTCGGCAAATAGGACAACCCGACTCGAGGGGGCCGCGTGCCCCCTCGAGCCGCCCTAACGCAATACCGCAACGCTCTTGATCTGGGCAAAGATAGGATCGCCCGGGCGCAGGGCAAGCTCGGCCACCGCCTTGCGAGTCAGCCGGGCCAACAGGCGCTCCTCGCCGGCCCCCAGCAGAACCATTGCCGCCGTTTGCCCCACCGTCTCGATGCGCTCGACATGGCCTGATAGAATGTTCTGAATGCTGGTCTGTTGCGGCTGCACCCGGGTCAGGCTGACATCGCGCGCCAAAATCTGGATGCGCACCGCATGGCCTGGGGGCTCGGCGCGCCGGGCCACCACCAGCGGGCCCAGCGCGCTGTGCAGATAGGTCAACCCCCAACGCTCATCATGGCGGACAATCCGCCCCTCCAGCACCGATTCGGCCTCATCGTCGCGGGCGAACGGCAGATCGAGACGGGCCAGCAAATCGCGCGCCGGCCCCGCCGCACGCAGCCGCCCGCCCTCCAGCATCACGATATGATCGGCCAGCCGGCCGGCTTCCTGGATGGCGTGAGTGACATAGAGCACCGGGATCGCGGCGCGGCGCGCGGCGGCGTCCAGAAAGGGAATGATCTCGCGCTTGCTGGCGACATCGAGAGCGGCGAGCGGCTCGTCCATCAGCAACAGCCGCGGCCGGGCCAACAGGGCGCGGGCGATCGCCACCCGCTGGCGCTGGCCGCCGGACAGAGTGGCCGGCATGCGCGCCAGCAAATCGCCCAGCTCGAAAAGCCCGATAATATCTTCGATGCCGCCGTCGGCGTCGCGGGCGTCCGGCGCCCGGCGCCGGCCATAGAGCAGATTGTCGCGCACGCTCTTGTGGACGAACAGACTGGCTTCCTGAAATACATAACCGACACCGCGCTGATGGACCGGCGTGAAATGCGCCCCGTCCTGCCAGCAATGCTCCCCCAGCCGCACCACGGCGCGGCGCGCCCGGGTCAGACCGGCGATACAGCGCAGCAGCGTGGTCTTGCCGCAGCCCGAAGGCCCGAACAGCACGGTGACCCCGCGCGCCGGCGCCGCAAAGCGGATATCCAGCGTAAAATCGCCCTGCTGGTGGCAAATGTCGATGGCCACCGTCATGCCGGCCCCACCGGAACCCGCCGGTTGAGCGCATAGACCACCAGCAGCAGAACAAAGGAAAACACCAGCATGCCGCCGGACAGCCAATGGGCGGCGGCATAGTCCATCGCCTCCACATGATCGTAAATGGCGATCGAGACCACCTGGGTCTTGCCCGGAATATCGCCGCCGATCATCAAAACCACCCCGAACTCACCCAGGGTATGGGCAAAAGACAACACCGCGGCGGTCAGATAGCCGCGGCGGGCGAGCGGCAGGGTGACGGAAAAAAACCGGTCGAGCGGCGACGCACGCAAGGTTGCGGCGACCTCCAGCGGCCGGGCGCCGATGGCGCTAAAGGCGGCGTGCAGGGGCTGGACCGCAAACGGCAGGGAATAAAGCAGCGAGCCGATCACCAGACCGCCAAAACTGAACGCCAGATGATGAAAGCCAAGGCGCTCCAGCAGCCCGCCCAGCCCGCCGGCCGGGCCGAGCCAGACCAGCAGATAAAACCCCAGCACGGTTGGCGGCAGCACCAGCGGCAGGGTGACCACCGCCTCGACCAGGGGTTTGACACGGCTGCGGCTGCGCGCCAGCCACCACGCCAGCGGCGTGACCAGCACCAGCAGCAGCGCCATCACCAGGCCGGCCAGCTTGAGGCTAAGCGCCAGCGCCGTCAGGTCATTTGCAGTCATCGCTACAATCCCTTGGCGGCAACGTAAAACCATAGGTACGCATGATGCCGCGCGCCGGCTGGCTGGTCATAAAGGCGGCGAAGCGCCGCGCA
>Ga0114931_10001109_pt1 | contig 34264 bp, 25 predicted proteins | sample 2SBtaG_FD_89579 | JGI IMG/M metagenome (GOLD analysis project Ga0114931, IMG submission 89579) | Deep subsurface microbial communities from Kolumbo volcano to uncover new lineages of life (NeLLi) - 2SBTROV14_V59a metaG | ecosystem: Environmental > Aquatic > Marine > Volcanic | place: Kolumbo...
AGCAGCAACGACGTGATCCCGACCACCCTGCACGTGGCGGGGGCGACGGCGATCGAGAAGGACCTGATCCCCGCGCTGAAGCAGCTCGCCGGCGCGGGGATCAGGTCCTCCTCGATCGCCGTCGCCCCCGCCACGTGCAGGGTGGTCGGGATCACGTCGTTGCTGCTCTGGCTGCGGTTCACGTGGTCGTTCGGGTGGACCTGCTTCGACCCGACCTCCCCCCCGAGGATCTGGATCGCCCGGTTCGCGATCACCTCGTTGGCGTTCATGTTCGTCGACGTCCCTGAGCCGGTCTGGAACACGTCCACGACGAACTGGTCGTCCCAGCGCCCCTCCATGACCTCCTCGGCGGCCCGGCGGATCGCGCCGAACACCTCGTCGTCCAGCTCGCCGAGCTCCGCGTTCGCGCACGCGGCCGAGCGCTTCACGATCCCGAGGGCACGGATGAACCGCCGCGGCATCCGTTAGCCGCTGATCGGAAAGTTCTCGACGGCGCGCTGGGTCTGGGCGCCGTACAACGCATCTTCGGGAACTTCCATCTCGCCGAGGCTGTCGCGCTCGATCCGGGTACCCATCATTCCTCCTCGGTGGATCGAGACATAGCGTACCCATCGTCGGGGACCAGATCGCGAAGGGGCACGCAGGGCAGGCAGGGCACGCAGGGCACGCGGGGCACGCAGGGAGCTCGGAATGGATCGAGCGGACGATCGCGTGGGAGCGGGGCGGCTCGGGGGGGGCCGGACGGGGGGATCGAGCAGGCGGGAGCGGTCGCCAGGGCCCGCTGTGCTTCGCTGACGGGCTCCGGGCGGTGGACCGCCCGGAGCCCGTCAGCGGAGGCGCGCGGGCCCCGTCTTCACCGGTCGTTCGTCGTTCCGGCAGAGTGGGGGTCAGGCACTGAGGATTCGTCTAGGATCCGCTGTTGATGCGGATCGTCGAACCGAAAATTGAGGATTGGCGAACGGTGGCGGGTCCCGGGCATCCGGTCAGCGGAGTGGAGGGCGGAGGCATGGGCTTCACGGCGAGGCACGCCTTCGGGGACACGCCGGCGAGGAGCGCGGCGGAGCCCGTCAGCGGAGGCGCGCGGGCCCCGTCTTCAGGGGTCGTTCCTCGTTCCGTGCCGAGCTTCCTGCGTGCCTCAGACCCCGGTCTTCTTCGGGTCCCAGACGACCTTGTGGATCTGCAGGCTCAGCCGCGCCGGCACCTGATCTTCGAGCATCCACTCGACGAGATCCTTCGGGTCGAGCAGCCCCCAGGCCGGGGACAGGAGGACCGGGCAGATCGCGTCCAGCCGGTGCTCGCGGATCACGTCGCGCGCCCAGTCGTAGTCGGCTCTGGACGCGAGCACGAGCTTGATCTCGTCGCCGGGGTCGAGGTGCGGGAGGTTCTCCCACAGGTTGGCCTCGGCTTCGCCGGAGTCGGGGGCCTTCAGGTCCAGGATGACGTGGATGTCGTCCGGCACCGGGGCGATCGGCTTGCTGCCGGAGGTCTCGAGGAGGACCTCGTGGCCGAGATCGAGCAGGCGCTGCATGAGCGGGATCGCCGCGGGCTGCAGGAGTGGCTCGCCGCCGGTGATCTCGATGGTGTGGACGCCGTAGCCGTGAGCCTGCGCGACGACCCCGTCGAGGTCGTGCCAGGCGCCGGCGGTGAAGGTGTAGGTCGAGTCGCACCAGGCGCAGCGGAGGTTGCAGCCGGTGAGGCGCACGAAGACGCACGGCTTGCCCGCGTGCGTGGACTCGCCCTGCACCGAGACGTAGATCTCCGTGAGCCGCAGGCGAGGCGGGCGCTCGGCGCTCAGCCCATCGCCTCGCGGAAGTGATGCGCGCGCTGGTCGACGGTGGCCCAGTACTGCTTCCACGGGCCACGGCCGAGCAGATCGCCGCCGAAGTAGTTGGGCGGCTTGACCGGCGGGAAGCCGTCGGGCACCACGGTGAGCTCCTGCCGCCGCTCCTCGATCTTCTCGCGGTACTCGTCGAGCAGGCGGACGTGGTTGTCGATGTACTCGTAGAAGTTCCCGAGCACGTCGGCGAGCTCCTCGGGGGGGATCGTGTTCTGCATCCCCTCGATCCAGGCGCTCGAGAGGATGTTCAGCGAGTTGCGGAAGGCGAGGAAGCTGCGGTTCATCAGCTCGCGGGCGATGGCCCACTCGGCCGGGTTCAGCTCGTCCTTGCGCTCGAGGAGGATCATCAGGCGCTTCAGGCGAAGCTCGGTGACCGAGATCATCGCGCGGACGAGGAGCAGCGTGTTCTGCGCGCCCTCGATCGCGGGGTGGGTGGAGTGCCACTTGAGCTTGCGCTCGTGGCGATCCATGAACTTCTGGATCCCGCTCGAGATCGCCCGCTCCTGGTCGACGTCGCCGACCTGGTCCGAGGTCAGCGCGAAGTGGTGGATCGGGTCGGTGAGCGTGTCGGAGATCACCGAACGCGGAATGTTCAACCGGTCGAAGAACAGGGCCGTACGCTCGTGATCGGACTCGCTGAGGACGTCCTGGACCACGGACGCGAACTCGTTCTCGTCCTTGGCGGCGCTACGCACCAGGCTGGCGATCGTCGACTTTCCCTTGGCCATGAACTCTCCAGGCCTACTCGGCGTGCTTGCGGGACGAGGCGTTCCGTGCGACCTCTCCCTGAACCCCACGCACTTAATGCGGCCGGGTGGTGGTATCAAGGCACGTGGAGAACCGCATGCGACCCCTCTTGCTCGCTCTCGCCCTGGCGCTCACGACGCCAGCCCTCGCCCAGGACTCGGCCACGGACAGTGGCATCACGGCCGGGCCGGGCGCCGCGGGGACCGCCGGCGACGAGGGCGGGGCGCCCGCCTGCGGCTGCGCACCCGGTGTCGGCCCGACCTCGGTCTGGCCCGTCGCGTCGGTGCTCCTGCTCCTCGGCCTACGCCGGCGCCGTGCGGCCCGAGGTCCTGCCCCATCAGCTCCCCTGATCGAGCAGGATGCGGAGGAGGCCGCACTGGACCAGGGTGGGCGACGTGCCGAGGTGATCGGTCGACGCCTTGTTCAGCACGGCGAGGCAGGGGATCGCCACCGCGCGCGCGGTGACCTCGGCGGCGCTGTTCAGCGCGAAGGTCTTCTGGGTCGGCGAGGACTCGTCGAGCACCAGGGACGGCGGCGTGTCGCTGCTGAACTTCAGGTCGTCGTAGCCGAGCAGGAAGTCGGCCGCGTAGAACTTCACCAGGCGCGAGGTGATCCAGAAGTTGCCCGTCTCGTCGGGCATCCCGCGCGCTTTGGGACCGAGTTGCTTGGTCATCGCCGAGGCGATCGCCGACACGTCGTCGCGCGGGTCGTCGCCCTGCAGGTATAGGCACTGGAAGCCGCCCTGGAGCCCCGCGCCCTCCTGCTGGATCTCGTCGTTCTCGAAGTCGCGCTGGTCGGCGCCCATGGTCTTCTTCAGGGCCGCCGCCTTGAGCTCGAGGTCGTCCGAGGAGGCGAGGCCCGGGTCGGCCAGGGCGTCTGGCTGCGGGGTGATGCCGAGGTTCACCGCCTGGCGGTAGGACAGGATCGCCGGCCCCCGCGCACAGGAACGGTTGCCCTCGGAGTTCGACCGGATCAGCGTCCACTCCCGGTCGGGGACGTAGCCGGGCTGGGCCGCGACGTAGGAGAACACCCGCGTGAGCGAGTCGCCCATCCCGCGGCCGAGGCGGCCCATCAGGTCGGTGAGGTCGCTCTTCTTGCGCTGGTAGACCCACGCATAGCGGTCGGGCCGCCCGAAGATCGACTTGAGCTGCTTGAGGTACTCGGTGTTGAAGCCGGGGTCGGAGTCCATGGACTGCTTCCACAGGCGATCGCCGAGGATCGCCTGGGTGAGGCTGCCGATGGTCGGGTCCTCGCCCTGGTCGCCGCCGCCGCAGGCGTCGAGGTCCGCCTCGAGCTCGTCGATCTGGTCGTCCTTCTGGGCCGCGGACCGGTGGAAGGAGAAGGCCGCGCAGCTCGCTCCGCCCGCCATCATCAGCGGGACGATCATCATCATCCCCATGACGATGTATCGGGGCGAGAAGATCGTCCCGGTCTTGATCATCATCCAGGCGGTCTGGAAGAAGTTGCCGACCTTGGAGGTCATCACCTTGGCCAAGCCGACACGCCGGATCTCGGAGAACACGCCGCCGGCGACTCCGGGGCCCTCGTCCTTGGGCGGTGCGACCGCCTCCTGCATGGCCTGCCGGGTGGGCTGCTCGACCAGGATGAAGAACCGGGGCCCCTCGGCGGTCACCAGCGAGAAGGCGTCGCCGGCCTGCACCGCGGTCGGCGTTGCGATCGCCCGGGGCGGCCGCCCGTCGGTGCGGTGCAGGTAGACGGTCGCGGTGCGCTCGGTCGGCGCGACGATGAAGCTCTGGTCCTGCTGCTTGATCACGCGCACGTGCGCGGGAAGGACGCCGAGGGCTTCGGGCAACACGATGTCGTTGCGGTTCGGATCGGAGCCGAGGCGGACTTCTACGCCCGTGAACGGTCCGAACTTCGTCCCCCGAACTCCGGGGCGAGCTGCAGAAAAGTTGCTGCGGTGGCCATGCGGGCTCTCCAGGGTCACGCAATCCTATACGAGTCGGCTGGCCCGGGGACAGGGGGCGAGCATATGGGTAGCCCGTGGACGCGGCGCGCGGGTTCCTGCAACAGGCCGCCTGCGGTACAGTCCTCGCGTCCTGGCGGGGCTCCCGATGAACATCTACCTCGTACCGTACAACTGGACGCGGCACGTGATCGTCGCGATCGCCGCGTCGACCGGGGCGCTGCTGATCTGGTGGATCTTCCTGCACGTGCGCGTCTGGTTGGGCCCGACGCTGTACTCGTGGGGGATCCTCTACAGCCGCGGCGCCGAGGGGCCCCTCTTCCTCGGCCTCGTCTCGGGCGCCATCGCGTTCTCGTCGATCCTCGCCGAGCACTCGCTGCGCCGCACGGGCCTGCTGCGCCGCGTGGCCTACAGCATGCTCGCCGGGTTGATCGCCATGTTGTGGACGGTCATCACCTTCCTGATCCTCGAGGGGATCATCCACCTCTTCGCATCCGACAAGATGGTGGACATCGTGACGGATCCGTCCCTCGCCAGCCACCGGCACCACCTGTGGATGTGGCTGTCTGCGGGCTTCGGATCGGGCCTCGGGCCACTGGTGCTCCGGCGCGGCAAGGGGATCTTCACCCACCTCGGTGGCGGATTCACGGCCGCGGGTGCCGGCGCGGCCCTGTGGCAGTACCTCGGCTACAACATCTTCCAGGATCTGTACCTGGCCTCGGTGCTGGCGGTCTTCCTGTGGGGCTTCCTGCACGGCCTGCTGTGCTGGGGCGTCCCCGACGCGCTGTACGCCGGGTGGATCCGCGTGCTCTCCCCCTACCGCTACGGCTACCGGATCCCGGTCGACCGCGTGGACGGCGCGCCCGCCGAGCGGTTCATCGGGCACTTTCCCCGGGGTCTCGACCTGTTCCTCCCGGTGGACATCGGCGTCGCGGAGCTCCACACGAGCTTCGTCAAGGACGGCGCCGGCCACTACACGGTGCGCGGCCTTAGCCAGCAGCCCACCCTGGTCAAGCGCCCCCTCGAGCGCATCGACATCCGCTACGACGCCTCGAGGCCCGCGCCTCTCGAGACCGAGCTGAACAGCGAGGACATGGTGATCATGAGCGACGGCGACCACGAGGCCGTGGTCGAGTTCATCATGCTCCCGAAGGAGGAACGGTGATGGATCTCCGCCGGCTGGTCGGCCTGTGTTGCCTGGTGCTCCTCGCCGCCTGCGCGAGCAAGGACGGGCCCCGTCCGGTTCCGGGTTCGACCTACTGGATCGGCCAGCCCACGCAGGGCAAGGACACGGAGCTGTTCCTGAAGATCTTCACCAACCCCACCGAGTGTGCCGCCGCCTTCGACAACGACACGGTTCCCGAGTGCGAGCCGCAGGTCGATCGCGCCACCGGCGAGGTCCGGCTGTCCTTCCAGACCCTCGACAAGTCCACCATGACCCCCTACCCGCTCCCCCTGGAGCAGGATCAGGTCCAGGTCGCCCAGAACAAGCGCCCCATCAAGGAGGGCGCCAGGTCGGGCTACCAGCTCGGTCAGCACGGCGAGCGGCGCTGGGGGCAGCTCTTCATCCTGCTCATCGACGGCTCCGGGTCGATGTACGACAACCACAACGAGCAGATAACCAAGGTCTACCGGGCGCTGCTCAACCCGAGCGTCATGGACTCCTTCTTCCCGAAGGACGTCCAGACGGGCGTGATCCTGCTGCGCTTCACGAGCACGGTGAAGGGCCTCGACGGCGGCGCCCCGGTGGTCATCGAGAACAAGCGCCAGTACCAGCAGATGGTCAAGAGCTACCTGATGTCGAACGAGCGCGGGTTCACGCACCTGTACGATGCGATCGACTACGCGATCAACCCGCTCATGGAGGAGAAGAACGTCAAGGACTGGCTCGCCATCCACAAGGCGGAGCCGACCATCGTGGCGCTCACCGACGGGTTCAACAACGAGGCGGGCGGCGACGTGTGCAGCGACAACGCCCCGCGCCTGCAGCGCCTGCTCGAGGATGTCGAGGTGGCCCGCAGCCAGCCCCTCGGCCTCCGACCGACGATCTTCACCGTGGGCATCGGCCGCCCGATCAACCCGGGCTTCGACGAGGTGCCCCGCGGTCGGGTCAGCCCGCGCGCCCTGTGCGGGCGGTTCCAGAACGAGATCATCAACGGCTACCTGGAGCGGATGGGCATCGACAACGTGTCGCTCAAGTGGATCGCCAAGCGCGGCGGCGGGACCTCCTTCGCCAAGCGCAACCCGAAGGGCCTGGCCGAGGTCTTCGAGAAGGCCGCCGCCGTCCGATACAGCTGGTACACCGTCCACTACAAGGTGGACCCCTTCTACCACCGCCAGAAGTTCGAGACCCGGATCCGCCTGACCGCCTTCGCCAACGCCGAGGCCTCGGTGGACATCTACCCGAGCGGTTGGCTCGACGCCCCGACGGGACAGCGAGGGGACGGCCAGCGGTGGGCCGCGGAGAGTTCCATGCGGCAGACCTTCGCCCTGGGCATGCCGCTGCTGGGAGGGCTGGTGCTCATCGCCTTCTTCGGCCCAGCCAGCTTCAACGCGCGCCGTGCGGTGTTCCGCCGCAAGCACGGCTCGGCACCAGGGACGGCCCCGCCGCCCTCCGCGCCGTCATCCGAGCAATCTTGATCCGGGACAGGGGCTTCCGCTAGGTTGGACCGGGTCCCCGGGCGGCGGGGAGCGGGAGGGCATTCGAGGCGTGGCACCACGCTACATCGGCCAGTACGAAGTGCTCCAGGAGCTCGGCGCCGGGCACTTCGGGACCGTGTACCTCGCGGAAGGCGAGGTGCCGGGCCGTGGTGTGTCGGGTCCGCGTCGGCGGCAGGTGGCGATCAAGGTGCTGAAGGACCCGGGCGATCCGGAGGCCTTCGAGACGCTGGTGCAGGAGTTCGACCTCCTCGACCAGGTCAAGCACCGCACGATCTGCAAGGTCTTCGAGTTCCTCGAGCAGGAGGCGGCCGTCGTGATGGAGGTCGTCAACGGGGCGACCCTGCGCACGGTGCTCGAGGCGTGCGACAAGAAGGGCTTCCCGGTGATGACGGAGGCCGCGGTCGAGGCGGGCATCGAGGTCGGGGACTGCCTGTACCAGGCGTGGGCGACGCCGGGTCGCCGTGGCGAGCCCCTGCACCTCGTGCACCGCGACCTGAAGCCCGAGAACGTCATGCTGACGCCCGAGGGCGAGATCAAGGTGCTCGACTTCGGCCTCGCGCGCGTCGCCGCCGACGACCAGGGCGTCGTGATGGGCACGCCCCTGTACATGGCGCCCGAGCAGGCGCTGGGCCGAAACGTCGATCACCGAACCGATCTGTTCTCGCTGGGTCTGATCCTGTTCGAGCTACTCATGAACCGGCCGGCGTACGAGGTGCCCACCTCGGGGCCGGACCCCGTCCGCGAGGTGATGAAGCGCATCGAACGTGCGGATCTGTCTCGGGAGATCCGGGAGCTGGAGTCCCGGCTGCCCGGTCCGGGCCCGGTCGTCGCGCGCTGCCTGCAGGCCGATCCGAGAGCGCGATACGACAACGGCCACGAGCTGATGCTCGATCTGAGGCGCCAGGTGATCAAGGATCGTGGCGCCTACCTGCGAGAGTTCGCAGACATCTTCTTCGGTACCATCTACCCGCTTCACGCGCCCTCGCCGTCGCGCGTGGGCCCGAACGGCCCCGGGGCGCGTGCTCCGGCCCGTCCGAGCGGCCCCGAATCGAGGCGATCCGAACCCATGTCCAACAAGAAGCCCCCGCGTCCCAGTGGCCCGCCCCGCCCCGAGGGGCCCTCGCGCCCCGGAGGGCCGCCACGCCCGTCCGGGCCTCCCGCCGGCGCTCGCCCGCCGCGTCCAGGAGGGCCGCCGGGCGGGGGGCCCACGGGCCGTCCGCCGAGCCGTCCGCCCGGTCGCCCGCCGGGGCCACCGAGCCGCCCCTCGGGGCCGCCCCCCACGGCGAAGCCGCCCGAGGCGCCCTCTTCGGGCCACGGCTCCGGGCGTCACGCCCTGGGGGAGAGCTCCGCGCGCTCTCCCGACGAGACGGGCATGCTCCAGATGGTGCCCCTCGACCAGGAGGAGGAGGACCACACCGAGAAGGCCAAGTCGGCCACCCAGTTCTTCGCGATCCCGGCTGCCAAGAAGAAGAAGCCCAAGCCGCCACCGGCCTCCTCCGGGGGGGCGATCGGCCGAGGCTCCGCACCGGGGATGGCCCCTCCGGCCGCCGGCGGCGGAGCGCTGCCCGGGGCCGCGCCGCCGGGTGGGGGCATGGGCGGACCGATGGCGATCTCCGGCCCGGTGGCCTCCGGCCCGACGGCGAGCGGCCCGACCGCGGGTGGCTCCGTCGGCGGTCCGTCGAGCCAGTTCCAGGTGGCCCAGCAGCCCGACGCCTCGGAGGGTGGCGGGGGGGATCGCGCCCGCTCCTACCGGATCTACGCGATCATCCTGGGGCTGTTCGGCCTCGTCGGCACCACGCTCGTGGTGGTGATCGTCGCGATCGTCATCGGGATGAACTCCAAGCCGGAGAAGAAGGACGCGGAGCCCGAGGTGGCGACGGCACACAAGCCCCACCCCAAGACGCAGGACACCGCGTCGGCGCCGATCAACCTGCCGCCTCCGCCTCCGCGCCCGGTGCCCAGGCGGCGCTCCCACACAGCCCCGGCCCCGCGGCCGGCGCCCAAGCCGGTCGGCCCCGCCGCGGCGACCTTCGTCCTCGGTTCGGGAGCCTCGAACTACTACAACGTCGAGGTCACCTGCCCGAGCGGTTTCCGCGGGCGCGCCGCGGTCGGCTCGGGCAAGGCGACGGTCTCGAACGTCCCGACCAACGAGGACTGCACCGTGTTCTTCAAGGGCGTACCGCCCACTCAGGCCAAGCCGGTGCGTGGCGGCAAGACCTGGACCTGCTCGTTCACCTCCGGCACGGCCTCCTGCAAGTGATATCAAGGGCCGTTCCTCGACCGCTCTGAGAAGGAAGGAGACGCACGATGTTTGCATGGGTAGCCCTCGCCGTGGGCCTGTTCACCGGGACGGCACACGCCGCCGACTTGGGAGGGCTCCCGGCACCGGCGCCCGCCGACCAGATGTTCCTCCAGAATCCGATCTCGGACGCCCAGGCCAAGAAGGATGCCGAGGAGAAGGCCAAGGAGGAGCGCCTCAAGGCGCTCGAGGCCGCCCAGTCCAAGATGGCCGCGCGGGTCGTCGTGCTCGCGTGGCCGGACGCCCCGCAGGTGAACTACGACAACGGGGGCGTGCAGTCGAACGTCAAGGCGCTGATCTCCCGCCCCGACGCGAAGTTCGTGCCCGACATCGACCTGTACCAGGTCGGCCGCGTGAGCCCGGACAAGTCGCTCACCGCGGCGCAGCAGCCCGGCTCCGTGCCCCAGGGCAACGTCGACATCGTGAACGCGGCGGTCAAGGACATCGAGACCGTGCCGTGGAACGGCATGTCCGAGTCCGACTGGGGCATCACCGCCAACAGCCTGCTCAAGATGGTCGACAAGATCTGGTTCGTGGACCGCCCGGAGCTGCGTGAGCCGCTGTTTCAGCTCTACGTGCAGATCGGGCGTGCCGCCGAGAACATGAACAACCCGATCGCGCCCTTCTACCAGCAGGTCGGCGGCCAGCTCATCAACTACTACTGGTACGAGGCCGGCACCATGGCCTACGAGGATCCGAAGCTCCTCGACAGCCTGACCTACCCGGACCTCAAGAAGACGATCGCGTACTACAAGGGCCTGCTCGACGCCAAGAAGATCCCGTTCATGACGCTGTCCTTCGAGCAGGGCGGCGTGTGGGACCCGAAGAAGTTCGCCGGGAACTACAAGGTCTACATCAACGGGCTCGAGGTCCTGATCACCGACCCGAAGTCCCTGTACGAGGTGCCGCCGGGCCGGGTGGACATCTTCCTCAAGCGCGCGGACGGCGGGTATTCGATCGCCGACTCCGTCCAGCTCGACAAGCTCCAGGGCAAGATCTACTTCGTCCGCGACACCGCGCGGAAGCGCATGGGCGTCGACCTGATCCAGCAGCTGATGAAGTTCCCGGACGAGTGCACGCCGCGGGTCGAGAGCGACATCCTCACCGGGCTCGCCATCTACGCGAAGCTCCAGCCGGATGCCGAGATCTACGTGGCGGTCCCGGTGGCCGGAGACGCGGCCAAGACCAAGGTGTGGCGCTGGGATCGCGAGACCGGGACGCTGTCCAAGGTGCTCGACACCAGCCAGGGCTACCCGATCCGCTTCGCGGTGATCGGCGGGCTCGGCACCCAGTTCGCCGCGACCCCGGTGCCGTGCACGCCCATCACCGACCCGAACACCGCGACGACCGTGTGCAAGCCCAACCCGCCCACCTTCGCCGTCGCGGGTGTCCCATTCTTCGGGGAGCTGCGGGCGCACTACCATCGCCTGATGATCATGATCGGTGGGACCCTCATGCCCTCGACGGCAGGCCCGGTCAGCGACCGGTTCAACGGGGCCGAAGGGGCTGTTTACGATCCGGGCGGGCAGGAGGTCTTGAACACCTCCAAGTTCAGCTACGAGATCTTCGGTGGGGTCGGTGCGGTGCTCCTCAAGAAGGCGCACGCCGGGATCGGCCCCCGGGTGTGGCTGCGGTACGGCGCCTGGAATCTCCCGCACGTCATGGACCTGACGGCCCACGGCGGCATCACCATGGAGCCGCCGGGCAAGAAGGACCAGAAGGGCCGTGTCCGGCTGGTCCTCGATGCGGATGGGTGGGCCGGCATGAACCTGCCTTACGGCAACACCCAGCTGGACAAGTCGAAGCCTCTGCTGGCGCTCGGCCTGTCGGTCGGCGCGGGGACGACCTTCTGACGGGCCTCCGGGTCCGCTGGACGCCCACCGCTGCGGGGGCTATCGGATGTCGGGCGTTGTAGGGAGATCTCGCATGCACCGGGCCTTGTTCGCGTTTCTGGGCTGCCTGCTCCTGGCGCCCCCCGCCATGGCCTCTCCGGTCATCGTGTGGCTGCAGCCGCAGCCCGCGACCGACAAGGAGATCCGCAAGGCCGAGAGCGTGATCGACTCCGAGACCTTCACACACCTTTCCGGAGCCGACCTCGCCTACCCGCCCGAGCCGTGGGGCGACGAGGACGAGCGCGACTACGAGGCGCTACGCGCCGCGGTCATCGACGGGCGCGCCCGGTGGGACCAGTTCGACGTGGAGCTGGACATCGCGCAGAAGATCGACGCGGCGCTGAAGTCCATCGACGTCGTGCGCGACAGCCGCGACGTCGAGCAGATCGACAACGCGCTGCTGCTCGAAGGGGCCGCGGTCTCGCGGGCCTTCCCGCCCCAGGGCTTCCAGGACTCCGACGAGGCGGCCCCCTTCCGGGCCTCGGTGCCGGGCGCCAAGGTGATCCGTCCCTGGGTGTGGGCGATGGGGCTGATGCCCCAGCGCAACTTCAACCGGGGCGATCTCGCCGACGGCAGCCCGTGGCCCGGGTTCCAAGCGCTGCAGAGCAAGCTGAACGACCTCCCCCCGGGCTACGCCGACCTCTCGGCGCTTCCGCCCGGCCTCGAGGTGAACATCGACGGCAAGGACGTCGACATGGGCACCAAGCAGGTCGACCTACGCCCGGGGACGCACTTCCTGCACGTCGAGCGCAATGGCGTGCCGAGCGGGCGCCAGATCATCAAGGTCGACGCGGGCCTCACCACGGACGTGGTCGCGGTCGTCGACGCCGCCGAGATGGGTGCCGCGGCCAAGGCGCTGCTCTCCGGTACGCAGACGGGCTTCCCGGACGACGTCGACCATGCCCTGAAGGCGCTCTCGGCCCACTACGGCGGCGACCTGTACGTCGCGGCCGACGACGGCGGACGGGTGGTCGTGCAGCCCTACGGCGGTAAGGCCCAGAAGGTGAAGCGGCGCCCGGTCACCGTGGTGGTGAACGGCGAGATCGGCGCGGGCGTGATCGTGTCCTCGCTGTTCGACGGGAGCAACGGCAGCTCCGAGACCGTGCCCATGGCCAACGGCGGCCTCGGCCTGGAGATCGGGATCTACAACGGTGCGCTGATCGGCGGCTTCGACCTTGCACTCACGCCCGGCAAGACGGTCACACATGGCAACAAGGACAGTACCGCCAACGTGACCACCTCGGTGCTCGAGCAGGCCTGGGGCGGGGTCGGCGGGTACATCCTGCGCCCGAACGAGGCGCACACGACGCTTCTCGCGGCCTTGACCTATGGCTGGTACGGACCGGCGCACCTGGGCTTCGGCGGTCGGGTCACGCTGGGAGTGCCGATCGACCAGCGAGGCACGTGGTTCCGTGTCACAGTGGGCGGCGTCAATTCCCCCAAGAGCATGTGGGACACCGGATCCAACAAGACCCCCTTCAGCATGTTGTTCATGCGGTTCGGCTTCGGGGCGCGCTTCTGATGCGGCTTCGAGCAGTGGCAGCCCTCGCGCTGCTGGCCCTGCCCGCCTCCGCGCATGCCACGGCCGGACTGCAGTGGACCTTTCACGGGCCGCGGCAGTTCATCCTGCACGCCGATCTGCAGCTCCCGGAGCTGCTGCACCTCACCGCGCAGCGCAACCACGAGGTGAAGGTCTCCGAGATCGACTTCGCCGTGGTCACCACCTGCACGCCCGACGAGACGCTTGGCAAGCGGGGGTGGGAGCTGATGTGCAAGCTCGACGACCTCGCGATGAAGGCGGCGCCCGCGAGAGGCAAGGACGACCTCGTGCTGCCCGTCCTCGACGACTGGGACCAGGTGCTCACCGGCGCCTCGGTCCAGCTCGTGTTCACCCGGGACGGGCGGGTCCGGGACTTCGACCTCGAGCAGCCGAAGCTCGTCGACCAGAACGCGCGCACGCGGCAGATGGTCGAGGACATGCGGCAGCTCGTGAACCGCGTGTTCTCCGCCTTCGATCTGGAGCTGCCCAAGAAGGGTGACGACAAGGGCCACGGCTCGTGGACCCAGCGCCAGAGCCCCGTGCTCGGGTTCCCCACCGGCCAGGGCACCCTGGGCTCGGCCACCGTCGAGCACCGGATCACGGGCACCGAGGGCCGCGTGGTCGACATCACGACCACCGCGCGGGGGATCCTCGGCTCCGGGGACATGATCGCCGTGGGCGGCCAGGAGCGCCCCGCGAACCTGTTCGACATGACCCTGAAGGGCACCGCCCGCTTCGACACCGAGCACGGCGTCCTCGTCGCGCGCGACTACCAGACCCGCGGCACCCTCACCGCGTCTTCCATCGACTCCACCGGGCAGAAGGGCTACCCGTGGGTCCAGATCGTGAAGCTACGCTGGGTCCCGCCCGACACCGCCCCGCCCGCCTTCGGCAAGAACCAGGTCATGCAGCGACTGCAAGAAGACACGCCACCGAGCACGGGGCGGGCGATGAACCCTCCGCCGCAGCCGTAGGCCGCCCGGAGCGCAGCTAGAACATCTAGGCGACGAGGTCGTAGTACTCGCCGAAGTGCACCCGGTTCACCTGCTTGCCCATCTTGTAGAGCTCGCGGGCGACCGACTCGATGGCGTGGCGCATGTTCACCGAGCGGTGCTCGGCGGCGGCGACGATGCACGCGCTGATCGCCGCGTTGAGGATGCTGCCGCCGGCCAGGTGGAACTGCTTGGCCAGGTAGGAGATGTCGAGATCGGGATCGCGGGGAGCGTACTCGGGGAAGAATCGCTCCCAGAGCTGTTCCCGTTCCGTCGGGGTCGGCATGGGGAACTCGACCACCGACCCGAAGCGCCGCAGGAACGCCTCGTCGATGTTCTCCTGCAGGTTCGTGGTGATGATCGCGCAGCCCTCGAAGACCTCGAGGCGTTGCAGGAGGAAGCTGACCTCCTGGTTCGCGAATCGGTCCTGGGCCTGCTTCACGTCGCCGCGGGACCCGAAGAGCGCGTCGCCCTCGTCGAACAGGATGACCGAGGAGCCGCCCTCGGCCGCGTCGAAGATCTCGCGGAGGTTCTTCTCGGTCTCGCCGACCCACCGGCTGATCACCGAGGAGAGGTCGACCTTGAACAGGTCGAGGCCCAGCGAGCCGGCGATGACCTCGGCGCACATCGTCTTGCCCGTGCCGGGCGCGCCCGAGAACAGGGCCTTGATCCCGTAGCCGCGGGCGCGCACCTTCTGGCCCCCCCAGCGGTGCATCACTGTCTCCTGCTGGGCGAGGTACTGCTCGAGGTGCTTGAGCTGCCCGATGACCTTCTCGGGCAGGATCAGGTCGCTCCAGTTGTACTTGGGGATGATGTGCTGGGCGAGGCCCGAGAACTCCGGGCGGGCGGCCTCGCGGCAGCAGGCCCAGATCGTCTCGAGGTCGGGCTCGTTGCCGCCCACCTCGGCGCGGGCGCGCTCGAGCACCCGGTCGATGGTGGTGCCGCCGACCGAGTAGAAACGCTCGGCGACGTCCATGGCCTTGTCCTGGTCCCAAGCGCGCTGCTGGAGCGCCGAGGACCACGCGGCGACGCGCTCCTCGAGGGTGGAGCGTCCCACGGGCACGGTCACGTTGGGGCGATCGGTGCCGAGCATGGAGGAGACCGTGCGCCGGTCGCGCCCGCCCGCACACACCGGGAAGGGCAGGGTGGCGAGCGCGGTGCCCACGTTCATCATCTGCATCCGCAGGGACGGTTCCTCGTCGGTGTCGGGAACGTTGATGATGTACGGGATCGCGCCGTCGAGGCGCAGGTCTCGGATCAGGTCGTAGGGCTGCTCGAGGTAGGACTTGCACCGCTCCATGTCGACGCGGACCAGCGGACGTCCGGCCCGCCGGGCGACGGCCATCGCGGTGCCCTCGCGCATGCCGATGGTGCCGCCGACGATGACCACCGTGATCGCGGAGTCGAGGGCGCCACCGATCTGGTCGAGGCGCTCCTTGCTCATCGCCGGGATGAACGGCTCCTTGCGGGTGTCGATGTGCACCGCGCCCTCGGACAGCGAGACGTGATCCTGCATGAGCCAGCGGAGCATCCGCGGCGAGGGGTGCAGACGCCGCGAGGTGTGGGTCTCGAAGCCGTCGGGCGGGTTGAGGAGGAGCAGGCGGTTCTGGATCAGCGGCGCGCCGGGGAGCAGCCGCCCCTGTAGCGCGAGGCGCTGGCGCCGCTCCTGGCGCAGCACGCGGGTCGCGAGGTCGACGGTGAGGTACGCCTGGTTCAGGTTGTCGTTCAGGTAGGCGAAGATCTTGCCGTACCCGGCCGAGATCTCTGGCGCGAGAGCGAGGAGGACCAGATCGAGGTCGTCGCCGTCGAGATCGAAGGCCTTGCGGAGCTGGCTGAACTTGCCGCCGGGGGCGTCGCGGTAGGCCGTGGAGGCGGCGATCGCGTCATCGAGGCCGTCGGCGCCGATGACGTAGTCGATCTCACCGTGGGCGCGCAGGAGCGCGTCGACCTCGTCGTCGGTGATGACCGAGCCCCAGAACTGGCCCTTGGCGCGCATCGCCGGCCTGGCCCGCTGCCGCCGGACGGCACGCAGGAGCAGGAGGTCGGTCCGCCTCAGGCGGCGAGCGAGGTCGCTGAAGACGCTGGTGGAAGCCATGCGACGAAGACTACCTCTTTCGCGGGCCGAGCGGGATCAGATGCTCTTGACCGGCACCGATCGCAGGAGGCTCTGGTGCTCGCGCTCGACCAGGACCTCGATGACCTTTCGTGCGAACATGTCGACGATCTGGTCGTGATTCTTGCCCTGGGCGAGCAGCAGGTTGTAGGCGTTCTGGGTGGTGTTGCCGCCGGAGCCGGTGGGTCCGGAGTGCCCCTGTTGGCTGGGCGCGCGGGCCTGTTCGCCGCGGGTCACCGGGTCGCGCACGTCCCGCATGATGCTGTCGAAGCCCTCGCCGGAGGCCCGGCGGTGCAGGACCATCCGCTCGACCGCGCGGGCGGCGACCTCCTCGGCGTCGTGCATCTGGTTGGGCTGGTCGTCCCCCCCGGACTCGAGCTGATGGACGCGCTCGTGCGCGTACAGGGCCTGGTCTTCGGGGTCGGAGGGATCGAAGTCGTCGTCGACGACGATCGACCGGTCCATCGTCATCGCGCGGGCACCGACAGCGCGCAGGGCCCGCCGCGCGATGGGACCCTTGTGCACCTCGCCACCATCTTCCATGGTGACGCGCGAGAGCCCGCTGCGGGCCACCAGTCGCCGGGAGAGCTTGTCGCCGGGCGTCTCGTGATCGGCCATGGCGGGAACCTCCAGAACAGAGAGATCGATCGAGCTCGGAGAAGAAGATGAAGACGGTGATCGAGTCGGACCGGGTGTGGGCCGGAGGTACGGTCCACGATGGATGGACCGTCACCATCTCTGCGGGAACCATATTACGCGTCGGTCCGCCCGCGCGCCACCAGGACGTGACCGTGCGCCTGCCCGGTCGGCTGCTGGTTCCCGGGTTGGTGAACGCGCACAGCCACGCCTTCCAGCGCGCCTTCCGTGGCCAGGTGCAGCGGACGGCGGATGGGCAGGACGACTTCTGGTCATGGCGCACGGCGATGTACGGGGTCGCCGGCACCCTGCCGCCCGAGGGGGTGCACGCCGTGAGCCGGCTGGCGTTCCTGGAGATGGCCGAGGCGGGGATCACTCGGGTCGGGGAGTTCCACTACCTGCACCACGCTCCCGACGGCACGCCCTACGCCGATCCGGAGGAGCTGGCGCGCCGGGTGATCGCCGCCGCGCTCGATGTCGGGATCCGGATCACCCTGCTCCGCGTGGTATACGGGCGGAACGGCCCGGGGGAACCGCTGGCGGGGGCGCAGCTCCGCTTCGCCGACCGGGGCCCCGAGGACGCGCTGGCCGCCCTGGACCGCCTGGGTGATCTCGCCGGCGATCGGGTGGGACTCGGCCTCGCGCCACACTCGGTCCGTGCGGTACCGGGCGTCTGGCTGCGGGATCTCGCCGGATTTGCGGGTGTCGTGCACGCCCACGTGGCCGAGCAGCCCCGGGAGGTGGCGATCTGCCGTGCCGAGCACGGGCGCTTGCCCCTGCAGGTCCTCGCCGCCGCCGGGCTCGTCTCCGAGCGGTTCACCGCGGTCCACCTGACCTGGCCCGACGAGGGCGACCTCACCCGACTGCGGGACGCCGGGGGCAGGGTGTGCGCCTGCCCGAGCACGGAGCTCGACCTCGGCGACGGGTTCCTGCCCCTCGCGGCGCGCGAGGTGCCCCTGTGCGTCGGGTCCGACTCCCAGGCGCGGATCGACCTGTTGGGCGAGGTGCGCGCCCTCGAGTGGCACGGGCGAGCCGTCGCCGGCCGGCGCAACGTGATGAGTCCTCCAGGGGAGCGCCACGGGCTGGCCGCGCGGTTGCTCGACATCGCCACCCGCGGCGGTGCGCGGGCGCTCGGGGTGCCGGTGCCCGACGCGGCAGGTCTCGCCGCGGGCCGACCGGCGGACCTGGTCGCCCTCGACCTGGAGCGCCCGGCCGCGGCGGGGGTCCCCCCCCTGGAGGCGGTGGTCTTCGGGGGCGGCCCCGAGTGGGTGACCGACGTGTGGGTCGCGGGGGAGCGGGTGGTGGCGGACGGGCGGCATCCCCGCCGGGAGGAGGTGGCGCGCGCGGCTGCCCCGTGGCTCTCCGGAGTTGCCGGGGAGCCCGCTCGCGGGTAGGTGCGGGCCTGCCCGCCGGCTGGAATCCCCGGTTCGTCCGGGCGAGGAGGTCGGCATGGCGGAGAACGCGGAGGCACTACGGCAGGCGGCACGGGAGCGTGTCGAGGCGGCACGGCAGGCGTCGGCGGCCTGGGCGGCTCGTCCGGTCGGCCAGCGCGCGGCGCTGCTGCGGGACGCGGGCCGACACCTCCTCGAGGGGGCCGAGGAGCTCGCCGGGATCATCGAAGAAGAGACCGGAAAGCCGCTGGGCGAGGCCTACAGCGGCGACGTGCTCGGGGTCGCCGATCTGTTCGGGTACTGGTGCAAGCGCGGCCCCAAGCTGCTCGCGCCGCGAAAGGCCCGGATCCCCGCCCTCGACATGCCGGGCAAGAAGGGGGTCGTGGAGCGCGAGCCCCGTGGCGTGGTCGCGGTGATCTCCCCGTGGAACTACCCGGTGGCGCTGCCGATGCGCGTGATCGTGCCGGCGCTGCTGGCGGGCAACGGCGTGGTGCTCAAGCCGTCGGAGCACACCCCGCGTAGCGGTGCCTGGCTGATCGAGCGCCTCCGCGCGCACCTCGGGCCGCTGGTCGGGGTGCTCGAGGGCGCGGGAGACGCCGGCGCGGCGCTGATCGAGGCGGGCCCCGACCTCGTGCACTTCACCGGGAGCACCGCGACGGGCCGCGAGGTGGCGGTGCGCTGCGCTGAGCTGGGGATCGGGTGCGAGACAGAGCTGGGCGGCAAGGACTGCGCCCTGGTTCTCGACGACGCCGACGTCGAGCGCACCGCGGCCGGGATCGCGTGGGGGATCGTCCACAACGCCGGCCAGGACTGCGCGAGCGTCGAGCGGGTCGTCGTGCACGAGGCCATCGCCGAGGCGCTGCTCCCCCGGCTGGTCCAGCGGATGGAGGCCACCCGCGAGCAGGTGCCGGAGCTGGTGACCCCCATGCAGCGGCGGATCGTGCTGGAGCACCTTCGCGACGCCGAGGCGCGGGGCGGGCGGTTCCTGGTGGGGGGCCTGCCCGCGGACGACGCGCCGATCCCTCCCACCCTGGTCACCGGCGTCTCCCGCGACGCGCGGATCTGGCGCGAGGAGACCTTCGGTCCGGTCGCGGTGCTGGAGGTGCTCCCCGACGAGGCGTCGCTGGTCGAGGCGGCCAACGACACCACCTATGGCCTCGGTGGCTCGGTGTGGGGCCGCGATCTCGCGCGGGCGCGCCGGGTCGCGTGGCACCTGCACACCGGCATGGTGTGGGTGAACAACCACGCGTTCACCGGCGCGCTGCCGGACCTGCCGTGGGTCGGCCGCGGCGCCTCGGGGTCCGGGCTCACGAGCAGCCCGGAGTCCCTGCTGCACCTCACCCGGCCCCGGGTGGTGGTCGTCGACAAGAGCAAGGCCATCGAGCCCTGGTGGTACCCCTACGGGCAGACCCTGGTCGATTTGATGCGCACGCTCATCGAGCGCCAGCGCACGGGGGGCCTCGGCGCGACCCTGCGCACCCTGGGGGCGCTGTCCCGCCGGAACAAGGAGTTGGCGGCGCGGTAAGAGCCCTGACAGGCTGCCGTGGACGGAAGAACGCGGATTTTCGGTGACAGTCAGGGAACTCTCTTACTTACACGTTCAAGCTCGCGGACAGCCGCCGAATCTCTCTTCCGTATCGAGGGAAGGGAGTTATCCGATGGTCACCACCACCGCAGTCGTTCGCGACGAGATGCTGAATTCGCACTACCCCCTGGCGCGGAAGATCGCCTGCCGCATGTACGAGGAGCTGCCGAAGACCCTCGATGTCGACGACCTGATCCACGAGGCCGTGCTCGGGCTGATCGAAGCCATCGATCGCTTCGACGCCGAGCGGGGCGTGCCCTTCCAGAACTACGCCCGGTACCGGATCCGCGGCGCCGTCGTCGATGCCGTGCGCGGCGAGGACTGGATGCCGCAGTCGGTGCGCCGCAAGGGCAAGCGCCTCGAGCGGGCGCGGCGCCACCTGGCCTCGCGCCTCGGCCGGGAGCCCAGCCGCGAGGAGCTGGCCGCTCAGCTCGGCCTCGACGTCGAAGAGCTGCACACCCTGCAGGACAAGGCCGCCGTGCCGCAGGTCCTCTCCCTGGACGCGCCGGCGACCGACGACGGCTCGCTGCTCTGTGAGCTGGTCCCCTCGGCAGACGACTGTTTCCAGATCGTCGAGACCCGCGAGGTGGCGGTCTAGGTCCGGGCGATGCTCGCCGACCTCCCCGAGCCCGAGCGGGATGCGCTGCGGATGTACTACTTCGACGAGATGAAGCTCAAGGCCATCGGGAAGGTCATGGGCGTCAGCGAGTCCCGGGCCTGCCAGCTCTGCAAGAAGGGCCTGCAGCGGCTCCGCCGTCGGATCGCCTTCCCGAAGGCGGCCTGACTCTCCGGTTCTTTGCACGCTTGCAGGCGGAGGATGTCGCCGATGTCGACGGGCACGCCGTCACGTCGTGGTGCCGGGTGGTGACCTCGACGGGCCGGTGGCGGCGGCCGGGATGCGGAGGACCCGGAGGCCGGTTCCGGCGCGAGGACGAGCGGCCAGAAGCCACCGACGAGCGAGGTTCCACCCGAGCGATCCTCGGGGTCGTGGCGCTTGTCGGAGCGATGGGGCTGCGCCTGGGTGCCGTCGTCTTCCTGCGCGGAGCGGTGGGGCAGGCGGGGCTTTTCGTGGCGGTCGTCCTGGCCCGGGTGCGGTCGGTCGTGGGCACCGTGGTGCACCGGCCGGTCCTCGGGCTCCGCACGGTCGGGCGCGGCCAGGGCGTCGCCGACCGCCGCGCGAAAGTCGGCGTCGCCACGTCGTTCCTGGTGGTTCGCTCCCTTTGCGTCCGGAGGACGAGCCGCTCCGGGCTTTGTGACATCCGCTCTTACCTGCAGCACTGCTGGCGGACGACGTCTTCGATCACGTCGACCGCCTGGTGGAGCTGGGCCTCCTCGACGTACTCGTCGGCCTGGTGGGCCACCTCGATGCGGCCCGGGCCGAACACCAGCGGCTTGCACCCGATGGCGGCGAGGTTGCCTCCGTCGGTCGCGAAGGAGGCGGCGCCGCAGTCGGGCGCGCTCGCGTGCGGTCGGAGGAGCGCCTGGAGCGCCGTTCCCTCCTCGGTCAGCAGGCTCGGCGTCACCCTCGAGATCCGCGCCTCGACCCGGGCGTCGGCGGCGGGCCCCCAGCGCGCGTGCAGCCGGGCCGCGATCTGCTCGAACACGTCCTCCGCGTGCATGCCCGGCAGGGGCCGGTACCCGATCTGCACCACGCACCGGTCGGGGACGATGTTGATCGCGGACCCACCCTGGATGCGTGCGGTGTTGACCGCCACCCAGGGGCGCTCGAGCAGGTCCTCGTGCGCGGTCTGCTCCTGGAGCTCCGATGCGACGGCCTTCACGATCCCCACCGCCTCCGCGGCGGCCTCGATCGCGTTGACGCCGAGATCGGGACGCGAGGAGTGCGCGGCGCGCCCGGTGAACACCACCTCCATCCCCACGTGGCCCGGGTGCATCCTCAGGATCCGGAAGTCGGTCGGTTCGCCGATCAGGCACGCGGCGGGCAGGGTGCGCCCGGCGGCGTGCAGGGCCGTGGCGAGGCGCTCGCTGCCGAGGCACCCGACTTCCTCGTCGTGGGTCCATACGAGCACCAGCTCGCGGCGGAAGGCGCCCGGCTCGATGCGGGCGAGGGCGTGCAGCGTGGCCGCGAGGAACCCTTTCATGTCGGCGGTGCCCCGCCCGTACAGCCGCCCTTCGCGCCACGCCACGGTGAAGGGATCCGACGACCACGGCTGCCCCTCGGTCGGCACGACGTCCATGTGTCCGCTCAGCACGAGCCCGTCGGTGCCCGGGGGGCCGATCGAGGCCACGAGGTTGACCTTGCCGTGCAGATCGGTCGCCTCGAAGCGCTCGACCCGGAATCCCTGGTCTTCGTGGATCTGGGCCATGTGCGCCGCCAGTGCGGTGAGCGGCCGGTCGGACACGGTGGGCCAGGCGACGAGTCGGGCGAGGGTGTCGGAAACGGTCGGGTCCATGGAGACACCCTAGCGCGGAGACGATCGAGCGGCGGAGGCGGGCCCTCGATCCGGGTACAGCGGACGGCGGACGCTGGGTGTCGGGACGGCTTTCAGCGGTCAGCGGTCAGCGATCAGCCTGCAGGGGGGCTAGCCGCTCTCGCCGCCGCCGCCTTCTTCTTCCTCCTTCTCCTCCTCCTCGAGGGTCCACCAGGGGTCCCACTCGCGGAGCTGTCCCGGGGGGTCGGGCGGCTTGGTGGTGACGAGCTGGATCTCGCGTGCCAGCTCCTTGATCTCCATGGGCACGTTGTCGGCGGGACAGGCGTCGTCGCCGCCGACGGCCTCCATCACCGCAGGCTCCTCGACCTCGGTGTCGATGTCCTCGGTGTTCACGAGCTTCGTCAGGGATCCGAAGGTCTGCTTCTCCTTCTCGATGGCGCGCTCGATGAGCATCCGCCCGCGCCCCAGCGCGCCCCGACACATCTGGTAGCTCGCCTCCTCGTAGATCTTCGCGACGTCGCGCCACCGGGTGGGATCGGGCTTGTCGAAGCCGTAGGTCTCGCTGTCGGCGACGTCCTTCCACCACGAGCGTTGCTCGTGCTGCGAGGAGGCGCCGATCTCCTTCTGCTGCACCTCGCGCACGGTCCGCAGGCGCTTGATCACGAACTCGAGCAGCTCGTCCCGGTTGGCCTTGCCCGACTCGATGCGCTGCTTCAGCTCTTCGTTCCCGACCGAAGAAGCGCTCTTTCGCAGCTTGTTCGAGGTGCGGTCGTCGAGCTGTGCGGCGGCGCTACGCTCCGCGAGCACGCCGAGCTCCGATCGCTTCTTGGTCTTCTTGTCGCTCTCCGGCATGCCGCGCAACCTACCATCCTTAGGGCGTGTGCGCCGAGAATCCCGAGACTCCGCGGGCGTATTCGGGATCGGGGGTTGATCTTTACGCCCCTCAATGGGAACGATCCCCCTCCGCCGAGGTGCGGACCGCGTAGGGACGTCCATGGATCCACGCTCACGCCTACATCGCCAGTATCCCGGCGAAGGTCGAGGAGATCCTCGGCCGGTCGAGATGCGGCTCTTCGCGCGCGACAAGGAGCTGAAGCCCGAGCGCGTCACGCCTGGCGCCGCGTTGAAGGTGCTCGATGCTCGCGTGCGGATCACCCGGCGCACCGCGGATCCTCTGCCGAACGCCCCGCTGCTCAAACGGATCGTTCGCTACCCATACCGCCTGGAAACGACCTATGCCCGCCGTTCTCGGTTGTACGATCCCCTGTCGGCGATTCACGAGCGGCTACAATCGCTGCCGCCGGTCTCGCGGCTCCTGGCCGAGTCGCACGGTCCGGTGACACTGGGGAACCCATTGAGATCACACCCGCTGGGGGTGGAGCCTCGGACTCGGCCGTCGGTCGAGGAATGGTTGGGGGGGCAGCCGCACTGATGGAAAAGATCCTTCCGAGCAACTACATGCGCGGACCGGTCCAGGGCCGGAACATCATCGGCGAGGTCACCGAGTCGCTTCACAAGTTCCTGCTCGACGGCTGGAACCTGGGCGGTGCCCCGCCACGCATCGAGGAGGATCTCGCCTTCGTCCCCAAGGATCGAGAAGAGGTCGTCTACATCTTCATGTACCGGGCCATCCACAACGCGGCCCTTATGAACAGCAAGCGCTACCGCCTCGCGAAGTTCGAGTTCGAGGACGACAACGACCCGGATGCCAACCACACCTATTGGGAGCGTCCGCCGCTGTACCTCGAGCTGAACTACCTGATCGCCGTCCACTCGAAGTTCCGCAGCGACGCGGAGCGCCTCCTCGGCTGGACGATGACCCGACTTCACGAGGCGAGCCACCTGGTGTATCGTCCCCGCCGCTACATGCTGCCCTCCGGTCGGGAGATCGACTCGAAGGGGCGGGACTGGGATCCCGAGGCCTACGACGAAGACCTGATCATGGAGAAGGTCTCCCTCGCCCTCGTGGACGATCTGACGGTTGGAGACGCGATCAACTTCTTCACGATCAACGAGGCGCCCTATCGGCCCTACCTGACCTACAAGGCGCGTTGCGCCATGGAAGGCGCCCTGGTCGCTGGTCCCTCCGGGCCCGTGGACGTCGACTACTCGCTGGCGTACTCCGACGCCGACGAAGTGGCTCGCGCCCAGCAGGAAGACCAGGACGCTGCTGAGACCCCGGGACGAACCGAGAATCAGCGCGGTCGCATCGCGGCCCGCCCGGTTCGTCGCACCACCCACGTCGAACCCAACAAGGACTCCGACACCAAGTAGAGCGAGGACGAAAGAACCATGGAATACCATACTCCTGGCGTTTACATTCGCGAAGTCGACTCGGGGGCCAAGCCGATCGCTTCGGTGGCGACCTCCATTCCCGGCTTCCTGGGCATGTTCCCCTTCGAGCCGCCGACGGACGCCGTTGCCATCACTGGTAACGACGGTACCAAGACGGTGACCGGCAAGGTCATCCCGCAGCTCGTCGACACCAAGGGCAACATCGCCTCCAAGGACACCGGTGCGGCCGTGACGGCCCTCGAGCAGGCCTTCCGCCTCAAGCGGACGAGCGTGCGCGACGTCAAGGCGCTGCTCGAGCTGAACGGCCACAAGCCGACCATCGGCAAGGGTGGCAGGGGCATGACCAAGATCACGGTCGGCAAGGAGTCGGTCGAGGTCAAGGACAGCGTGCTCGACACCAACGGCAAGGTCGTCACCGACGACGACGCCGCGGTCGAGGATCTCCTCAACACCGTCGGCACGCAGTTCGCACTCGACAAGCCGCAGCCCAAGGCTGCCAAGGACCTCCTGCAGGTCTACGGCTACGAGTTCCAGGGCGCCAAGGGCACCGCGATGCTCTCCGAGTACTCCGTGCCGCCCTTCGCGGTCACCAACAAGTCGGAGTTCTTCCGCTGGCTGCAGAGCTTCTTCGCGCAGTACCTCGTCGAGACCCGCTCGGTCGAGGAGCTGGTCGGCGAGGCCATCGAGGATCCGGACGAGGCGGCCGACGCGGTGTTCGAGGCGCTCGCCAACGACGACAAGCTCAAGACGGAGTTCCGCGACTTCCTCTCGCAGCCGTCGATCTTCAGCTTCGTCGCGTCGATAAACGGCTTCTACGACAACGGCGGCGGCAAGGCCTACGTCTACCTCATGGGCGTGCAGGATCTCGACTGCTCGATCCGTGAGAACCAGGCCGACAAGCTCGGTCTGTACGCCTTCGACGATGTCGACGACATGGCCATCCACTGCGCCCCGAGCCTGAGCTTCAACCAGCAGCGCGAGATGCTCGAGCACTGCGAGACCCGCAAGGACCGCTTCGCGATCCTCGACGGCCCGATCGTCTCCGGCGGCGACATGGACATCCAAGCCTCCGACAAGGGCTTCGGCGCCATCTACGTGCCGTGGGTCAAGGTCACCAAGCCGTCCTGGTACTCTGGCGACCAGGACATGAAGATCGGCGGCCCGCTCCGGCGCAAGCAGATCAAGACGGACAAGAACGAGCTGTACGTGCCGCCCTCGGGCCACGTCGCCGGTCTGTACGCCCGCGTCGACACCTCGCGCGGCGTCCACAAGGCCCCGGCCAACGAGATCCTGATGGGGATCACCGGCCTGTCGCAGAACATCAACTCGATCGAGCAGGGCCAGTACAACGACCGCGGCATCAACGTCATCCGTATCTTCAAGGATCGCGGCATCCGCGTGTGGGGCGCTCGCACGCTCGCCACCAAGTCGGACCCGAGCTGGAAGTACATCAACGTCCGCCGCCTGTTCGTCATGATCGAGCAGTCGATCATGCAGGGCATGCAGTGGGCCGTGTTCGAGCCGAACGACCACACCCTGTGGAAGAAGCTCAGCCGTGACGTCCGCGCGTACCTCATGCGCGTGTGGCGCTCCGGCGCGCTCTTCGGCCAGAACCCGGACGAGGCCTTCTACGTCAAGTGCGACGAGGAGACCAACCCGCGGTACCTGATCGACGCCGGCCAGGTCAACGTGCAGATCGGCATCTGCCCGGTGAAGCCGGCCGAGTTCGTCATCTTCAGCATCGGCCAGTGGGACGGCGGCGCCCTCATCGAGGAGTAGTCGCCCCTGGCAGCCGAGCCCCTCGGCGAGTGCCGTCATTGCCGGCGCCTCGTCGGGGGGCTCCGACCCCTCTCCCGACCTCTGTTTCGCCGTCTGTTGTTTCGACCCGATCTCTCATTCAAGGTGACGCATGGAGCTCAAGACCGAGTACGAGTTCATCCTTCCTCGCGGCTACGTCGACTCGGAAGGCAACGTCCATCGCGAGGGCGTGATGCGCCTCGCCAACGCCAAGGACGAGATCGTTCCTCTGAACGATCTCCGGGTGCAGCGCAACCGCGCCTACCTGATCATCGTCCTGCTGAGCCGGGTGCTCACCCGCCTCGGCACCCTCCCCGAGGTCAACACCGGCATCATCGAGAACCTGTTCGCCGGCGACCTGCGGTTCCTCGAGGAGATGTACAATCGAATCAACGAGGACGAGGCCACCGTGCGCGTGACCTGTCCCGAGTGCGGCGCGAGCTTCGAGAAGGAGTTCGGTCGCCTGGGGGAATCGTAAGCTACCCCCTCGAGAATATCCTCAGGGAGGTAGCATTCGTCGCATACCATTTTCACTGGAGCCGGGACGAGATCCTGGACATGTCGCACAAGGAGCGACATGCCTGGGTCAAGGAGATTTCGTCCATCAACGAGAAGATCAACGCGCCGCGTTGACCCGCTCCTGACCTGTTGGAGAGACCTTGCGCACCGGCATCACCATCCAGCACGCCAGGGATCTCACCCGAGATACCGGAGCCGTACGGAGTGACATCACCGGGTTCGTCTCGGTGATCCCCAAGGCGCGGTGGCCCTCCGGTGCGGTCCAGGGCGACTACCTCGAGCTCCCGTTGTACAGCTACGGCGACCTGCTCGGAAACCGCGGGCGCCTGATCTTCGATCCGGTCGCCCGCCGCGCGGTGAAGAGTTTCTTCGAGAACGGCGGCGTCGAGTGTCGGCTGCTGGGCCTGTGCGTCGAGTCCAAGGACGACCTGCTCGTCGACGACCCGTTCTCCACCTTGTTCGAGCCCCTGCTCCACCGCCTCCGGGGCGAGGAGGACATCGGCATCCTTTCGATGCCGATCCTGAGCTACATGCCGGTCGAGTACCGCGGCATGGACATCGAGGTGCCCTACCAGCCGGTGTTGGAGCTGTTCCTCGCCCACTGCCGCGAGATGAACAACCGGTTCCTGATCATCGATGCGCCACGGGACGTGCACGACCTCCCGCTCCGTCGCTGGGTGCGGCGCTTTCGCCGTAAGAACCAGCCGACGGCCTCCTACGGGGCCATCTACTACCCGTGGCTGATGTCGGGGGACGAGATGTTCCCGCCTTCGGGCTCGGTGGCGGGGATCTTCGCCCGCGTCGAGAAGGCGAACGACCCGGGCGGCGTGCGTTGGCCGCCCGCGAACCAGGTGATCCGTGGCGTCACTCACCCGTCGGTGGACCTCACCTACAAGGAGTCGGAGGCGTACAACGACGCGCACATCAACCCCATCCTGAGCCAGCCGACCAAGGGCGTGGTCATCTGGGGCGCGCGGACCCTGTCCGAGGATCCGCGATGGATGTACATCAACTCGCGCCGGATCGTGTCCTACATCGCGGAGCAGCTCCGGCGTGACTCCGAGTGGGCGGTCTTCGAGAACCAGCGGCCCCAGCTGTGGGCCATTCTCGAGCGGATCGTCCGGAACCGACTCGACACCCTCTGGGACGCTGGACTTTTGGCTGGCGATCAGCCAGGATTAGAGTATCTTGTGAAGTGCGACGAGGAGGTGAACCCTCTGGAAGTCCGCAATGCCGGGCAAGTCCACGTCCATGTCGTGCTCCGTCCCATCTCCACGGCGGAGTCGATCGTTGTCGAGCTCCGCCTCTCTGCGGGCGGTTCTGTTATCGAGGGTGTGTAATCATGGGCAGCTTTGATCCTTTCATTCCGCTGGTGAAGCAGGTGATGAACAAGGTGAAGCACCGCAATCCGGGGCTCACCGTTCCCTCCTGGTATCGGCCGCCCGCTGTGAGCAAGCCGACGGGGCAGTTCAACCCCGGCGCCGCCGAGTCGAAGTCCGCCGAGTCCAACCACGGCAAGGCGACCTACGATCCGGGTCAGGCCGAGTCGCTTCAGGTCCAGTCCGGCAAGGCGCGGCCCTTCACCCCTGGCCGGGCCCAGTCCCTCGCGGCCGAGGCCGGTAAGTCGTACAACGACGGCAAGAAGGTCGACGACCCGAACCCCTATGGCAACTACTACTTCGCCCTCGAGATCACCGGCCCTGACAACAAGAAAGGGGTCGAGATCGCGCACTTCCGAGAGTGCAGCGGCCTGAAGAACGCCTGCACGCCCTTCGAGATCGAGGAGGGCGGCGTGAACTCCAAGTCCTACAAGCGCCCCGGGCAGGCGAAGTGGGAGAACATCGTCCTCAAGTACGCCACCTCCGCCAGCACCTTCCTCCTCGCCTGGCGCGACGCATGGCTGACCGGCACCGACAACTGGAAGGACCGCGAGTCCTACAGCGGTGCCATCACGCTGATGGACAACGCTGGCAACCCGATCAAGCGGTACGAGTTCCAGGGCGCCTGGCCGGTCTCCTGGGAGGGGCCTGCCTTCAACGCCGGTAGCTCGGACATTGCCGTGGAGACCCTCGAGATCGCGCACCAGGGTCTGAAGGTGGTCGATCCCAAGCCCACGACCTGATCGGCGGCCTGACGCCGACATCCATCTACGCTCTCTCTTTTCTTTGTTTTTCCAGGAAGGCCCGACATGAGCGACGCAGCTCACACCGTCCCCGGCCAGTCGATTCTCGAGCGCCTGTACGCCCGCGGGGTCGTGCGCCCCTCGATCGGGGCTACTTCCGCCTTCTACGAGCGCTTCGGCCTCTCCGACCCTTGGACGGAGTTCCGAGGCTGGGGTCAGGACGAGAGCGAGTCCGACGGGCTCTTCTACTTCCTGAGCGCGGCGCCCTACTACGCGCGACTCCGTGCTCAGCGGCAGCGGGCGTGGCGGGTCCGCCGCCGGCTGATGATGCGCCTGTCCGATCCGGCCAAGCACGTCGTCGGCAACCGCGCCCTCGCTCGCCTCGCCGGTCCGAGCGCGGTGTCGAGCGCCTGGCTCGAGGGAGCGCCCACGCGCACCGCGCGCATCGCCTACGCGGGCAGCGCGTCGGAATTGGTGGTACTCAGCACCGCCGCACCCGAAGAGGAGGAATCCGAGGAGACCACGGGCCGTCGTGCGGAGCGCTCGGAGCGCGGTCGCTGGCGGGATCGCCGTGGCTGGACCAGGCCGCGGGCGACCACCGTGGCTCGGCGCGAAGCCGCTCGTGCGGTCCCGACCGTCCTCGAAGAGGTGCTGCGCGTGGCCTCCGGCCCGACGCGGCGGCTGATCGTCCGGGTCATGCAGGACGTGGCATCCCTGCCCCCCGAGGAGCAGGTGATCGTCGCTCGGCGCGTCACCCGTGATCTGCGCGGTCCCGCCGCGCGCATGGTCCGCGCGGCCCTGGCTGACGCCGAGATCGACGTAGCCGACACGCCGGTGCGCGCGGCCGCCGAGCGGGCGGAGCCGCCCCGGCGTCGCCGTCGTGGCCTGCGACCCATGCTCTCCTCGTCGCCCGCCATGCAGGCGCTGGCCTTCGAGGAGCTCGAGACGCCCGAGGGCGCGCCGGCCGAGCCGGTGCGGCGTCGTCCTGTCTCGGTGCCGGCTCCGCGGGAGCCCAGCGCGCACCGCGAGGTCCCCGAAGCGCGCGTGGCGCGAGAGGTTCGCACCCAGCGGGTGACGGGCCGCGCGGGTCCCGAGGTCGCGGAGGCCGCGATCGCGGCCGCGCCGGTCCCGGCCCGGCGGCGCCCCACGGAGCGGGTGGCCCTGTTGTCCCGGGAGACCCGAGCGGTCGCAACGAGCGAGCCCGAGATCCGTCGCACCGACGTGCGCTACGGGCTCGACGCGGTCCGTCCGGAGCGGGCCGTGGGCCGCGCTACCCGGCGGATGGCGGCCCGTGCGGTGTCCGTCTCGGCCGTCGACTCTCGCGGCGAGCGGCTGCTCAGCCCTTCGCCGACCGGCTTCATCCGCCGGGAGGCGCGCCGCACCATCCGGATCGTCGCTCCCGAGGCGGCGCTGCCGGGAATCATCGAGCAACTCGAGGTCGAAGCGGAGGCCCCGCTCGCGCGCCGTCCCGGGCGCGGCGAGCCGGTCCCGTCACGGCCTTCCGAGCCGGAGCGCGAGGGGGCCCTTCGCCGCGCGGCTGAGCGTGGGCTGCCGGGAACCGAGCCGACGGCTACCCGGCCGCAGGTCGAAGGACAGCGGGAGAGCGGTGCGCCGGTCGAGCGCACGCGTCGTTCCCGGCGGATCGCAGCTGAGGGTCGCCTGGCCCAGCCGGCGGTCGAGTCCGAGGCGTTCGAGTCGGAGGCGGTCGAGTCTGCCAGGGCTCGCCGGCGCCGTGTCGAGCACCGCCCGCAGCCCGGTGCGGCCATGCGCGCCGCGGCGCGCGTCGATGCGGCCCGTCCCGAGCCCGAGGCTGGACGGATCGCCCTGGCCGTCCGGCCCACCTCCTACCTCGACACCTTCGTCGAGCCCGTGGGCGAGCCCACGGTCGAGCCCGTCGACGAAGCATCGAGCCGCCGGTACGGCCGTCCCTCGGTTCGCGCTGCCGCGCGGGCCGAGCGCGTCGCGCGTACCGACACCCGCGGTGTGGCCGTCCTGGCCACCGGCGCGACGGACTACCTCGCGGTCGCCCGGGCGTCCGAGGCCGAGGGGCCGCTGAGCCGCTCGCCGTTGGGTTTTGTTGAACGCACCCGTCGCATGCGAGGCGCGACGGTCGACACCGGCGCGGTGCTCCGGCCTGCAGAAGCGGAGGCCGAGGTGGAGGAGCAGGCGCCCCGCCGCCGGGCGCCGGCTGCCACCGAGCGTGCCGCCCAGCGCCTCGACGCGGGACGTCGAATCCTGCCGGCGACGCCCGCCGAGGTGGGCCGCCAGCCCACGCCAGACGTCCCGCGCGTCTCCGCGGAGGCCCGTGCGGAAGCGGCCCCGCGCCGGGCGCGTGTTCCGGGGATCGACATGGTCGTCCCGGTCGTCGAGCCCATGGAAGAGGAACCCACCCCGGCCGAGCAGGCGGGGCGGGCTCCGCGTCGGCGCCGGGTTCCGGCCGCTACGGTTCGGGCCGCTGCCGAGCGCGCGGACGCTCCGACACGGGCTTCCATCCTGGTTCGCGATGCCCGTGGCCGGGTCCGCCCTTCCCGACGCGTGACGACGGGGGCGGCGGCCTATGCGTCGGCGCGCCTGATCGCACAGGCCACCGAGGAGATCCGGAGTGCCGTGGGCACCGAGCGCGCGCGGCGTCAGGCGACGACCGCGCTCGAGCGGTCGGCGGCGCCGCGGCGGCAGGGGCTGCCGCGCGTCATGCCGCACACCATCGTCGGTGACGACTTCCGCTGGCTCGTTCCCGAGGTCGAGGTGCCCCCAGAGGCGCCGGCGGCTCCGGGTGCGCCGCGGGTGCGTGCCGTCACCGAGCGACCGGCCACGCCCGAGGGGCGCGCGCCGCGCGTCGTCGCGGAGCGCCGCGTCACGGGCGCCGGCACGGTCTCGCGGCAGCGGCTCGCCGAGGTGCTCTCCCGGGTGAGCGCGGTCGTCCGGGCCGTGGACCGGGCCGACGAGCCACGGGTCCTGCTACCGGCCACGCGACGCACCCTCGAGGGGGCACGCGTCACCGCCGAGCCACGGGCGCGGCGGCTACCGACCGGGGCGGGCGAGGGGATCGTCCTGCGCATCGTCCTCGAAGAGGAGGAGCCGACTTCGGTGGCGCGTGCCGAGCAGCGTGCGACGCTGCGGGTCCGCGGGCCCGGCGAGGCGCCCGCGCCCGAGGCGGTTCCCCTGCGGCGGGCCTTCGCGGGAGCCGAAGGGGTGGACGCGAGGCCGCTGGAGCGGCTCGCGACCCGCGCCGACCGCACTCCCACGGCACGCCCCGAGCGTCGGGCCACGGCTCGCACCAGGCGCGGTGTCGACGACCGCTACGTCCCGTCCCGGCGTAGGGCCGGTGAGCGTCCGACCGCGGCCTATGGGCGGGGTCGGCCGGGTCTGGCCCGTGGGCGGCGTCTGCCGACGGTCGACGCCGGTGGCGTCGTCCGGCCCCAGGCGCCGGAGTCGCAGGAAGAGGGCGCGCCTCGTATCGCCCGTCCGCTCGGAAGCACCCTCGACTACGTGGGGACCGAGCAGCGGCCGATGCGGCGCGGCGCGGTCGACATGCAGTCGCTGGCCGGTGCCGGTGCACCCTCGGATGACGAGGAGCAGCCGGCGTGGGCGCAGCGCGCAGTTCGGGGGACGGCGGCGCGCCGTCGGCGCCGGCCCGAAGGGCCGGGGGACGAGACGCCCCAGACCGTACGCACCCCCATACGCGGGGACCTGTTCACCGCCCTCGCTCGGGCCTCTCGCCCCGAGGACGTGGTCCAGGTGATCCTCGAGCGAGGTCGCACCCTTCGCTCCGAGACGCGGGGATTGCCCGATCCGGCCGTGCGGCTGGTCGAGCGCATCGCCCGCGTCCAGGAGGAGGACGGCGCGACCCGTCAGCCTACGGCAGCCCCCGAAGGGGAGCTGCTCGGCAGGGGACGGCGGGCACACCGCCATGCCGCCTCGAGTGCCGTGTCGACCACCAGCTTGCCAAGGTCTGCGGGGGGCGTAGCTCCTGCGACCGTCCGTCGGGTCACGAGCCTCGCCGACAAGCTGATGGAGCTGATCCACCTCGCCGAGGTGGAGCGTCGGGTGACCGACGCGCAGCGGCAGGCGCGCCTTGCGGCCGACACGGCCGAAGCGCGTGCCGAGGCGGGCCACGGTGACACGGGTGCAGGTAAGCCGGGGGCGGCTCCGAACCTCAAGCAGCTCGAAAGTGATGTGTTGGCGGCGGTGATCCGCGAACTCGATCTCATGAAGATCCGTCGCCAGGAGGATTTCAGCGATGTCTGGTGGTAATGACAACACGCAGAGTTTCGAAAGGGCGCATTTCAAGAACCTCGACACCAAAGAGACCTTCGTGGTTCAGTTCAACCCGAAGGAGTTCAAGGTCGAAGAGGGGATCGACGTCGAGGCTCCCAAAGAACCGAATCCGAAGAAGGCGGTGGTGTCCTTCAAGAAGCTCAACCCGGCCAAGGCGTCGATGGAGCTGATCTTCGACACCACGGATACCGGCGAAGATGTCATCGACAAGTGGGTCAACCAGCTGCGTGAGTTCCTGTACGGAATGCAGACGCGCGACGACGAGGCGAACTCCGGGTCGACGGTGAAGCGCGCCCCGATGTGCGAGTTCAAGTGGGGCACCTTCCAGCTCCAGGGCTTCGTCGACAAGCTCAGCACCAGCTATCTGCTCTTCAAGTCCGATGGCACGGCTCTGCGCGCCAAGGTCGGCGTGTCGATGACCGAGTCGGAGTCCCCAGATTCGGTGAGTGCGACGGAGGGAACCAAGGTCACGCTGCCGCCGCCCCAGAGCCTGACGAAGTCGGCGGACAAGGTCCCCCAGCGGACCCAGCCGAAGGCGTCCAAGCCGGTGAAGACGGAGAAGTCCAAGAAGGGCGACACGTTGGACAGGGTGGCCCGCCGCCACCCCGGTACGTCCACGCGCGACCTCATCAGGGCCAACCCGAACGTCGATCCGATGAACATCGCGGAGGGCACGGAGCTGGTCATTCCGTCGTCTCCGGAGATGGCGACCCTGTTCTTCTACATGGGCTTCAGCGACTCCCCAGCCAAGTGGAGCGACTACGAGCCCGAGCTGCACGCGGACTCCGACCTGGCCGACCTGTTCGACCACACGCAGACGGAGTTCACGCCGAGCGAGGAGCAGCTCAGCGAGTGGAACTTCGACGTCTACACCTCCAACCCGCCCGAGGCGACGGAGTTCGCCGGCAAGGAGGCGGCGGCCGACGCGGAGTACGAATTCTCCGACGCCTACACCTCGGACAAGGAAGCGACCACCTTCGAGGCGGGTGAGTCCGACTTGGCGGACAACGTGGACCACGGTGAGACGGAGTTCGGGGGCCACGAGTACGGAGAAGCGTCGGAGTACGAGTTCTCCGAGACCTACACCTCGGACAAGGAAGCGACCGAGTTCGAGGCGGGCGAGTCCGACTCGGCGGACAACGAGGATCACGAGGCCGGCGAGTACGAGCACGGCGAGTCCGACTCGGCGGACAACGAGGATCACGAGGCCGGCGAGTACGAGCACGGCGAGTCCGACTCG
>Ga0114931_10001110_pt1 | contig 34258 bp, 28 predicted proteins | sample 2SBtaG_FD_89579 | JGI IMG/M metagenome (GOLD analysis project Ga0114931, IMG submission 89579) | Deep subsurface microbial communities from Kolumbo volcano to uncover new lineages of life (NeLLi) - 2SBTROV14_V59a metaG | ecosystem: Environmental > Aquatic > Marine > Volcanic | place: Kolumbo...
AGGCTCGTCTGGCCATCGCGCCGGCGGCGGGCAGCCGCGCGCGATCGTGCCGCCTCGGCCGGATTTGTCTGGGCACCGACGCTCGTGGCGGGATTAATGGTTTGGATCGCCTTTGCCCTCTCCGGTTGCGGTCAAGCGCTACTCGGCGGCCAACCGCGCGCGGCCGCGCGACTTTATAGCCAAGACACGCCGCGGGGGCTGACAAGCTACCTCGACCGCCACCCGGCTGAAGGCTTGGTCTTTAATCCTCAGTGGTGGGGGGACTGGCTCGTCTGGCGGGGACCGGAACATCTGCAAGTCTTCATGACGAGTCAGATGCACATGGTTCCGCCGCACGTGTGGCACGACTATCAACGTGTCGTCAACGCGCGACCCGGCTGGCAAGTAACACTCAAGCGATACGCCGTTTCAACGGTCATTGTCGACCCGCGCCGTGAACCGTGGCTTGCGGCCGCCATCTCACGCGAAGACGGCTGGACGCTCGCTTACCAAGACGAGCAGGCACAACTCTTTCGACGAACCATGCAAGCGCCGCCGGTCGCCGGCACGCCGAGCGGGCTGAAGACCGCGGCGAACGCCATCGCAAGCCGCTGAGCGTTCGGCCCGGCACATAAACCTTGCCCGGCTGGCAAACCGGTTCTCGTTTTCAGGCAGACATTTTCACCCACCCGTCGACGGCGGTAGCCTCATGACAACGTACAAGCATCTGCGACGAATCCCGCGCGTTTTTCTGTTGACTCAGGCCATTCTGCTGGTTGTTGCCACGGCATGGGCCTATCATCGTGTTGCCCGGACGGCGGCCCGTCAGGCATTACCGGCGCTACGTCAGCATCCGCTCGACGTGGCTCCGCTTTATGATGAACCGACCGTGATCTCGGACGAGCAGCTTTCCCGCGTGCTGCACAAGCTTGTGCTGCGCGACCGTGGCCCGCGGACCAAGATCAACCACGTGGATCACGCCTTGCGGCTTTGGGGTCCGGAGGCGGTGTTTGACCAACCGGGCACCATCTCCGGCCACGCCATGCAACGGCTCTTGTTGGACCACCGCGCCTTCGCCAAGCGTTACGGCGACAAGACGCCGCCGCTGCTGATCGACGACGCGCGGGGACCGCGGATGCGGGTGCAACAGGGGTTAGCCACGTCGAGCCATTATGACCACACGATCGCCTGTTTGGCCGAAGCCGGCACGCCGCTCGACTTTCCTGTTTTCACGAGCCGGCGCGAGACGACGTTTCGCACGCTTGTTGAGCGGTCGCTGCGCAAGTTTCGTCTCAACCAAGTTGAATACGAATGGTCGGCTTTGACCTATGCGTTGTATCTGCCGCCGGCGACCTCTTGGACCAATGAAGAAGGGCAGCGAATCACGTTCGACATACTCGCGCGCCGCATCATGCGTGAACCGCTCACCCGAGGCGTCTGCCTGGCAAACCACCGCATGCACGCCCTGGTCGTTTTGCTGCGAGTCGATGAACAGTCTCGGATCCTTTCGCCCGAAACAAGGCGGGAAATCACCGGTTTTCTTTCCGGCGTTACGGCGCGGCTTGTGGCGGCGCAAAGCGTCGAGGGCTACTGGGATCTCAATTGGGCCGAACCGTCCAAGCCGCGTGATGCGGACAGGCGACCGACCGATTCTGCCCGCGGCGACCGCATTCTGGCCACCGGCCATCCGCTGGAATGGTGGGCCTTGGCCCCGCGAGAAGTGCTGCCGCCGCGGCCGGTGTTGGTGGCCGCCGGACAGTGGCTCTCGCGCACGATTGACGAATTGTCACCCGACGAGGTGAACGCCTATTACACGTATCTAAGCCACGCCGGCCGCGCTCTGGCGCTGTGGCGCGGCAAACGGCCGGCCGACGTGCTTGGCGACACACGGCGGAACGAATCCAGTGGCCCTAGCGCTAAGAAGCTTTGACGCGCGAATTTGTCTTGTTTCAGCACTTAAACACTTGCCGCCGCGGGTACGGAGATGTGTCTCCCTCGTGTTCAAACCAATCTCATCGCAAAGGTCGTTTTGCCGCCGATGGTTAACGCCCATCATCGAAAAGAAATCATCACGTCCGACTGGTATGGCACGCAACCTGCTTTGCATGGGGTGTCGAGCTTCGGCCCGCATGATGTCGTCGTAGGCGTCGCTCTCGCAGCTGAAGAGGCGGTCCGAAGGCTAATTGATTTCCCCTCAAGTACTTGGTTGGAGGATGTTTGAATGAGTCGATTGCGAATGTTGTGGAAGGACGAAGCCGGTGCGATTATTTCGTCTGAATTAGTCCTCGTGGCCACGATTCTGGTCATCGGCATGATCGTCGGTCTGGCCGCCGTGCGTAACGCCGTGGTTGCCGAGTTGGCGGACGTCGCCCAGGCGATCGGAAACATCGATCAAAGCTTTTCGTTTAGCCAAGCGGTCGGACATGCCGCCTTCACCGATGGCTCGCAGTTCACCGACGCCCCGGACTTCTGTGAACCGGGCAGCACAGGCGACACCAACAGCAAGTGCGTGACGCTTAGCACCCCGCCGCTCGACGCCGAAGGCACCTAATCCTTGGCTTGTGTTATTGATTGGTCCAGGTCTCCGGGGAAGCCTCGGCTTTCCCGGAGGCCCACCTTTTCTTTCCTGTGGTTGAGACTTTTTCCAAGCGATCATTTCCTTCTCCTTCCAAGTCGGACAACGCTTCGCCCATCGAAAGTTGTGCCGATTCGCGACCATTTCTTTTCATCTATCCAAGCCATCGAATCGGGACTGAACCATCCGGCCCACGCTTTTTGGCCTGAAGGTCGAGTCTCGCTCGCCCTTTGCTACGTTTCCTCCTCACTTCCGCCGGAAGCGGCCACTAGGCCTGTCGACCGTTCACTTCCCCGGCAACAAGCGATTCCTCGATCCACGGAGTCACGCCTCAATGGTGAATGCCAACGATCTTGTCTTCATCGGTTCGGTTTCTCTGTTCACGGCGATTGCCGCGGTATGGGATTGGCGCACCAAGCGGCTGCCGAATCGCTTGACGGTTCCCGCCTTTGGTCTGGCGTTGGCTTTTCACGCGGTCTCCGGCGGTTGGCCGGGGCTGGGGGTTGCTTTGGCCGGCTTCACGGTTGGCTTCGGCGTGTTGCTTGTTTTATGGCTGATCGGTGGTGGTGGCGCCGGCGATGTGAAAATGATGGGCGCCCTGGGTGCCTGGCTTGGCCCGGAACGAACTGTCGAGGTCTTTCTCATCAGCGTGGTACTCGTCGTCCTGTCAACGTCGACCGTGATGCTATTTCGCTTTGTCACCCGTGGTGCGACGGGCTTTCGCCGCCGTTACCTGAGCGGGTCGATCTCGTACGCCACGCCGAACCGACAACGGCAAGCGGCCCTCCGCGCGAAACGCAAGGGCCTGCCCTACGCCGTTCCCGTGGCGCTGGGCACCTGGATGCTTCTGACTTGGAATCTGATTCGCTAATCCCCCTTCTCACTCAACCTCTCGATCGGCCGCTTCGTTCTAATCGGCCGCTTGACTGAACGATTCGATTTTTCGAGGCGACGCCATGATCGGACCACTTGCCGTATTTCGCCGTGTCCAAGCTTCCCGCCCCCTCAAGACCGATCGCCGGCGTGGCGCGATCCTCAGCACCGAGCTGATTCTCACGCTACCGCTGCTGACGATCATCCTGTTCGGCATGACACAATTCGGCATCCTCTGGGCGGCGCAGCACAAGCTCAGCGCGGCCGCCCGCGTCGGTTGTCGCGTGGCTTCACTACCCGCCACGAAGCTCGAACAGATCGACCAGGCGGTTGCCCGCTCGCTAGGAAGCCCGCAGCTTGTTCTTTCCCGCGAGCTTCGCGTGCGGCGTGGGCCTTATTCGGGCGATCCCGTTCAGGTCGAACTGCGAGTGCCCATGACGGCCGCGTCGCCGGACATGCTGCGGCTTTTTGGTTTCAGTTTTGGCGATCGCCAACTGGTTGCCCAATGCACGATGCGGCGTGAGTAGCCCGACGAGCGAATCCCCCCTCGCGCGGTCGGAACAATCGACACAAATCGTGCCGTTGAAAACGAAATGTTTCCGTTGCTTGGCGCCGGGGGTCATTTTCGTTGACAAGGTTTTTGCGGCGAACCAAACTGGCACTTATCACTTCGAGACACATCAGCACATCCACTTATCGTTTGGCGCCGAGAGCCGTCATGGTTCCCCCGGCGCCGCCGAGCCGCGTGCGGCCGCGTCGACTTTTTTCGCTTCGCGCCGGCTGTCGCCTCAACCCATCTCGGAAGCAAACCTTTTCCATTACTTCGTCGCCACGAGGCGGCCGTAGCCGCTGGCGGAAAACGGTCACCTCTTTAGGGCACGCCTCAGCCGGAGGGTAGGAACTTGTCTCGCATCACGCCTGAAACGATGACTGTCGGAATTTTTGCCGTGCTGGTAGGGCTGGCCGGTGCGTTTACGGCCCGTCACTATCTATACCAAGAGCCGGCCGCCCCGCCGCCGGCGGCGCCGGAAATCATCAACTTTCCGCTGGCAAGTACCGATCTGCCAACCGGAAAACGGCTTGCTTTGGGTGACATCTCGCTGGTGCCCATGACCCACCAACAGTCCGTCGATCGCGGCATCCGCGGCGATCGAGCCATGATCAATCCGGATCAGATCATCGGCCGTATTCTCAAGCAACCGCTCAAACCCGGCGAACCGTTTTTGACCACCAACCTTTATCCCGAAGGGACCGGACCGAATCTTTCGGATCGGCTGAAGCCGGGCTTGCGTGCCGTGACCGTCGACGTGTCGGGTAGCGGCATTCTCGAAGGCTTTGCCAACCCCGGTTCGGTCGTTGACGTACTGTTTCGCAGCACCAAGAGCCGCACCCCTTCGGGCCATCGCTCGATTCCCGAAGCGACCTATACCCTTGTTGAAGGCGTCGAGGTGCTTGCCTTGGGTCATGCGACCACGCCGGGCGTGATGAGCTCCGGCGACGTGCAAAGCGTCACGCTGGCCGTGACGCCCGAACAGGCCGCCGCGCTGAAAGTGGTCGAAGGGCGGGGCGAACTTTCGCTCGCGCTTCGTTCGAGTCGCGAAACAGCGGGCCGCTATCAGCCACAAAAGGTCACGCTCGAAAACCTGCTGGGCCTGCGTCCCGATCCGCGGCCCTTTATCACCGAAGTTTATCGCGGCGGTTCGCGGCAAACGTTGACTTTTGCCCGCGAGCAAGTCGTCCAAGAAGACTTCGGCGGAATCGACAGCCTGCTCCTCTCGGGGCCCGTATCAACTGAAACGTCAACGCAGTCCGCCGAGGTAGAGGCTCCCGAACCGGCCACGCAGCCCGGGGGTTAATCGTCGGCGGTCGATCGATCGCTTATGAGTTTTGCACGCCGTCTCAAGGCCGCTGCTTATCGCGAAGAAGGCAAGCCATTCGCCCATGCGGCGTGAACCCACTGCCCGACCAATCCTGATATGCCTGTCCACTCCATCCATCGACGAACTACGACTGCGAGGGCAAATCGCCGCGGCATTGCCACCGGCATGATGCTGTTTTTGCTGTTCGGCGCGATGCTGATGTTCGCCCTGGTCATGGAGCTGGGCCTATTGAACGAGGCCCAAGTGCAGCTTCAGGGGGCCGCGGACGCCGCCGCCTTGGCCGGCGCGGTCGAGTTGATGGATAACGACATCCTGCGGCCGCTCAATCCGGCCGATCAGGCGGATGACATTCAAGACGCCTGCCGCGAGGCCGCCGACTATGTCCGCCGCAACGTGGCGGTTGGTGTGCCGCTGGCCATCGAAGCGGGCCGGTTAAGTCGTTCCCCGAATCTGGTGCTTGCCGGCGGCACGCTACGTCAGGCAACGCACGATCGCCGCTTCATCCCCGACGATGGCAGCGGTCGGCGCGTGGATACGTTGCAGGTTTGCGTCCAACGCTCCGCCGAGCATGACAATCCGGTGACCCTTTGGTTTTCGTCATTGTTGGGTTTGGCGCAAGCGAACTCGCGCGCCGCGGCCGAGGCAACTCTGGAACAACGCATCCTTGGTTTTCGGCCGACGCGGCAGTGTCATATTCCCATGCTGCCGCTGGCGGCGCCAGCCACCGGTTCGTCCGAGGCATGGATTTCGCAGGCATTCGCCGTGCCGGTGTCCGGACGCAACGATCGTTTTCACGTTGATCCACACACAGGTGAGACGGTCGCCGGCCACGACGGGATTCCTGAAATCGAGCTTCGCCCGGCGCACGGCAATGTCGTGACGTTGCGGATCGGCACGCCCTGGCAAACATCTCGCGCCGTTGGCCAAATGGTCGCTGGTTTGAGCGCCGAGGACGTCGCTCCCCACGGCGGGCAATTGACGCTCGGTTCACCCACCGCGCCGCTGCGTCTTTCCGCCACCTCTGGGATCGAGGCGTCGGTCGCTTCGGCGGCAAGAGGCATCTTGGGACAAAGGCGCATCTGGCCGCTGTTCGGCGCGCCGGCTGCCGATGGCCACGTTGACATCATCGGTTTCGCGGCGGGAAGCATCGTCGACCTTCGCCGTGATGCCGGTCAATGGGTGTTACTCGTTCAGCCATGCTTGCTGGTCACCACGACGGCGTTGACGGCGACCACCGACCTGGCACCGTACAACCCATGGATCGCCAAACTGGCACTGACTCGTTAACTTTTCCGCCGCGCCGAAGCGGGCCGGCGACACAACGCGAAAATGATTCGTCTCACCCGAGGCCCTTGGAAGGAGCACTCGAAACATGATCGTCGCTGATCACACCCCCCGCGGTGACGTCGACCCGGCGGAACTCGAATTTCAAAAAATCAAGGCCGGTCTGCACGAGCAGATGATCGCCTCGCTCGATCTGACCCGAATTGGCCGGGTCGAGCCCGCCGAGATGCGGCCTGAGTTTCAAGCGGCGGCCGAGCATCTTTGCCGAAAGCACAAAGAGTTGAGCCAACGCGCTGATAAAGGGCGCATGGTCGGCGAGCTGATGGACGAGATGTTCGGCTTGGGACCGATCGAGCCATTGATGCGGGACCCGACGATCACGGACATCTTGGTGAACCATCCGCACGAGGTTTATGTCGAGCGGCACGGACGGCTCAAGCGAACCGGCATCGTGTTCGCGGACGAGCCGCATTTGCTGCGGATCGTGCAACGGATCGTGGCCCGCCTTGGGCGGCGGATCGACGAGGTCAGCCCGATGGTCGATGCCCGGCTTCCGGACGGGTCGCGCGTCAACGCCGTCGTGCCGCCGTTGGCTTTGGACGGCCCCAAGCTTTCCATTCGCCGATTCGGCGTCACGCCGCTGGGGCTCGAAGATCTGATCTCCGGCGGTTCCATGTTGCCCGAAATGGCGAGATTTCTGACCGCCGCGGTCGAAGCTCGAGTCAGCTTTCTCATTTCCGGTGGGACCGGCTCGGGCAAGACCACGCTGCTCAACGCTTTGTCGGCCTCGATTCCTGACGATGAGCGGATCGTGACGATCGAGGATTCGGCGGAGCTGCTGCTTCGCAACCGGCACGTGGCGCGGCTCGAATCGCGTCCGGCCAACGTGGAAGGCGCCGGCGAAGTGACCGCGCGGGATCTGGTGCGAAACTCACTGCGTATGCGGCCTGACCGCATTTTGGTCGGCGAGGTGCGCGGCCCGGAAGCGCTCGATATGCTGCAAGCCATGAACACGGGCCACGAGGGCTCGCTAACGACGATTCACGCCAACGACGCCTACGACGCGCTGGTACGGCTCGAGCTGATGTCGGCCATGGCCGGCTTCGAGCTGCCGGTGCCGATTCTGCGACAGTACATTACCACGGCGATCAAGTTGGTGGTCCACTTGGCGCGACTCAAAGGGGGCATGCGACGTGTCGTGCGAATCTCGGAATTGGTCCGCACGGACAACACCGCCTATCAGCTTCGAGACATCTACCGCTTTGAACAATGCGGCGTGGATGCCGGCGGACAAGCCCGGGGCAAGTTCGTGGCGACGGGCACCGTGCCCATGCTGCTCTCCCGCTTTCAAGCGGCGGGGATCGACCTTCCTGAAGCGGCGTTTTCCCCGCGTACTTTCGCCGCCCCCACACCGCTTCCGCCGGCCGCCAAAACGTCGCAAGCGGCCGCACCCGAAGTCCGCGAACCATCGGCGGCGCCGGAAGACACGTTCGACCTGCGACCGACCGACTGAATCCGGCATCCTCAGAGAGGACCATGACGTGGCGAACCTTTTCAATCACACAGGAATCGCGGTCGGCCTGTTCGTGGCCGTCGCCACGGGAGTGGCGGCCGTCATGTTGCTGGTTCGCGATCTGCTGTTCGGCCGGCGGCGAGCGGTGAAGCTCGCTCGTCCCTCGATCACACGCTTGCCGAACTTCGACAACTCGGGCTCCGGCCCGTTAGTTCGCCTGGCGAAGTTGGTTGAAGAAACCGGTCTCGATATCTCGCCGATGGCGGCTATTCTGTTGATCGTGATGTGCGGCATTCTGTTGGGTGGCTGCCTGCTACTTGCCTTCGACGAACCGTTGGCCGGCTTCGTGGGGTTGATTGCCGGCGGCTTGCTTCCGTTGCTTTGTTTTTTCTGGCAACGAGCACGGCACTTGAAACAACTGCAAGAACAACTGCCCGAGGCCGTTGACTTGATGATGCGGGCCGTGCGTGCCGGGGAAAGTCTGGATCAGGCCTTCGCGCTGGCCGCCGAAGAGATTCCACGTCCCTTGGGCCTGGAGCTCGAACGTTGCGCGCGGCAGCTCGACATGGGGCTTTCCGTCGCTGCGGCAGTCCGCGGGCTGGCGCGGCGTGTGCCCACGATCGAAACGCGCATCTTCGCGGCCACGATGGCCGTGCATCGGCAAGCGGGCGGCAATCTGGCGGTCGCCCTCGAGCGGCTGGCCGGCGTCGTCCGCGACCGGCTTAACTACCGGCGTCAGTTTCGCGCGGCTTCGGCCGGTGGGCGGATGGCGGCCGTGCTGATTTCATCGGTTGGCGTGTTGGCGTTTCTGGTGTTGTTGGTCGTGCAGCCGGAATACTTGCGGCCGTTTTTCGAGCAGCCCATCGGTTGGGCCCTGTTGGCCGTCGCGGTTTCCTTACAGGTCATCGGCCTGTCGTGGATCTTCAGCCTGCTGAGGAACTCGGAGCAGGCTTGAGGCCATGCGGCCGCGTTTTTTCACGGCTGCTCCAATTGCATCGAAACACCTCGTAACGAATCATCCCAAGACCGTCTCTTCTTGACGTGGAAGAAAGAAGCTCATGTTGTCCGAATTGATTGCCCTGGTGACGTTCGTTTTCGTCGCGTGGTTTACGTACTTCATCATGCGTCGCATCGTGCTTCGCCGCGGTCGTCGCGCGTCGGCGTGGCGGACTTCATTGGCCGCCCAAATTCCGCAATCCGCCGGCGCCGTGACGTCGCTCGAGCAAGACCTGTGGCGGTCCGGCGCCTATGAGCCTTGGGCGCGACGCGACTTTCTTGTCGCGCGCAACCTGCTTGTTTTCTTTTGTCTGGCAGCCACGGGCGTCATTCTGGTTTCCCTTGATCCGACTCGATCGGACGAACTGCTTCAGGCCGCTTTCGTCGGCGGCGTGGTGACGCTGTTGGCCTATGCCGTGCCGCGGATTCATTTGGCGTGGCTCGCGCGGCGACGCGTGCGACGCATCGAAGCCGGCTTGCCCGCGGCGGTGGATATGATCACGATGTGCATGTCCGGTGGTCTTTCGCTCGAAGACGGCCTGACAAGAACGTCTCACGAACTTGGCTTCGCTGAGCGTGACGTGGCCTTGGAGCTGGCAATCATCCGCCGACAGGCCGAGGTTTCTTCGCTCACCCAATCGCTTCGAAGTTTCGCCCGCCGGATCGATACCCCGGCCGTCAACTCGCTGGCGTCGCTCATTACGCAATCCGAGCGGCTAGGCACCAACATTGCCCGGGCTCTGCACGACTACTCCGACGGCCTGCGGCTACGGGCTCGACAGCGAGCCGAAGAGCGGGCGAACAAGACCGGCATTCGCATGCTGTTCCCGTTGGTGCTCTGCATGGCGCCGAGTGTGTTCGTGCTCATCTGGGGCCCGGCGCTGCTTCAGGTTCGTGAGTTCGTCGTCACCGAGATGGGCCCCGACGGCATGCTCTCGCAAGACGTTCCGGTCGAGCTGCTCGCCTCGCCAACGATCGGCGACCAACAGTAAAGTTTGTTCGGCTGCCGATTCGCCGCTTCAAGGCGATATTTCTTATCGCACGAACGGATTCGGGATCTTAACTCTTCCGTGGCGCCTTGGTCGCCAACAAGGAGCGGGGAAGGGCGTTTCAGTCCTTCTTTTCCGGCCGCGCGTTGCCTCACCGCATCGATCGATGATGCGTCGCGGCCTGGCGAGTGTTGCCAAAAAACACCGCCCGGCGACCGTTCAAATTCGTGAGCTAGCCTATCGTATGGCTTGGCGTGAGCCGGGAAATACATGCCTGCCAGTTGCCTCGACGAGCGCGGCTCACGGCCAATGAAACGTTTGACCAACCCTGTAGAGCCCCATGACGCTTCAACGAATTCTGATTGCCGACGCGGATCGCGATCGCGGCGCCGAATTGGCACTCCGCTGTTCCATCCTTCAGGCCGAGATTCACACCTGTGGCGACGCACGCAGTGCGTTGGAAATCGTGCGGCAGTGGAAGCCCGACTTGGCGCTGCTCGACGCCACGATGGCGATCGGGCGACGGCGGCGCTTAAGCGAACATCTCGCGCATGACCCGGCTTGGCGATGCACGCGAATCATCGCGCTGAGCGAATCGAGCGACCATCGCATCATCCGCGCCGCGAGCGATCTGCCGGCCTATTCGTTGCGGCCTTCGCCCGATCTTTGGCGGCGAATGGAACCGGTGATTTACGAGCTGCTCGACGTTGCCATCGCGCCGCCGCGCGTGATGGATTGGCTGCTCGATGCGACCGCGCGGTCCACTCCCGCGAGAACGGGCGCCGCGACGAAGCCAACCGTCGACATCGCGTATCGGACGTCAGGCCGGGCCGCGAGCGAAAAAAGTGATCGCGGTCGATGGCTGCTTTACGCCGGCAACGATGGTCAACTGGCCCAATCGCTTCGGTTGCGGCTCGGCTCCCATGGGCTCGACGTCGTGTCGGCCCTCGAAACGCGAGAAACTTCGGGCGAATCGAAAAACAACGCGCCGGCCATGCTGCTGCTCGACTACGATCAGCCCGGCGGCGTTGGCGACTTTCTCGTACGACGCTGTGCCGCGTCCCACCGCATGCGAAACGTTCCGTTGGTGGTTACATCGCATCGGGCCGAGGCGTCGCTGGAGCGTCGCTTGCTCAATCTCGGCGCGTGCCGCGTGCTGACCAAGCCGCTGGTCTTCGCCAGGCTGCTCGAAGTCGTCGTCCAACACGACGCGACGCCTCCGCCGATCGTTCCCTCCCCGGCTGACGCGACCGACGCGACACTCCCGCGGCAATCGTCTTAGCCGCCAAGATGGGGCCGCTGGTCGCAGTTCGCGCGGTCAGCCATACTCCTAGCACCTCCGTGCGACCGCATGCCGTGCTCTTTGAGGGCCACCTTGCGTCGCCAATCTTGCACGGCGCCGCGGCGAGTCGCGTGGGCGGGCGGGTTTCTGTACACTGACGGCCGACGAATGACCGTCGTGGTCCGCGATCCTCAACAGCCCCCCTAATCTATAGGCCGGAGATTTTTGATGCCCGTGACAAGCCGTGAGATTCGGTTCAAACAACGTCCCACCGGAATTCCGACCGAAGCGAACTTCGAACTATCGGAGACCTCGATTCTCGACCCCGGCGAGGGCGAGTTTGTCGTGCGGAACATCTGGATGTCGGTCGACCCCTATATGCGCGGCCGCATGACGGAGCAAAAAAGCTACGTGACTGGGTTCAAGCTGGGCGAGCCGCTCGAAGGCGGTTGCGTGGGACAGGTCGTGGCCTCGCGCCATCCCGATTTCGCCGAGGGAGACTATGTACTGAGCCTTCTCGGCTGGCGTGAATACTGGCGGTCCGACGGGCGCGGGGTCACCAAAGTCGACGCTAGCCTGGCGCCGCTCGAAGCGTATTTGGGGCCGCTCGGCATGCCGGGGCTGACCGCCTATGCGGGCATGCTTCGCGTCGCCGAAGTGAAGCAGGACGATACGGTCTTTGTTTCGGCCGCCGCGGGAGCGGTTGGCTCGGTCGCCTGCCAGATTGGTAAGATCAAGGGCTGCAAGGTTGCCGGAAGCGCCGGTTCCGAGGCCAAGGTGCGCTGGCTTCGCGAAACCGCCGGTATCGACGCCGCGATCAATTACAAGCAAGTGCCCGATCTCGCGGGCGCCGTCAAGGAGATGTGCCCCACGGGAATCGACGTCTACTATGAAAACGTCGGCGGCGAACATCTCGAAGCGGCGCTGCGGAATATGAACGACTTCGGCCGCATCGCGGTTTGCGGCATGATTTCGCAGTACAACGAACCGGTGCCGCCGCCGGGACCGCGAAGCTTGGTGCTCGTGATTCCGCGTCGGCTGCGCATCCAAGGGTTTATCGTGACCGATCATCTTGACATGCAGCCCGACTTTCTTCGTGACATGGCTCAGTGGCTCGCCACGGGGCGCGTCAAATGGGCCAAGACAGTCGTCGAAGGGTTGGAGCGGGCCCCCGAGGCGTTCATCGGCCTGTTTCACGGCGAAAACTTGGGCAAGATGTTGGTCAAAATCGGCCCCGACACGACCGGTTAAGCGGCCGCTGGCTTCCCTGGTGCGGCCCATGCAGGACACCAGTGCTTCGCATCGCCGAATAGCGAGGTTGCTCCGAATCGATAACGGTCCTGCCCCAAGCCGCACAGGGGCGCCGCCAAGATTCCCTGATCACGATTCCTTGACAACGGTCACGCGAGCCGATGGCCACGATGTCGTCCGAGAAAGTCGCCTTGATCACCGGCAGCGGACGTCCGCGCGTCGGCCATGTCGTGGCCGAGTCGCTGGCCCAAGCCGGCTTTCGGCTAGCGCTGCACTACCACCGCTCGCAAAAGGCGGCCCAAGCATCACGGTCTCGATTCCTCGACCGAGGGATCGACGCCGAAGCATTTCAAGCGGATGTGGCCCTCGAGGAGGACGTCGAGCGAATGTTCGATCGCCTGCTTCAGCGATTCGGGCGAATCGACGTGCTGGTGACCACCGCCTCGATTTGGTCGCCCAAGCCCTTGGAGCAACTGACGGCCGACGACGTGCGGCGGAACTTCAACGTCAACACGCTGGGCACGTTCCTCTGCGCGCGACGCGCGGGACTGCTCATGGTCGATCAGCCCGAGGGCGGCGCGATCGTGACGCTTGGCGATTGGGCCATCGCCCGGCCGTATCCGGATCACGCCGCTTATCTGATTTCCAAAGGCGCGATTCCCACGCTTACCCGCACGTTGGCCGTCGAACTGGCGGCGCGCAACCCGAACGTCCGTGTCAATTGCATTTTGCCCGGGCCGGTCATGTTCCCCGAAAGCATGGACGCAGGCCAACGACAGGTCGCCGTCGAATCAACGCTTCTCAAGCGTGCCGACTTTCCCGAAAGCATCGCCCACGCGGTTCGCTTCCTCGTCGAGAACGAGTTTGTCACCGGCGTCGTCATTCCGGTCGACGGAGGACGGACGATCTTTGCGGCCGGGGAAGCTTGAGTGATACTGATTTGGCTTGGCGATGATCGTAGGGGTGCGAAGCGTCTCCGTCATGTGCGAGGATGCTCGAAATCGGCCGCTTAGCGACGCCCCGCGGAGTCGCGTTAAAAAACATGCCTGCCTCGCGGTTACTCGGATGGGTCAACCTTGACGTGCCGTCCGCCGCCGAACCAATCATCGCGGAGAACCGGCAAGCCCTGCAAACGTCCGAGCCGCGGCGTTTCAGATGCGATGCCTGGGGGCGACGCGAGGCGTTAACTTTTTTCACTGGGGATTGGTACCATCACGGACATGCCCTCGTCGATTGAACCTCTGTCTGTCGAGAGCGCGCCGCGTCGCGAGCGTTACGATGCCGTGATCGTGGGGTCGGGGCCGAACGGCTTGGCGGCGGGCATTACGATCGCCGAGAAGGGCCGCTCGGTGTTGGTGCTCGAAGCGGCGGACACCATCGGCGGCGGAATGCGTTCGGCCGAACTCACATTGCCGGGGTTCGTCCACGACGTCTGCTCGGCGATTCACCCGCTGGGCACGGCCTCGCCGATGTTCGGCCGTTTGCCGCTCGAGGCATACGGGCTCTCGTGGGTCCATTCACCGCTACCGCTTGCCCACCCGCTCGACGACGGCCGCGCGGTGGCGGTCGAGCGATCGCTTCAGCAAACGGCCGCGAATTTGGGCGCCGATGCCGCGGCCTATCACCGCCTGCTCGATCCGCTGGTCGAGCGCGCCGACATGCTCCTTGATCAGGTTCTCGGACCACTGCGAGTGCCAAGGCACCCGCGACTCATGGCCCGCTTCGGCCTTCGGGGTTGGCGTTCGGCGCAATCACTGGCCATGCGAACGTTTCGCGACACGGCGGCGCGGGGTATGTTCGCCGGCATGGCGGCTCACAGCGTGCTGCCGCTGGACCGCAAATTGACGGCCTCCGTGGGTCTGTTGTTTTGCGTCACGGCACACTCCGGCGGGTGGCCTTTTCCGCGCGGCGGATCGCAACAGTTGGCCGATGCCTTGGGGCGTTATCTACTTGACCTGGGAGGTGAGATCGTTACCTCGTGGCGGGTTGCATCGATGCGTGACATCCCGGCGTGCGATGCCGTGGTGTTCGACACCAACCCGCGACAGATGAGCCGCATCGCGGGCGATCAACTTCCGGCCCGCTTCCGCCGCAAGCTGGAACGTTTTCGCCACGGACCGGGTGTATTCAAAATTGACTGGGCTCTCGACGGCCCGATTCCCTGGACGGCAGAGGCGTGTCACCGCGCCGCGACGGTTCACGTCGGCGGAACGTTTGAACAAATCGCCACCTCGGAGCGCGCCGCATGGAGCGCGCGACCGGCCGACGAGCCGTTTGTGCTCGTCGCTCAAACAAGCCGCTTCGACGGGAGCCGATCGCCCGAGGGAAAGCACACCGGCTGGGCCTATTGCCACGTGCCGCACGGATCGACTCTCGACATGACCGAGTCGATTGAATCGCAAATGGAACGTTTCGCGCCCGGCTTTCGAGAGCGGATTCTCGCTCGTCACGTGATCGCACCGGCCGATCTCGAACGGAGAAATGCCAACTGCGTCGGCGGCGACATCACCGGCGGGGTCATGGATCTGAGACAATTGTTCACGCGGCCCACCGCGCGCTGGGTGCCTTACAGCACACCCAACCCGCGACTCTTTCTCGGTTCGTCATCCACGCCGCCGGGCGCCGGCGTTCACGGGATGTGCGGCTATCATGCGGCTCAGGCGGCACTTAAAACGGTCTTGCGCGATTGAAGGGGCTCTTTGGGTTTCAAGGAAGCGTCTCCGCGCCGGTGACCGCAAGCCGAACCGCCGCTCGTTTCTGTCGCCCCAAGGACGAATGCGAACCAAGGCGGCGATTCTCTGCTTTTTGGCGAGACACGGTACGATAGGCCGACTTCCGCGGCTTGTTGACGGTCGCCGAGATTCAAACTACGTTTTGGGTTCATCGTTTCGCGTCGTGGCCCCTTACCTTTTATAGCGTGGCGTATCAAATCGAAGTGGCACTTCGCAGGCAAGCTCGCATGATTCGAAGTAGAAAGTCCCTGGAGTTGCTCGACCGGTGAAACGGCAGGTCATCCGTTCGCAGTTGAATTGCAACTCGGACGTTTACAAGACGAATCGCGAGTCTCTCTTGGAGCGGCTCGAAGAGCTGGACAAGCTGCTTGCCCAAGCGCGCGCCGGGGGCGGTGAAAAGTACGTCACGCGACATCATCAGCGAGGCAAGCTGCTGCCGCGCGAACGGATCGAGCTGCTGCTCGACCAAGATTCGCCGTTCCTCGAGCTTTCACCGCTTGCCGCGGCGGGGACCGAGTATCAAGTCGGCGCATCGGGCGCCGGGGGCATCGGCGTGGTCTCGGGCGTCGAATGTATTGTCAGCGCGAACGATCCTACGGTTCGCGGCGGCTCGGTCAATCCTTACACGCTCAAGAAATCGCTCCGCGGATTGGAAATCTGTCGCAAGAATCGCTTGCCTCACATATTTTGCGTAGAGTCGGGCGGCGCCGATTTGCCGCGTCAGTCGGAAATTTTTGTTCCCGGCGGTGCGGTGTTCAAAGAGATGACCCAACTTTCCGCCCTGGGCATTCCGACCGTGGCGCTGGTGTTTGGCAACTCGACCGCCGGCGGTGCCTATAACCCGGCGATGTGCGACTACGCCGTGTTTGTCAAAGGCCGAGCCAAGGTCTTTCTCGGCGGGCCGCCGCTGGTGAAGATGGCCACCGGCGAAGAGGCGAACGACGAAGAGCTGGGCGGCGCCGAAATGCACGCCCGCGTCTCGGGGTTGGCCGACGAACTGGCCGTGGATGAGTACGACGCCATTCGCTTGGGTCGCAAGATCATGGCCAACTTGAATTGGAAAAAGCTCGGCCCGCCGCCAAGCGACCAAGTCGACGAGCCTCTCTACGAAGCCGAGGAATTGCTCGGCCTGGCGCCGGCCGATTTGAAGCTGCCCGTCGATATGCGAGAGCTTTTGGCACGCGTCGTCGATGGCTCGCGCTTTGACGAGTTCAAGCCGAACTACGGCGTCAGCCTGATGACCGGTTGGGCCGCCATTCACGGGTTTCAGGTGGGCATTCTGGCCAATCAGCGGGGCATCTTGTTCTCCGAAGAGTCGCAGAAGGCCACCCAATTCATTCAGTTGGCCAATCGCCATGATGTGCCGCTTATCTTCATCCAAAATGTGACCGGCTATATGGTCGGCAAAAAATACGAACAGCAGGGGATCATCAAACATGGCGCCATGATGATCAACGCCGTGTCGAACAGCACCGTGCCGCACATCACCTTGCAAATGGGGGCATCCTATGGAGCCGGCAATTACGGCATGTGCGGCCGAGCCTATGATCCGCGGTTTCTGTTCGCCTGGCCCAACGCCAAGACGGCGGTCATGGGCCCGCAACAACTTGCCGGTGTGCTGTCACTCGTACAACGGGCCAAAGCCGAAGCCGTCGGCAAGCCGTTCGACGAAGAAGCCGACAAGGCAACCCGCATGTTCGTCGAAAGCCAAATCGAGCAAGAATCGCTGGCCGTTTTCAACAGCGCCAAGCTCTACGACGACGGAATTATTGATCCGCGCGATACCCGCATCGTGCTAGGCATCACGCTGTCCGCGTGCCACACGGCCGAGGTAAGCGGCACGCGCAACTTTGGCGTGTTCCGCATGTAAAAGAGTGGCTATGGACAAAATTTTAATCGCCAATCGTGGAGAGATCGCCCGCCGCATTATGCGGACCTGCCGCGAAATGGGCATCGCCACGGTGGCCGTCTTTGCCGAGCCGGATCGCAACTCGTTGTTTGTCAGCGAAGCCGATCAGGCGGTCGCCTTGGGTGGCGCCGCGGCGGGCGAATCGTATCTCAGAATCGATGCCATTCTCGACGCCGCCCGCCGCAGCGGCGCGGACGCCATTCACCCCGGCTACGGCTTCCTGGCCGAAAACGCCGATTTCGCCCGTGCGTGCGCCGAGCAGAAGATCACGCTGATCGGCCCGACGCCCGAGGCAATCGCCTTGATGGGATCGAAGATCGAAGCAAAGCGCCGCATGATCGAGGCCGGAGTCCCCGTGCTGCCGAGCCTCGAGCTGGGCGATCAGTCGGCCGAAACACTGGCCCGCGAAGTGGAAAAGCTCGCCTTTCCGCTGCTGGTCAAAGCCTCGGCCGGCGGCGGGGGGCGCGGCATGCGGCTGGTTCAGCGACAAGAGGACCTTGCCGCGTCCATTGCGGCGGCCGAGGGCGAGGCGGCCGCGGCATTCGGCGACGGTACGGTTTTCATCGAACCCTATCTCGAGTCGCCGCGGCACGTGGAAATTCAAATTCTCGGCGATGCTGACGGAAACGTGGTCCACCTTTTTGAACGTGAATGTTCCATTCAACGCCGGCACCAAAAAATCCTCGAAGAGGCCCCCTCGCCGGCCGTCGATGAGACGCTGCGCCGCGCCATGGGAGAAACTGCGGTCCGCGCGGCCAAGGCGATTTCCTATCGCAGCGCCGGCACGGTCGAGTTTTTGCTGACGCCCGAGGGCAAGTTCTATTTCCTGGAAATGAACACACGCCTGCAAGTCGAACATCCCGTGACCGAGTGTATCACGGGCCTCGACCTGGTACGGTTACAGATTCTCATTGCCCGCGGAGAACCGCTTCCCGCCGAGGCGTTTCACCCGCGCATCGACGGCCATGCGATCGAAGTTCGACTGTATGCGGAAGATGCGCAACACGATTTTGCCCCCACCACCGGCACGTTGCATCGTTTTCATCTGCCCGAGACGGCGGGCGTTCGTGTCGAGGCGGGCTTTGCCGATGGCGATGAAATCTCGCCTTTTTACGACTCGATGCTGGCCAAGATGATTGCCCATGCGCCGACCCGCGAGGAAGCCGCACGGCGACTTGCGCGGGCGCTGACCACCGCACGGATCCACGGACCGAAAACCAACCGCGATTTGCTGGTGCGGCTGCTCGGGCACGAAGACTTTTTGGCCGGCCGAACCGACACGCATTTTCTTATGCGCCATCGTCCGGAACAACTGGGCCGACCGTTGTTCGATGCGCGAGGCGAAACGCTGCACGCGGCCGCTGCCGCCTTGGCGATGCAAGCCCAGCGCCGCGCGAAGGCCAAGGTCTTGAAGACCGTTCCCTCGGGCTGGCGCAACAACCCGTCAACGCTTCAACACACCAAATATCAGGGGGCGACCGATGAGATCGACATCGGCTACCGATTCAAGCGGGAAGGATTGGTTCTCGAAGTCAACGGAGATCGGCTCCCACGGTCGCGGCTGTTGAATTGCACGCCATCAGGCGTGACGCTGGAGGTCGACGGTGTTTCTCGCGTGTACGAGGTTCAGCACGTCGGCGAGACTGTCTATGTCGACAGTCCGCTGGGCGGCGCGCGGTTTACAGCGATCGACCGTTTTCCGCCGCCCGAGGCGGAATTGGCCGCCGGGTCGTTGGTCGCCCCGCTGCCGGGAGTGGTCAATGAGATCAAAGTCACGGTCGGAGCCGTCGTTGAAGCCGGGGACGTGCTGATCGTCATCGAATCGATGAAAATGCTACACGAGGTTTCGTCACCCACGTCCGGCAAGGTCGCGGAGATTTACGTCGAACCCGCCGGCCACGTCGAGGCGGGCATGGTGTTGGTCGTCATCGCCGATGAACATGACGAGTAACAGAAATCGGGCGGCTGACGCGCCTCGAACCGGTACCACGTGGCAAGCTGGGGTCGAATGAAAACATCTCGGGCAAAGCGGCCCGTCCATGAGGTTCACTTAACGATTGACAAGACCCGGGCACACGTTCATTCTCGAAGCTGCCCGGACACTCCACGGGAAAAAATGACCGATGGCCAAGACCAGCGAATCGCTACGCATTGCCAACTGTTCGGGTTTTTATGGCGACCGCATTTCGGCGGCCCGTGAGATGCTCGAAGGCGGGCCGATCGATTTTCTCACCGGCGACTATCTGGCCGAGCTGACGATGCTCATTCTGTGGAAGCTGAAACAGAAAGATGCCTCGCGCGGCTATGCCACGACGTTCCTGCGGCAAATGGAAGACTGCCTGGGGCTGGCGTTGGAAAAAGGCGTCAAGGTGGTCGCCAATGCGGGTGGCTTGAATCCCGCCGGCTTGGCGGACGAGCTGCGCCAACTATGTGACAAGTTGGGGCTGAAGGCCAACATCCTGCACATCGAAGGTGACGACCTGTTGCCCAAGCTCGACGATCTGCAAGCCGCCGGAAACGAATTGCGGCATCTTGACACGGGCAAGCCGCTGAAAGAACTTCGCGCCGCGCCGCTCAGCGCGAACGCCTATCTTGGCGCCTGGGGTATCGTCGAGGCGCTCGATCAAGACGCCGACGTGGTGATTTGCCCTCGGGTGACCGACGCCTCGGTCGTGGTTGGTCCGGCGGCGTGGCACTTCGGCTGGAAACGCGACGATTGGGACCGTCTCGCCGGAGCGGTGGTTGTGGGGCACATTCTCGAATGCGGCGCGCAGGCGACCGGCGGGAACTATGCCTTCTTCCAAGAGGTTTCCGGGCTCGAGCATCCCGGCTTTCCGCTCGCCGAGATGCACGCCGACGGCAGCGCGGTGATCACGAAGCACGAGCACACCGGGGGGCTGGTTTCTCGGGGCACCGTCACCGCACAGTTGCTCTATGAAATCGGTCCGCCGCGTTATGCGAACCCCGACGTCGTGGCGCGTTTCGATACGATCGAGATCGAACAAGCGGGTGAAAACCGCGTCCGCATCCGCGGCATCCGCGGCGAACCCGCCCCCAAAGAAATGAAGGTCTGTATCAATTACTTAGGCGGGTTCCGAAACTCAATGGAACTGGTCCTCACCGGGCTGGACATCGAAGCCAAGGCCGACCTGGCCAAACGCACGCTACTCAAGGAACTCGGCGGAGAACAAGCGTTCGATTCGATCAATTTCGAGTTGGTTCGCAGCGACAAGTCGGACGCACGCTCTAACAGCGAAGCCATGGCCATGTTGCGGGTCACGGTAAAAAGCGCCGATCCCGAGCGTGTTGGTCGGCGGTTTTCCAGCAAGGTGGTCGAAATGGCCCTGGCCAGCTATCCCGGCTTTTTCTGCACCACGCTTCCGACCCGAGGCACGCCCTATGGTGTCTATTGGCCCACGCTGGTGCCTTCGGATGCCGCGCTTCAAGAGGTGGTCGCTGCCGACGGAAAGCGAACGCCGATTCCACCGACCGTGCCCGGCGACGCCGATGTGACGATCGAGACCAAAGCAATCCAACAACCGGCGATTCCCGGCAGTACGCTGTGCCACGTGCCCTTAGGTACGGTCTTCGGCGCACGTTCGGGCGACAAAGGCGGTAACGCCAACGTGGGTATTTGGGCGCGTAGCGACGCCGGCTATGCGTGGCTCGAAAAAATGCTGACCGTCGAACGGTTCAAGCAATTGGTTCCCGACGCCAGCGAGCTTGAAGTTCGACGCTACGAACTACCGAATCTTCGGGCGCTGAACTTCATCGTGGTCGGCCTTCTCGGCGAAGGGGTTTCGTCCTCGGTGCGCTCCGATCCGCAAGCCAAAGGGCTGGGTGAATACTTCCGCAGCCGAAGCGTCGATCTACCCAAAGCGCTGCTCGCCGACGCGCCGGATGCTGCCCGCTAAATGAAGACGCCGTGAACTCCATCGCACGGCCAACGGGCAAGGCGGCGACTTCCACGGAGTTCAGCGGATCGCTGATCTTCAGGCATCCCACGAGGGTCATGTCGAACCGCGTTACGATGCCCCTTCGCGCGATTGCTCGGCGACGTGCCACTTCGGCTTGCGTTTGCTTAGAAAGGCCTGAATGCCTTCGGCGACTTCTTCGCTTTCCCAGGCATCGGCCAGTCGCGCGGCGGTGTACTGGATGTTTTGTTTGACGTCGTGCGTGCTGACGAAACGAATCAACTCCTTGGCCCGGGCGACGGCGCCCGGTGCGCATCGCAGCAACGCGCGAACCTCGCGCTGCACCGCTTCGTCAAGCTGGTCGGCTTCGACCGCTTCGTCGAGCAAGCCGAGATTCTTGGCGTCATGGCCGTTCATCTCGCTTGCGTTGAGCATCACGCGGCGGGCAGCGGGAACTCCCATTTTGGCGACGACGTAAGGAGAAATCGTCGCGGGAATCAGCCCGAGCCGCACTTCGGTCAGACAAAACCGCGAGCCGACGAGACCGATGGCAATATCACAGATCGAGATCAACCCCAACCCGCCGCCATAGGCCGAACCGTTGATCCGGCCAACGAGCAGCTTGGGAAACGTGCTGAGATCGGCCAGCAGTTTGGCCAACTCAGTGGCGTCGCGAATGCGGTCTTGGCGGGTGCCGGTGGCCTGCGTCTGCATGCCTTTGAGGTCTCCGCCGGCGCAGAACACCTCGCCCGCGCCGGTTAGCACGACGCACCGCACGGCGTCATTCGCGGCAAGTTGCCCGCTGGCGTCGCGTAACTCTTGGATCATCCGTTGCGACATCGCATTACGAGCCTCGGGACGATTCAGCGTCAAGTGGGCCACGCCCCGCTGGTCGATTTCGAGTTGCAGAGTTTCGTACGAGCTCACGGAATGTTCCCCCCCAATCGGGCGCTGGTGTTTTGATTGGTCAGGCGCTGGCTCGCCTATATGGCTGAGCCGCGTTCACTTATAACAGCCGTGGCGTGGTCGTTCCATTGGGGCAATCGGAAGTCGGCCGAGAAGCAGAAACCAAGCAGAGAATCGAGAGGTGCGCCGATGCCCCGAATCGCGGCGACGACCACCCCTCCGCTCGTTCGCACAAGCGAAGTTCCTGGAAGCGTATCCGCCGTCCCCTACGAATTGGCGAAACGTTTGCGCGGCGCTGGTGATCCACGGCCGACTAGCCGCGACGATGACTGGCCACATGCGGTCGCGGCCGCGCGCAATCCCGGCGGGCTCCGGCTCGGCGGGAAGCGGCTCTTCCCCGTGGCGCGGCGGCGTTGCTCGCGGCTATTGCCTGATCTTGGCGAGCGCGTCTTTGACGGCCGACTGAACGTCGGGCGACTGATCGCCACGAGCCTGTTCGAGCGCACCGATGGCCTCGTGGGCAATCGGGCCCAATTCGCCGAGCGTGGTGGCCGCTTCGAATCGTACCTCCGGCCGATCCGACTTGAGCGCCTCGATCAAAGCCGGCACGGCCTGGCGAGCGAGTTGCTTGTCCTCGGGATGAATGTGCAACAGCGCCCACATGCTGGCTAGGCGAATAAACTTGTCGTCGCTCTGTAGATTCTTGCGCAGCGCCCCGGTTGCGGCGCTGGCACCCGGCCCGATTTTGCCCAAGGCATACGCGGCACTGGAACGCACCCGATCGTCCTCGTCGCTTAGCGACTCGGTTAACGGTCCCACGGCGGCCTTCGCTTCAGGACCAATGGCCGCCAGGGCCAAGTTAATGTTCCTGCGTAGGCCCGCATCTTCGGTTTTCATCGCCTCGAGCAACGCCGGCACGGCCGCCTTGGCCTCGGATCCCATGGCGGTGAGCACCATGACGGCCACGCTCCGTAAAGATTCATTCTTAAGGCCATTGATGACACGGGGAACCGCCGCGGCACCCATGGAGGCCAGCGCCCCAGCGGCACTCGACAAAACCTCCGGGTCGGCATCACCAAGGGCCTTGACCAAGGCGGGTGCCACGATCTCCGGCGGGGCGTTTAATCCAAACAACGCGCGGGCGGCCGCCTCGCGAACCCGCTGATCGCTCGACTTGAGCGACGCCACGGCGACCTGAACCGCCTGCCGGACGTTTTCATCCGTCGGTTGCAAACGCGCCACGGCCCAGCGGCTAACCACCCGCATCATTTCGTCGTTCGAGTTGAACTCGCGTTTGATTCTCTCGGCCGCGGGCTCATAACCGATCTCGGCCAGCGCGAACGTGGCGGCATATCGCACGCCGAGGAATTCGTCGTCCAATCGTTTAGCAATCAGCGGTCCATTCGATCGGGCCGCCTCGCCGATGCGTCCCAGCGCCAGCAGCGCTTCCATTCGCACCTCGGGGTCGCGATCGTCTAGCACTTTGATCAACGATGGAATCGCCGCCTGGGCATGTGGCCCGATCTCACTGAGCACCAGAATCGCCCAGTATCGCGAGCGCGGATTCTCCAGCGCTTTTATCATCAGCGGCACTGCGGGTTTTCCCACATCGGCCATCGCGTTAATGGCTCGAAAGACAACGCTCGGCTCCGCGTCGTTGAGTTCTTTCGCCAAAAGCGGCAACATGACCGCCGGCCCGGGACGCATGGTCCGTAGCGCCTCGATCGCCTCACGGCGAACCGCCGGGTCCGGGTCGGTAACGGCCTTGGCCAGCGCGGGCACCGCCGCCTTGGCCGCCTGGCCGATGGTCCCCAAGGTCGCCGCCGCGTGAGCGCGAACCATGGCGTCACCGTCGCCGAGCAACTTGGTTAGCGCGGGCACCGCTTTGGCGGCGGAAGGCCCGACCGACGATAAGGCCCGCGCGGCGTGCCAGCGAACAGACGCCTCGGGGTCGTGTAGTGCGCCGATCAGCGCTTGGGCGGCCGGCGCGGCGCTCATCCCGCGGCGTGCCAGTTTGTCAGCCGCTTCGATACGCACTTCGACTTTAGCGTCGGCAAGCTGTGTGGCGAGTTGAGCGATTTCGTCCGCCGAAACGGGCAGCGCCACGGTGGCAAAGCCGACTAACCACAAGGCCGATATCAGACATCGAACGTTTCGCATCGCGGTTCCTTTAATTGACAAATTCGTACCCTTCCGCTCCGGCGCATCTAAGTGTGAACTATAAATGTATTGTACTTGCAAACTAGGTAGTCGTGGCGGATGATGGCATAAAATGGGTGATGTTTTTGTATTTCCCTAATCTGTCTGCATCCGTTGCGATCGGCCCCGCGCGACGGTTGGTCCCCAATCGGAGATGCCCGGAATCATGAGACCTTTGCATGTCCTTGCTGGTGCCATATTTGTCGGTGCCATAACGCTCGTGCCGGATTTGACCGTCGCACAACGTTACTATGGCGGTGGGAACGTGATTGACAATCGGGCTTCGACCCCCGCGGAAAGCTATGCTCGAGGCATGGCCGACGTAATCCGTTCGTCGGGTGCGGCGAATCTGATGAACTCCCGAGCCGCCAGCAACTATGAAGACGCGCGGTCGAAGAATCTCGACAACCGCGTGAAATACGCCGAGACCTACTACGAGAAACGCCGTGTTCACGACAAGTACCAAGCGGAGAAGGCCGAGAAAACCCGCGAGTATTTCTATCGCAGATCACAAAAAGGCCCCAGCATCGCGCGACTCACGCCGGCCGAGCTTGATCCGGTCACCGGCAAAATCAGTTGGCCGCTCGTGCTCCAAGACAAGCCGTTCGACGCGTATCGTAAACAGCTAGACTCGGCGTTCGCCCGGCGGGAAACCAGCCTGGGCGCCATCGGCACCCAGTCGTATGTCGAGCTGCTAAAGACCATCGAAGAGATGCAACGAGCATTGATCAAACGGATTCGCGAATATCCATCGTCTGAGTACATTAAGGCCCGCGAATATTTGAAACGCCTGGCCTACGAAGCAAGCCAAGCCGTTTAGTCGCCGGTCCCACGAAAGAAGAAAAAGAAGAATATGAATCTTTCGCGACAGTGTGTCGGCAACGTAGGTCGCTCTCGGGCTCTTGGTGGCTTTCTCGTAGCCGCGGTGATCGTCACGGCGGTGGTTGCCCCCAATGTGGCTCAAGCGCAGCGAGCCGACGAAGACCAGCCGACCGAAGGTCGCATTTACAACATCAGCGAGCGGCCGTTTCTCTATCAACTTCGCCGCTCTCGCGGGGTTGCCTGGACGCGCGCCATGCGTCTCGAGCCGGGCAAATATCACACGTACCGCGGACCACGGTTCGGCGGTCGCAATGATTTGGCGGGGCTGATCACGCGGCCCAGCCGATATCGCGAGGGCTATTTGATCATTCAGTTTCGCGGTTACGGAGGACTAGAACGGATTCGAATTCGCGCCACCGATCTTCAGGGCCGTGTGACGCCTTACTGGTTTTACGTCACCGATGCCAACGGCGACGGACGCCTGATCCAGGCTCCCAGCATCGAACAAGCCAAGGCTGCCCAGCAAGAGCTTCAACAACAGGCTCCCGCCTCGCCACGGCAGATCGAGGCCCACAAAAGGAAGCTGCGAGCCAACCACGTTCTTTATCCGCCTCAATAACGTCGGCCCCGCGCCGGTGATCCGCGGAAGCCCCTCGGAGACTTTTCATATGCGCTCAATCGCATCAGTCTTTCTCGGCAAGCCGGTTCACCACCGGCTGCGAGTCCGGCTCAAGTTCCTGACCGCGACCTTGCTGGCGATGTTGTCTTTCGGCACGATCGCGCACCATGCGGGGGCACGCGAAACCTGGGCCCAGCGGCTCGGGTATCCGGCCGACCGTCCCGTCCTGATCCTCAATGCCGAGGGGATGGGGATGTGCTATGAAGTCAACGCTGCCGGCAAGAAAAATCTCGAACAGGGTCGGGTGCAATCGGTCGCCGTGATGCCGCCTTGCCCTTGGTTCGGCGATTTCGCCGACTGGATTCGCAAGCAAGACAACGTCGACGTCGGGCTGCTCATAACCTTGAACAGCCCCTGGCATCGTTATCGTTGGCCGGTGTTATCCGAGCGAAGCAAAGCCCCCGGGCTGGTTGACCCGGACGGCTATGCGTGGTCTTCCGTCTTGCAGGTCGCGCTCAATGCAACGCCCGAGGAAGTCGAACAAGAAATCCGTGCCCAGATCGATCGCGCCCGCGCGGCAGGAATCCGGCCTACGCACCTGAAAACCTATCTCGGCGCGCTGGTCGCCCGCGCGGACTTCTTCGGGGCGTATTTGAAGGTCGCCCGAGAAAACTGGCTTCCGGCGGGTATCGTCGAGCTGACGCCCGAGTTGGTCGACCGGTTTCGCCGTCAAGGCTTTCCGCTGGACGACGCGCTCATCGAAATGGTGAACAACTACCCGCTGCCCAAGCTCGACGATCTACGTTTCGTGCCGGTGGCCGAAAGCTATGAACTGAAACGCGACGCGACGGTCACGATGCTCAAGGCGCTGAAGCCGGGGCTCACCGAGATTCTTTTTCTACCCGCCGTTCAGAGCGATGCGCTCAAGCACATGACCGACGAGTGGCAGCAAAATGTCTGGGAAGACAAGCTTCTTTCCGACGAGAAGGTTCTGGCGACGCTTAAAGAGATCGGCGCGGTCTTCACTTCCTGGCGTGAAATCATGCAGCGTTTCGACGGTCGCGGAGGCAAGACGTCCGGCGACACGAATCCGTAGTCATGCGGCCACGTCCCATGACTGCCCGATCACGGTCCGCAAAGGAGCCAGCCATCCACGTTTTCCGTGTGGCGACCCACCGAATGAACCGTCCGTTGGCCATCGTCTCGGCGATCGTTCTGCTTGCCGCGGTGGGGTTGTCCACGGCATGGGCTCAGTATCAGAAAAAACAGTCGCCGTTCTCGAAGCCAAAGTCCTATTCAGACTATTACCGCCAGCAGGTTCGTATGAAAATGACGCCGGTTGGCCCTCGCGGTGGAGCCACGAACCCCGCGAAGTTCACGGTCGACAAATACTTCTACCACCGGCCGACGATTTCCCCGTACCTGAACTTGGCGCGGCCGAACTCGTCTCCCACGAGCAACTATTACAGCTACGTCCTTCCCGAGCAAAAAAGGCGTCAAGCGGCCAAGCAGCGCGAGCTGGCAAAGCCGAAGTTTCCCACACGCGGTCGCTCCAATCCAAGCGGTACATCGTCTTACAATCGCCCGAAGTCCGGCGGCACGTCATCGTACTACCACAACTGGTACGGTGGACGTCAAGCGATCGGTCTCAAGTAGCGCGGGCGCTCAAAGCCCATGCGTCGCCGCCGCGGTTGCCGCCTGTGGCCAGATCACAAACCGTGCAGTCGGGCGTGGAAAAGAACGCGGCCATCAGGCGGACTCTTTGAGGGCCTCGGCCTGATTCAGCTTGTTGTACAGCGTTTTCAGACTGATCCCCAACTCCGCGGCGGCCTTTGGCTTGTGCCCGCCGTGGCGCTCGAGCACCTGTTGAATCACCTGGCGTTCGACTTCGCGCAGCGTTTGGGGGACGAGCAACTTGAACTGCGGCCCTTTCATGCGTCGGCGATCAAAGTTGGGCGGAAGGTCGTCCACCGTGATCGATTCGCCTCCGGAGAGAATCGTCGCGTGTTCGATCACGTTGGCCAATTCGCGAACGTTGCCCGGCCAGACGTGTTGCTTCAGGATCTCGATGGCCTCGTCGCTTAAGAGCGATTGCTTCGACGGCGCGCCGCCACGAAGCCGCGCGGCCAGATGCGCGGCCAGCTCGGCGATGTCTTCAAGCCGCTCTCGCAAGGGAGCCAAGCGGATTTCGAACGTGTTGATGCGAAACATTAGGTCTTCACGAAATTCATCCTCGCTGACCATTTGTTCAAGGTTTCGGTGCGTCGCGCAGACGACGCGTACATCGACTTGAAACGCCTGATTTTCGCCTACGCGGCGGATCTCGCCACTTTCCAGATAGCGCAGCAGTTTGGCCTGCATCGCTCGGGGAAGCTCGCCGATTTCATCTAGAAATAGGGTGCCGCCGTCGGCCACCTCGAACAGCCCGGTGCGATGCTCGTCGGCGCCGGTAAACGCGCCCTTGCGATGCCCGAACAATTCGCTTTCGATCAAACTTTCCGGCAGGGCGCCACAGTTAACGGCGACGAAGGGCTTTTCGGCGCGCAGGCTCTGATCGTGCAGCGCGCGGGCCACCAACTCCTTGCCGGTTCCCGTTTCGCCGAGCACGAGCACGTTGGAATGGGTCGGCGCGACCTTGGAAATCAGATTGCCGACGTGTTGCATCGCCCGGCTTGAGCCGACCAGCCGCGAGCTGCCTTCGACTCGATCGAGTTGCCGTTTCAAGGCACGGCAGCGGTTGCGGAGTGCGAGTTTTTCCGCGATCCGCCGCAGCAGGGCATCAATCTCGACCAACTTGTAAGGTTTGGTCAAATAGTCGAACGCCCCGTGCCGCAGCGCGGCCACGGCCGACTCGAGCGACGACTTGCCGGTCAACACGACGGTTTCCGCCTCGGGGCAGAGTTCGCCGGTTCGGGCGATCACCTCGATGCCGTTGATGTCTGGCATGTCGAGATCGACCAACACGCAGTCAAAGGCGTTGCGCTGCATGGCGGCCACCGCTGTCAGCCCGTTAGGGCAAACGGTCACCTCGTGCCCCATGCGCGGGATCTCGTTCTTCATCAACTGTTGCAGCGACGTTTCATCGTCTGCGAACAGCACCTTCAATCGCTTAGGCGGCTTGCTCTTGGTAGCGATCTTGCTTCTCCTTCTGGTCCTGGACAACCGGCAACCGAACGCGGAATTGCGATCCGTGCCCTGGCCCGTCGCTAAACGCTTCGATTTGTCCGCCGTGATCGGCGATGATTCGATATGAAATCGACAGCCCCAATCCGGTTCCTTCGCCGCCGCTCCGAGTGGTGAAGAACGGATCGAACAGGTGCTCGAGCACTTGGTCACTCATGCCGCAGCCGTTGTCGGAAAACACCATGACGACTTGTGTTTCATGCCGCTGCAGCTCGACGCGGACCACGCCTCCCGGTTCGAGGCTGTCCAAGGCGTTGGCCAGCAGATTCAAAACCACCTGTTTGATTTCTTGCGGATTGACCGACGCAAAAGCCGGAACATGCGACTCGAACTCGATACTTTTTCCGCGGTACTTGCCGTGATGGCGGAGCATATCGATTACGTCTTGGATGATTTCTCCCAGCTCGGCGCGTTGCCGGGTCGCCTCGCCCATGCGTGAGAAGTCGAGCAGCTTCGAGGTGATCTCTTTGCAGCGAAAAGCTTCCGTCTGGATCATCCGCATGTAATCGTGAAAGACTTCCTGATCGGACACATGGCCGGCAAAGTCTTCCGCCAGCCGGCTTTCCAGGGATTCGGCGCACATGGCGATCGAGGCCAGGGGGTTATTGATTTCGTGCGCGACGCCGGCTGCCAAAAAACCGACGCTGGCAAGCTGTTCGCTACGAATCACCTGCCGCGTTCGTTCGCGAACCTGTCGATCCAGATCGTCGCGAATCGCGCGGAATCGGTCGGTCATGGCATTCATCGCGTCGGCCAATTCCGACATTTCGTCGCCGCTATCAAGATGAATCCGATAGTCGAATCGCCCGGAGGCCACTTTTCGTGAACCCTTGATCAACACGCGCAGAGGGCGAAAAACCCAGCGATAAGCCAATTGAACGAACCATGCCAGCAGAACCGCCGTCGAAATACTGGTGATCCACGTCACCACGATCAACGTCCGGTACTGGCCTCGAACCTGCTCGGTGAACTCCTGAACGTCTCGATGCCAGTAGACCGGCAATCGGGAAGTCAACCCGTACAACCGCTCCAGTTCCGCCGACAGTGCGCCGACTTTCAGCTTGCCAAGCATCCAGTCCGCGTCATCGATCGTGCCATCAATTTCATCGAGTGTGTCATCGATGCGGTGAACCGTTTCCTGCTCGCGTTTCCCGTCACCAAGCCGAATTTTGTGTTGCCGATTCGTTTCGAGTTGTTGGCGATATTCCTCCAGCGCGCGGTGGACCGCCGACAGATTGCGATAAAAATCGTCGCGAAGTATCTGCACGCTAATCGGGGGACGTTGGCCGGCTACGCCTGGAAACTCGTAGAGCGCCGCCACCGCCGCCAAGCTCATGCGCAAGTCGCTAACCCGCGAGTTCAACTCGGTCGTATGAGGTAACTCGTTGACGCGCCAGCCGAGACTCTTGACCGTGCGACGATACGAGTACATGCCGATAAAGCCGCTCCCCGACAGCGCGGCCACAATGACTAGCAGCAACGCCAGCCCGAAGAGCAGCTTATTGCGAATGGGCCATTTCGACAGCAAGAGCGACCTCCTTGTCGCGATGGCTCGGCGGGGAAATCTTGGACCCGCGCAGGCCGCGCCACAGCCAGTCCATTGGCGGCCAACGTGCGATACGATATTTTTTTCTCGCCCCGCAGCGCAGGGCGGAAGTGTACCACCGCCGAGGCAAACGAGGCAAGGCAGAAGCATCCCACCCAAATTCAAAAATTCAAAGGGTGAAGGAACGGACGTCGTTGGGCTGGGCAACATCGTCGGAGAAGCAGGGAATTCAAAAACTCAACCTCTCCGGCACTCTCGAGCCACGCCGGTGGGACGGGGCCCTCGGTTTCCGTATCCGCCCAAAGCGCTTGCGCCAGGAAACCGCGGTTTCATGTCTGAATCGCATGGCATGCGGCGTTGACCCGCTTTCCCGGATTCACCTATAGTCCCGGTCGCACCGCTTCAGCCGGCTCCTCGATCGGCGGTAAATCCCGGCTCAGGGAACGATTACGCATGAACCCATCGAATCAAGTGCAGCTCGCGCCGGCCGAGGTTCGAGTCCCGTCAGCGCGGTGGCGGAATGGGCGTCGTCTTCTGATCGGGCTCGTGTTGACCGCCCTGGCGATTGCCGCCTACCAGGCGTTTTGGCACGACCATTTGAAGCGATTCAACGTGGTTCGGCCCGGCGTGCTCTATCGCACCGGCCAACCCACCGAGCTCGGCTTGCGCTATGCACGGATCCGGTACAAGATGCAGACCGATCTCAACACGCGGCGTTATCGCAAACGCCTGCGCCGCGGTCTGTTTGATCCGGGCAAGCCCAGCGGCGACTACGAGGCCGACTACGCCACGCGGTTGGGAATGAACTACGTCCAGTGGCCGCAGGGAGACCAGCGGTGCTGGCCTTGGCCCACGCCGTGGTTCCACGAAGCGTTGTTCAAGTTGTTCGACGACCCGGCCAACTATCCGGTTTTGGTCCATTGCATGGGCGGGCGCCATCGCACCGGCACCGTGGCCGCGCTGTTTCGACTTGAATACGATCGCTGGCCCGTCGAGCGTGTGCTGGACGAGCTGTACAGCTACTCGTTTGGCGATCCGATTCCCATCCACGACCACAATTTGCGAACCTACCTGCCAAGACCGCGTCCCGGGCGTCCAGCGTGGCGGCGGTTGCTGGCCTTCTTCGGCCCGCTGGCACGCGCCCCCGGCAAAAGCGAACCCGGCACGTACGAGCAACTTGTTTTTGGCCTCCGCAATCATCCTCGCCCGGGACAAGTCGCTGACGCACTGGAAGACTACCTCGATGCGGATGAACCGTTCGCGGTCGAGCTCGCGCAGCGTCTGATCGACGCCCCCGACCATCCGGCGGCGTCGACCGCCACGCGTCATGCTACGCGAGCGCTTCACCAGACCGACGTGCCCCACTCGACGTGGAGCATGTCCGCCGCGTTGGTCGCCGATTTCGGCACGTTCGACGAGCAGAAGCAACTGCTCGACTTGCTCGCTAGCGCGGATCGCGATTCGGCGCCGTCCGCGCGTTACGAAGCGATCGTTTCCGGCGTGACGAACCGCTATACCCCCAATCGCGTTCCGTACCTCAGGCCGCTGCTCGACGACGACCGGCATCGTCCCACGCGCGCTGCGGCACGTTACCGTTATTGTGACAATGGGGTCGCACGGCTGTCGGTGATTATCAACCAAAATCTGGTGGAATATCCCGGCCCAAACGGCGGGATTCTTTGGGACCGCGGCCGAGACGACGCGCGGCAGTGGTTCGACGAGCATCCGGCGATGGCGGCTCTACGCACGCTTGAGCCGCCAACCGGCCGGGAAGCGGTTCAAGCGAGTCCGGAAACCGAGCAACTCGACAAAGATGGGCGACCGCTCTGAGAACGTGCTTTGAGACCAGAACCGGCCGCGATTACGTTGATTTGCTCGACGCACAGCGGCGGACCTCGGCCATCATGAAGCTGATTGCGCGTGCATACGAGCGAACGGCATCTTCCTGGTGCCCCTGTTCGGCCGCCGATCGTGCCTGGCTCTCGAGGTGATCGAACGCAGCCCAATCAATGTTCCAGTTGTCGTCGCCCCCGGCGTCACGCAATTCGTTGACCGTTTGCGCCAGGCGGTTGGTTAGATCGGGCGTGATCTTGATGGTCCACGTCCGATGCGGCCCTTTCCCTTTCCCTTTGCCTTTGCCGGCGCGATGCTCGGTTGGTGCCGACGTGCTCGTCTGGCTGCTTGCCGCGCTCGCCAGGATGGCGGCGGCCACCGCGAAAATCACAGCCATACCTCCGGCCGCCAACGCTGGCAGTGCAAGCCCACCGAACGCCAGGATGGCGGCCAACAACAGGGAAACCAGGGCGATTCCGCCCAGCGCGCCGGCGGCGGGAGAAGGCTTTCTCGAGGTTCGCTCGACCGGTGCGGAAACCCCCTGCTGCGCCAAGCTATCATGGTCCGGCAGCGCGTTGACGCGGACAACGATCACGGTGATGTTGTCCGGTCCGCCACGCAGGTTGGCCAGATCGACCAGCGTGCGAACCGCCTCTTGCGGCTAGAGACAATAGATCATCGCCCCCAACTCTTCGTCGTTGACCAGCCCGCTCAGTCCATCACTGCAAAGTAGGAAGGTGTCTCCAACTTGGAGAGGGAAGGGGCCTTCAAGATCAACCTGAACGTTGGGGTTGGGGCCCAGCGAGCGCGTGATGATATTCTTCGGAACAAAGTTGGAAACCTCCTTCGCGGGCAAATCCCCGCTGTGCATCAGTTCCCAGACAAGGCTGTGATCGAATGAGAGCTGGTCCAGTTGCCTGCCACGAAGCCGGTAAACGCGGCTATCGCCGACATGCGCTACCAGGGCGCCCTCGGGCAGCAGCACAAGCGATGAGCCGGTGGTGCCCATGCCGCGAAACTCGGGGTTGTCTTGCCCTCGGGCGTGGATCTGGGCGTTGGCTTCGCGCATGGCGGCCACGATGGCCACGTCGGGCGGTTCGTCCAACCGTTTGCTGTAGCTGTGCGGAACGATATCGGCCGCCATCTTGCTTGCCAATTCGCCCGCGGCATGCGCGCCCATTCCATCGGCGACCACGAAAAGATGGCCGCGTCGGCGCCAGCTTTCCTCGTTTGCCGCAATGACCACGGTCATGGCATCCTGGTTATTGGCTCGCCGAAGCCCCACATCGCTCAGCTCGGCGCACTCAATCCCCGGATCCCAGGTTGCCGTGTCGTTCTGCATCAGCGCATGGACCCCGTCAAATGTTACTCGACCTGCCAGGTCAGTCCGAGGTGGCCATCGATACGGCGCGACAGCCTAACGTTCTTTTGCGAAAAAGTTTAAGCGAACGATCCGCAAATTCCAGCATCAAACGGCCACGCTTTGGCCGGCGGGCAACCACCGCTTAAACATTCTAATCCCACTGGAGAAGCGACAACACCCATTTGTCCGGTGTAGCTTCAAGCGAACCAGCCACTTAATCAAGCGGCCTTTAACCACCGCCGGTTGAGGCTGCCGGAAAAAAAATAGGTTTTCGCCGCCCTCAATGGTTTGCATTCCATCCGCGACTTGACGGTTCACAAACGCTGGATGGACCGGGGCGTTATCGTCCGCTACGTCCGGCAACACGCAGGCGAGCCGGCGGAATTTCCCGGCAAGCATGCGCTGACATCACGGCGGTCCAGATAACACCAAGCGCCAGCCATTGCTCACCCGCGGTCGTCCATCGTCGGGCGTGGTCGGGGCGCCGTCGCGCCGTCGCCGTCGGGGTGCACGTCAGCTTTTGTTTTATGCGGCGAGTGGTTGTTTTTCTTTGGGTGGGCGAACGGTGGCTCGGCCTGGCCGGGTTGCCAGGAATTTTTGCAGACGGTCG
>Ga0114931_10001111_pt1 | contig 34244 bp, 28 predicted proteins | sample 2SBtaG_FD_89579 | JGI IMG/M metagenome (GOLD analysis project Ga0114931, IMG submission 89579) | Deep subsurface microbial communities from Kolumbo volcano to uncover new lineages of life (NeLLi) - 2SBTROV14_V59a metaG | ecosystem: Environmental > Aquatic > Marine > Volcanic | place: Kolumbo...
CGGCCTGCAGGCAAAGCTCGACCGGCTGATCGAGGACCAGCGCGGCGTGCGCGACTCGATCCGCGAGCTGCTCGAGCGCGCCCAGGGCAAGCACGGCGCCGGATCCGGAAAAGAGCTCGAAGACGAGTACGACGCCATCGAGGTGCAGGAGCGAACCCTGGGCGCCGACGCATCGACCGTGCTGGATCTGTCCGGCGACGAGCGCTCGCTGCTGGAGCAGAAGCCGAAGGACAAACGCCAGCCGCAGGAAGCGGCGCGCATCGTCCAGCTGACCAACCTCGAGCACTACCTGGCGTCGGCGCGCATGGACATGGCCGACACCGGGCGCCTGTTGCGCAAGCTGCAGGGCGATCGGGCCCATCTGCGCGGCGACGCGGCACTGGCCGGGCTCAAGCGGGCGCGCGAGCAGCTCGAAGCTCCGACCAAGGTGCTGCGCGGCATCGCCCAGGACGAGAAGATCCTGGCCGGGCAGACCGCGGCGCTCGCGCGGCTGGGCAAGGCCGGCGGGCTGACGGTGAAGAGCGCACATCCGGGCGACGACGCGCCGCCAGCCAAGGCGCCGGCGTGGCTGACGCCCGAGCACCTGGGCGCGCAGCAGGCCAGCCTGGCCTCGCGCACCGGCGAGATCCGCGCCCGGCTCGAGGCCGCCGCCGGCCGCGAGGGCGACAAGGGCACCTCGCCCGACACGGCGAAGATGATCCAGATCGCCAAGGAAGCGGCGCCGCTGGTGGCCCAGGCCGAGACCGCGATGAACGACGCGCGCACGGCGGTGCTCGCCCCGCAGCTCGACGTGGCGACGCAGAAACAGCTCGACGCCCTGGTCGCGCTGGGCGGCGCACTCGAGCGATTCGCCGATCTGCGCACGCTGATCGACATCGCCTACGCCACGCAACAGCAGATCGTCGCGCTGACCACGCCGCCGGCCGACGATGCGCCAGTGAAGATGACCACCGCCGAGCGCGAGCGGGCGCTGGGCGACGCGGTGACGCAAAACCGCGCCCGGCTCGAGCGGATGAGGGGGCTCATCGCCGAGGAGTCGACCAAGGTCGAGGCGCAGGCGGCACAGCTGGCCAAGCAGCAGCAGGCGCAGCAGCAGGCGCAGCCCGGCCAGCAACCGGCCCAGCCCGGCCAGCAACCGGCCCAGCCCGACCCCAAGGCCGCGCAGGCGATCGAGGCGCAGAAGGCCCGGCTCACCCGCGCCGAAGAGCTGCGCACCCAGGCCGCCACCGAGCTCGACGCCCTGGCCACGCAGCTGGCATCGCAACGCCCGTCGCCGGCGGCGATCCGCGACCACGCCGAGACCGGCCGCCAGCACCTGGAAGAGCTGCGCAAGCTGTTCTACTCGCTCATCGAGCATTTGCAGCAGCTGGTGAAGGACCAGTCCGAGACCCGCGACCGCACCGCCACCGCGCAGCAGGGTGACGACCAGGCGCGGGGCCAGGCGCTGGGCGGCATCGCCGAGCGACAGAGCCAGCACCAGCAGATGGGCGAGGCCCTGGCCCAGGCGCTCGAAGAGCAGGCGGACCAGGCCGCGGCCAACGCCAAAGACGACAAGAGCAAGGAGATGGCCAAGCGACTGACCGACGCCGCCCCCGAGGTGCGCACCGCCGCCGGCGCCATCCGCGACGCCGCCACGGCCCTCACCACCGCCCGCGACCAGTCGCAGCAGATGTCGGTCGATCTGACGCCGCCGCTTGCGGATCAGAAGACGGCGATCGATCACCTCGAGGCGGCGCTGAAGATCCTCCAGCCGCCGAAGCCCAAGGACCAGAAGGACCAGAAGGACCAGAAGGACCAGAAGGACCAGAAGGACCAGAAGAAGCAGAAGCAGGAAATGTCCCAGCAGGACGCGGCCAAGCGGCTGCAGGCGATCCGCGAGCGCGAAGCCCAGCGCCAGCGCGAGAAGAACGCCCGGCGCCAGCAGGCGCCGCCGGCCCCGGTGGAGAAGGACTGGTAGTGGCTCGCCGACACGCATTCTCCGTACTGGCTGCGCTGGCGGTGGTCGCCGGTCTGAGCTCGTCGGCTCGCGCCCAGCAAGCCCGGCTGCAGGTCGACCGCGGCCTGTACGCCGAGCTGCCGTTCGTCGTCAGCGTGGTGGCCGACGGCTTCGACGACAATCCCCAGCCGGACCAGCCGGAGCTGTCGATCGACGGCTGCAAGGTGACGTCCCTCGGCGTCTCGCCCAACGTCCAGCAATCGATCACTGTCTTCAACGGCCGCCGGTCGGTGTCCAAGCAGGTGACGTTCGTCATGCGCTGGCGCGTGCAGGCATCGGGGCCCGGTAGCTATCAGATTCCGGCGGTGTCGGTCACCCAGGGCTCCAAGCGCGCGAGCACGCGGCCCGCCACCATTCGCGTCCGCCACATCCCCAGCAGCCCGGACATGCAGCTCTCGCTCGAGCTGCCCCAGCGCCCGGTCTGGGTGGGCGAGACCATCCCCATTCACCTTGACTGGATGGTCCGCCGCGACGTGGCCGACCAGCAGCTGGTGGTTCCGCTGTTCGACAGCGACAGGGTGCGGGTGCAGGCGCCCGGCGTCAAACACGGCGCCGACACCATGCCGTTCGCCGTCGGCGCGTCGTCGGTCGACCTGCCGTACGACCAGACCCGGGTGTCGACCGGCGGTGGCGACTTCGTCCGTGTCCGCTTCAGCGCCCTGCTCACCCCGCTTCAGCCGGGCACGCTGGCGGTGCCGCCGGCGCGCGTGGTCGCCAAGCTCAAGGTCGGGATGACCCGCGACCGGCTCGGCTTCCCCACCCAGCGGGTGGCGCTGTTCTCCGCCGCCGACCAGGCGCGCACCCTGGAGGTCGAGCCGCTGCCACTGTCGGGACGCCCGGCCAGCTTCTCCGGCGCGGTCGGCGCGTCGTTCTCGATCGAGACCAAGGCGTCGAGCTCGGTGGTCAAGCTGGGTGAGCCGGTCGAGCTCGACGTCACCATTCGCGGCGACAGCCGGCTCGACGGGCTGGCGCTGCCAACGCTGGCGGTGCCCGACATCCTCGACCCGAAGAAGTTCACCGTGCCGGCCGAGCCGCCGGCCGGCCGCCTGCAGGGCGACGACGGCACCACCAAGCAGTTCACCGTGACCGTGCAGATCAAGGATCCGTCGGTCACCACCATCCCCAAGATCCCGTTCTCGTACTTCGACCCGGAGAAGAGCGAGTACCGCACCGTCACCTCCAACGCCATCGCCATGCAGGTGGAAGGGACGGCGATCGTGCGCTCGAGCGACGTCGTCTCCGGCCAACCGGAAGGGCAGCACGGGCAGACGGGACAGTCGATCACCTCCGTGCAGGGCGTCGACCTCGGGCTGAGTAGCCCGGCCGAGACCATGCGCACGGTGATGTCGGTGGCGTCGATCAAGCCGGTACTGATCGGGCTGTACGCGGCGCCGCTGCTGCTGTTCCTGCTGGCGATGATGTGGACGCGCACGCGCGCGGGCCGGCAGGCGGCCGGCGAGGTCCGCGCCGCGGCCAACGCCGTGCATCGCGCGGTGGCCAGCGCGCGCAAGACCGCAGCCCGCGACGCCGCTGGCCAGCTGGTCAGCGCGCTGCGGGCGATGGCCCGCACCTGCGACCTGCCCAAGAGCGCCACCGCCGACCTGACAGGTCAGATCGAGACCGCCGGATTCGCCCCCGATGCCGCCGACGCGCCGCTGCCCGGCGCGCTGCTCGACGAGATCGACGCGCACGTGGGCAAATGGGCACGCGCGCCGGCGCGGCCGTGCAGCCGCGGAGCGGCGGCGGCGATGGGACTACTACTGGCGCTGTCGGTCGCCGGCATCGCCCACGCGGCCGGCCACGACGGCGAGCGGCTGTCGACCGCGCGCGCCGCCTACGACCAGGCGATGAACACCGACGGCGCGGTCAGCGCGGCCAAGTTCGCCCAGGCCGAGCGCGTCCTCGGTGGACTGGCCGGCGAGCACCCGGATCGCCCGGAGCTGCTCACCGACTGGGGCAACGCGGCGCTGGGCGCGGGCGATCGCGGCCACGCCGCCCTCGCCTACCGCCGGGCCCTGCGCGTCGACCCCGGCCTCGAGCGCGCGCGCGACAACCTCGAGTGGCTGCGCGGTCACACGCCCGACTGGGTGCCGCAGCCGGCCGCGCGCAGCGCCGCCGACACGCTGTTCTTCTGGCACAGCCGCATGCCGACCGCGCACAAGTACCTCATCGCCGGGATCGGCTTCGCCCTGGCGGTGCTGCTGGTGGCGCCGTTCGGCGGCAGCGATCGACGGCGCAAGATGCTGCGGCGGGTCGCCGTGCTGCCGGCCCTGGTGTGGGTGGCGATGACCGCCTCCGCCCTGCTCGAGCCGGACGCCTCGCGCGACGCCGTCGTCGTCGCCGACAACCAGCCGCTGCGCGCCGCCGACAATCCCGGCGCCCCGGCCGCCATCGAGCAGCCGCTCCCCGGCGGCACCGAGGTCACCGTCGGCGAGACCCGCGACGCCTGGGTGCGGATCTCGCTGGCCGACGGCACCCGCGGCTGGCTGCCGGCCACCTCGGTCGAGCGCGTCGTCCGGGAATAGCCGCAGCTACAACCCGAGATCGCGGGCGGCGCCAGCGACATCGCGAGTGACCAGCTCGACCAGCTCGACGCGCGCGGCCAGCGACGTGGCGAGGGCGAGCAGCTCGTGCGACGTCGCCAGCGACTGCGACCAGATGCGGGTGAACGCCTCGCCGCTGGCGATCGCGCGCAGACCGGGCGGCTCGTCCGGCGCGTGGCGCAGCGCGACCAGCCGGGCCAGCGGCGCCTCGTCGCGGAGCTGCGCCGCTGGAGGGACGTATAGTAGGTCCTCGACCCGAGCGCCGCCGCGGCGGATCGGATAGCGCACCCGGCGGAACGACGGCGGCGGCTCGATGATCGGCGCCGGGTCGAACGCCAGCGGCCGGCGAGCACCGGTGACGCGCCCGGCCGAATCGATCGCCAGCTGCTCGTCGGACAGATAGCCGGCGCCGGCGATCAGCGCCCCCAGCGTGGTGGTGCTCTTGCCCGCGCCCGACGGGCCGACGAGCACCGTCGCGGCGCCGTCGATCACCAGCCCGGCGCCGTGCAGCACCCAGGCATGATCGGCCAGCGCCGGCATCTTCCGGTAGAGGTCGCCCTCGAAGATGGCGATGAGATCGAGCTCTTCGGCGATCGGCCCCAGGTCGACGCCGTCGCGGGTGACGGTGGGCCGCGGGCCACAGGTCAACTGGTAGCGGACCGGCGGTGCATCCCCGCGCGGCTTCCGCCAGCTGGCCATCATCGCGGCGATTACCACGGCCACCTCCGAAGAGGGGTCGCTGATGTCGACCTCGACGTCGCGGGTCAGCCCGCGGAAACTGACGCGGCGCATTCGGCGTCCTCGATCAAGCCAGCGGCCAGGAGCCGCTCCACCAGGGCGGTCACGTCGCGCTCGACGACGGATGGATCGGCACCCTCGACGTTCGCGCTCACGAAGGCAGCGATCTCGGCGACAGTCTGCTCGCCGTCGCACAGCTCCAGGATCGTTCGACCGGTCTCGTTGAGTACCAGCGCGTCGCCCTTGTCCGGGGTCGACACCACGCACTCGCCGTCGGCCAGCGGCGCGATCACCAACCCGCGTTTGCCCCGCGGCTTCATCGCTCTCCTCCTCGTGACACGAGCTGCAGCGCCACCGCCGTCATCTGGCAGCTGCCGCAGCTCAGCCGCGAACGGCACTCCTCGATCAACTGTTCCGACGTGGCCAGCCGCCGCGGCGGCAGCGCTGGCTCCCGCGCGATGTCGATCAGGCGCCGCTCGCGGATGCGCCCCAGCACATCCTGGCGGTTGAAGATACACGGCACGACATCGCCATCGTAGGTCACGCACAGGCTGCCGCGCCCGGGCGGTGGCGCCTCGCCGTCGCCGCCGCGGTGCGCGCGCTGGCCGACGGCCGCCACCTCGCCCTGAAAGCGATCGCCGCGTCCGACCGCGTAGCTGCCGGTGACGTAGATCGACTCGACGCCGAGGTCATGCAAGAACGTGATCGTCTGCTCCTGGTCGTTGGCGTTCTCGGCCATGACGATCATCGACACGCGAACCTTCAGCTCCCGGGCCAGCGCCCGCTCGATGGCCGAGGCGGTGCGCCTCTGGCTGCCCGGCGTCCCGGTAATGGCGTCGTGCCGCGCCGGGTCGCACGAGTAGAACGAAAAGGCGAAGTCGGGCCGGTGGGGCGCCAGCCGATCGATCAGGCGATCGCCGAGCGCCAGCCCGTTGGTGTAGATCTCGAGCTGCGGAATCCCCCGCTCCCGGGCATGGGCGACCAGCTCGGGCAGGAAGCTGCACAGCAGCGGGTCACCGCCGGTGAGCTGCACCCGGTGAATGCCCAGCTCGGCGGCGTCGTCGATGATGCCCAGCGCCAGCTCTCGTTCGAGCGCGCCGGCCACGTCCGGGCTCGACGCCGCGTAGCAGTGAACGCAGCGCTCGTTGCAGCGGCCGACCAGCTCGACGAACAGGGTGTCGAAGCCACCGAGCGCGACGATCTCGGCCGGCTCGAGCGGCAGCACCGGCGCGCCGCTGACCGCGTCGAGCAAGCGGCCCAGCGGATGGTCGCTGCCCAGCGCCACCAGTGCCGGATCGCGCCTGCCCGCGGCGAAGAACGACAGGATCGCCTCACCGAAACGACCGTCCGCGCGGTACGAGCGCCCCTCGTAGAAATCGGTCAGCTCGACGGCGCCGCCGTGGCGGCGGATCATCGCGGGTCGGGCCGGGACGAGAAAGCCCGCAACCCGATCGGCCGGAGTCACGGCGTGCGCGGCGGGCAGGTGGACGGGCCACAAGCTGCGCCCCTGGGCCCGCAGTTGGACGGGCCGCACGACGCCGCACACGCGGCCTCCGACAGCGAGAGCACGCCGATGATCGCCGGCGGCACGTACACGGCCATCTTCAACAGCCGGCGTCGCGATTGATCGTGTTGGGTTTCTTGCTTGGTGTCGTCGTTCATGGGGACGTCGAGCCCGTGCGGGCGGGGCTCATCCTATCGCTAGTTTAGTCGCCGGGTGACCCGGTGGCGTTCACTTGGCGGCGAGAGAAGACATAGTGACGCAAAATCAGGCATTTGTGAAGTCCGGTCCGCGCTCCGGACCGGCTGCTCGAGCTGCCGCTGCGAGGCGCCGGCGCCTCGGGTCCTGGCCAGACCGCTAGCCACCGTCGATTCTGTCGACGCTTTTCGGCCGCGTAACCGGCCGAAACCGCGAGGCTGGCGGGTTGGTACGGATGCTGCTCTACGGCCGGGCGAGACGGCGGAGACACGGAGGCAGAGACCAATGGCCAGCGCGACCAGCAAACGAGAGATCGCTCACTACTTCGAGTACTCGAATCACGGGATCCAGGTGGTCGAGGACGGCCTGCAAGAGGTCACTTTCGGCGAGTTCCTGGTCGAGCGCGGTGGTCTCAGCCGGGCCCAGCTGCTGGCCGCCCTGCAGCTGCAGGACAAGGTGCCCGGGCGGCGGATCGGCGAGTGCGTCGCGGCACTGGGCTTCCTGCCGCTGACCGAGGTCGAGCGCCACCTCACCGACTGGAACCGCCTCGACGTGGTGGTGATCTGACCCAAACAATGGCGCATTGACAATGCGTCATTGAAATTTGGCTCCCGATCCAGGCGTCTGGGTTTAGATCCGGCCGATGCCGGTGACCGGTCGCTGCGCCAGCTGCGCCGCGCGAATCCCCGCCCCCAGACAGATCGCCTCGTCCGGGCTGACCGTCGATCGAATCGCCCGACCGAAGAACGCCCCCAGTCCCTCGCGCACGAACGGAATGTAGGAGACGCCGCCGGAGACGACCACCTGCTGCACGTCGCTCGGGTCGAGCCCGACCTGGTTCAGCGCCGACGTGCAGATCTCGATCGAGCGCTGGAACAGCGGCCGGCACAACTTCTCCAGCACAGCGCGGCCGATCTTCTGCCGCAGGTTGACCGGCTTGGGCGCCTCGACGATGGCGTCGACGACGATCTGCGTGTCGACGCGCAGCGACAGCTCGCGCTTGGCTTTCTCACACGCGAACAGCAGGCGCTGCCATTCGACCTGGCGGTTCTGCACCTCGACCCCGGTCGCCCGCCACAGGGCGTTGGCCACCGCGTTGGCGATCGCGGCGTCGAAATCGTCGCCGCCCAGCCACGAGTCGCCGCCGCGGGCGAGCACGTTGAAGTGGTAGCCCTCGATGTCGATCACGGTGAAGTCGAAGGTACCGCCGCCGAAGTCGTAGACGGCGACGATCTCTTTCTTGTCGCGGCCGAAGCCGTACGCCATGGCGGCGGCGACTGGCTCGTCGATCAGCCCGGCGACGTCGATACCGGCGATGCGAGCCACGGTGGTCACCGCGTTACGCTCCGCCTGGCCGAAGCTGACCGGGACGCTGAAGACCGCGCGCTCGATCCGCTTGCCCGTGTACTCCTCGCCGATGCCGCGCACGTGCGATACCACCTGCGCGCAGACCTGCGGCAACGCTGCCTGCATCCCTCTCATCTCCACGACGATGGCGCCGTTGGGCCCGCGCGAGGTCTTGTACGCGGCGCCGTGCAGCATGCCGGCGAGCGACGGGTCGTCGAACTGCCGGCCGAGCAGCCGCTTGGGCGACGACACCGTGCGCCGCGGGGCGCGGAACAACATCTCGCGGGCCTCCCACCCGCACAACGGGGCGTCGGTCTCCGGGTAGTGGACGACCGACGGGTGCAGCGTGCGACCGCGGCCGTCGGGGAGCGTGCAGACCGTGTCCCCCAGCGCCACCGCGATGCTCGAGCGAGTGGTGCCGAAGTCGATGCCGACGATCGGCGCCGGCTCTCCACGCACGCCGCGGCGGACCGGACGGGCGCCTTCGACGCGCGGCGCCGGCATCACGGCACGGGCCGGACGGCGCACGGGCACCGCCGGCGCCCGCTCGCCCGGCGGCCTGACCGCCGCGTCCAGGGCCTTGCGAATGCGAGTCGACGGCGTCTCCTTGATCGGCCTGGGAATGGCGGACGACGACCCCGGCCCCTCGGCACCCGCGGTGCCGTCCAGCTGGGCCAACGCGTCGCGGATCGCTTTGCAGCCGGGCTCGAGCTGGAGCGCCATCTGGAACTGAAACTGCGCCTCCGCTACCGAGCCGGCGCGCATGCGCTCGAGGCCGAGCTCGAAGAACCGCCGCGCACGGGGATGCTGCGGTCCGCGGGGCTCGGCGGCGGCGCGCTCCGAGCCCGGGATCGGTCGCAGGATTCCCCGCCGCAGTCCCTCGTCGTAGCTGGACCGCTTGATCGGATCGACCAGCACGTCGAACGCCTCGCGCATCCGCGCGTACAGCAGCGACAGCTCCCACTTGCGGCGCGGATCGGTCTCGCGAGCGAAACGGTCGGGGTGCAGCTGCGGCGCCCACTGGTAGAACGAGCGCCGAATAGCCTCGGCGTCCGCATCCGGTGCCACCCGCAGGATCTGGTAGTACGACCGGCGGTCGATCTGGGACACGAAGGCGTGAACCCGGGCCCAGAAATCCTCGCTCATTGCGGAGGCGTGAGCTCGTTGCCCACGCCGTGGACGCGCAGGCTGGCCTGCTCTTGCTTGCCCGTGGTGGCGTCGCGGGCGGCCACGCGAAGGATGCCGTCGGCGTCGAGCATGAAGGTGACGTCGATGCGCGTGGCGCCGCGAGGCGCGGGTTTGAGTTCGAGCAACTGGAGCGTGCCGAGCTCGTGGTTGTCGGCGAAACGCTTGGACTCGCCTTCACAGACCTTGATGTCGACCCGGGTCTGGAAGTCGGACGACGTGCTGAAGGTGCGGGTGCGCTCCACCGGGATCGGGGTGTTGGAGTTGATCAGCAGATCCGTGTAGCCACCGGCGGTGCCGATGCCCAGGGCGTGGGCAGTGACGTCCATCAGCAGCGGTGCGTTGCTGATGGCAGCCGGCGGAGAGAGCAGCAGGTCGGCCTGGATCGCCGCGCCGGCGGCGACCGCCATCATCGGGTTGACGTCCTCGAGCGGCTCTCGGCCGAACAGCTCGCGCACCCGCCGGCGGACCAGCGGCACGCGGGTGGCGCCGCCGACCAGCAGCACCTCGTCGGCCAGCTGTGGCGTGAGCTGGGCCTGCGACAGCACCCCGTCGACGCACAGCATCGCCCGGTCGACGGTGCTGGCGACGGCCAGCTCCAGCTCGCGGCGGGTCAGGCGGAAGTTGAGGGTCAGCGGCACGCCGCCCTCGCCGTAGTGCAACTCGCTGATCGAGCCCTCGACGCTGTCCTTCTGCGACAGCTGCATCTTGATCTGCTCGGCGGCGATGATCGCCTTGGCCGCAGCCTGGCGGTTCTCGCGCAGGTCGACGCCGTGCTGCTGCTGGAAGTCGCGGATGAGCAGGTCGGCGACCGCGCGGTCCATATCGTCGCCGCCCAGGTACGGGTCGCCACCGGTGGCGATGACCTCGAACAAGTTGTCGCGGATCGTCAGCACCGTGACGTCGAAGGTGCCGCCGCCCATGTCGAAGACGACCACCCGCTGGTCCAGTCCGCGGCCCATGCCGTGGGCCAGCGCCGCAGCGGTCGGCTCGTTGAGCACGCGCAGGACCTCGAAGCCGGCGCGCTCGGCCGCAGCCCGGGTCGCCTGGCGCTGGCCGTCGTTGAAGTGCGCCGGTACGGTGATCACGCATTGGCTGACCGGGTGGCCGAGGTGGCGTTCGGACAATCCCTTGAGGTGCTCCAGCATGTGGCGCTGGATCTCGATGACCGGCATGGCGCCGACGCGGGTGACCACCACCGACTCGTCGTTGTCCCCGCCGCGCACGTCGTAGGGCAACCGGCGGATGGCCGACTGAACCTTGGGGCTGGAGAACGGCTGGCCGATGAGGCGCTTGGCCGAGTAGATGGTGTTCTCGGGATCGACCAGGCGGCGCAACCGCGCCTTGAGGCCGACGATCATCTCGCCCGAGGGCTTGAACGCAACCACAGACGGTTGCAGCGTGCGCCCCTCGTCGTCGGGAACGAACTTGATTTGATCGCCCTCGACGTACGCGACGACGCTGTTGGTCGTGCCTAGATCGATGCCGACGGCGAACGCAGCGTCTCGAGTGGACAAGTTCCCCCGATTATATGCCCAAGCTGCCGGCCCCCGCCATTCTGCGGGTCAGGTGCCGATATGAGCGACCACCGCATCGGTGTACCCGGCGGTGTCTGAACGTCCGCCCAGATCCCGGGTCCGGCTCTCCTCCGAAGCCAGCGCCGCGCGAACCCCGGCGCGCAGCCGCTCGGCCGCCTGCCCCTGGCCCAGGTGGTCGAGCATCAGGGCCGCCGACAGCATCAGGGCGGTCGGGTTGGCCAGGCCCTTGCCCGCGATGTCCGGGGCCGTGCCGTGGACCGCCTCGAAGATGGCGCACCCCCCCTCCCCCACATTGGCCGCGGGAGCCACCCCCAGGCCGCCGATCAACCCGGCAGTCAGGTCCGAGAGGATGTCGCCGAAGAGGTTCATGGTGACGATGACGTCGAACTGCTCCGGACGAGTGACCAGCTTCATCGCCGTGGCGTCCACGATCATGTCGTCGAAGGTGATGTCCGGGTACGAGCCGGCCAGCTCGCGGCCGACCTCGAGGAACAGGCCGTTGGACATCTTGAGGATGTTGGCCTTGTGCACCAGCGTCACCTTCTTGCGCCCGTGGGCACGGGCGTATTCGAAGGCGTAGCGGATGACTCGCTCGGAGCCGTAGCGGGTAATGATGGCGATCGATTCGGCCGCGCTGCGGTCCGCGCCGACGTAATGCTCGACGCCGGCGTACAGGTCCTCGGTGTTCTCGCGAACCATGACCATGTCGACGTGGTCGAAGTGCGAGGGCACGCCCGGCAGGGTCTTGGCCGGCCGAACGTTGGCGAACAGATCGAAATGCTGGCGCAGGGCGACGTTGACCGAGCGAAAGCCGCCACCGATCGGCGTGCCCAGCGGCCCCTTGAGCGCCACCTTGTTGCGCCCGATCGACTCCAGCGTCGCCGGCGGCAGCGGATCTTTGTCGTGGTCGAAGGCGGTCATGCCAGCGGAGACCCTCTCCCAGTCGACAGCGCCACCGGCGGCGTCGATCACGCGCAGGGTGGCGGCGGTGATCTCGGGGCCGATTCCGTCGCCTTCGATCAACGACACGGTGGGGCGCTCGGTGGTCACGGATACTCTCCTCGGTAGATGGGCGTGGGATCGATCTCGATGGAGCCGTCGCGCACGCGCACGGCGAAGGTGCGCAGGCAGGTCTGCCGCGAGTGCTCGTGCACGCCGCTGTCGGCGTGGTAGCGCCAGCCGTGCAGCGGACAGATCAGAAAACCGCGGTCGACCAGCCCGTCGGCCAGGTCGTAGCCCTGGTGCAGACACATCCGCTGGGCGGCGTAGTAGTCGTCGCCCGAGCGGTAGAGCACCATGTCGACGCCGTCGATGCGCACGGCCATGATGTCGCCGTCGGTGAGATCGCCGACGTTCGCCACGCGGTGGAAAGGCATCTAGGTGGCTATATCGTACTCTTTGATCTTGTTGTAGATCGACGCTCGGCTGATACCCAGGAGCTGCGCCGCGCGGCTGGCCGATCCCCCGGCCACGCGCAGGGCGTGCTGGATGGCGGCCCGCTCGATGGCGCGAGTCTGCTCCTCGACCACCCGCTTGAGCGGCCGGCCGGCCTCGGCGTCGATGGTGGCGGCGACGCTGGCGCCGTCGGGAGCGAGCCCTTGCGGCGCCGATGACGACAGCCCGACCAGGTCGAGGTCGTCGGAGCGAATCTCCTCGCCGTCGCACAAGATCTCCGCGCGCGACAGCTCATTCTCCAGCTCACGGATGTTGCCCGGCCAGTGGTAGGCGGTCAGCCGCGACATCGCGTTGGCCGAGATGCGCGTCGGGTAGCGGGTCTCGGCGCCGGCGAAGGTCTTTGCAGCGCCGCCGCGGCGGGCGAGGATGTGCGCGGCCAGGAGCGGGATGTCCTCCTTGCGCTCGCGCAGCGGCGGCACCTGGATCGGCACCACCGCCAGGCGCCAGTACAGATCCTCGCGGAAGTCGCCGCGGGCGACCAGCGCCTTGAGGTCCTTGTTGGTCGCGGCGATGACGCGGACGTCGATGTTGACGAACTGGTCGCCACCGACCGGCTTGATCTCGCGCTCCTGCAGCACGCGCAGCAGCTTGTTCTGCACCGACGGCGCGATGTCGCCGATCTCGTCGAGGAAGATGGTGCCGCGGTGGGCTTCGCGGAACAGGCCGCGACGGGCCTTGCCGGCGCCGGTGAAGGCGCCCTTCTCGTGGCCGAACAGCTCGGCCTCGAGCAAGCTGGGTGACAGCGCCGAACAGTCGAAGGCGACGAACGGCTGCTCGGCGCGCGGGCCGATGCGGTGGATGGTGCGCGACAGCAGCTCCTTGCCGGTGCCGCTCTCGCCGACGATCAGCACGGTGGCGTCGGAGTTGGCGACGCGCTCGACCAGCGAGAACAGCTGCCGCATCGGCGGCGACTGGCCGATCAGCTCGACCAGACCGCGGGCGCGCTCGATCTCCGAGCGCAGGCGGCGCACCTCGCGGGCCAGGTTGCCGTGCTCGGCGGCGCGGTTGACGGCCGCGCGCAGCTCGTCGGCGCCGACCGTCTTGCGGATGTAGTCGAAGGCGCCCAGGCGCATGGCGCGCACGGCGGCTTTGACCGTGGCCTGGGCGGTGGTCAGGATGACCGCCAGGTCGGGCGCCATCTTCTTGATCTGCCGCAGCAGATCGAAACCGTCGGTGCCCGGCAGCTCCTCCTCGACCAGGACCACGTCGTATGGCGTCTCGCTGAGGCGGCCGAGGGCGGCGGTAGCGTCGGCGGCGCCGTCGACCCCGTAGCCCTCGCCCAAGAGCAGCGACACCAGCCGCTGGATGTGCGGGCCGGCATCGACCACCAGCACCCGGCGCTCGGGGCCGCCGTTGATCACGCGCGCACCTCGGGGTCGTCGTCGGCAGCGCCCGGCAGCAGCGGCAGCGTGACCCGCGCGGTGGTGCCTTTGCCCGGCGCCGACTCGAACACCAGCGAGCCACCGTGCTCCTCCACGATGCGCCGGCAGACGCCGACGCCCAGGCCGGAGCCGCGGTCGCCGCGGGTGGTGAAGAACGGCTCGCCCAGGCGGCGCAACACCTCCGGCGGCATGCCGACGCCGCGGTCGATCACCGTGAGCACCGCCAGGCCGTGGCCGCGGTCGACGTCGAGCTCGACGGTGATGGTGTCGCCCGGTGCGGTCGCCAGCACGGCGTTGGACAACAGGTTGATCACCACCTGGCTGAACTTCTGCCGGTGCAGCGCCGCCAGCGGGCGGGCGCGGAAGTCACGGTCGACGCTGCGCTGCACGACGTCGGCGTCCCAGCGCATGATCGCCAGCGCCTCGTCGACCACCGCCGCGACGTCGGCCGGCTCGCGCGCCAGGTCGACGTCGGCGCCGTCGAGGCTGCCGGCGACGAAATCGCGAAGCTCGTCGACGGTGGACACCAGGCGCTTCTGCGCGTTGACGATGATGTCGGCGAACTCGGCCAGCTCCGGGTCGCCGGCGACGCGGGTCTTGATCGCCTCGGCGTAGCCGACCAGCGCCAGCTGGCGATCGAGCTCGTGGGCAACGCCGGCCAGGACGCGGCCGACGGCGGCCAGCTGCTCGGCGCGAACCAGCCGCTCGGTGGCGGTGGCCAGCTCGCTGGAGGTGACGTCGAGCTCGGCGGTGGCGCGCTCGACCTGGCGGCGCGAGGCGCGCAGCGCGCGGTCGCGCTGCTCCAGCGTCGCCTGCAGCGCCTGCAGGTCGACGATCAGCTGGCGGCGTTCGAGCTGGGCGCGCAGCTTGGGCATCAGGTCTGGATCGGCCGGCTTGCGCACCTGGCGCAGCGGGCCGACCATCACCGCCGCCTGGGTGGTGGCGTCTGGATCGGTGGCGCTGGTGATCACCAGGCTGGCGATCTCCGGATCGATCGCCTCGAGCTCGCGCAGCAGGGCGGCGCCGCTCATGTCGCCGACGCGCAGGCCGACCAGCACCGCGTCCGGCGGGACGACGGCGGCCTCGGCCAGAGCCTCCCGGCCGGAGGTGAACGGCGCGACCTCGAGCCCCGGCTCCTGGGCCAGCGTCTGGGCCAGGCCCCGAACCGCCAGCGGATCCTCGTCCACTACGAACACCCGGACGTCCACGGCCCCCATGTTGACACGGCTGGACGAGCCTGTCTAAGCGTATAGACACACTCCAGCGTATTTGACAGGTCTGTGCCGCGATCCGATCCCAAGTAGCTTAAATTACTTGTCCATGTTGTTGGAACAGGCTTTGCGTTGTTGATCAGTGTCATCCCAAACCTGATGCCCCGAAGGTGCCAATGAATTCCCGCAGCCTGTCCCCCGATCTCGGTGACGCCGAGCGCGCGTACTGCTTCTCGGTGGCGATGAAGTACCTCCGCGACGAGGAGGCGGCGGCCGACGTGGCCCAGGAGGCGCTGCTGACGGCCCACCGGCATCGCGACAGCTTTCGCGGAACCTCGCGCTACTCCACCTGGCTGTACCGGGTCGCAGCGACCAGCGCGCTGATGTACCTGCGCAAGCAGAAGCGCCGCAGCCGCGAGGTGCTGGCGCCCGCCGGCTGCGACAACCCGGTGGAGTTCCTCGAATGTCTGGCGGAGTCGCGGTGCAGTCCGGAAGCTGATTGCGCGTGCGCCGAGGCGATCGACCTGGCGGCCGCCCGGCTGGGCGAGTTGGGCGACAAGTACGAGCGGATCTTCTGGATGCGCTACCGCGACGGCTACACCGAGAGAGAGATCGCCCGCGAGCTCGAGCTGGCGCTGTCGACGGTCAAGACCCGAGCCCACCGCGCCCGGGTCGCCGTGCGCGAGCACCTGACCGAGGCATTGCAGGCGGCGTAGATCGCAGCGGTTCCCCGCGCGTTGCAGGCAGTATGCGCGCGTGGATGCTGTTCGCGTCGGTCGGAGTGCGGGTCGCCGCCGCACGGCCGGCGAGCGAATTCGCGCAAGTTATTGAAATCACCGGGTAAGTTGCTTGAAAACTAAAGGGCGTCCCCGGACGATGGTATGCATCGGGGATGGCGCCGGTTAAGAAGCCCGACGGTACGAATCCCGACCCCCGCACGATGAGCGGCTTGCCGCTTCAGCGGAGCTATGCGCCCGCTGATCTGAAGGAGGCCGGCTGGTCGTACGACGACAAGCTCGGTGAGGCGGGTTCGTTCCCGTTCACCCGCGGGCCCCACGCGACCATGTATCGCGGGCGGCGGTGGACGATGCGCATGTTCGCCGGCTTCGGCACGCCCGAGGACACCAACCAGCGCTTCAAGTACCTGCTCGAACACGGGCAGACCGGGCTGTCCACGGCCTTCGACATGTCCACGCTCATGGGCTACGACCCGGACAGCGAGCGGTCGCTGGGCGAGGTCGGCCGCGAGGGCGTCAGCGTCGCATCGCTCGACGACATGGAGCGGCTGTTCGCCGGCATCCCCCTCGACAAGGTGTCGACGTCGATGACCATCAACGCTCCGGCGGCGGTGGTGCTGGCGTTCTACATCGCGGTCGCCGAGAAGCAGGGCGTCGGCCCCGACAAGCTGCGCGGCACGCTGCAGAACGACATGCTCAAGGAGTTCATCGCCCAGAAGGAGTGGATCAGCCCGATCCGCGCCCACATGCGCATCATCCGCGACATGCTGGTCTACTGCACGCGCGAGATGCCGCTGTGGAACACCATCTCCATCAGCGGCTATCACATCCGCGAAGCCGGCGCGACGGCGGTGCAGGAGCTGGCGTTCACCCTGGCCGACGGCATCGGCTACGTTCAGCTGGGCATCGACGCCGGGCTCGACGTCGACGACTTCGCCCCGCGGCTGTCGTACTTCTTCGACGTCCACAACGACTTCTTCGAAGAGGTCGCCAAGTTCCGCGCCGCCCGCCGCATGTGGGCCACGATCATGCGCGACCGCTTCGGCGCCAAGAACCCGCGCAGCTGGATGCTGCGCACCCACGCGCAGACCGCCGGCGTGTCGCTGATGGCCCAGCAGCCGCTCAACAACATCGTGCGCACCACGATGCAGGGGCTGGCCGCGGTTCTCGGCGGCACCCAGTCGCTGCACACCAACTCGTACGACGAGACCTACGCCCTGCCCACCGAGCAGGCGGCGACCATCGCCCTGCGCACCCAGCAGATCATCGCCGAGAAGACCGGCGTGGCCAACGTGGTCGACCCGCTGGCCGGCAGCTACTTCGTCGAGACGCTGACCGACCAGATGGAAGCGGCCGCCTACGAGTACATCCGCAAGATCGACGAGATGGGCGGCATCGTCAAAGCGGTCGAAGAGGGCTACCCGCAGCGCGAGCTGGCCCGCTCGGCCTACGACTTCCAGCGCCAGGTCGACAGCGGCGAGCGCAAGGTCGTCGGCGTCAACGCCTACCGCGACGCCGGCGAGGGCGACCGCATCCCCACCCTCAAGATCGATCTCGAGCCGGAGAAGGGCCAGATCGCGCGGGTCAAGGAGGTGCGCGCCGAGCGCGACGAGGCCATGGTGAACCAGGCTCTCGAGGCGGTCCGTGCCGCAGTGCGTGACGATGGCAAGAACGTCATGCCACCGATCCTCGACGCCGTCCGCGCCTACGCCACTCTGGGCGAGATCTGCGACATTTTCCGCGCGGAGATGGGCGAGCACCGCGACCCTGCATACTTGTAGCCGCGCGGCCTCACGTGAGATCATTGACCCGCATGCAGCGGATCGTCGTCGATGCGATGGGCGGTGACCACGGCGCCGAGGAGATCATCCACGGCGCCGCCGAGGCGTCGCTGGCGCTCAGCGATGTCGAGCTGATCCTGGTCGGCGACGCCGCCCGCATCGGCCGCATCCTGCCCAAGGTCGCCCACGACGGCGCGCGCATCCGCGTGCACCACGCCGGCCAGGTAATCGGCATGGACGAGAAGCCGTCCGACGGACTGGCCGGCAAACCCGACGCGTCGATCGTGGTCGCCGCCGACCTGGTCGCCCGCGGCGAGGGCGACGCGCTGGTCTCGGCCGGCAACACCGGCGCCTCGGTGCTGGCCTGCGCCCGCCGGTGGAAGCTGATGGCCGGCATCCGCCGCGCCGCCCTGGCCTCGGTCTACCCCACCGAGCTCCGCCGCGGCGAAAAGAACGACCCGTTCTCGCTGATCCTCGACGTCGGTGCCACCGTCGACGCCACCGCCGAGGACCTGGTGACGTTCGCGGTGATGGGCGCCGCCTACGCCCGCGTGGTGTCGAAGAACAACCGGCCGCGAGTGGCGCTCTTGTCCAACGGCAGCGAGGCGGGCAAGGGCCCGCGCTCGGTGGTCGAGGCCCACGCCATGCTGCTCGAACAGACCGGGCTCAACTTCATCGGCAACATCGAAGGCCTCGACATTCCCCGCGGCGTCGCCGACGTGGTGGTCTGCTCCGGCTACGTCGGCAACGTCGTCATCAAGATGCTCGAGGGCGTCTCCGACACGGTCATGCGCCTGGCCCGCTACGCGCACAAGGAGCGGCTGATGTGGCGCGTCGCGCTGGCCATGCTCAGCGGCGGCATCGAGCGGCTCAAGCTGGTCACCGACTGGGAACAGTACGGCGGCGCGCCGCTGCTCGGCTTCGAGAACCTGTTCATCAAGGCGCACGGCCGGTCGCGCGCGCAGGCGATCAGCAACGCCATCCGCGTCGCCTCCAAGGCCCAGCGCGGGCAACTGTGCGGGAGCATCGGCGACGGCGTCGCCGCCTTCCACGAGCGCCGCGGCGAGTCGTCCGCGGCGTCGGGGTGAGCCGCCGTGGCGTTTCGCGCCGAGCACGTCTTCCGCTGGGATCTCGACAAGACCTACCTCAAGAGCGAGTTCGACAGCTTCGGTGACCTGGTCAAGGCGGCGCTCGAGACCGCGCAGGACAAGCAAGCGTACCCGGGCGCGCGCGCCCTGCTGCGCGCCCTCAGTCGCCACCACGGCCACCGCATCTGCATCATCAGCGGCAGCCCGACGCAGATGAAGCGCGTACTCGCCGCCAAGCTCGCCCTCGACGGCATCAAGTACAGCGAGTTCGTGCTCAAGAACAACCTGAAGAACATGGTCCGCGGCCGCTTCCGTGCCCTGCGTTCGCAGATCCCGTACAAGCTGCCGGTGCTGCTGGAGAGCCGCGCCCAGCTGGTGGAGACGCCGCCCGAAACGCTGTTCGGCGACGACGCCGAGGCCGACGCGATCATCTACAACCTGTACGCCGACCTCCTTTCCGGCGCGGTGTCGTCCTCGGAGCTCGAGCGGGTGCTGCAGGCGGCGCGCGCCTACCCCGACCAGATCGAGCACACCCTCGAGCTGGTCGAGAGGCTCGAGCGCGCCGACTCGGTAAAACGGATCCTCATCCACCTCGAGGCGCGCACGCCGACCGCCAACTACACCAAGTTCGGCAGTCGCACGGTGCCAATCTTCAACTACTTCCAGGCCGCGCTGATCCTCTACAGCGACGGAGTGCTGACCGCCCGGCAGGTGCTGTTCGTCGCCCTCGAGATGCTCGAATCGCCCGAGTACGAGCTGCCGACCCTGGCCAACTCACTGCAAGACCTACTGCGACGCGGACGCCTCACCACCGACGTTGCCGCGCGACTGGCACTCGAAGCCAACGAAGCTGCCACCGCCGGTGCCCTGGCGGGGCGGGCCGACCTGCCACCGTTCGACGAGATCGCGTGGGCCTTCGCCAGCCGTACCCGCGAGCTTGGGGGGGCTCCCCCGCTGGAATGGCCAAGCGAAGGTTCGACCCTGGACTACGTCAGCCTGGTCGACCAGGAGCATCACGCCCGGCGTGACAAACGCCGCGCACGGGCGCTGCGACGCCGGCGCCGCTCGTGAGCACGGTCACCAAGCCATTGTCAGAAGGTGCTGACGGGGCACGGCGGGAGGCGGCGGTATAATGGCTGGTGCAGCAATGGAGCACAGGCCGTCCGGGACCGCGATCACCGCGCTAGTGGTGGCGCTGGCTGGGGCCGCCGCCCTGGGCGGCTGCGGCGGGGGCGCGGCTGGTGACGACGCCGGTCCGACCGTGGACGCCGGCGCCGACGCGGCCGTCGACGGCGGGCTGAACGTCTGCAACCCGGCGACGATCATGACCGGACCGGGACAGTTCGACGGCACCCTCGACGGCGCCAGCAACGACCTGTCGGTCGGCCCCGACAGCTGCGCGACCGTCGACGCGCCGTTTGGCGTCGAGGCCCAGGGCCCCGACCAGGTGATCGCGGTGCGATCGCTCGAGCCCGGAGTGGACTACGGGGTGCGCCTGATCAGCGCCGCCGACCTGGCCTTCTACGTCGCCGGCGGCTGCACCGGCTCGTCGTCGCTGCAGGTCGACCAGTGCCTGCTGTTCGTCGACGCGTCCAAGGACGCGGTCGAGTCCGGACGCTTCACTGCGCCGGCCAGTGGCGAGGTGGTGATCGTCGTCGACCAGTACCAGGCCGAGTCGCCGGCCGACGGCAGCTTCCAGCTGGAGCTGTACAAGGCCACCTGCTCCACCAACAGCGACTGCCCGGCCCAGCAACCGGCGTGCGTCGACAACCGCTGCTCCAGCTGCGGTACCAGCTTCGACTGCCCCACCGCCGACAAGCCGGTATGCGACGACATCAGCGACACCTGCGTCACCGGCTTCGACCGCTGCGTCGGCGACGACCCCGGCGAGTCGGGCGACGACGGCCCGGCCGGCGCGCGCAACATCACGCCGGCCGGCGCGCAGCCGACCGTGACCAGCGGCAGCATCTGCAACGCGCCCACCCGCGAGCTCGACTACTACCGCTTCGACGTTGCCACCGACGGCGAGTCGTACGAGATCGATCTCGACTGGAGCAGCTCGTCGGTCGACCTCGACCTGGCGATCTACGACGCCACCGGCAAGCCGTACGGGCTGTCGCTGTGGGAGCGGCCCGAGCAGGTCGCGCTGACCTACCTGCCGGCCGGCACCTACTACGCCGAGGTCAACTACTACGGCCAGAGCCAGATCACGACGTCGGTCGACTACACCATCACCGCCACCCGGGTGACCGGTACCAGTTGCACGGGCGCGTCCGATTGCGCCGCCGAGTACCGCAACCAGATCTTCCGCGGCGAGTGCTCGGGCGGCGCCTGCCGCAACATCCACGGCGCCGGCGCCCTGCGCGTCGGCCAGGCGTGCGACGAGTCGCCCGACTGCGCCAGCGGCAACTGTGCCGCCTTCCCGTTCACCGCCGACGCCGACAGCCGCTCGCTGTGCACGACCAGCTGCGTGGACGACGACGACTGCACCACCATGCTCGGTTCGGGCTGGCTGTGCACCACCTACCTCACCGACAACGTCTGCGTGAAGCCGTGCACCACCAGCCAGCAGTGCCCGGTGGTGCTCAACGCCCCGCCGCAGAGTCTCGGCCCCTGGTACCGGCTCTTCTGCGTCCAGTCGACCGGCAAGTGCAGCTTCTGACGGGTCACCGGGCCCGACACGGGCGACCCAAACGGGACTCAACCCCTGCGAGCACGAGACATGGCAGCGGAAGCGGTCCGAATCCCAACCAGAGATGCGCCATCGCCAGCTTCGAATGTAGGCTCGTCCTTACGGGAAAATCTCACCTACGACGAACTGAAGCACGTCGTCGCTCCCGGCAACCGTCGTGGCACCGTCCTCGCCCCCGCTTGACGGCCGGCGCAGCTTTGCGGGGGCCGCCGCCGCGCGAACGCACCGCTTGGACTGGATCACATCCGCGTCAGCCGATACCTTCCTCCAACCGCTGAGGAGGCCGGCTTCCAGAGCTGGGTGGACAAGATCGTCGGCCAACTCGCCGACGTCCGGCGAGCTGAGAATCCGCTCTCGTCCTGGAAGGCAACCGTACCGACGCAAGGAGTCTACGCTGACCTGTCGCTTGGGGTTTGCTCAGGTGCCGAGGACTACTACGAGATCCAGCGACAGCTCGAGCTGGAGCAGAAGAAGGCCGAGATCAAGCGCATGAAGCTGGAGAATGAGCGACTGAGACTGGACAACGCGGCACGCCAGGCTGGCGCGCCCGATCTCAAGCTCAGTGGCTCGATCGATCGGGCCACTGTCCGTGTCAACGTGGCCAGCGACGGAGCCCCGCGAAACATCGAGATCGACCACGCCGATTCGGACGGATGATCGACCCGCTCGAGTTTCTCTACTACGCCTCGCGGCCGTCGGCTATCCCGGGCTTCCCAGGGCGACCGTCGCGTGCGCGGTTGAGCCCCGAGCACGTTCGTTGCTTTGCCTGGAGAGTCCAACGGGGCGACGACCGCCACCACATAATGGCGGACCTGAGTCACGAAGTCACTTCTCTGGTATTTGCTGTTCAGGACGTCGCGGCTGTGGTCGGCTTCAAGAAGACCCTCCAGCACCAGCTGCCGCGTGTCGTAGGCTCCCAGGTCGTTCCTGGCGCCGTTCTCGATGAGCTGGCCGTGCGAAGGAACGCCCTGGCGAAGCCGATATTCGATGACCTCGACCGACTGGTCCACCTCACCTGCCGCGCTGGACGTGTGGAGTGCATTTCCCGGCGCGGGCCGGCGCTGCGATCCGGCAATTAGGTGGGATCGGTCACTCGCACCGCGTTCGCCCTTGACTACTCGTCGGCCAGCGGCAGCGTCACGGCCATGTGGGCGCCGCCCAGCGGCGAGGCATCGACCGCGATGGTGCCGGCGTGAACCTCGACGGCGCGGCGGGCGATGGCCAGGCCGACCCCGGCGCCGTCGCCACCGCCGCGGTCGCGCACGAACGGGTCGAAGATCGACGGCCGCGCGGCCTCCGCGATGCCCGGGCCGGAGTCATCGACGGTCACGCACGCGCGGCCGCCCGCCGACGTGGCGCGAACCTCGACGCGGCCGCCGCGGGGCGTGTAGCGGAGCGCGTTGTCGACCACGTTCCACAGCGCGCTCGAGATCAGCGCCGCCGAGCCCGCGATCCGCAAAGGTGCGCCCTCCGGCAGCTCCCACGCCAGCTCGACCCCGCGCGACGCGGCCGCCGCCTCGGCCCGCTCGCGCAGATCGGCCAGCACCTCGGCGACGGCCAAGTGGGACTGCACCGCCCCGGCGCCCGAGGCCTGCCGCGCCAGCTGCAACAGCTCGTCGGCCAGCCCGGCCAGCCCGCGCAGCTCGTCGAGCACGCGCGCGCCGGTGGTCGCCCACTCGTCGGCGCTCCGCGGCTTGCGCAGCGACACCTCGAGTTCGGCGATCGCGGTCGCAAGCGGCGTGCGGATCTCGTGGGAGACGTGGGCGGCGTACTGGTCCAGGTCGGCGACCACCCGCTCGAGCCGGGCGAGCAGCGAGTTGAACGACGTCACCAGGTCGGTCAGGTCTCCGGCGCGCGGGTCGACCTCGATGCGCCGGCCCAGATCGTCGGTGCCGATCTCGCGCGCCGCCCGGGTCACCTCGCCCAGCGGGCGAAACGCGCGGCGGCTGACCCACACGCCGCCGGCCACCGACAGCGCCAGGCTGACCGGCGCAGCGAACAGCATCGCCCACGCCACCTGCTTGCCCGCCTCTTCGACCGACGACTCGGCCGGATCCGGGGCGGTGGCCTCACCGCGCTCGTGCATCAGCACCGCCATGTAGATCGCACCGGCGAACGCCAGCAGGCTGATCAGCGCCGCCGCGCTGGTCCATATCGCCACCCGGCGGGCGAGGCTCATTCCCCGCCGGCCTCCGCCGCGCGCAGCGAGAAGCCGACGCCGCGAACGGTGTCGATGCGGGTCGCGCTGCCGGCCAGCTTGCGGCGCAAATGCGACACATGCACGTCGATCACGTTGGTGCCGGGATCGAAGTCGTAGCCGAACGCCTCGCGCAGGATCACCTCTCGGCGGACCACGTCGTTCTGCTGCCGCACCAGCACCTCGAGCAGCGAACGCTCGCGCGGCGACAGCGCCACCGGTTGGCCGGCGACCGTCACCTCCGGCCGATCCGGCGACAGCACCAGGTCGCCGCACGACAGCGGCGCCCAGCGCGACGCCCGCGCCCGCCGCACCAGCGCGCGCAGCCGGGCGACCAGCTCGTCGTAGGCGAACGGCTTGACCAGGTAGTCATCAGCGCCGCGATCGAGCGCCTCGACCCGCGATTGCACCGCGTCGCGCGCGGTCAAGACCAGCACCGGACCGGACCAGCCGCGCCCGCGCAGCGTCGCCAGCACCTCGATGCCGTCCACGTCCGGCAGCCCGAGATCGAGGATGATCGCATCGAACGGGGTTTCGCCGCACCGCTGCAGCGACGCCCGGCCGGTGCCGGCGACCTCGGCGGTGAAGCCGTCCTCGGATAGGCCGCGGCGCAGGGTGTCGGCCAGCCGCGCGGCATCTTCGACGATGAGCACCTGCATGGCGCCGGCTCATCTTCCCCTGCGCCGCCGACACCAGCAAGCCTAGAGCGCGGAGCGCGGGCAGCTGCACCATTAAAAGTTCGTTAAGCGCGCCCGGGCCCTATCGGCCGCCGACGAGAGGCCGGTATCGTTTCACCGGCCATGAGCAAGCTCGGGGCATGTATCGCCGCCCTCGGCGTCGTCGCCTGGGTGTCGACCGCGACGGCGGCGCCGCGCGCGATCACGTTGAAGGACGCACTGGCCGCGGCCGCCAGGGCACCGGCCCACCGCGTCGCCCGCAGCCAGGTCACCGCCGCTGCCGGAGAGGTCACCGCCGCCGGCGCGTGGCCATCGACGGCGGTGGGAATCTCCAGCTCGCGCAGCACCGCGCGGTTGGGCGTGGTGGCGTCCCTGCCGCTGCCGGTCATGGGCACCCTCGGCGCCGACCGCGCGGTCGCCCGCGCCGACCTCGACGTCGCCCGCGCCAACGCCTCGTCCGCGGACGGCGACCTGGCCCGCGACGTGACCAAAGCGTGGCTGGCGCTGGCCGCTGCCGAGGCCCGCGCCGCGCTATCCGAGCAGGCGGCGCAGCGGCAGGAATCGCTGGTCGACATCGCCAAGGCCCGCTTCGAGGCCGGCGACGCGCCCAGGGTCGACGTGGTCACCGCGCGCGCCGGCGCCGCCCGCGCCCACGCCGATGCCGACGCCGACGCCGCGTCCATCGACAGCGCGTCGGCCGAGCTCGCGGCCCTGCTCGGCTGGGATCCGACCGCGCGCCTGCGCGCCGACGGCGGCGTCCCGGCGCCCACCGACGTCCCACCGCTGGCCACGTTGCGCGAGCGCCGCCGCGGCCACCCGCAGGCGCGCGCCGCTGCCGCCCGGGTCGACGCCGAGGCCGCTCGCGTGCGCCAGGTGCGCGCGTCGCACCGCCCGTCGCTGAGCCTCGACCTCGAGTCGCTGTTCGACGACCCGACGCTACCGGGCAACGACTACCGCATCGGCGTGACCGTCGAGCTGCCGCTCCTGGGCAAGGGCTCGGCCGCACGCGACGCCGCAGTGGCTCGCCGCCACCTGGCCAAAGCCGAGAGAGACGCCACCCTGAACGCCATCGACGGCGCCATCGTCGCCACCTACAACCGCTACCGCGCAGCCGCGGCCCGCGCCCGCGCGCTGGCCGACAAGGTGCTGCCGTCCGAGCGCCGCGCCGCCGAGCTGGCGCGCACCGCCTACCGCGAGGGCCAGGGCGGTCTGGTCACCGTCGTCGAGGCCGAGCGCGCGCTGGCCGACGCCGAAGCGCAGGCGAGTGAGGCCCGCGCGCAGGCGGCACGAGCCCGCGCCGAGCTGGTCTGGGCCGCAGGAGGATCGCTGTGAGACGTCGCGCTACCGTCACGTTGCTGCTGCTGGCGCTGCCGGCCTGCCACAAGTCGGCGTCGACCGAAGACGAGGGGCCCGACACGGCCATCCCGGTGGTGTGTGAGGCCGCACGCAGCGGCAGCGCCGCCGACTCCGTGGCGCTGCGCGGCGTCGTCGCCGTGCCGCCCGAGCGGGACGCGGTGGTCGCACCGCAGGTGCCCGGCCGCATCCAGACGCTGAAGGTGCGCGAAGGCGACCAGGTCGGCGCCGGCGATCTGCTGGCGGTGATCGACGACCCGTCACTGTCGGCCGGCGTCGACGAGGCCGACGCCGCCACTGCTTCGGCCAAGGCCAAGCTCGACAACGCCGAGGCCGCCCTCGCCCGCGCCCGCCGGCTGTTCGAACAGGGCATCGCGCCGCGCCGCGACCTCGAGGACGCCATCGCCGCCGAGGCCGCCGCCGCCGCCGACAACCGCGCCGCCGCCGCGCGCCGCAACCTGGCCGCGCGCCAGCGCGACCGCGCGCACGTGCGCTCGCCCATCGCCGGGGTGGTGGTGCGCCTCATCCGCCGACCGGGCGAGCTGGTCGACGGCACGCCGGCCACGCCGATCGTCGAGATCGCCGACCCGGTGACCCTCGAGCTGCGTGCCGACGCGCCGGCCGCCGACCTGGTGCGGGTGGCGGTCGGCGCCACCGGCGAGATTCACCTGTCCGCCCTGCCCGACCAACCGCTCCACGGCACCGTGGTCTTCGCCAGCCCGGCGGTCGACCCGACGACGTCGCTGGGAGTCGTGCGCGCATCGATCGACGCGCCGCCCAAGGGCATCCAGCTGAAGCTGGGGCTCACCGGCACGTTGACCATCGACGTGGGCGGCCGCCGCAATGCCGTCCTGGTGCCGGCGTCGGCGATCCGGCGCTCGTCCGAGGGCACCCAGGAGGTGGTGGTCTGCGCCGACGAAAAGGGCGTCTCCACCGCCCGCGTGCGCGAGGTGAAGGTCGGCCGCCACGTCGGTGACGACTCCGAGATCACCAGCGGCCTGGCCGCCGGCGACCGGGTGGTCACGCGCCACGTCCTCGGCCTGGAGGACGGCGCACGCATTCAGCCGATCGGCGCCGCGGCGCCGGCGCCGCAGCCGACCAAGAGCACGCCGTGAAGTGGGTCGACTCGCTGCGCGAGCGGCGCAGCCTGGTGGCGCTGGTGACGCTGGCGCTGATCGTCTTCGGCATCCTGTCGATGTACGTCCTGCCCAGCGGCATCTACCCGGAGGTCGACTTTCCCCGCCTGGTCGTGGTCGCCCACGTCGGCGACCTGCCGCCCGAAGTGGTGCAGACCAGCGCCACCCGCCCGCTGGAGGAGGCCGTGGCCACGGTGCCCCACCTGCACCGGCTGCGCTCGCGCACCATTCGCGGCGCCACCGAGCTGTCGGTGCAGTTCGATCCGGGCACCGACATGAGGCGCACGCTGCAGCTGGTCGAGACCCACATTGCCGAGATCCGATCGGATTTACCGGCCGAAACCGAGCTGCAAGTCGAACGGGTCACGCCGACGTCGCAGCCGATCGCAACGTTCAACGTCGCCGGCGACGTCGACCCGCGGGTGCTGCGCGAGGCCGCCGCCTACGTGGTCCGGCCGGCGCTGACCCGGGTGTCGGGCGTCGGCGAGGTGCAGGTGCAGGGCGGCGACGTGCGCGAACTGAACGTGATCCTCCGCCCCGACGACCTGGCGGCGATACACCTCACGCCCACCGACATCGCCAACACGCTGTCCGCCTCCAACGTGGTCGCCGCCGTCGGCCGAGCCAACGCCGAGCACCAGGTGCTGACGGTGATGGCCGCCTCCGAGCCGACGACGCCGCGAGAGATCGCCGCACTGCCGATCGCCAGCGGACCCGGTGGACCGATACCGCTGTCGACGGTCGCCGACGTCATCGACGGCAACACCGACCGCACCACCAGCGCCTCCGGTCGCGGCGGCCAGGTGGTGGTGGTCACCGTGTCCCGCGCCCCCGGCGCCAGCGCGCCCGACGTGGTCCACGGCGCGCAAAGGGTGATCGACAACCTGACCCACGACGGCGCCCTGCCCCAGGGCGTGTCGGTCGACACCGTCTACGATCAATCGGTCCTGATCGACCAGGCGATGCTGGGCGTGCGCGACGCGATCCTTCTGGGCGTGGCGCTCAGCCTGATCGTCCTGGCGATCTTCCTGCGCGACCTCCGCGCCGGGCTGGCCGCGGCAGCAGCGGTGCCGATCACCCTGCTGTGGACCTTCGGCGCCATGCGCCTGTTCGGCCAGACCCTCAACCTGATGTCGCTGGGAGGGCTGGCGGTGGCCATCGGCCTGGTGGTCGACGACGCCATCGTCATCGTCGAGGCGATCGTGCGTCGACTGGAGCACGGCGACGACGTCGCCGACGCCGCGGCCAACGGCACCCGCGATCTGTTCGCTGCCGTCGTCGGCACGACGCTGACCACGGTGGTGGTGTTCGCCCCGCTGTCGCTGATCGCCGGGGTCGTCGGCAGCTTCTTCGGCGCGCTCGCGGTGACGCTGTCGGCGGCAGTGGTGCTGTCGCTGGTGGCCGCGGTCACCGTGGTCCCGGTGCTGGCCGGAGCCATTCTGCGCCGGCCCAAAGCGGGCGCCGCGCACGCGCCGGGCCCGCGGATGTCCGGCGCCTACGCCCGGCTGCTGCGCCACCTGGTTCGCCACCCGGTGATCGGAGTAATCGGCGTAGTCGTCGTCGGCGCCACCGGGGTGTTCGCCGCCCGCGGCGTCAGCACCGGCTTCCTGCCGGCGATGGACGAGGGCGCCATGGTCGTCGACTTCTACCTGCCGCAGGGCACCTCGCTGGAAGAGACCGATCGGATTTCGGCGCGCATCGATCAGGTTCTGGCGACCACGCCGGGGGTGGTCGCGTTCACCCGCCGGACCGGCGCCGAGATGGGCCCTGCCGCGGCTACCCAGCAGAACAGCGGCGATATCCTGGTTCGGCTGGCGCCGCGCGACCGCCGCAAGTCGGTCTACGACATCATGGACGAGGTCCGCGAGCGCGCGGAGGTCGAGGTACCCGAGGCCCGGGTCGAGTTCGTCCAGGTGTTGCAGGACATGCTCGACGACCTGTCGGGCAACCCGAGCCCGCTGGAGGTGCGCGTCTTCGGCCCCGACCAGAAGGTGCTGGAGCAGACCGGGCGCGAGATCGCCAAGCGGATCAAAGACCTGCCCGAGCTCGAAGATCTGTTCGACGGCGTCGAGGGCAACGTCCCGGTGCTGCGGGTCGACATCGACGCCCCGGCCGCGCGCAAGCTGGGCGCGACTCCGGCCGATGTCGCCAGCGATCTGGACGTCGCCCTGGCCGGACGGATCGTCGCCCAGGTGCGCGTCGGCGACCGCAACCTGGGCCTTCGCGTGCGCATGCCCGATGCGGTGCGCTACGACACCAGCAACATCGAGGGCCTGCCGCTGGCGTATGGCGGCAAGGTGGTGCCGCTGTCGGCGGTGACCCACGTGTCGAGACCGGTCGGCCCGTCGGTGCTGCTGCGCGAGAACCTCAGCCCGGTGCTGCTGGTGACTGCGGCCATTCGCCCGGACGCCGACCTGGCGGCCACCGGCCAGCACGTGCGCGACCGGCTGCGCGGGCTGAAGCTACCCGAGGGCTACCGCTACGAAGTCGGCGGTCAGATCGACAGCGCACACGCCACGCAGATGGATCTGGCGCGCGTCTTCGGCCTCGGCGTGGTGCTGGTGCTGGCGGTGCTGCTGGTGCAGCTGCGCTCGCTGCGGCTGGCCCTTGTCGTGCTGCTCGGCGCGCCGCTGGCGCTGGTCGGCGCGGTGCTGACGCTGGTCGCCACCGGCGTCCCGCTCAACGCCTCGTCGCTGATGGGCTGCGTGCTCCTCGCCGGACTGGTGGTGAAGAACGGCATCCTCCTGCTCGAGCACGCCCAGGAGCGCGCCGCCGACGGCGAGAGCTTCCGCGACGCGCTGGTGCTGGCGGGCGCACGCCGCCTGCGGCCGATCCTGATGACCACGGCGGCCACGGTCGTCGGCCTGCTGCCGCTGGCGTTCGGCTTCGGCGCCGGCTCGGAGCTGCAGCGACCGCTGGCGCTCGCCACCATCGGCGGCCTGTTGCTGTCGACGCTGGTGACGCTGCTGGCGGTGCCGGCCCTGGCCTGCGCCGCCTACGCGCGCAAGCGCTAGACCTAGACTTAGCCGCCGACCGGTTTACGAACGCTCGCCAAATGGCGGCGTCGCTCGTCAGTCGTTGGGGCCCACCACCCAACTCCCTCTTCGCTCCTTGCCCTGCTCGCGTCTACGCGATTTCGCTTCGCGCCGCAAACCGATCGCCACTCTAGAGACTGGCGTCGAGCTCGCGCTCGGCGACGATCCAGTCTTCGAGCTCACCGCCCGGCGCGAAGCCGCGCTGCTCGGCGCGCAGATACGCGGCCACGGCGATCAGCTGCTGCCGCTCGTCGGCCGAGATGGTGGCGGCGGCGCGGCGCGTGACCTTGGGCGCTACCGTCTTCTTGGCGGCGCGCTTCGTGGGCGCGGCGGTCTTCTTGCTGCTCTTGGTCGACGTTGCGGGGGTGCTGGTCTTCTTGGTAGCCATGCTTCGGCATTACGCCGGTCGAACGGCGGGCGCCAGTTTTTCCGACTCCAGCCGTCGCTTGTTACCGACTGGAAACAGAGTTGCCACCGGGAGAAGACCGCAACCCGCGGTGCTACGCCTGCACCAGCTCGATCGCCTCGCCCTGCGGGATGTGGCGCATGGCGACCGAGTTCATGCAGTAGCGCAGCCCGGTCGGCGGCGGGCCATCGGGAAAGACGTGACCCAGGTGGCCGTCACAACGCGCGCAGCGAACCTCGATGCGGCTCATGCCGTAGGAATGATCCTCGACCTGGACCACCGCGTCCGCACCGACCGGCTGGTTGAACGACGGCCAGCCGGTGCCGGACTCGAACTTGGTGCCCGCCGGAAACAGCGGGTTGCCGCAGCCGGCGCAGACGTACGTGCCCGGCTCCTTGGTACCGAGGAAGCAGCCGCTCCCCGCGCGCTCGGTGCCGTGGTGGCGCAGCACCTCGTACTCCTCGCGCGAGAGCCGGCGCTTCCACTCGTCGTCGGAAAGGATCAGCTTGTCGGCCATGGCCGAAAGCTAGCGCCGCTGGGCCCGGCGGACCAGCCGGTATCTCAGAATCCCGACGGGGTGAAGCCGTCGGAGATCACCCTAGCCGGGGCACGAGCCGAGCGCGTCGAGCAAGATCCGGCGGACCAGCCGGTATCTCAGAATCCCGACGGGGTGAAGCCGTCGGAGATCACCCTAGCCGGGGCACGAGCCGAGCGCGTCGAGCAAGATCTGGTGCGAGTTCTGCGTGTCGTTGGGCCCGCGGTCACAGGTGCAGGTGTCCGGCGCGTCGAGACCGCAGTGCGCGGCTTGATCGGTGAAGCCGCGATTCGGGTCTTGCAGGTTGCAGCTGGCCGAGTCGTCCATCACGTCGTCGCATGCAGTGACCCGCTCGAGGCCGACGAGCTGGCCGAAGTCCGACAGTACGACGCCGCAGTTGAGGGTCGCCGAGGTCGATCGGTCGGTGAAGACGAAGGCGACGCCGTTGGGCACGACGCCGCAGGTCAGCGGCGACAGGGCCCACACGCCGGTGCCCAGGCCGACGCTCTCGGACGAGGTCGACAGAACGATCTCCCAGTGACTGGCGTCTCCCGGATCCTGATCGGTGACGACGATGTCGTACGGTGCCAGCCCGCTCTGGACGCAGCTCACCACGTCGGCCCAGTTGGTGTCGCCGTAGGGAAACGCCTCGAAGGTGATCGGGTCGGTGCCCGGCAACACGCCGCTGGTGTTGCTGCGCGAGTCAGTGGTGCCCGGCGTATAGGTGCCCCCGCCCTTGACCAGATAGAGGACGTTGTCGCCGGTGCAGGTGGCGGCATCGGCGCCACCGCCACCGCCGCCGTCCGCGTCGCCCCCGCCGCCGCCGCTGCTACCGCATCCGCCGACCGCCAGAGTGAGAGCCAGAACCGCGCTGCAAAGCTGCCACATCGTCTCGTTCCGATCTCCCGGCCCGTCCAGGGTATCGGCGCGGGCGCGCCTCAGCAAGTGCTAGAGCGACAGCGCTGCGCGCGCTCGGCGCGCTGTTGGCGACCGGGTACCAAGATTGGCGCTCCAACCACGGACAGCCCCTAGTCCGGACAGGGGCCGAGGGCGTCGATCATCCCCTGCCACGAGTTCTGCGTCTCGGCCGGCCCGCGGTCGCACATGCACGACGTCGGGCCGGTGATGCCGCAGTGGGCGTCCTTGTCGGTGTAGCTGCGGCCGGGATCCTCGAGGTCGCAGCCAGGCTCCTCGCCCATGACGTCGTCGCACGCGATCACGTGCTCGAGCCCCTGGAGGTGGCCGAACTCCGACAGCACCGCCATGCAGCTCAGCTCCGACGACGTTCCCAGCGTGCCGGCGAAGATAAAGCTGATGCCGTCCGGGATGAGGCCGCACGTCAGCGGCGACGCTGTCCACAGCCCATCGGCCAGGCCCATGCTGTGGGAGGAGGTGGTGAGCACCATCTCCCAGTGGTCGGCGGTCCCCGGATCGTCCTCGGTGACCTGCACGTCGAACGGAGCCAGGCCGTTCTTCACGCACAGGACCATGTTGTCCCAGCGGACCGGCGCCCACGGGTACGGCTGCACGTCGACCGCGGCGGTGCCGGGCAGGACCTCGGCGGTATTGGCTCGCGCGTCGGTGGCGCCCGGCGAGTAGCTGCCGCCGCCCTGCGCCAGGTAGAGGAGATGCGTTCCCGAGGTGCAGGCACCGGCGTCGCCCAGATCCGGAGGCATGGCGTCGGGACCGGCGCCGCCCTTGCAGGCAGCCAGGCCCGCCACCACCAGGGCGATCCGGACCGCCGGCCCCGGGTTCAACCGCCCAGCTCTTCCTCGGCGATGCGCTTGACCAGGCCGGCGTCGACCCGGCCGCGGTTGGCCTTCATGACCGCGCCGACGACCCGGCCGGCCATCTTCGGGTCGGTCACTCCCGACTCGGCGATGGCGGTCTTGACCAGATCGCGGACCTCGCCCTCGCCCATCTGCTCGGGCAGGAACTCGGACGTCAGGGCGATCTCGAAGTCGAGGTCGGCCACCTGCTCGGCTCCCCGGTCACCGGCGGCAACATATTGCTCGCGCGCCTTCTCCAGCGACTTCTTGTAGGCGGCGATGACATCGACGTGCAGGGCGTCGTCCACCTCGCCCTTGAAGCCCTTGGCCGTGCGCCGCTCCATGATCTTGGTGTTGATCATGCGGATGACGTTGGCTGTCTTGAGGTCTTTGGCCTTCATGGCGGCGGTCAGCCGCGCGCGGAGATCTGCTTCGATGGACATGGCGCCCGAGTTATAGCCGCGCCGCGGTCCCGGAGCGAGCCCCGGAACGGGCCTCGATGACCTGGACCACGAACCGGTCGACCGGCGGCAGGTCCACGCGGCCGGCGAAGCTGGCGGGATCGTGGACCGACGCCTCGGCAAATCCCCGGGCGCGCAGCGCCGCCTCGGCCTCCTCGGGGCCGGAAAAGTGCAGGTGAACCTGACCGCGGGCGAAGATCGACAACAGGCGCTGGAACAGGCGGGCGCCGCGGACCCCGCCGGCGTCGGCGGCCGTGTGCAGGTCGCTCAGGTAGAGGCCGGCCGGATAGTCGCCGAGGAAGCGGGAGAAGCGCTGCCACATGCCGGCGACCGAGGCCGGGTCGAAGTAGCCGAGCAGCCCCTCGGTGATGAGGGCGGTGCCGCGGCCGGGGTCCAGGTGCTCGGCGAAGGCGCCCCACAGGCTGGCGGGCCCGTCGTCGGCCAGGGCGTCGACCTCGACCACCTGGTGGTGGGGGTTGCCGTAGCCGGCGCGGCCCAGGACCTCGCGCTTGCGGGCGACCATCCCGGGCAGGTCGCCCTCCACATAGATGAGGTCCGGATGGCGCTCGGTGAAGCGGCGTCCGCGCGGCGACAGGCCGGCGGCGACCTCGACCACCTGGCCGATCTCCCCCGACTCGATCGCCTGGGACAGCAGGTGATCGATGACCCGGTGGCGCGATAGCAGCATCGCGTCCAGCCCGGCCCGGCCGGTCAGCTCGTAGGCCAGGTTCATCGGCCGCAGGACCCGGTGGATCAGCCAGCCCTCGCGGGTGCGAAACGCCTCGTGGGACAGGCCGTTCCGGTACCAAACGAAGCCGGTGTAGTGGGCGGTCGGGCTGATGCGGGCGCTGTCCGGGGGTGACATTCGGGTGCCATTGTAAAGACGAGAAGGCCTCTCGTTGCCCAGTTTTTTCCCGCGTGATTTCAGGAGGGTGAGTTGCTCCCGTGGCCCGGCCCCAACCACGGGATACACTGAACATCAGACCAGCATGCTAAAGGTTGGAAGAACTCTCGCGCCCCCCTCTCACCTGCGCTATTCGAAGGAGACCCGGCCATGAGGATAGCTTGTGCATATCTGCCGTCTTTCCCGCTGCAAGTGCACGTGCGCCGCGCGCCGTACCTCGCCGGCAAGTCGGTGATCATCGCCAGCGACCCGACCGGCGAAAGCGAGCACCCGGTCGTCGTCGCGTGCTCGCGCGCCGCGTACGAGCGCGGCATCCGCGCCGGCATGAGCGTCGTCCGCGCGCGCACCCTCGACTCCGGCTGCGAGGTCCGCACCACCG
>Ga0114931_10001112_pt1 | contig 34223 bp, 38 predicted proteins | sample 2SBtaG_FD_89579 | JGI IMG/M metagenome (GOLD analysis project Ga0114931, IMG submission 89579) | Deep subsurface microbial communities from Kolumbo volcano to uncover new lineages of life (NeLLi) - 2SBTROV14_V59a metaG | ecosystem: Environmental > Aquatic > Marine > Volcanic | place: Kolumbo...
GGCCCCATGGACGACCGGAACGGCGGCTTGCCAAGGCTTTCGGACAGCGTCGCGCGTGGCGCGCGATGCCCCGCATCGCTTTGCCACACGCTCCTTGCCGAAAACCTTGGCAAGCCGTCCCTATGGGTCATTATCACCGCTCCTTGGTATTTTGACCGCACCCCGCGCTGAGACGCAACGATGCCTCTCGATCCAAGCTTTCTATTCGTGCAACTTCTGGCGGGGCTCTCCCGCGCGATGATCCTGTTCCTGCTCTCCGCCGGACTGTCGCTCATCTTAGGTGTGATGAACATCCTCAACTTCGCGCACGCCACCTTGTGGCTGCTTGGCGGTTACGTCACATTCAGTGTGTTCGAATTCGTCGGGACCTACCTCGGCGCGGGTGCCGCCGCGCTCGTGATCGCGATCGTGATCGCGACGGCGTTCATGGCGGTGGTCGGCTTCCTGATCGAGCGCACCCTGATCCAGCGCATGTACGCGCGTGAGCTTCCCGAACAGTTGCTACTGACCTTTGCGATGATCTACATCATCGACGATCTGATCCGCATCGTCTGGGGGGTCGAGGATCGCTCGATCTTTTTCGGCATCCAGCCCGTCGAGGTCTTCGGCGCCTACCTCAACCCGTATTACTTGATCATCATGAGCGTCGGCGTCGCCGTCGCCGCCGGTCTGTGGTGGTTTCTCCAGAGGACCAAATACGGCAAGATCGTGCGCGCGGCCGTCTACAGCCGCGAAATGGTCGGGGCGCTCGGTATCCGCATCCCGCTGATCTATGCCGGCGTGTTTGCCCTCGGGGTCGCGATCGCCGCGTTCTCCGCGGGAATCGTCCTGCCCCTGATACCCATGTCGCTCGGCGTCGATATCCAAATAATCGTCCAATTGTTCGCGGTCGTCGTTATCGGAGGATTTGGCAGCATCCTGGGCACCTTCGTCGCCTCGATCATCGTGGGCGTGGTATATGCCTTCGCGATTCTCTTGTGGCCCGATGGCTCGCTGGCGATCGTATTCCTGATTGTCGTGGGGGTGCTCATCGTGAGGCCGTGGGGTCTGTTCGGCACCGAGATTCGGTATTGATCGTGGGTGGCGCTTTAAGATGACGACTTCGGGATCGCCACATCGAATGTTGGGCGAGGTGGCTCGATTTTACGGCACCCGGGGCGTTTCGGTCGTTCTTGCGCCCGTTCTTTTGGTGTTGTTCCTTCTGGTGCCGATTATCCCGGGCGCGTTCTGGGTCCAGGTCGCCACCGAGATCCTGATCCTCGGGCTGTTCGCCATGAGCTTCAACTTGATCTACGGCTACATGGGCCTGCTCTCGTTCGGTCACGCCGCCTTTTTCGGACTTGGCGCCTACGCGACGGCGATCCTCTTTCGCGAGTTCTCCGCCGGTACGGGCGAGATCGGAGTCTGGGGGTTTTTCGCCTCGCTGATCGTCGGCCCCCCGGTCGCCGCAATGGGCGCTCTCGTGGTGGGCTACTTCTGTGTTCGGCTGACCGGCATCTACTTCGCGATCCTGACGCTGGCATTCGGCGAGTTGCTGTTCTCCCTGGTATTCTCATGGTACGGCTTCACCGGCGGTGACAACGGCATCCAGGGTCTCCTTCCGCCGCCGGTCTTCCGCGATGCGACCGTCTATTACTACTTCACATTGGCCATCGTGGTCGTCGCCCTGCTGCTGTTGTGGCGAATCGTTCAGTCACCCTTCGGCTACACGCTCCGGGCCATGCGCGACAATCAACAACGCACGCGCTTTCTGGGCATCGACGTGCGCAAGTACATGCTGGTCAACTTCGTAATCGCCGGGGCCTTCGCCGGCATGGCGGGCGCGTTGTGGGGTCCGTTCACGCGCAGTGTGGGACCGCTGCTTCTCGGCTGGCAAGAATCGGGAATCGCCGTATTCATGACGCTGATCGGCGGCTCCAGCTTTTTCATCGGGCCCATGGTGGGGTCGATCGTCTATACGTTCCTCGAGGCCTATGTCACCGGATTCACCCAGTATTGGCCCCTGATCATCGGGCTCGTGATCCTTGCCATCGTGCTGTTCGCACCCGGGGGATTGTTGGGAATTCTCGGCGCTTGGATGAAGCGACGACGCGGGCCGCGCGAGGCACGGCGCGTTCGTGACGAGGACGCGGCGGCGCGTTCGGAACCCGTGGCGACCGGGCCGGAAGGGGCCGAGCGATGACGCAAAAGATTCTCGGCGTCACGGGCCTGAACAAGCATTTCGGTGGGGTGAAAGCGACCCACGACGTTGACTTCGAAATCGCGCGCGGCGCGAAGGAGGCCATCATTGGCCCCAACGGCGCGGGCAAAAGCACGTTCTTCAATCTCTTGACCGGCTATTTCCAACCCGATTCGGGCACGATTGTCTTCAACGGCGCGGACGTGACCGGCTGGGCGCCGCACAGGATCGCCAAGGCCGGCATCTCGCGCGCCTTCCAGATCAGCAACATCTTTCACCGCATGAACGTGTTCGAGAATGTACGTACGGCGGTGCACGCCGAGATGGGGCGCTCGCTCGGCATCTTCGGTCGCGCCGATCGCATTGGCATCGACGAAACCGAAAAGGCGCTCGAACTCTGTGGCTTGCTCGACAAAGGCGCGATGACCGCGGGCGAGCTTTCGCAAGGCGACAAGAAGAAACTAGAGCTCGCCATCGCGCTCGCCGGCAAGCCCAAGCTGCTGCTGCTCGACGAGCCCACCGCCGGCATGTCCCTCGAAGAGACACAAGCAACCATGGCGTTGGTCGATAGACTGAACGCCGACTTCGGCCTGACCGTTCTGTTCACCGAACACGATATGTCGGTGGTCTTCGACCACGCGCGCAAGGTGACGCTGTTGCACCGGGGCGAGATCATCATGCGGGGCACGCCGGACGAGGTGCGGGCCAGCGAGACGGCGCAGAAGATCTATCTTGGGGAGCTGCACCTGTGAGTGGCCTCGAACTCAAGGACGTTTCGACCCATTACGGCACGAGCCACATCCTGTTCGACGTGTCGCTCAGTCTGAATCCGGGCGAGGTCGTGTGTCTGCTCGGACGCAACGGCGCCGGCAAGACGACGACGATCAAGACGATCATGGGGCTGGTGCGCGCCTCGGGTGGGTCGATCACCTTCGACGGCGAGAACCTGATCGGCCTTCAGCCCTACGAGATCGCACGCAAGGGGCTCGGTTACGTACCCGACGAGCGGCTCATCTTTCCCGACCTCACGGTACGCGAAAACCTCGAGATCGCCGCGAAAAAGGGGCTTAATGGCGAAGGTATTCCCTGGACCGTCGAGCGTGTCTACGAGTTGTTCCCCTCGCTCGTCGAGCTCGACGGCAATCTCGGCGGCTATCTCAGCGGCGGCGAACAGCAAATGCTGACCATCGGTCGCACGCTGATGGGCAACCCATTGCTGCTGCTGCTCGATGAGCCGGTCGAGGGCGTCGCCCCCCTCGTCGTCCAGGAACTGGGCCGGCAGATTCGCCATCTCAAATCGATGGGGCTGACGATCCTGTTCTCGGAACAGAACCTCAGGTTCGCCACCGAGATTTCCGATCGCGCCTACGTGATCGAAAAAGGACGCATCCGCTACCAAGGCAGTATCAACGAACTCGAACGCAACAGCGAGGTCCAAAAGAAATACCTGATGATCTGATCCCGGACGTTGGGGCCAGCGGAGCCATGGGCGTTTGAGCGGGGGCATGTGGATATCATGGGCGCGGCCCCGCGCGAGCCGCCGCCGAGGGTGCGCCTAGGAGCCGGCCGCCAAAGGAGTTGGCGAGCACGAGACTGACGCTCGTGGCCATGGCGAGCATCGCCCAGGACGGGTGGACCAGGCCGGTCGCCGCCAGCGGCACGCCGACGCCGTTGAACATGAAGGCGAGCCATAGATTCTGCACGGTCTTGGTATAGCTCAGCTTTCCGATCCGGTGGGCGTCCATGACCGCGCCGACCCGGTTACCGATGATGATCACATCGGAGGATTCGATGGCGATGTCGGTGCCCGCGCCGATCGCCATGCCCACGTCGGCCTGCATCAAGGCCGGCGCGTCGTTGATGCCATCGCCGACCATGACGACGCGCGCATCGTTTTGCCGCTGAATGGCGCGCACATGGTTCGCCTTGTCCTCGGGCAACACCTGGGCATGGACCTCTTCGATGCCGACTTGCGCCGCCACCGCGTCGGCCGTGCGGCGGTTGTCGCCCGTCAGCATCACGGGCGCGATGCCGAGCGACCTCATCTCCGCGACGGCGGCGGCGGCGTCCGCCTTGAGCGTGTCGGCAATGGCGAGCACGCCGGCGATCCGGCCATCGATCGCCGCCAAAACTGTCGTGTGCGCTTGTGCCTCGTGCGCGGCGCTGGCCTGTTCTATCGCGTCAACGTCGATACCGCGCGAGGCGAGGAAACGGCGGGTGCCGATAGCCACGCGGTGGCCGGCGACTTCGGCTAAAACGCCCTTGCCTGGGATCGCCCGGAAGTCGCCGGCACCTGGAACCTCCAGGGCCCGCTCGTCGGCCGCCGCGCCGATCGCTCGGGCCAAGGGATGCTCCGACGGCGCCTCCGCGCCGGCGGCCAGCCGCAGCAGTTCGGTGGACTCGAAGCCCTCCGCCGGCTCGACCGCGACCAGGCGTGGCTTGCCCTCGGTGAGGGTGCCGGTTTTGTCCAGCACGACATGGGTGATGTCCTTGAGCACCTGGAACGCCTCGCCCGAGCGGATCAGGATGCCATGCTCGGCGGCCATGCCACCGCCGCGGATCAGCGCCAGTGGCGTCGCCATGCCGAGGGCACAAGGGTAGCCCATGACCAACACGGTGACCGCGGCGAAGATGGCGGTCACCCACAGCGGTTGGCCACCCCAGGCGAGCGGCGCCAACCCCCAGAACAGAAAGGCGAGAAGAGCCACGACGAGGACCACCGGGACGTAATATCGCAGCACCCGGTCGACCAGCACGATGATGCCGGGCTTCAGCGCCTTGGCCTCCTCGACATGGCGGGCGATCTGGCGCAGGAAGCTGTCCTCGCCGACCCGCGTCACCGCGACCAGCAGCGTGCCGGTCTGGTTGATGCTGCCGCCGATGACCTCGTCGCCTTCCCGCTTGTCCTCGGGGATTGGCTCTCCGGTGACGATGGACTGATCGACCGCGCCGATACCCTCGGCCACGATGCCGTCAATCGGGATCCGCTCACCCGGGCGCACGCGCACGAGATCGCCGATCGCGACCCCGTCGATGTCGATCTCCTCCTCGGTGCCGTCACGTACGACACGCGACGTCGGCGGCTGCATTTCCAACAACCTGCGCACGCTGGCCGATGCCTTGGTTCGCACGTACAGCGAAACGACGCCCGACAGCAGGTGGTAGGCGGTCAGGAATACGACAACACCGAAGAAGTCCATGGCGGGAAACCCGGCGAGGCCGGCCCAACCGAGCGCCGGGATCGGTGTTCCCAGCAAGCCGCCGGCGTACGCGCCGATGGCGCCGATGGCGAGCAGCACGTGCTGGTTGGCGATGCCGCGCCACGCGGCGCCCCACGCCTTGTGGATGATGCGCCGGCCGTTCCAGAAAAAGACATAGCTGGCGATCAACCACGCGGTCCACACGAGCCAGGGCTGGCGCGGCCACAATGCCATCCACATGCCCGCCATGGCGCCCAAAAGGACGACCGCGAAGAACGCCGCCGAGGCCAGATCCCGTTGCTCCGAGCGGGCCAGCGCCGCCTGTTCCTCGGCGTCCTCGACCTTGCGCGGGTCGCGGATGGTGTAGCCCAGCGCCCGCAGAGTATCCTTGATCTTCGTCGCGCTGGTTGTTTTCGGTCGAAACCGGACCAGCGCCTCCTCGTGCGCGATCGAGACATGCACCTCGTCGACGCCACGTTGCTTGCCGACGGCCTTTTCGATCGAGTTGGCACAGAACGAGCAGCTGATGCCGCCGATCTTCAGTTGCAGTGTCTCGACCTCGCCGGCGTCCGCGTGGTCGGCGGAGGCGGCTATGGACATGACGGTCTCCGCCGGCTCCCAGGGTTGGCTGAAAAAATACTCACACCCAGTCCGCCAGGTTCACGAACAGGCCGAAATAGATCGACCACGCGCCGAGTAGCAGGAAAACCGCCCCGGTCCACTTCGGCAAACGTACGGACAGGGCGGCCAGGCGGTCGAGAGCGCGGCCGGCGGGCGCGAACGACACCGCCAGGACGAGCGGCAAGGACAGCACCAACCCAAAGACGCCGAGGGAGACGATGTTGCTCGCCAAGGCGCCGCCGGCGCTGCTGCTTGCCGTCGCCGTACCCAACATGACGAAGATCAGCGGCGCGGCACAGGCCGGCATGTTGAGGCCGAACAGCACGCCCAGGCCGGCCGATCCGCGCCGATCCGAGATGCGGGAAAGACCGGGTCCGATGGTTCGCATCAAAACGCCGGCCTTGCCCAGCACATAGAGACCGCCGATCAGCAGATAGACCGTGCCCAGCACGACCCAGACACCTTTTTGAAAGCCGAGAAAGGCCGTGCCCAAGAGTCCGGCCAGCAGTCCCAACGCGCCGAGGAACAGCCCCCTGGTGATGGTGAAAACGCCGACCTGGGCGAGCCGCGCCGCGCGGTCCTTGCCTTCGATGTACTTGGCGAACAAAAGGTTCGTTCCCATGGAGCAAGGCTCGACGAAACCGAGCAAGCCAAGCCCCGCGGGGAGGATCAAAAACCGTATGAGATCGGCTTCGTTCATAGCTTTGTGGCGACGATGGTGAACCCGCCCTGCTCGACCACTTCGACAAGACGCTTCTCGCTGACAACCCGCGGGTTGAAACGGAGCCGCGCCGCGCCGTCGGCGAAGGAGACCGGTGCCTCGCGGACGCCGGGTTCCTTGCTCAGTAGAGACGCCAGGCGCGCGGCACAAGATTCGCAATGCATGCCGTCGATCTTCAGGGTCGCCGTGATCATGAAGCGCTCCTTCGTGGCCGTCTATCGGGCGTAGCCTAGCCGCCGTATCGCTGTACGGAGTCAAGCCTTGCGTGACCTCGTCGATGCTTGGGCATAAGGATCAATCCGTTGGGCCGTCCTGGCTTGGCCACTAAATTCTCCAAAATCGCCCCTTGACTCCGTATCATAGTACGGAGGGAAGACTACTATTCGAGGAGATCGCAATGAACCGCATGACCATCAGCAGGGCGGCCCGCGAGGCCGGCGTCGGTGTCGAAACCATCCGGTTTTACGAACGCAAAGGGCTAATCGCGCAGCCGCCGAAGCCCGTGGACTCCGGCTTCCGGGATTACCCGATGGAGACCGTCCAGCGGATCCGGTTCATTCGCCAAGCCCAGGAGATCGGCTTTTCGCTTCGCGAGATCGAGGAGTTGTTGTCGCTGCGCGCCGATCCCGCGGCCGATTGCCGCGACGTGCGCGCGCGCGCCACCGTCAAGCGCGACGAGGTCAACCGCAAGATCGCGCGGCTCGAGCGCATTCGCGCGGCGCTCGAGAACCTGATCGCGGCCTGCCCGGGGCGCGGTGCTCTGCGCGCTTGCTCGATCCTGAGCTCGCTTACCGACACGGAGGAAGGCCTCGACACTCATCGAATGGACGAACGACCATGATGAAAAAGCTTTTTTTCTCCACCTTCATGGGCCTTGCCGCGACGGCGGCGCTCCATGCGCCGGCCCGGGCGCACGGCCCCCTGTTCAGCCCCGCTCCCGAAACGATCTTCAAGGGCGGGACGGAACTCACGCTGGGTCTTCACACGGAAGAAGCCACCGGCACCAGCGAACACGAGACGGAGTACGATGTTACCGTGGAGGCCGTATACGGGCTCACGGCCGACTGGGAGGCCGGAGTCGAAGTCCCGTATACCAAGCGCGATCTCGACGGCGGCGGCGACGCCAACGGCATCGGCGACATCACCCTCGACACCAAGTATCAGTTCTGGGGTCGCAACCTTCCCGGAGCCCAGTACAAGGCGTCCGCGCTCCTCAAGGTCAAGCTGCCGACCGGCGACGACGACAGCCATCGTCCGACTACCGGGCGCGGATCGAGTTCGTTTATCACTTCCGAGCAATGAAACGGCGCGCCGATCACGCTTTCGTGAATGGACTCCGTACTATGATACGGAATCCATATTAGGCCCAGGCATCGCAAAGATTAAGGAGCGAAACCCATGACCAGGATCATTCGAACGGCGGTCTTCGCGCTTTCATTGCTACTGCCCGTGACCGCCTTCGCGGCGCAGGCGCGGTATCAGCTTCAGGTCGACGGATTGGCCTGCCCGTTCTGCGCCTACGGCATCGAGAAGCAGCTCACGCGCACCGACGGCGTCAAGAACATCGAGATCGACATCAACGCCGGGACCGTGACGGTCACCATGGCCGAGGGCGCCGCCATGACCCAAGCGCAGGCCGACCGGATCGTAAAGGACGCGGGCTTCACCCTGAGAGGCTTCAGCGAAGTGCCGACCCAGGACTGAGGCCGTGCCAGGCATCCATCTCCGGCGGCGTTCGGTTTGCCGGGCGGTCGGGCTCGCGCTCGCCGCCGTCACGGGACTAGCGCAACCGGCGCGGGCCGCGCCCGAGACCTTCAACACGGCGCTTCCGGTGCCGAAAGGCGAGTTCATCTTCCGCGAGCAGTTCCTGTACAAGAGCGCGACCGACGACCCCAGCCCCGCCGACCGCGAGGTCAGGGTGCTGGGCGGTATCTCGGTCCTCGGCTACGGCGTCACCGGGGACTTCGCCGTGTTCGGCGTGCTGCCGTACCTCGACAAGTCGCTCGACGTGACGACGCCGGGGGGCCAGCGGGTCACGCGGGACACCAGCGGGATCGGTGACGCCCGCCTATTTGCGCGCTACACCGTCTTTCACGATGACGCGCCCGGGCGGACCTTCCGCATCGCTCCCTTCGCCGGCATCGAGTTACCCACCGGCGACGATGACGACAACGACGGTCTCGGGACCCTGCCGGCGACACTCCAACTCGGCTCTGGATCCTGGGACCCGTTCGCCGGCGTCGTGGCGACGTATCAATCGCTTGATTACGAAATCGATGTCGCGGCGAGCTACAAGGTCAACACCGAAGCGAACGATTTCGAGTTCGGCGACGAAGCGCGGTTCGATGCCTCGCTTCAATACCGTCTTTGGCCACGCGATCTCAGTAGCGGCGTGCCCGGCTTCCTCTACGGTGTTCTCGAAAGCAACCTAATCTATCAAGGCAAGAACGAGATTGGCGGGGCCAACGATCCGAACTCGGGTGGCACCACGCTGTTCATCGCCCCCGGCTTTCAATATGTGACCAAGCGGTGGGTGCTCGAGGCCATCGTTCAGTTTCCCGCCTTGCAAGACCTGAACGGCTCGGCACTCGAGGACGACCTCACCGTCCGGGCCGGTTTCCGCTTCAACTTCTAAGGGACGCGTAGAGTTGGGAAAGAAGCTCTTCAAGATAGCTATAGGCGCCGTTGTCGCCCTCGTTGTCCTTGCCGTGGCCGGCTGGCTCGCGTTCGTGCCCTTCGCCAAGGAGCCGGGGTACGTCTTCGTCAAGGCATGGGGCGAGAAAGGCGCCGGCCCCGGCCAATTCAACGACCCGACCGGGATCGCCGTCGCCGGCGGCGAGGTCTTCGTGAGCGATGCGCGCAACGGCCGCATTCAGGTCTTCGACTTGAACGGAAACTTCAAGCGACAGTTCGGCAAACCGGGCAAGGCACCCGGAGAGCTGGGCCGGCCCATGAACCTGACCATCCGGGACGGCGAACTTTATGTCCCGGAGTATTTCAACGATCGCATCCAGGTCTTCGCGCTTGACGGTACGCCCAAGCGGGTCATCGGGGGAACAGGCAACGGCCCGGGCCAGTTCAACGCCCCCGGCGGGGTCGCCGTCGCCGCGAACGGCGACCTGTTCGTCACCGACTTCTACAACCACCGCGTCGAACGCCTGAAGCCCGACGGAACCTTCATCCGCCAATGGGGCACCACCGGCCAGAAGGGGATCTGGGCGGGGGAATTCAACTATCCCACGGACGTGGCGCTGGGCGCCGACGGCACGCTCTATGTCGCCGATGGCTACAACGACCGCATCCAGGCCTTCGACGCCCAGGGCCGGTTTCTGCGCAAGTGGGGCGGGCCGTTCGCCATGGATATCTTCGGCCCTTTCAACGGCTGGTTCGCGGTGACCACGAACGTCACCGTCGCCCCCGACGGAACCGTGTTCGTCGCGGACTTCTACAACGACCGCGTCCAGGCCTTCGACGCGAAGGGCACGTTCCTCGCCGCGTTCGGCGGAAAGGGCGAGGGCCCCGGCCGGTTCCGCCACGCCATCGCCGTCGCGGTGGCCGACGACGGCTCGGCCTTCGTCGCCGATTTCTTGAACAACCGTATCGAGAAGTGGCGGCCGAAACGATAGGGTGACCGGGAGCGCCGGCGCGGGCGCGGGCGAGGGCGAGAGCGAATGTGAACCACAAGAGTGCGATCCGCCTGGCCTTCGCCGCCCTGCTGGTCGCGGCGGCCATCGGGGCGCTCGCGTATCGCGGCGACTTCGATGCGGCGGCGGTCGAAGCCTGGGTGCGGCGTTATGGGATTTGGGCGCCCGTGATCTTCGTGGGCCTGTATCTCATCGCCACGGTTCTGTTTCTGCCCGGTTCGGTGCTGACGATTGTCGGCGGCATGCTGTTTGGCCCTCTTTTGGGCACTTTCTACAGCCTGACGGGGGCGACGGCCGGCGCGACCGTCGCGTTCCTCATCGCGCGGTATCTGGCCTCCGGCTGGGTCGCGCGAAAGGCCGGGGGCCGGCTGAAACGGCTGATCGAGGGCGTCGAGGCGGAGGGCTGGCGCTTCGTCGCGTTCACGCGGCTGGTGCCCCTGTTTCCGTTCAACTTGCTGAACTACGCCCTTGGCCTCACCCGCATCCCGCTCTCGCACTACGTGATCACGTCCCTGATCTGCATGCTCCCCGGCGGTTTGGCCTATGCGTATCTGGGCGATGCCGGCCGCGAAGCCGCCGCCGGGAGCGATCGCGCCATTAAGGCCGGGCTGATCGCGCTCGCCCTGTTCGCCGTCGTGGCGTTCCTGCCCCGGCTCATCCGCCGGGTCCGGAACAGGCCGCGATGAACGACGTTTCAACCGAAGGAGGTTTCGCCATGATGAGGACGCTACGAACCAGCCCCTTCTTTACATCCAGATGGAACGGGCTGATTGGTTTTATCTTAACCCATTGAAAGGATTGGCGGACCCGACAGGATTCGAACCTGTGACTTCTGCCTTCGGAGGGCAGCACTCTATCCAGCTGAGCTACGGGTCCTTGAGGCCGTATATCGCGGTCTTAGGGTGATGTAGGGCGCCGAGGACCATACTCCAAGCCCGCCCGGCGCGTAAACCCGGGTTGGGGTTAAGACGCGCCGTCGGCGAGGCGGGCGCGGGCGCGGGCGTCGGCGCCGGAGGGCAGGGGCGCGCGCGGATCGGCGATCCATTGGGCGATGTCGTTCAGGACCGTCTCGGCCCCCAGATCGCGCAGCAGCATGTGCCAGCCGTTGGCATAAAGCGCGCGGCGCTGGGCGCGGCGCGCCGCCGCCGGCAACTCGCGCCACAGGGCCAGGGTCGGGTCTTCCGGGATGATCTCGTCCCTGGCGCCGTAGAGCAGCAGCGCCGGCAGGCCGAGATGGGGCGCCCTGGCCAGGGCCAGGTCCATCAGGTCGGCCAGGCCGCTGATGGTGTCGATACGGGTGGCCTTGATGACCAGGGGGTCGCGGCCCAGACCGCGCAGCATCTCGATGTTGTCCGAGGCTTGAATCTTGAGGCCCCGGCCGGTCACCTTGGCCCACGGGATGGTATGGGCGCCGATCCAAAGCGCGACCCGGTGGGTGAGCGGCATGGTGGAGCGCGCCCACACCGCCGGGGCGACCAGAATCACTCCGTCCGCGTCGGGCGGGGTGGCCGCGCTTGCCCCGACCAGGGCCACCGCGCCGCCCATGCTGTCGCCCAGGATATAAAGCGGCACGCCCGGGTGGCGCGCGCGCACCAGGGCGGTGGCGACGCGCAAATCGTCCACCATGGCCGTGGCGCCGGCCCACAGGCCCCGGTTGGGCGCCGCCCCGAAGCCGCGCTGATCGTAGGCGTAGGTGGCGATGCCCCGCGCCGCCCAATAGCGGCCCGGGCCGTCGAAGGCGTTGGAATAATCGTTAAAACCGTGCAGGGCCAGGATCGCCGCCCGTGGCGGCCCCTCCTCGGGCAGCCAGACCCGCAAGGGCAGCGCCAGCCCGTCGGCGGTCATCAGGGCATCGTCCGCGAGGCGCGGCGGGCTGATGCCCGGTCCGGGCGGGGCCAGGCGCGGGGTGCACGCCGCGAGCGGCAGCGCAAGCGCGAGCAGGCCAAGCAGACCAAGCGCCGGGGCCGCGCCACGCCGGGCGCGGCCCGCCCGTGCTCCTGGCCGATCAGGCGACATTCTCGTCGCGGCCGCGCGCGTGGGTGCCGCGGGTGAGTTGCAGGAACAGGTCCTCCAAATCGGTTTCCTCGGTGGTCAGGTCGACAACCTGGAGACCCATGTCGTTGATCGCGCGCAGGATGTCCGGCACGGGGCTGTGGCTCGGCTGATAGTGGAAGACCAGGCGGCACGGATCCGCGAGCTCGACGTTGAAGGCCCCGAGCGCCTCGGGCACCCGCTCAAGCGCCTCGGCGAGAATCAAGGTCAAGTCCTTGCTGTCCAGCCGGCGCAACAGCGCCCGGGTGGTATCGCAGGCAATCACGCGGCCATGATCGATGATCGCGATGCGGTCGCACAGTTGCTCGGCCTCTTCCAGGTAGTGGGTGGTCAAAAGGACGGTCGTGCCGGCCCGGTTGAGCGCGCGTACATGCTCCCAAAGCTGCTGGCGCAGCTCGATGTCCACGCCGGCCGTGGGCTCGTCGAGCACCAGCACCGGCGGGTTGTGCACCATCGCCTTGGCCACCATCAGGCGCCGGCGCATGCCGCCGGAGAGCGTGCGCGCGTAGGCGTCCGCCTTGTCGGCCAGGCCGAGCACGCGCAACAGCGCGTCGGTACGCCGCTCGGCCGGCGGCACGCCGTAGAGCCCAGCCTGAAGCTCCAGGAGCTCGCGCGGCTTGAAGAACGGGTCGATATTGAGCTCCTGGGGCACCACGCCGATGGCCGCGCGCGCCTGGCGCGCCTGGCGCTCTATGTCGAACCCCCAGATGCGCGCCGTGCCGGCGCTCTTGTTGACCAGCCCGGCCAGGATGTTGATGAGGGTGGACTTGCCGGCGCCGTTGGGCCCCAGAAGCCCGAACAGGGCGCCGCGCGGGATTTGCAGGTCCACGTCGATGAGCGCGTGCTTGCCGGGCGCGCGGCCGCTGGCGGCATAGCGCTTGTCCAGGCCGATCAGGTCCACCGCCAGCCCGGGCAGGGGCGCGGCGATCGCGCCTTGGGAAGCGTAATCGGGCATGATCCGGGCCGACATTGAGGGCGTGCCGTGCGCATTCCATTGATCGCACGGCGGCAATGGGTATCATCCGCCCTGCTGACGGTCAACAAAGGCCGGCCGCGACGCACCGGCGGCCGGCACGAGAGGGAGAGCGGATCGTGACGAAGGCGCCCGAGCCCACGAAGATCATCGAGCCCCCTGAGATTATCGAAGTCGACTCGCCGGTGGTGGCGTGCGACGGCGGGGGCGGTGCGCTCGGCCATCCGCGCGTCTGGCTCAACATGGAAAGCCAGGGCGCGATCGATTGCCCTTATTGCGACCGGCGCTTCGTGCTCAAGGCGGCCGCGCACTGATCGGCGGCCGGCGCGCCCGCCCGTGACGGAGGCCGAACCCGTCTTCACCGGGGTGCCGAAGTCGGCCATGGCCGGCGTGGTCTGGCCGGCGGTGCCCGGGCGTCAAACCGCCGCCCACTTCGCCCTCCTCTATCAACTGGAACAAACCCAGTGGTGGGCGCCGGAGCGCATCCGTGCCTGGCAGTTCCGGCAAATCCAGACTCTCTTGAGCCATGCCGCGCGCCATGTGCCGTTTTACCGGGAGCGCCTGCGCCAAGCCGGCATACACCCCGACCGGCCGATCGCCCCCGAGGTGTTCGCCGCCATTCCCGTCATGACCCGCGCGGATATTCAGGAGGCCGGGGCGCGCTTGCATGCCCGGCACCTGCCCAACGGCCACGGCCCCACTCACAAGGTTTCCAGCTCCGGCTCCACCGGACGGCCGATCGAAACCATGGCCACCCGGGTAAGCGGCGCCATGTGGGACGTGTTCACCATGCGCGACCATTTGTGGCACCGGCGCGATCTATCCGGAACGCTCGCCTCGATCCGCGGCTTCGCCACCGGCAAGGCGCTCTACCCCCAAGGCGCGCGCCTGCCCAATTGGGGGGCGACCGTGGGCTCCCTCTATCCGACCGGGCCGGCGGTGGCGCTCAGCATCATGACCCGCCCGGAGGAGCAGGCGGAATGGCTGGTCCGGCACAACCCGGATTACCTACTCACCTTCCCCACGGCGTTGCGCGCGCTGGCGCGCCATTGCGCGGATCGGGGCATCGCGCCGCCGCGCCTCAAGCAGGCCCGCACCCTCTCGGAGATACTGACCCCCGACACGCGCGCGGCGGTGCGCGCGGCGTGGGGCGTGGATGTGGCCGACATGTACAGCGCCCGCGAGACCGGGTACTTGGCGCTCCAATGCCCGAACCACGAGCACTACCACGTGCAGGCCGAGGGCGTTCATTTGGAGATCCTGGACGACACCGGCGCGCTGTGCCCGCCCGGGCGCATGGGCCGGGTCGTGGTGACGCCCTTGCACAATTTCGCCATGCCGCTGATCCGCTACGAGATCGGCGACTACGCCGAGGCCGGGCCGCCCTGCCCGTGCGGGAGGGGGCTGCCCGTGCTCGCGCGCATCGCCGGGCGGGTGCGCAACATGCTGCGCCTACCCGATGGCGGCCATGCGTGGCCGCTGGTCGGGGAACCTTTTTTCGCCCGGATTCCGGTCGTGCGGCAATTCCAGATCGTGCAGCGGGCGCTGGAGCGCCTGGACATGACCCTGGTCGCGGATCGCCCCCTGAGCGGCGAGGAGGAGGCGCGGCTGCGCGCGATGATCACCGACCGCCTGGGCTATCCGTTCGAGATCGCGCTGAACTATGTGGACGAGATTCCGCGCGGGCCCGGCGGCAAGTTCGAGGATTTCCGCTGCGAGATTCCCGAGCCCTGACCGGGCGCTGCGGACACCGGGTAACGCGGGTCAGGCGGGTCAGGCGGATTCCGTCACCGCGACTTTGACACGCGTGCCCAGAGCAGCAAAAGCCGCGTCGATCTGATCGAGCCGCGAAGCATGATTGAGGTTGAGCAGGCGGTCGACTTGCGGCGCGTGCCAAGACAGCCGCCTGGCAAGTTGGGCCTTGTTGACTCCTTGGCGCCGCATTTCCTGATACAGCAACACCTTGAGCGACGTCTGCGTGGTCAAGGTCACATGCCGGCGCCCGCGCGATGGCTTTGGGATATCCTCTCTGGCGGCCATGCGCGCCGCGATGGCCTCCTCGAACGCGTCGAGCGCGTGCAGAAGGGCGTCGCGCTCGTCCTCGCCGAATGTCGCGAGTTCCGGGAAATCTGGCGACGTGACCAGAATCGTGTCCCCATCCGGGGCTAGTTTAACGGGATATTCGAGCATTGATCTCACTCCAGGCCGAGGTGCCCTTGATCTTCTTGACGAGTTTCGGGCCTAGCTCCTTCCGGCTGCCATGCATCGGGAGTTGGCTTGTGCGGTTGCCCCGCCGAACGGTCAAGTGGCCGCTGCCGCCCTTGTGGGTCTCGAAGGAGCAGCCGCGCTTCTTGAGCCAGCGCCTAAATTCCTGTGCGTTCACCTCACGAAGGTATGAAACATAAGTGTTGTGCGCAACAGATTTGTTGTGTTTCTCGCCAAAGGGCCGAATGGCAGGGGCCATCGGCTCCGCCCTCGACTTGGGCGCGGCGCTCCGGCATGCTCGGCGCCATGAGCGCACCCGCCGCCGGCGCCGCGGACCACCCGCGCCACATCTATCTGATCGACGGCTCGGGATATATCTTCCGCGCCTTTCATGCCCTGCCGCCCATGTCCCGGCCGGACGGCACCCCGGTCAACGCGGTGTTCGGCTTCATCAACATGCTGATCAGGCTCCTGGCCGACACCGAGGCGGAAGGCATCGCGGTCATCTTCGACGCCGGGCGCAAGACCTTTCGCAACGAGATCTACCCGGCCTACAAGGCCAACCGGCCGGACCCTCCGGAGGAACTGATCCCGCAGTTCGCCCTGATCCGCGAGGCAACGCGCGCCTTCAACCTGCCGTGCATCGAGCTGGCCGACTACGAGGCGGACGACCTGATCGCGGCCTACGCCAAGGCGGCGCGCGACCGAGGCCTGGAGGTCACCGTTGTCTCGTCCGACAAGGACTTGATGCAACTCGTGCGGCCCGGGGTGGCCATGCTCGATCCGGTCAAGAACCGCGCCATCGGCCCCAAGGAGGTGGAAGAGAAGTTCGGCGTGCCGCCGGACAAGGTGGTGGACGTGCAGGCGCTGGCCGGGGATTCCGTGGACAACGTGCCCGGCGTGCCCGGCATCGGGGTCAAGACCGCGGCACAGCTCATCCGCGAATACGGGGACGTGGAAACCCTGCTTGCCCACGCCGAGGAGATCAAGCAGCCCAAGCGGCGCCAGAATCTGATCGAGCACGCCGAGGCGGCGCGCATCTCGCGCAGGTTGGTGGAGCTCAGGGACAACGTGCCCCTGCCCATGCCGATCGAGAACTTGCACCTGCGCGCCCCCGACCCGGCGCTCTTGCGCGCCTTTCTGGAGGAGCAGGCCTTCCGCTCCGTGATCGCGCGCCTGGGCGACGTTCTGGGCGCGGCGCCGGCGGCGACCCCGGCGGTGGCGCCGAGCCCGGCCGCACCAGAGTCGAAAGAGCCCTACGAACTGGTGCGGGAGATCGCCGCGCTCGGGCGCTGGGTCAAGGCGGCGGTGGACGCGGGCACGGTCGCGGTCGATACGGAGACCACCTCCCTCGACGCGCTGCGCGCCGAGCTGGTCGGGGTCTCCCTCGCGCTGGCGCCGGGCCGGGCCTGCTATATTCCGCTGGGGCACAGCGGCGCGGCCGGCGGCGGCGAGCTCGACCTGGACGGCACGGCGGAGCGGCCGGCGCAGATTCCCCTGGCCCATGCCCTGGCGGCGCTCAAGCCCCTGCTCGAAGACCCCGCGGTGCTCAAGATCGGGCAGAATCTGAAATACGACATGCTGGTGCTCGGACGGCACGGCGTCCGGGTAGCCCCCTTCGACGATACCATGCTGCTCTCCTACGTGCTCGACGGCGGCCGGCACGGCCACGGCATGGACGAGTTGGCGCGCCTGCACCTGGGCCATGAGACCATCAAGTTCAAGGACGTGGCGGGCATCGGCAAGGCGAAGGTGACCTTCGACAAGGTGCCCCTGGACAAGGCGCTGGACTACGCCGCCGAGGACGCGGACATCACCTTGCGCCTGCATGGCGTGCTTAAGCCGCGCTTGGTGCCGGAGCGCCTGACCCGGGTCTACGAGACCCTGGAGCGCCCTCTGGTGCCGGTGCTGGCGGACATGGAGCGCGCCGGCATCAAGGTCGATCGCGGGGCGCTGCACGCGCTCTCCAACGATTTCGCCCGGCGCATCGCGGACCTGGAGGTGGAGATCCACAAGCTGGCCGGGCGCCCGTTCACCATCGGCTCGCCCAAGCAGCTTGGCGAGATCCTGTTCGACGAGATGAGCCTGCCCGGGGCCAAGAGGGGCAAGAGCGGCGCCTACGCCACCGGCGCCGACATTCTGGAAACCCTGGCCGCCCAGGGCCACGACCTGCCCGCGCGGGTGCTCGACTGGCGCCAGCTCGCCAAGCTGAAAAGCACCTATACGGACGCCTTGCAAGCGCGGATCGATCCCGAGACGGGGCGCGTCCACACCTCGTTCAGCCAGGCGGTGGCCTCGACCGGGCGCCTCGCCTCCAGCGATCCCAACCTGCAAAACATCCCCGTGCGCACCGAGGAGGGGCGCAAGATTCGCCGCGCCTTCATCGCCGAGCCGGGCCGCGTCCTCATGTCCGTGGACTACAGCCAGATCGAGTTGCGCCTGGCCGCGCACATCGCCGAGGTGGCGCCCTTGCGCGAAGCCTTCCTGGAAGGCCAGGATATCCACGCCGCCACCGCTTCCCAGGTGTTCGGCGTGCCGGTGGAGGGCATGGACCCCATGGTCCGGCGCCAAGCCAAGGCGATCAACTTCGGCATCATCTACGGTATCTCGGCGTTCGGCCTGGCCAACAACCTGGGCATCCCCCAGAGCGAGGCGAAGGCCTATATCGACGCCTATTTCGAACGCTATCCGGGCATCCGCGAATACATGGAGCGCACCAAGGCCGCATGCCGCGCGCGCGGCTACGTGGAAACCCTGTTCGGCCGGCGGATTCACATGCCGGGCATCGGGGACAAGAACCCGGCGCGGCGCAACTTCGCCGAGCGCGCCGCCATAAACGCGCCGATCCAGGGCACCGCGGCCGATATCATCAAGCGGGCCATGATCCGCGTGCCCCCGGCCCTGGCCAAGGCGAAGCTCACGGCGCGCATGCTCTTGCAGGTGCACGACGAGCTTTTGTTCGAGGTTTCCGAAGGCGAGGTCGAGGCCACGGCCGCCCTGGTCAAGTCGCTCATGGAAAACGCCTGTCGGCCCGTGGTCGAGCTGTCGGTGCCCTTGGTCGCCGACGTGGGCATCGCCCCCAACTGGGCCGAGGCGCACTGATAGCTATTCCGATTGCGTCTTGTTCAAATTTTCCAGATTGGTCCGCGCCGCGGCGGCGGCGGGTGAGTCCGGCGCGATCTCGATGATTCGGCGCCAGTCCGCCGCCGCGCCCGCGTCCTCGCCGGTGAGGCGGCGCAGGTTGCCCCGCTCCAAGAGGCCGTCCGGATTGTCCGGGTCTGCGCCGAGCGCCCGTTTCAGGTCGTCGCGGGCCAGGTCCATGGCCTCCAGGGCGCGATAGGCGCTGGCGCGCAGGATCAGGATATCGGGCCGGTCCGGTGCGAGATCCAAGGCCCGGTTGAGGTCGTCCACCGCGTCCCAGTAGCGCCCGGCGGTCGCGGCGGAAATGCTACGGTCGATGAGCAGTTCGGTGTTGTTCGGGTCGAGGGCGAGGGCTGCGCTTTGGGCGGCGCTGGCGCGCTCCGCCTCGCCCGCCATGAGCCAGGTTCGCCCGGCCTGGGCGAGGATTTGCCCGCGCAGGCCGGAGCCGTCGTCCGGCGTATCCTTGGCCAACCGCTCCAGGCGCTGGGCCGCCTCGACGGTGCGCCCCAAGCCAATGAGCGCGACCACCGCGCAGTGGGCGGCGGGGCCCCCGCCGCCCGCCCGCATCCAGGCGTTGGCCCGTTTCAGCGCCGCCTCCGGTTGCGCGCGCGCCTGGTCCATGCATTGGGCATAGACTTGCGCCGGATCGGCGGCCGGGGCCTGGTCGGCGGGCGGGGCTTGGCCGGCGGATGGAGCCTGTTCGGCGGCTGGGGCGGCGGCGAGCGAGGTGGACGCAAGCGCCGTTGCGAAGGCCAGCAGAAGGATCGCGCCCACCGACGGGGCCGGTTGTTCGTCTTGCGTCATGGCCCTACAGTCGCCGCGCGCGGCCACGCGCGCAAGCACGGGGACGCGGGGAACGCGAGGAACGACGCCATGGCCGATCGCCGCTTGTTCTGCTTTGGCCTGGGATATAGCGCGCGGGCGCTCGCCATGCCGCTGATGGCGCGCGGCTGGCGAATCGCCGGCACGACGCGCCAGGCGGAGGCGGCCGCGGCGCTCGCCGCCGAGGGCGTGGACGCCCATGGGTTCGACCGGGACCGGCCCCTCGCCGACCCGAGCGCGGCCTTGGCCGGCACCACCCACCTGCTGATCGGCGTGCCGCCGGACGACGCCGGCGATCCGGTGCTCGATGCCCACGGCGCCCATATCGCGGCCTGCCGCACCATCGTCTGGGCCGGGTATCTCTCGACCACCGGGGTCTATGGGGACCGGGGCGGCGGCACCGTGGACGAAGACTCCGCGTTACGCCCGACCGGGCCGCGCGGGCACCGCCGGGTCGCGGCGGAGGCGGGTTGGCGCGCGCTCTACGAAACCCATGGCCTGCCGCTCCATATCTTTCGCCTGGCGGGCATCTACGGTCCCGGGCGCAATTCCCTCGCGGCGGCGCGCGCCGGCACCGCGCGGCGCGTCGACAAGCCGGGCCAGGTCTTCAGCCGGGTTCACGTGGAAGATATCGCGCGCGTGCTCATGGCCTCCATGGAGCGTCCCAACCCGGGCGCGGTCTATAACGTGTGCGACGACGCACCGGCGCCTCCGGCGGAGGTGATCGCGTTTGCGTGTTCGCTGGTAGGCATCGAACCGCCGCCGCTGGTGCCGTTCGCAAAGGCCGAGCTCACGCCCATGGCACACAGCTTCTATCGCGACAACAAGCGGGTCTCGAACCGCCGCGTCAAGGAAGAGCTGGGCGTGACGCTTGCCTACCCCGATTACAAGACGGGCCTGCGGGCGCTGCTCGTGGAGGAGGGCAATTCCGGGAGCCGGAGCGTTTGACGCCGGTCCGGCCCGGCGGGTATGGTTCGATTGTGTAATAACGAATCTTTTCGCCGCATAAGGGGGCGACGTGCGACACAAGATACCGGTGATCGCCACGTTGGCGGTGGGTTCCGTCGTGCTGGCCGGTTGCGCCCAGCCGCAACTGAGCGCGGAGCACATCCGACTCGAAAAAAGCGCGACATCGGTCGTGACCTATCCGACCGAGATTCGCGGCGTTTATGTGGTCGACAAGGCCGCGAATGCCAAGCTTTGCGCGGAGCCGCCGCCAGACGTCGCGCTCAATACCTTGCAGAAGATTTCGGCCGATCTTAAGGCGGTCACGCAAGGTGGGCAGGAAGTGACGGCGGGGGTGGACGGCGAAACGGCCACCACGGCGATTGAATTGGCGGGGCGGACCCAGCTCATTCTGCTAACGCGCGAGCTCCTGTACCGCCTGTGCGAACTGTCGCTCAACTATGGGACCGCCTAGGATGTGTTCAAGGAGACAGCGTCGCTCTACGGCAACGTCATCGCCATGGTGCAGACCTTGGCGACCTCCGACCGCCTGCGGGCCGAGGCCCGGCTGGAACGGGCGCGCGCCCTGGCCAAGACGATCATCGTCGCGCGCGACGCCCGAATCGAGGCCATCGTGACCCACGTCGCCAAGGCGGACGGCACCCTGGACCCAGCCAAGCTGAAGGCGCTTTTGGACCGCGCGCCGGATGCCGAGTTCGTGCGCCAACACCTCGAGTCGGCCAGCGGGCCGGAGGACCTGCGCGCGCGCTTGGTCGACGTGCCGCGCAAGGTGATCGATCAGATGTTCGCGGCGCTGCCCTAGCGACCACGGCGCCCGGGGGATGGAGGTTTAGCCATGGCGGTACGCAAGATCGTTGTCTGCGGCACCGAGGATGCCGCGCTGGTGGAAAAGAACATCTTGGAAAATGACGGCTATACGACCAGTGGGCCGGACTTCTTCGAGCGCATCATCTGGGACGCCACCAACGCCGGCGGTGCCGGCGATATCCGCGCCGACGCCTGGGTTGTCGAAGGCATCAAATAAAGCCGTGGATCGTTAGACCGCGCCGATCGCATCGCCCAGGGTATCGCCCAGGGCATCGACGGTGCGGGTCAGGCGCGCGAGATCCGCCGGTTCCGTCAGGCGGTGCCCGCCGCCCTTGACCAGGGTGACCTCCACGTCCGTGGAGTCGAGCCGTTCCATGAGGTCGAGGGAGAGCTTGTAGGGCACGTCCGGGTCCGCGGTGCCCTGGATCAGGCGCACCGGGCACGCGATCGCAATGGGCCGCTCCATCAGGAGGTGGGCGCGGCCTTCCTCGATCAGGGTCATGGTGATCGGGTAGGGTTCGTCGCCATAGTCCGATGGCTCGTAATAGACCCCCTCGCGCGCCAAGGTTTCGCGCACATCGGGGGGAAAGGCGCGCCACATGAGGGTTTCGGTGAAGTCCGGCGCCGCCGCGATGCCAACCAGCCCGGCCACGCGCGCGGGCCGCGCCAGGGCGGCTAGCAACATGAGCCAGCCGCCCATGGACGAGCCGACCAGGATTTGCGGCCCCTCGGTCAGCTCGTCGAGCACCGCCACCGCGTCGTCCGCCCAGCGCCCGATTGTGCCCTCCTCGAAGCGCCCGGAGGAGGCGCCGTGGCCCAGATAGTCGAAGCGCACGAACGCCTGACCGCGCGCCGTGGCCGCGGCTTCCAGCGCCAGTGCCTTGCCGCCGGTCATGTCGGACATGAAGCCGCCGAGAAAAACCACGCCGGGCAGGCGCGCGCCGCTTTCGCGCGCCGGGCGCGCGTGGTAGGCGATACGGGCGCCGTCGGGCCGTGCTAGGCTGGCGGGCTCCGCGGGGGCGGCGCCATCGACATCGGTGACGGTATCCTCGGCCGGCATGAAGCTGGGTAATCCATGAACAGGCAGATCAACCCTAGCACCGGCAATGCGACGGTGAAAGGCGGCGGCCCGGTGGTCTTGCAAGTTGTGCCCCGGCTGATCGCCGGCGGCGCGGAGCGCGGCGCGGTCGATATAGCAGCCGCGCTGGTCGCGGCGCGCGGCACGGCGATTGTGGCTTCCGAGGGCGGACCCATGGAGCGCGAGCTGAAGCGCGCCGGGGCCGTGCATGTCACCCTGCCGCTTTCGTCCAAGAACCCCTGGGTGATGTATCGCAACGTGGTGCGCCTGGCGGCGCTGGTGAGGAAATACGGGGTCGATCTGATCCACGCGCGCTCGCGCGCGCCCGCGTGGAGCGCGGCCGCCGCGGCCCGGCGCGCCGGGTGCCGCTTCGTCACCACCTTTCACGGCGCCTACCGCTTCGGCTCCGAGATCAAGCGCCGCTACAACGCGATCATGGTCGCGGGCGACCGGGTGATCGCCAATTCCGAGTTCATCGCCCGGCACATCCGCGAAAACTACAAGGTGGACCCGGCGCGCATCCGGCTGATCCGCCGCGGCGTGGACCTTGGCCTGTTCGATACGGAGCGGGTCAGCGCCGAGCGCATGATCCAGCTCGCCACGCGCTGGCGCCTGCCGGACGGCGTGCCGGTGGTGATACTGCCGGGGCGCCTGACTCGCCTCAAGGGTCAGCCCCTGTTGATCGACGCCCTGGCCGAACTGGGCGATCTTCCCTTCCGGTGCCTGCTGGTGGGGTCCGATTTCGGCCGCGCGGCCTATCGCGCGGAGCTGGAGCGCCAGGCCGCGCGTCGTGGCCTGAGCGACCGGGTGCACCTGCCGGGCCAGTGCGACGACATGCCGGCGGCCTACATGCTGGCCGACGTGGCGGTGTGCGCCTCGACCACGCCCGAGGCGTTTGGGCGGGTGATCGCCGAGGCCCAGGCCATGGGCTGCCCGGTGGTCGCCAGCGCTCACGGCGGTGCGCGCGAGCAGGTGCTGGAAGGGCGCACGGCGTTTTTGTTCGAACCGGGCAACGCGCACGCCCTGGCCGCGGCGATCCGCCACGCGCTGGAGCTGGACGCGGCGGCGCGCGAGCGCCTGTCCCGGGAAGCGCGGGCTCACGCGCGGGCCAATTTCTCGCGCGATCAGATGTGCGCGGCGACGCTCGCGGTCTATCGCGAGATCCTGCTCGCCGCCGAAGCGGAGGCCAGCGCCGCGCCGGGCGGCCGCGCGGCGCCGAGCGGGACCGCAGTATAGTGTCCTAGACAGTTTGCGTTGAAATGGCTATCGCTGGATCGTTTGCCCCGCTGGACGTCAATCCATTGAATGGTCGGTAAATCGCTGAGATATAAGCTATTGTTATTTATGTATTAATTCCAGAAGGCGTCATTCGGGTTGCTAGCTGAAGCCCTTAATCATTGATCAACGTTATCCAGCGAAAATCTCTTGACAAGCAGGGCTCATCGTTCAGTATGGAGCCCGATATTTTCCACCGGCTGGATTTGTCCGGACGGTAGCTACGACCCGCTCACCGCCGTTGTGTGGCGAGTTTTTATTTCCCGGAGGGCTCCCTTTTCAGGTGCCCTCCTTTTTATTCCTGGTTACCCAATTGTGTTAACGTAACTATGTATGGTTGCGCCACCGGAGGGCCAGGGGATGGCAAACGTCAAGCTTTTTGTAGATTTTTGGAATTTCCAACTCGCGTGGAATGCCCATATCAGACCAGACGATGGCTCGGACGATTCCCACGTCCGTATCGGGTGGCGAAATTTGCCTCAAACGCTAATCGGCGAATTGCCTTCAGTTTTGGGGCCGACAACCGAGATGGCGTACAAGGGAACCCAAGTATACGCCTCCGTTAATCCCATACCGGGGAGTCCGGATGCGCGGCTAAAAGGGTTTCTGCATGGTGTGCTGGGCCAAATGACCGGATATCGAGTGCATGTGAGAGATAGGCGCTTTAAGCGCGACTCCTGTCCACATTGTCGAGCGGCGATCGACCGTATGGTCGAAAAGGGCGTGGATTCTTCTATCGTAACTGATTTGTTTGATGGGGCCATTAACAATGCTTACGATATTGCGGTTCTCATATCGAATGACTCCGATTTTGTACCCGCGATCCAGACCATCCAAGAAAGATTGAATAAGCAAATTATTCACGTCGGTTTTCGGAGAGGTGGCGATCACGTGAGGACAGCGGCGTGGAGCCATATCATTTTGGATGGTGACGTCGCTGAGAAAATACGGGAATAATGGCTGTTCCCTTACACTCAGAATCCCTACCATAAAATACCACCTGTACTGAGACTGTAATCACCTGACAGTTGACCTATGGGTTCTTGACAGCGCCGGGATTCCCTCTACATTGCGGGCGCTTAACGCCGTTGGGGACGGGCCGGAACACATACGCGCAATGATCGTCTAATGATCGCCATCACGCTGCCCGATGGAAGCGTGCGCGAGTTCGGCGCGCCGGTCACGGGCGCGGAGATCGCCGCCGCCATCGGTCCCCGCCTTGCCAAGGACGCCCTCGCCATCAAGATCGACGGGGCCGTCAGAGACTTGGCGACGACCGTCGAGTCCGATGCCCGGGTCGAGATCGTCACGCGCGGCCACGCCGACGCCCTGGACTTGCTGCGCCACGACTGCGCCCACGTGATGGCCGAGGCGGTGCAGGAGCTCTACCCGGAGACGCAAGTCACCTTCGGACCCGCGACCGAGACCGGCTTCTATTACGATTTCGCCCGCGCCACGCCGTTCACCCCCGATGACATGGCGGCGATCGAGGCGCGCATGCGCGAGATCGTGGACCGGGACGAGGCGATCGTGCGCGAGGTCTGGGCGCGCGACGACGCCATCCGCTATTTCGAGGACGCGGGCGAGAAGTACAAGGCCGAGCATATCGAGACCCTGCCGCCGGGCGAGGAGATCAGCATCTATCGCCAGGGCGATTGGCTGGACCTTTGCCGTGGGCCGCACCTGCCGTCCACGGGCCGCCTGGGCCATGCTTTCAAGCTGCTCAAGGTCTCGGGCGCCTATTGGCGCGGGGACGCGCGCAATGAGCAGCTTCAGCGCATCACCGGGACCTGTTGGGACTCGGAGAAGCGGCTCAAGGCCTATCTCTACATGCTGGAGCAGGCCGAGAAGCGCGACCACCGGCGCCTGGGGCGCGAGATGGGCCTGTTCCACCAGCAGGAGGAGGCCGCCGGATCGGTGTTCTGGCACCCCAAGGGCTGGACCCTCTATCGCACCGTCGAGACCTATATGCGCGCGCGCCTGGAGGCCGCCGACTACATCGAGGTCAAGACCCCCCAGCTCATCGACCGCGCCTTGTGGGAGGCCTCGGGCCATTGGGAGAAGTTCCGCGAGCACATGTTCACCGCCGTGGCGGACAACGACCGGGTGCTCGCGATCAAGCCCATGAACTGCCCGGCCCACGTGCAAATCTTCAAGCAGGGCATCACCAGCTACCGGGACCTGCCGATCCGCATGGCCGAATTCGGCGCGTGCCACCGCAACGAGCCGTCGGGCGCCCTGCACGGGCTGATGCGCGTGCGCGCCTTTACCCAGGACGACGCGCACATCTTTTGCACCGAGGCGCAGATCACCGACGAATCCGTTGCGTTCTGCGAGCTGCTGCAATCCATATACAAGGATCTCGGCTTCGACGAGTTGGTGGTGCGCCTGGCCGACCGACCGCCGGTGCGCGCCGGCGACGACGCCACCTGGGACCGCGCCGAGGCGGCGCTGACCGAGGCCGTGCGCGCCGCCGGGCTGGATTACGAGCTCAACCCGGGCGAGGGCGCGTTCTATGGCCCCAAGCTCGAGTTCGTTCTGCGCGACGCCATCGGCCGGGACTGGCAGTGCGGCACCCTTCAGGTGGATTTCGTGCTGCCGGAGCGCCTGGATGCCTCCTACGTGGGCGAGGACGGCGCCAAGCACCGCCCGGTCATGCTGCACAGGGCGATCCTGGGCTCGTTCGAGCGCTTCCTGGCGATCCTGATCGAGCAATACGCCGGGCGCTTTCCCCTGTGGCTGGCGCCGGTGCAGGTGGTGGTCGCCACCATCACCTCGGACGCGGAGGCGTACGCGCGCGAGGCGGCGGCCGCCTTCGCCGCCGCGGGCTTGCGCTGCGAGACCGACCTGCGCAATGAGAAGATCAACCTCAAGGTGCGCGAGCACAGCCTGGCCAAGGTTCCGGTCATCGCCGTGGTCGGCCGGCGCGAAGCCGAGGACCGGAGCGTTGCGCTGCGCCGCCTGGGAGGCAAGCAACAGGAGGTTCTTGCACTCAATGAAGCAGTCACTACAGTAATGAACGAAGCCACGCCGCCGGCGGGCGGCGACCGTTAGCAAAAGAGGAGTTCATCCCATAGCACGACCGCCATTCAACATGACGCCGACCCGCGATGGGCCGCGGGTCAACGAGCAGATCACGTCCGCCGAGATTCGGCTGATCGACGAAACCGGAGAGAACGTCGGGGTTGTGGAGCGGCGCGACGCGCTGGACCGGGCCGCCGATGTGGGGCTCGACCTGGTGGAGATTTCGCCGAACGCGGACCCGCCGGTGTGCAAGATCCTCGATCATGGCCGCTTCAAGTACGAGGACCAGAAGAAAAAGGCCGAGGCGCGCAAGAAGCAGAAGACCGTCGATGTAAAGGAAATCAAGATGCGGCCGAACATCGACCAGCACGATTACGATGTGAAGATGCGCTCGGTCCTGCGGTTCCTGGAGGACGGCGACAAGGTCAAGGTTACCCTGCGCTTCCGCGGACGGGAAATGGCGCACCAGAACCTGGGGTTGAAGGTTCTGCACCGGGTCCGCGATCAGGTCGAGGAAACCGCCAAGGTCGAGCAGTTTCCCCGGATGGAAGGCCGCCAGATGGTCATGATCCTGGCGCCGAGATAACCCCAAGGCGCGGGCACCTCGCGAGCGGGGCCCCTTGCGCTGGTTCGGCCCGGCGGTTATAAACGGCGGCTTCGCACATGAGCGGTCCGGCTTCAAGGGCATGCCCAGCCGCTCGAAATCGCGTTGAATCAAGACCGTAAGGAACACCGAAATGCCCAAGCTGAAAAGCAAGAGCGGGGCCAAGAAGCGCTTCCGCCTGACCGGCACCGGCAAGGTGCGCATGAATTACGCCTTCAAGTCGCACAACCTGCGCAAGCGCTCCAAAAAGATGAAGCGCCAGGCACGGGGCACGACGATCATGGCGACCCCGGACGCCAAGGTCGTGCGCCGGCATTTTCTACCCTACGCCTGAGGAGGGCCCGTCATGGCACGTGTCAAACGGGGTGTTGTCGCGCGCGCGCGGCACAAGAAGGTCGCCAAGCAGGCCAAGGGCTTCGACGGTCGCAACAAGAACGTCTTTCGCACCGCGGTGCAGCGGGTCGAGAAGGGGCTGCAATACGCCTATCGCGACCGCCGCGTGCGCAAGCGCAATTTCCGCAGCCTGTGGATCCAGCGCATCAACGCGGGCGCGCGCGAGCATGGCCTGACCTATTCCCAGTTCATGAACGGCATCAAGCGCGCCGGGATCGAGACCGACCGCAAGGTGCTGTCGGACTTGGCGGTGCGCGAGCCGGCCGCCTTCAAGGCCCTGGCGGAGCGCGCCCAGGCGGCCCTCGGCGAAGGCGGCGGGGCGTAACCAGGCGTAGCCGGGCGCCCGACGCACCGGCCGCCGAGCCCCCGGTGGCATCGCCATGGAAAATCTGGACCACCTGCGCGGCGCCCTGATCGAGGAGGTGGCCGCGGCCGCCGACCTGGATGCCCTGGAGGCCGCGCGGGTGCGCGCCCTGGGCCGCAAGGGGCGGGTGACCCAGCTCATGAAGACCCTGGGCGGCCTCGACCCGGAGGCGCGCAAGCGCGCCGGCCAGGCGCTCAACGCCCTCAAGGGCGAGATTTCCCAGTCCATCGAGGCGCGCAAGGCGGCCTTGAGCGCCGCGGCGCTGGACGCGCGCCTGGGCGCGGAGCGCATCGACGTGACCCTGCCGCCGCGCCCGGCGGCGCGCGGCCATATCCACCCGATCAGCCAGACCATCGAGGAACTGACCGCGATCTTCGGCGAGATGGGGTTTTCCGTCGCCCAGGGGCCGCACATCGAGGACGACTTCCACAACTTCACCGCCCTCAACATCCCCCCCGAGCACCCGGCCCGGCAGGAGCACGATACCTTCTACCTGCCCGGCCCGCCCAGGTCCGGAAGCGGGACCGAGGGTGGGACCGAAGGCGAGCGCCTGGTGCTGCGCACCCACACCTCGCCGGTGCAGATTCGCACCATGCAGGCGGGCCAGCCGCCGTTTCGCATCATCGTGCCCGGGCGCACCTTCCGCGCCGATTCGGACGCCACCCACTCGCCCATGTTCCATCAGGTCGAGGGGTTGGTGGTGGACGAGGCGACCCACATGGGCCACCTCAAGGGCACGTTGATCGAGTTCTGCCGCGCCTTCTTCGGCTTGGCCGACCTGCCGGTGCGCTTCCGGCCCAGCTACTTTCCCTTCACCGAGCCGAGCGCGGAGGTGGATATCGGCTGCGCCCGCGCCGATGGGCAGCTCCGCATCGGCGCCGGCGGGGATTGGCTGGAGATCCTCGGCTGCGGCATGATTCACCCCAAGGTGCTGGCCAACTGCGGCATCGACCCGGACAAATACCAGGGATTCGCCTTCGGCATGGGCATCGAGCGCATCGCCATGCTGAAGTACGGCATGCCGGACTTGCGCCCCTTCTTCGACGCGGATCTTCGCTGGCTGCGCCACTACGGCTTCGTGCCGCTGGAGACGCCCAGCATGGTGCGCGGGCTGTAGGCGCGCCATGAAGTTCACCCTCGACTGGCTCAAGGACCACCTGGAGACCACGGCCCCACTCGACGAGATCGTGGCCAAGCTCTCCATGATCGGGCTCGAGGTGGAAGGGGTGGAGGATCGCGCCAAGCCACTCGCCCCCTTCAAGGTGGCCTACGTGCGCGAGGCCCGCCCCCACCCCAATGCCGACCGCCTCAGGGTGTGCGAGGTGGATACCGGCGCCGAGGTAGTCCGGGTGGTGTGCGGCGCGCCCAACGCGCGCACCGGCATGAAGGGGGTCTTCGCGCCTGCGGGCAGTTACATCCCGGGCACCGACATGGTGCTCAAGCCGGGGGTGATCCGCGGCGAGGCCTCCAACGGCATGCTGGTCTCCGAGCGCGAGATGGGCCTCTCCGACGAGCACGAAGGCATCATCGAGGTGCCCGAGGATACCCCCGTGGGCACCCCGATCGCCGCCATCCTGGGGCTCGACGATCCGGTCATCGACGTGGCGATCACCCCCAACCGGGGCGATTGCCTGGGGGTGCGCGGGATCGCGCGGGACCTGGCCGCCGCCGGGCTGGGAACCTTGAAGCCGTTCGAGGCGGCGCCGGTGCCCGGCACCTTCGACAGCCCCATGGCCTGGCGCCGGGATCTGCCGCCGGATGCCGAGGACGCCTGCCCCTATGTGGCGGGGCGCTACTTCCGGGGCGTGCGCAACCGCCCGAGCCCGGCCTGGATGCAAGCGCGCCTGCGCGCCATCGGTTTGCGGCCGATCTCGGCCCTGGTGGACATCACCAATTACGTGACCTACGACCTCAACCGGCCCCTGCACGTGTTCGACGCGGACAAGACCGCCGGCGACGTGACCATGCGCCTGGCCCGCGCCGGCGAGGAGATCGTGGCGCTGGACGGCGAGACCTATACGCTCGACCCCTCCATGGTGGTGATCGCCGACGACAACGGCCCCGAGGGCATCGCCGGCGTCATGGGCGGCGCGGCGGCCGGCGTGAGCGAGGAAACCACCAACGTCTTTCTCGAAGTGGCCCTGTTCGATCCGGCGCGGGTGGCGGCCACGGGCCGGGCGCTGGGCATCCTGTCCGACGCGCGCTATCGCTTCGAGCGCGGGCTCGATCCGGCCTCGGCGGCGTGGGGCGTGGAGGTCGCCGCGCGCATGATTCTCGATCTGTGCGGCGGCGAGGCCAGCCACGTGGCGGGCGCGGGCACGCGCCCCACGGGGCGGCGCGAAATCTCCTTCCGCCCCGCGCGGGTGGCCGCCCTTGGTGGCCTCGAGGTGGCGCCCGAGGCGCAAACCCGCATCCTGGGCGATCTGGGATTCCAGGTGGCGGGCACGGGCGAGCGCCTGAGCGTCATCGTGCCGTCCTGGCGCAACGACGTGGAAGGCGAGGCGTGCCTGGTCGAGGAGGTCTTGCGCATCCACGGCTACGAGGCGATTCCCCAGGTGCCGCTCGCGCGCGCCACGGATTTGCCCGCCCCCGCGCTCGACGCGCGCCAGCGCCGCGCCGCGCGCGCGCGCAACGCGCTCGCCTGGCACGGGCTGGAGGAGGCGGTGACCTTTTCCTTTGTCTCCTCCGCCGTGGCCGCGCTGTTCGGCGGGGGAAGCGACGATCTCCGGCTGATCAACCCCATCAGCACCGATCTGGACGCCATGCGCCCCTCGGTCTTGCCCGGGCTGATCCTGGCCGCCGCGCGCAACGCGGACCGGGGCCTGGGCGACGTGGGGCTGTTCGAGATCGGCCCGCAATACACCGATGCCACCCCCAAGGGCCAGGCCCCGGTCGCCGCCGGCGTGCGCGCGGGGTCCGCGAGCCCGCGCCATTGGGCCGTGCCCGCGCGCGCCGTGGATGCCTTCGACGCCAAGGCCGATGCGCTCGCCGTGCTCGACGCTTGTGCCGCGCCGGTCGCCAACCTTCTGGTCACCGCCGATGCCCCCGCCTGGTACCACCCGGGCCGCTCCGGCGTGTTCCGCCTGGGGCCCAACGTGCTGGCCGCCTTCGGCGAGGTGCATCCGGGCGTGGCCCGGCAATTGGGCCTGCGCGGGGCGGCCGTGGCCTTCGAGGTGTATTTGGATCGCGTGCCCCTGCCGCGCGCCCGGAAAGACGGCAAGCTCCGCCCCGCCGCCGACCTGCCGCCGTTTCAGCCCGTGGAGCGCGATTTCGCCTTCGTGGTGGACGCCGACGTGCCGGCGGACAAGCTACTGCGCGCCGCCCGGGCGGCCGACAAGGCGCTGGTCGCCGGGGTCGCCCTGTTCGATGTCTACGCCGGCAAGGGCATCCCCGAGGGCAAGAAGTCCCTGGCCATCGCGGTCACCCTACAGCCCCGCGACCGCACCCTGACCGACGCCGACATCGAGGCGGTCGCCGCCAAGATCGTCGCCCAAGTACAAAAAGCCACCGGCGGCGAGCTCAGGGGATAGGGGCGGTTCAAGGTTGATCGCGGTCAACCCGCCCCATTGTCGTTGCCGGGCGTGACCCGGCAATCCATGGACCCCCATTTCCCATGGCCCCCCGTGTCGAGCACGGGGGTGACGAAAAGGCAAAGCGATTCCCTCTGGTTATGAACCGCGTTAAGGTCCACCGCGTTCGCCTTTCACCGCGCGTCTATACCGCCAAGGAAGACGTAACCATGGCCGATCGTATACGCACCCATCCGGGCGAGGTCTTGAAGCAGGAGTTTCTCGTGCCCCTCGGCATGAGCGCGAGCGCGCTTGCCCGCGCCCTTGGCATCCCGACCAATCGGGTGACCTCGATCGTCAACGGGACCCGAAGCGTCACCGCCGACACCGCACTGCGCCTGGCCCGCTACTTCGGCACGACACCGAAATTCTGGGTCAATCTTCAGGCGGCCCACGACCTCTCGGCCGCCGCCGCCACGGCGGGCCCCAGATCAAGCGCACCGTGCGGCCGAGGGGGAAAGAGGTGGCGTGAGGGGCGGGGCAAGTGACATGGGCACCTATGATATTCTGCTACAATGTATATGAGCCGATGCAGGAATTTTCAGGGTTATTATGGCTGAGACCATTCCGTGTGCAATTTGTGGCGCGCCAGCCGAGATAAGCTCCGATAGAGCTCGTGATATCACTCACCGATGCTGTCCGCGTTGCGGCGAGTTTTGGCTCACCTATGAAGCCGCCAAGAGTATTGATTCCTCCTCGGATGAATTGACAGCAAAGTTATCTGGTTGGGTTCGCAATCAAAACATTCTCGGTGAAGTGCCCGAACTTACCGACGATCGGATAGAGCGCGTCGCCGCGATCCAGATGCCCGGGCTTATTGAACGAGCGAATCGATTGTTATCTTTCGCGATCCGCCGCAATCCAAAATTAGGTGGAATGATTAATTTTCATGATTCGGCATATATCGCCGTTTCTTATTCGAAAGATATAGAAGAAGTCGATTTCTTGCTTGGCTATCTCCGCGAACGAGGTTTCTTTCAACATGAGGCGATGGGTGGGAACGAGAGCATCTCCTTCGAGGGGCATGCGCATTATGAAAAACTTCAAGCCAAGCAGCCCGTTTCGACGCAAGGGTTCGTGGCCATGTGGTTTGATGGTTCAATGAATGACGCGTACCAGCTTGGGTGCGAGCCGGGCATTCGCGCCGCTGGCTATGATCCCGTTCGCGTCGATCAGATGGAACATATCGGAAAGATCGACGACGAGATCATTGCCCAGATACGTCGCTCACGTTTTATCGTGGCGGATTTCACCGGACATCGCAGCGGGGTCTACTTTGAGGCAGGATTTGCGTTGGGGCTGAATCTTCCTGTGTTTTGGACCTGCCGAAAAGACATGATTGATGACCTTCATTTTGATATCCGCCAATTCAATTGCATTGTCTGGGAATCACCTCAGGATCGAAGCCGTTATCGGCATGGGGCCCCGAAACCTGTAATTTCCAAGACCTCGGCTTCGACCATTCGCAACCAAACGCAACGGTGGCCTGTTCGAACCACACAACCCCGACCAAGGTGTTGCGAAAAAAACTCAGGCTGTCGAAAAGCTCGAATCCTTGAGGCGAGTTCGTAGCCTTTTCTTAGTGGTTATCATATACTGATAACCGTGAGTGGCCATGACCCGTCCGAGAGGGGCCTTGATGGGCTTTTGGAGCTTGACCGGCAAACGATCGAGGTCGGCGAGGGATATTGGATCGCGATGCGCGTTAGCCGGGTGCCAAGGGACAAGCACCGTCCCCACGGCATCCAATACGCGCTTACGTTGCATCGGCCCGGCGGCAAGAGAATTCTAGGCTACGACAACGCGCATGCCGCGCCCGCGCGCTCCAATCCGAGCCGCCGTTCGAGACGGCCCGTGGCGTTCGATCATATCCATCGGGGCCAGAGAGTCACACACTATGTATTTGAGTCCCCAGGTAAATTGCTGGAGGATTTTTGGGCGGACGTCGAAGCGGCCTTGGAGATGGAGAGGACCGAAAAATGACCGATCACCGGGTTTTGCATATTGGCATCGCGCCGCGCGAGGCGATCAAGCGGCGGACGATCGCCATCGCCAAGGGCGAACTGCGCCCGCGCCCGGACGATCCCCGGATTTGGCTCACATCCTTCGAATCGCTCGGAAAGGTTCTTTCGGAAAGCAACATGCATTTGTTGGAAATCATTCGTAACGGCAAGCCCCGTTCAATTACCGAACTCGCCCGCCTGTCGGGGCGCGCCAAATCCAATCTTTCGCGGACGCTCGGCACCATGGAGGGGTTTGGTCTCGTCGAGATGAGAATCGAGGACAGTCGCAAGGTCCCCACGGTCTATTATGACCGCGTGCAATTCGAGTTGGCCTTGGATAGGGAGCCCGAAACCATGGCGGCGGCATAGCGCCAGGCGCGTATCGCCAATCAATTCAGGAGGCAATTCCGGGGACAATTTCCGAATTCGAGGACCTACGGTCCCTCCTGAACCGTGCCGACTCGCTCCCCCTTGGCGTCCCTCGCCGCCGGTGCTATAGGCAGCGCCCATGACCGATCTGGCCCATATTCGCAACTTCGCGATCATCGCGCACATCGACCACGGCAAGTCGACCCTGGCGGA
>Ga0114931_10001113_pt1 | contig 34212 bp, 29 predicted proteins | sample 2SBtaG_FD_89579 | JGI IMG/M metagenome (GOLD analysis project Ga0114931, IMG submission 89579) | Deep subsurface microbial communities from Kolumbo volcano to uncover new lineages of life (NeLLi) - 2SBTROV14_V59a metaG | ecosystem: Environmental > Aquatic > Marine > Volcanic | place: Kolumbo...
TAATGTGTTCACGACATGGCGATGGCCTCAAAATATGTTTATAAAATTACATTTCTCGAACATATTCAGGCGACATGTCCAAGGCGTGAAGCTATGATGTAAATATGTTCAAGAAACCCGAAAACGTGAGCGTATCGCGATGTCGAAGTTTGACCCCAAACGTCCCTTCAACGGACTACTGAATTTGCCGCCCAACGAGGATATCGAAACGCGCGCCATTCTAAAGCGATGTATCGAGGCCCGGAGCGCGCTTGCCGAGCTCAAACAAGCAGGTGAATTGATCCCCAATCAGGATGTCTTGATCAACACGATTCCTCTCAGGGAAGCGAAAGATAGCTCGGCGATCGAAAATATCGTTACGACGGACGACAAACTATTCCATTACGCCGCAACCCGCGCGGCGGACGCAGACCCGAGCACGAAAGAAACTTTGCGTTACCGCACGGCCCTATTCGAGGGGTTCCAGGAGATTCGGGTACGGCCCCTCTCCACCGCTACAGCAGTCAGGATCTGTCAAATCATCCGAAGCGCAGAGGTTGATATCAGAAACACCCCCGGGACCGCCCTGAAAAGCACCGCGACGGGGCAGATTGTTTACACACCCCCGGAAGGCGACAGCCTCTTGCGCGAAAAACTTGAAAACTGGGAACGCTATCTTCACGAAGATAAGGAAACCGACCCGCTGATCCGTATGGCGGTCGGGCATTACCAGTTCGAAGCTATCCATCCATTCACGGACGGTAATGGGCGCACCGGAAGAATTATAAATATTCTTTATATGATAAGTGAGAATATTCTAGAAATTCCGGTTCTCTATCTCAGCCGACATATCGTAGAAAATAAGGACGATTATTACAAGTTTTTGCTGGAGGTAACAACAGACGCCAAATGGGAACAATGGATAATCTATATGCTAACGGCGGTGGAAAGGACCGCTAAGTGGACCTCGGCGAAAGTCCGCGCCATTCGGAAGCTGATGGTCCATACGCGCGACTATGTCAGAAGCGCCAGACCCAACATCTATAGCAGGGAACTAATAGACCTGATCTTCATACAGCCGTATTGCCGCATAAATCATCTCACCGAGGGCGGCATTGCCCAGCGTGCGACAGCGTCCAAATATCTTAAGGCAATGTGCTCTATCGGCGTTCTTAGGGAAATCAAGGTCGGGCGGGTAAAATTATTTATACACCTGAAATATTTAAGTCTGCTAATGGACGAGGGAAACGATTATTCCCCTTACGGTGGCCCGGAAAACTCCAGCCCCGCGATCAGCCGTAGTCGCGGGTGTCCTCGATGACCTTGCCGTCGTTGGCGAGCTCGCCCGGCCCATGGAGGCGCACCTCGCCCTTCAGCTTGGTCGCCCCGTGCAGGGATTCGCCGATGGCCCGGGCCAGCGCCTCGCCCCCGCCCAGCGCCTCGCCCCCGGTGGCGGGCGGCGCCACTTCGCAGTGCAGGGTCATGGTATCGGCGGCGCCGGCGCGCGCGACCACGAGTCGCGCCTTGAGCACCTCCGGGTGGCGCTTGAGCACGGCCGCGACCTGCGCCGGGTGCACGAACATGCCCTTGACCTTGGCGGTCTGGTCGGCCCGGCCCATCCAGCCCTTGAGGCGCATGTTGGTGCGCCCGCACGGGCTTGGGCCCGGCAGCACGGCCGAAAGATCGCCGGTCGCGAAGCGGATCAGGGGGTAATCCGGGTTGAGGGTCGTAACCACGACCTCGCCCACCTCGCCTGGCGCAAGCGGATCGCCGGTGCCCGGGCGCACGATCTCGACGATCAGGCCCTCGTCCACGATTAGGCCCCCATCGGGCGCGGATTCATAGGCGACGACCCCCAGATCGGCGGTCGCGTAGCATTGCAGGACCGCGACCCCGCGTTCGGCATATTCCGCGCGCAAGGCCGGAAACAGCGCCCCGCCGGATACCAGCCCCTTGGTCAGGCTGGCGCGGTCGAGCCCGCGTTCGTTGGCTTTGTCCAACAGGACCTTGAGGAAATCCGGCGTGCCCGTATAGCCTATGGGGCGCAGGTGGGCGATCGCCTCGACCTGGGCCTCGGTGTTGCCGACCCCGGCCGGCACCACCGCGCAGCCAAGCGCGCGCAGGCCGGAATCCAGGATCCAGCCGCCGGGGGTCAGATGATAGGAAAAGGCGTTGTGCACCACGTCGCCGGCACGGAACCCGGCGGCATGGAGCGCCCGCGCCGCGCGCCAGAAATCCGCCCGCGCCCCCTGTGGCTCGTAGATGGGGCCGGGGGAGGCGAACAGGCGCGCCGCCGCGCCCGGCGCCAGCGCCGCCAGCCCGCCAAGGGGCGGGGCGTCCGCTTGCAGGGCGATCACATCCGACTTGCGCGTGACCGGCAGGGCCGCCAGCGCCGCCCGGTCGGTGACCGCCGCCGGGTCCACATGCGCCAGGATGCGCGCGAACGCCGGCGCGTTGGCCCGGGCATGGGCGATCTGCGCCGACAAGGCGGCCATGAGATCCGCCTCGCGCACATCCGGCGGGCGCGCCTCGAGCTGGTCGAAGAAACCGCCGACCATGGCGCTTACGCCAGCCAGCGTTTGCGGCGCTTGTAGTGCTTGGTGTCCCGGTAGCTGCGCCGCCCGCCCGCGGACATGCCCAGGTAGAACTCCTTTACGTCCTCGTTTTGTCCCAGGGCCTCGGCGGCGCCATCCATGACCACCCGGCCGTTTTCGAGGATGTAGCCGTAATTGGCGTAGCGGAGCGCGATGTTGGTGTTCTGCTCGGCCAGCAGAAAAGTCACGCCTTCGTCCTGGTTGAGGCGCCGGACCGTCTCGAAGATGCCTTCGACAAGTTGCGGCGCCAGGCCCATGGACGGCTCGTCCAGCAGGATCAAGCGGGGCCGGCTCATGAGCGCCCGGCCGATGGCGCACATCTGCTGCTCGCCGCCCGAGGTATAGCCCGCCTGGGACGCGCGGCGCTCCTTCAGACGCGGGAAATATTCGTAGACCTTATCGAGATCCTCCTGGATCGCGGCCCGCCCGCCGCCACGGGTATAGGCGCCGGTCAGGAGGTTTTCCTCGATGGTCAGGTGCTCGAAGCAATGGCGCCCCTCCATGACCTGGATCAGGCCGCGCTTGACCACATCGTTGGGCGCCATGCGATCGATCCGCTCGTCGGCGAATTCGATCGAACCCTTGGTAACGTCGCCGCGCTCGGCGCGCAGCAGGTTGGAGATGGCCTTCAAGGTGGTGGTCTTGCCCGCCCCGTTGGCCCCGAGGAGGGCGACGACACCCCCCTCGGGAACCTCGAGCGATACCCCCTTGAGAACGAGGATCACATGGTCGTAGATGACCTCGATATTCTTGACCCGAAGGATCGGTGGCCGGTTGTCCCCGGCCACCGCCTCGGCGCGGCTTAAGGTCGCCGTATCGTTCACCGCGTCATTTCCATCCTTCGGGCGATTCGTGATTTCCCGAATCGGCTAGCCGCAGGACCGCGGGGTGATCTTGTTCTCCGCCGCGTATTCCGCCGCCGCCTTCTCAACCATGGGGCGCACCACGTCGCGAAGGGTCGGAATCCAGTCGCTGACGATGTTCCACTTCTTTCCGTCCCACTGCTGGATTATGATCGGCCCGCCGGTCTCGTGATCGGCGCAGCTCACCTTGACCGGGCGGGTGAAGCCCTCCATGCCGAGCTCCTTCAGGCGCGCCGCGGTGAGATCGAGGTTTTCCAGGCCCCAACGCACCTGCTTGCCGGTCATGGACTTGTTGCCGAACTTGGCCATGGCGGTGCGGATCGCCTCGACGCCGAACATGGCGTTGACCACGGCGCGGTTGTAGAGCACCTCGCCAAGGTTGTTGGCCTTGGCCTTGGCCTCGTCGCCGCCGTAGACATACTTGACGATGTCCTTGTGGACCTGCCAATTGGCGCCCGGCCCGTGGAACGTGGCCGACTTGTAGCCAATCGCGCCCTTGCCCGCGGGGATCACGTCCGCGTCGGAGCCGGACCACCAGTTGCCCACGAAATGGTCCATCTGGAAGTTGATCGAGGCCGCTTCCTTGATCGCGACCTGGTTCATCACGCCCCAGCCGGACATGAACACCCACTTCGGCTTTAGCCGGCGGATCTGCAGCCAGGTCGCCTTCTGCTCCTGGCCCGGATGGTCGACCGCGAGCAGGGTCAGCTTGAAGCCGTACTTCTTGGCCAGGACCTTCAGGGTCGGGTTGGCTTCCTTGCCGTAGGCGCTGTTGTGGTAGACGTGGGCGATCTTCACGCCCTTGAGCTTGTCGAAGCCGCCTTCCTGCTGGGCCACGTAGTTGATGAAGGCCGAGGCCTGGCTCCAATAGGTGGTCTGGAAGTTGAACACCCAGGGGAACACCCGGCCGTCAGCCGCGGCGGTGCGCCCATAGCCCATGGAGAGAATCGGCACCTCGTCCACCGAGGCCTTGGGAATGAGTTGGTAGGTGATGCCCGTGCTATACGGATTGAACAGCGAGGCGCCGGTCGGGCCGTTGTTCTTCAGCTTCTCGTAGCACTCGACGCCGAGCTTGGTGTTGTACTCGGTCTCGCACTCCTCGAAGGTGATCTTGACGCCGTTGATGCCGCCGTCGCGCTTGTTGACGAGGGAGTAGTAATCGCGAAAGCCGTTCGCCACGGGAATGCCGCTCGGGGCGTAGGGCCCGGTGCGGTAGACGAGCATGGGCATGAATTGCTCGCTCTGCGCGAACGACGGGCTTGGCGCCGCGACGCCAAAGCCGATCGCGCCGGCGATGCCCGCCAGGATCAAGGTCTTGAATCTCATTCTATCCTCCCTATTAAGGTATTGAACGCCGTCTGTTTCTTCTCAGCCGTATGAGCGCGGCGCCCCGCGCTCATTTGTATCACGTGTATCACGCGGCCCGGAAGGCCCGCAATCGCGGGCCGGCGCCCCTTGCCTCGTGACCCCCTCGTACCCTCGCTCCCGCCGCGCTTGCCCCACATGCCTTCGCCCGGTGTCCTTGATCGCCCGGCCGTCAATACGGAAACGGCCACAGGCGTAGCTTCTCCTTCGCGATCTGCCACAGGCGCGCCAGCCCGCGCGGCTCCACGATCAGGAAAAAGATGATCAGCGAGCCGAACATCATGACCTCGATGTGCTTTTGCAGATCGATCGGCAGGTCGATCCCGATCATTGGCGGCGCGTTGGTCAGAAATACAGGCGTAATGACAATGAACGCCGCCCCCAGGAACGAGCCCAGGATACTGCCCAGTCCGCCGATGATGATCATGAACAGAATCTGGAACGATTGATTGATGTCGAAGGCCTCGGTTTCGGCGCTGCCCAACCACAAAAAGACCGTCATCGCCCCGGCCACGCCGCAATAGAACGAGCTGATGGCGAACGCCAGCAGCTTGGTCTGGAACGGCCGGATGCCAATGATCTCGGCGGCGATGTCCATGTCGCGGATCGCCATCCACGCGCGCCCGACCCGCCCGCGCACCAGGTTCTTCGCCGCCAGGGCGAAGAGGATGACGATGGCAAGCGCGACCAGATAGCGTACCTCGGCGCTCGCGTTCGGCCCGGTGATGGTGATGCCCAGAAGCTCGCGCGGCGGCGCGGTGATCGTGCCCGAGGAATTGTAATTGTAGAACCACTCCACCTTGTTGAACATCCAACCGAGAAAAAACTGCGCGGCGAGGGTCGCCACCGCCAGGTAGAAGCCCTTGATGCGCAAGGAGGGAATCCCGAACACAAGCCCGACCAGGGCCGCGCACAATCCGGCCAGCACGAACACGATCAGGATGTTCAGATCGGGAAAATTCGTGGTTAGCTTGTAGGTCATGTAGCCGCCAACCGCCATGAACCCGCCGGTGCCGAGCGAAAGCTGACCGCAATAGCCGGTCAGTAGGTTGAGCCCGATCGCGGCCAGGGCGAAAATCAGGAACGGAATCAGTACCGCCTGCAACATATACTCGCTGGCCACGAGCGGCACCGCGACGAACGCCACCAGGATCATGGCGGCCACGCACCACCGGTCCTGGGCGATGGGAAAGACCGTCTGGTCCGCGGCGTAGCTGGTTTTGAACTGGCCGGCTTCGCGATACAGCATTCCCTTACACCCTCTCGATGATGCGTTCGCCGAACAGGCCCTGGGGCCGGAAGAGCAGGAACACAAGCGCCAATACATAGGCGAACCAGTTCTCGATCGCGCCGCCGAACAACGGACCCCAATAGATCTCGGCCACCTTCTCGCCGACCCCGATGATGAGCCCGCCGATGATCGCCCCCGGCACCGAGGTGAACCCGCCCAGCATCAGCACCGGCAGCGCCTTCAGCGCGATCAGCGACAAGCTGAACTGCACGCCGCTTTTCGCGCCCCACATGATTCCGGCGACCAGCCCGACAATGCCGGCCACCGCCCACACGATGACCCAGATGGTCTTGAGCGGAATGCCCACCGAAAGCGCCGCCTGGTGATCGTCGGCGACCGCGCGCAGCGCCCGGCCGATGCGCGTGTAATGAAAGAAGACCGCGAGCACCGCGACCAGGATCGCGCCCGAGGCCGCGGCAAAGAGGTCGAATTCGTTGAGCAGAACGCCGGAAACCTCGAACGATGTGTCGGGAATGCCGATATCCAGCATCTTGACGTTGCTGCCCCACACGGTCTCGCCCAGGCCCTGGAGCACGAAGCTCAGGCCGATGGTCGCCATGAACAGGATGATGCCCTCCTGATTGACCAGGTGACGCAGCATGAACCACTCGATGGCATAGGCCAGCACCACCATGACCGCGACCGTCAGGATCAGCGCGAGCCATATGGGGGCGCCGTGCTCGATCAGGCCGACCAGGGTGAGCGCCGCGAACAGCACCATCACCCCTTGCGCGAAATTGAACACCCCCGAGGCCTTGAAGATGAGCACGAAGCCAAGCGCCACCAGGGAGTACATGACCCCGGTCAACAGCCCATTGACCACGACCTCCACGAAGAAGGTCGGAGACTCCACCATGTCGAGGAAGGGCGCGATGAAAACGTCATAGAGCATGGGATGAGCTTTCTGGCTTTCTGGGTTCCCGGGCGCCCGGCGCCTAGTCGCGACTGACGCCGAGATAGGCGTCGATGACCTCGCGGTTGGCGCGCACCACCTCGGGCGTGCCGTCGGCGATCTTGCGTCCGTAGTCGAGCACCACCACCCGATCCGAGATATCCATGACCACGCCCATGTCGTGCTCAATGAGCGCGATCGTGGTGCCGAACTCGTCGTTGACGTCGAGGATAAAGCGGCACATGTCCTCTTTTTCCTCCACGTTCATGCCGGCCATGGGCTCGTCCAGCAGCAGGAGCTCCGGCTCCGCCGCCAGGGCCCGGCCCAATTCGACCCGCTTTTGCAGGCCGTAGGGCAGGCGGCCGACCGGGGTCTTGCGGATCGCCTGAATCTCCAGGAAGTCGATGATGCGCTCGACCGCGGCGCGGTGCTCCAGCTCCTCCTTGAGCGCCGGCCCCCAGTAGAGCGCCTGCCATAAAAAGTTGCGCCGCATGCGCAACAGGCGCCCGGTCATGATGTTGTCGAGGGTGGACATGCCCTTGAACAAGGCGATGTTCTGAAACGTGCGCGCGATGCCCTGCTTGGCCGCGACATGGGGGCGCATATGCCTGCGCACCTGATTCTTGAAGGTGATCGTGCCTTCCTGCGGGTGATAGAAGCCGTTGATCACGTTGAGCATGGAGCTTTTGCCGGCGCCGTTCGGGCCGATAATCGCCAGGATCTCGTTCTTCTTGATCTCGAAGGAGATATCGCTGAGCGCGTTCACGCCGCCGAAGGACAGGCTGATGCCCTCCACGCCAAGCAGGGTGTCGCCGATAGGTCTTGAGCGTTGGGTCATGGGCCGCCGGCTCAGCTCGCCTTCTTCAGCGGCTCGGTCGCGCCAAACGTCGCGGCTTCCAGAACCGCCAGATCGGCCGCGATCTTGCCCTTGCGGCCGTCCTCGAACGTGACCTCGGTTTCGATGTGGGTGGTCTCGACCGTCGAATAGAGGGCATCGATCAGCGGCTTGTACTTTTCGCCCACGAACCCGCGCCGCACCTTGCGCGTGCGGGTCAGCTCGCCGTCGTCGGCGTCCAATTCCTTGTGCAGGACCAGAAAGCGCTTGATCTGCGAGCCCGCCAGGCGCGGGTCCGCCGCCAGGTCCCGGTTGACCTGCTCCACGTGCCCCTTGACGATCTCAAGCACGCGCGGGTTGACCGCCAGATCCTGATAGCTCGCATAGGCCACGTTGTTGCGCTCGGCCCAGTTACCCACGGCCTCCAGGTCGATATTGATGAGCACGGCGCAGTAATCCCGCTGATGCCCGTAGGCCACGACCTCCTTGATGTCGGGAAAGAATTTCAGCTTGTTCTCGATGTACTTGGGCGCGAACAGGCAGCCGTTGTTCAGGCGGCCCACGTCCTTGGCCCGGTCGATGATCTTGAGGTGCCCATCCTCGCCGAGAAAGCCCGCGTCGCCCGTGTGCACCCAGCCGTCCGGGGTTTTGGTCTCGGCGGTCGCCCGCGGGTTCCTGTAGTACTCGACGAACACGCCCGGCCCCCGGAACATGACCTCGCCATCCTCGGCGATCTTGATCTCCACCTCCGGCGCCGGCCGGCCCACCGTATCCGGCGGAATTTCGCCGTCCGGCTGAATGGTAATGAACACGCTGGCCTCGGTGCTGCCGTAGAGCTGCTTCAGGTTGACCCCGATGGAGCGGTAAAAATCGAAAATATCGGGGCCGATCGCCTCGCCGGCGGTATAGGCCAGGCGGATACGGCTGAAGCCCAGGGTGTTGCGCAGGGGCCCGTAGACCAGGATCTTGCCGAGCGCGTACAATAGGCGATCCTTGAGCGAGACCGCCTTGCCGTCCAGGATGCGGCTGCCGCAGCGCCGTGCCACGCTCATGAAATACTTGAACATCTTGCGCTTCAGCCAGCCCGCGTCCTCCATGCGGATCATGACCGTGGTGAGAATGTTCTCGAAAATGCGCGGCGGCGCGAAAAAATAGGTTGGGCCCAGCTCGCGCAGGTCGTGCAGCACCGTGTCGCTGGATTCCGGGCAACTCACGCAAAAGCCCGTGATATAGCTTTGGCCGAAGGAAAACAGATGGTCGCCGACCCAGGCCATGGGCAGATAGGCCAGAACCTCGTCGGTTTCGTTCAAGTGCTCCAACTGGGCGCCGTTGAGCGCGGTGCGAATCAGATTGTCGAAGCTGAGCACGACCCCCTTGGGCTGCCCCGTGGTGCCCGAGGTATAGAGGATGATCGCGGTATCGGCGCCCTTGCCGGCCGCCACCGCCGCGTCGTAGAAGCCCGGGTTGGCCTGGTCGTACGCGCGCCCCTCGGCCTGAACGTCGTCGAACGCGCGCAGGAACGTCTGCTCGTAGTGGCGCAGGCCCCGGCCGTCGTCGTAAACGATTTGCTCCAGCTTCGGGCAGTCGTCCCGGATCGAGAGCATCTTGTCGACCTGCTCCTGATCCTCGGCCATGACGAAGCGGACCTCGGCATGCTGGATCACGAAGGCGAGCTCCGCCGCCACGGAATCCTGATAGAGCGGCACCGGCACCGCGCCCAACACCTGGGCGGCGGTCATGGTCCAATAGAGGCGCGGGCGGTTGTCGTCGATGATGGCGATCTTGTCGCCGCGCCGCAGGCCCATGGAGGCCAGGCCGCAGGCCAGGGCGCGCACCTCGTCGGCGACCTGGCGCCAGGTCCAGGTCTGCCAGATGCCGTAATCCTTCTCGCGGATCGCCGGCCGATCGCCGCGGCGCGCGGCCAAATCGAGCAGAATTTTCGGGAAGGTATCGCCCGCGGCGGCCGCGGGCGCCGCGGCGCGCCCGCTCACCGAGCGCTCCGGCAGCGCCAAGTCCGCGCTCCATGGCGTTCGCGTGCCCGCTCGTGCAAGCGGCACGGGCTACCGTTCGATCCTGATGCCAAGATCGCCTCCCAACTGCCAAGCGCGCGCTATAATACGCGTTCTTTAAATTCCGCCACCGATCGCCCCAAGGACCGGGCGCGCCGGGGCAAGGTTGTTTAAGTAAGTATAAACCGCCGGGGGCGTCAAGCGCCGCCGTGCGCGCGGGACAATTCGCGGGCATATCCACTAGGCGCGGGGGCCGCTGGACAGACGGGCGGTTATCCCCCATGTTGCGATGCAACCTTCGAGCGTATGAGCTCGATTCGCCGCGCCAACCAAGGGAACTCACGCGATGGGCAAGGACAGCCTCCAAACGCGCCGCACGCTCGACGTGGACGGCGCCTCCTACGATTATTACAGCTTGCCGGCCGCCGCCCAGGCCGGCATTGGCGACATCGCCCGCCTGCCGTTCTCCCTCAAGATCCTGCTGGAAAACCTTCTGCGCCACGAGGACGGGGGATCGGTCACCACCGACGACATCGAGGCCATGGGCGCCTGGCTGGACCGGCGCGCCTCGGATCGGGAGATCGCCTATCGCCCGGCGCGCGTGCTCATGCAGGATTTCACCGGCGTGCCCGCCGTGGTCGATCTGGCGGCCATGCGCGCGGCGATGACCACGCTGGGCGGCGACCCCAAGCGCATCAACCCGCTCTCGCCGGTGGACCTGGTGATCGACCACTCGGTGATGGTGGACGCCTTCGGCACCGCCGGCGCTTTCAAGATCAACGAGGTGCGCGAATTCGAGCGCAACGGCGAGCGCTACGCCTTTCTGCGCTGGGGCCAAAGCGGGTTCGACAATTTCCGCGTCGTACCGCCGGACACGGGCATCTGCCATCAGGTCAATCTGGAATACCTGGCGCGAACCGTGTGGACCGGTGACGACGGCAACGGCCGAACCCTCGCCTACCCGGACACCCTGGTGGGCACGGACAGCCACACCACCATGATCAATGGCCTGGCCGTGCTCGGCTGGGGCGTGGGCGGCATCGAAGCCGAGGCCGCCATGCTGGGTCAGCCCATCTCCATGCTCATTCCCAAGGTCGTCGGGCTGCGCCTGAGCGGCGCGCTGCCCGAGGGCGCCACCGCCACGGACCTGGTGCTGACGGTCACGCAGATGCTGCGCGCCCACGGGGTGGTCGGCAAGTTCGTCGAGTATTGCGGCCCCGGCCTGTCGGCGCTGTCCCTCGCGGACCGCGCGACCATCGCCAACATGTCGCCGGAATACGGTGCCACCTGCGGGCTTTTCCCGATCGACGCGGAGACCACCCGCTACCTCGCCTTCACCGGGCGCGACGAAGGCCAGATCGCCCTGGTCGAGGCTTACGCCAAGGCCCAGGGGCTGTGGCGCGACGACGAGACCCCGGACCCGGTTTTCACCGACCTGCTGGAGTTGGACCTGGGCTCGGTGGAACCGGCGATCGCCGGACCCAAGCGACCCCAGGACCGGGTGCCCCTCAAGGGCGCGGCGGCGGCCTTCGCCAAGGTGGCCGGCGCGCCGGCGGGCGCCGGCGCGGTGCTGGTCGAGGGCGCGGACTATACCCTCGACCACGGTTCGATCGTGATCGCGGCGATCACCAGTTGCACCAACACCTCGAACCCGAGCGTCATGGTGGCCGCCGGCCTCCTGGCGCGCAAGGCGCGGGCCAAGGGCCTCGCGGTCAAGCCGTGGGTCAAGACCTCGCTCGCTCCCGGCTCGCAGGTGGTGACCGACTATCTGACCGCGGCCGGCCTGCAAAACGACCTGGACGCGCTTGGCTTCAACCTGGTGGGCTATGGCTGCACCACCTGCATCGGCAATTCCGGCCCCCTGCCCGAGCCCATCGCCGCCGCCATCGAGGCGGGCGATCTGATCGCCTGTTCGGTGCTGTCGGGCAATCGCAACTTCGAGGGCCGCATCAGCCCCCATTGCCGCGCCAATTACCTGGCCTCGCCGCCCCTGGTGGTGGCCTACGCCCTGGCCGGCACCATGCGCGTCGACCTGGTCAACGAGTCTCTCGGCGAGGATACGGCGGGCAATCCGGTCTATCTCGGGGACATCTGGCCGAGCAGCCTGGAGATCCAGGAGGCGGTCACCGCCTGCCTGACGCCGGAGATGTTCCGGGCGCGCTACGCCAACGTGTTCGAGGGACCGGAGGCCTGGCGCGCGATCAAGACCTCGAGCGACACGACCTACGATTGGGACGACGACAGCACCTACGTGCGCTATCCGCCGTTCTTCGAGGGCATGAGCCCCGAGCCCGAGGCGCCGTCGAATATCGCCGGCGCGCGGGCGCTGGCGCTGCTCGGGGATTCGGTGACCACCGATCACATCTCCCCGGCGGGCGCGATCAAGAAAGACAGCCCAGCCGGCGCGTACCTGTTGGAGCACCAGGTGCGCCCGCGGGATTTCAACTCCTACGGCTCGCGCCGGGGCAATCACGAGGTGATGATGCGCGGCACCTTCGCCAACATCCGCATCCGCAACGAGATGGCGCCCGGCACCGAGGGCGGGGTGACCCGACACCTGCCCGACGGCGCGCTCATGCCGATCTACGACGCGGCCATGAAATACCAGGCCGAGGGCGTGCCGCTGATCGTGATCGCCGGCAAGGAGTACGGCACCGGGTCGAGCCGCGACTGGGCGGCCAAGGGCACGCGCCTGCTCGGCGCGCGCGCGGTCATCGCCGAGAGCTTCGAGCGTATCCACCGCTCCAACCTGGTGGGCATGGGGGTCCTGCCCTTGCAATTCACCGGCGGGCAGACGCGCGCATCCCTCGAGCTGACCGGCGAGGAAACCTTCGACATCGCCGGCATCGCCGAGGGCTTGGCCCCGCGCGCCGAGCTGTCATGCCGGATCCACCGCGCGGACGGCACCAGCCAGGAGATCGCCCTGCTGTGCCGGATCGACACGGCGGACGAGCTGGCCTACTACCTCAACGGCGGCATCCTGCGCTACGTACTGCGCAATCTGCTGCGAGCGGCCTAAACGAACCGCGCTAGGGGCGCGCCTTGGTGGCCTGCCAGGACTCCAGGGCCGCGCGGGCCTGGGCGTCGAGGGCGTGGGTCCCGGCGGGCGCGTCGCGAGCCTCGGTCTTGGCCGCCAATTCCACCACATAGCCGTTCGGATCGCGAAAATAGACCGAGCGGACGAAGCCGTGATCGGCGATGCCACGGGTCTCGATGCCCGCCGCCTTGCCCTTCTCGTACATGGCCTCCAGGGTTTGGGGATCGACCTCGAGGGCGATGTGCAGATCGAAGTCGTGCTGGTCCTTGAACTCGAAGGGTCGGCCCGGGTCCTCGAAAAAAGCGACGAACGATCCGTCGCCCAGACGATAGAAGGAATGGAGCACGTGGGTGGCGCGCGCCGTGTTGGTAAGCGTGATCTCGAAGGCGTCGGCGAGCGGCAGGCCCAGGAAATCCTCATAAAATCCGCGGGTTTCCTCTGAATCCCGGCAGCGGTAAGCCGCGTGATGCAGTCCCTTGATGGTCATTTCGGCAATCTCCTCGCTCCGCGTCGGGGCCATCGACGGCTGCTTGGTCCGTCGCGCGGTGCCCTGGCGCCGGTGTGCGCCGCGACCGACAGTATGGCAGGAAAATCGCCTGCTCTTCAATGGGTTGCCGCGCCCCCGCCCGGTCACGCCCAAGGGCTTGAGCATCACCCGAACGTGATTCGATTGTGACCGGCCGGGTTCGTATGGTCGGCTGATGTGGTGTTCAGGCTATTCTCCCGCGCGACGGATTCTCATTCCCGTGCTGGCATGGTTCGCGGTGCTCGCGGCGCCCGGCGCGTCGCCATCGGCGGCGACCGGCAACGCCGCGCCCGGCGCGCCCGTGGTGGTCGAGTTGTTCACCTCCCAGGGGTGCGAATCCTGCCCGCCGGCGGACAACCTGCTCTCGGAGCTGGCCACGCGGCCCGATGTGATCGCGCTGTCGCTCCACGTGGACTATTGGGATTACATCGGCTGGAGAGACCCCTACGGCAGCCCGATGGTGACCGATCGCCAGCGCCGCTACGCCAGTGCGCTCGGCCTGCGTTATGTCTTTACGCCCCAGGTGGTGGTCGATGGCCGCGACACGTTGGTCGGCTCGCGCCGGGACGAGGTCTTGGCCGCCATCGAAAAGTCGGCCGCGCGGCTCAAGGCGGTCGCGGTACGCTTCGTGCCGGGCGCCGGCGGCCGGGTGGTGATCCCGGCCGGGCACGCGCCGGATAACGGCGCGACGGTTTGGCTCGCGATCTACGACAAATCCCACGAAACCGCGGTCAAGCGCGGCGAGAACGCCGGGCGCACCATCCGCAACGTTAACGTGGTACGCGCCTTCGAGCGCATCGGCACCTGGACCGGCGAGCGCCTGGAAATTCCCCTCGATCTCGCCGGCGCGGCGGCGCGCGGCCGTTTCGGCTGCGCGGTCATCGTGCAGCAGGGCCGCAACGGCCCGATCCTGGGCGCCGCGGCCATGCGCCTGGACAGGCTTCCTTAAACCATTCCCGCGCGGGCCTACCCGCCGAGCGGGAATCCGCGCTCCACCACGGCGCTCAGGCGCTTCGCGAAGCCGGCCGGATCGGGCAGGGGCTCGCCCTCGAGAATGCGCGCCTGATCGAGCAGCAGCCGCGCGGCGTCATCGAGCGACGCGCCGGACGCATCGGCGCCTTCGGCCTCGAGGGTCGTCGCCAGGCGACGGATCAACGAATGACGTGGATTGATCTCCAGGATCCGCTTGGCCGCCTGGTCGACCTGCCGGTGCTGCTTGAGCAGGCGCTCCAGGTGCATGTCCATGTCGCCCTCGTCGGCGACCAGGCAGACCGCGCTGTCGGTCAGGCGCTGCGAGGGGCGCACGTCCTTCACCTGGTCCTTGAGGGCGAGTCTGACATAGGCCACCAGCGCGTCCATGCCCGGCTCGTTCGCCGCCGGCGCGGGTGTCTCCGCGCCGTCCGGATCGGCGCCGGCGGCGCCCGCGATCTTGTCCAGATCGACCCCGCCGCGGGTGACCGAGCGCAGGGGCTTGCCCTCGTAGTCCATGACCGCGGGCACCCAGAACTCGTCCACCGGGTCCGTGAGCAGCAGGACCTCCACCCCCTTGGCGGCGAAGCCCTCGATCTGCGGGCTCTTGCGCAGGGCATCGGCGTTGTCGCCGGAGATGTAGTAGATGGCGTCCTGGCCCTCGCGCATGCGCGCCGCGTAGTCCGCCAGGCTGGTCAGCCCCTCGGCGCGGGTCGAGGCGAAGCGGGCCAGCCCGAGCAGCTCCGCGCGCCGCGCGTCGTCCTCGTAGAGGCCCTCCTTGAGCACCGGCCCGAAGGCGTTCCAGAACCCGGCGTACTCCTCCGGCGCCTTGTCCGCCTTCTTCTTTAGTTCGCCCAGCACGCGCTTGGCCACCGCCTCGCGGATGCGGGCCAGGAGCGGATTGTGCTGCAAGAGTTCGCGGCTGATGTTGAGGGGCAGATCCTCGGTGTCGATGACCCCGCGCAGGAAGCGCAGGTAGGGCGGCACCAGATCCGCGCAGTCGTCGGTGATGAACACGCGCTTGACATAAAGCTTGACCCCGTGGCGCCGCTCCGGGTGATAGAGATCGAAGGGCGCGACCGAGGGCACGAACAAGAGCCCGGCGTACTCGATCTTGCCTTCGACCTTGAAGTGCAGGCGCAGCCACGGGTCGTCGAAGGCGTGGGCGACGTGATGGTAGAACTCCTTGTATTGCTCGTCGCTCACCTGGGCCTTGGGGCGTATCCACAGGGCGGAGGCGGCGTTCAGGGTTTCCGTCTTGTCGTCCTCGACCAGAACCACCGGGATCGCGATGTGGTCCGAGTAGGTCTTGACGATCCCGCGCAGGCGCGCCGGGTCCAGAAACCCGCGCTCGCTTTTCTTGAGGTGGAGCACGACGCGGGTGCCGCGCGCGGGCGCGTCGTCCGCCTCGGCCACGCTAAAGGCGCCGCGCCCATCGGAAATCCAGCGCCAGCCCGCCGCCTCGCCCGCCTTGCGGCTGGTGACCTCGACCCGGTCGGCGACCATGAACGCGGAATAGAATCCGACGCCGAATTGGCCGATCAGGCTGGCCCCGTCCACCTTGCCGTCGATCTCGTTGACGAACGCGGCGGTGCCCGATCGCGCGATGGTCCCCAGGTTGTCCACCAGGTCGTCCCGGTTCATGCCGATGCCGTTGTCCTCGACGGTGAGCGTGTGGGCCTTGGGGTCGACGCGCAACTCGATCCGATAGCCGGCGTCCCCGCCGGCCAAATCGGGCTGGGTCAGCGCCGCGTAGCGCAGCCGGTCGCACGCATCGGAGGCGTTGGAGATCAGCTCGCGCAGAAATATCTCCTTGTTGGAGTAGAGCGAGTTGGCGACGATATCGAGAAGGCGGCTAACCTCGGCCTGAAAGCTCAGTGTTTCCTCGGACATGATCCCTATCCGCTGGTTTATGTGGCGCGCGGGTGCTTAGACTTTCGTAATACGAGCCTGATATGTGTTAATAGGCGCGAGCCTGCAAGGCCTCTCGGGGCCGGGCGACGATGGAGAGGGCGGTGATCGACGACGCCGATACCCAGGCCCGACGCAAGGCCATGGTCGCCGAGATCGAATCGGAAGTGGCCGCCACGCGCGACTGGATCGGCAAGGCGAGCCTGGAGCCGCGCGTCATCGCGGCCTTGAACAAGGTCCCGCGGCATCTGTTCGTGCCGCCCGCGACTCAACGCGACGCCTACGAGAACCGGCCGCAGCCGATCGGCCACGGCCAGACCATCTCCCAGCCCTACATGGTCGCGATCATGACCGACATGGCCGCGCCCAAGCCCGACTCCCGGGTGCTCGAGGTCGGCACCGGCTGCGGCTATCAAGCCGCGGTGTTGGCCGAGTTGGCCGAGCGGGTCTATACGATCGAGGTCGTGCCGGAACTGGCGCGCGCGGCCGCCGCGCGCCTGGAAGCGCTCGGCTACGACAACGTGGATGTGCGCGTGGGCGACGGCGCGCTAGGCTGGCCCGAACATGCGCCCTACGATGCCATCGTGGTCACCGCCGCCGCCTGGCACCGGGTTCCGCCGGCGCTGATCGCGCAGCTCGCGCCGGGCGGCCGCCTCGTCGTGCCGGTGGATCGCAGCAAGGCCGCGGCGCGCTACCCCTTCGCGGATCAGGAGCAGGATCTCATGGTCATCACCAAGAACGCCGAGGGTCGCGTCACCGAGCGTCGGGTCCTGCCGGTCGCCTTCGTGCCTCTGATCGAGGCGGAGAACGGACCCGAGATCGGCGCCGGCGATGCTGGCGGGCGCCGGTAGCCGGCGGGCGGGACACAGGCGGGACAGGGGCGACGTGAGGCACGACGCGCGCATGGGGCAGTGGGAACGGGGCGACCTCGACTCCGCCGGCGCGCGCGGCCAGGTGAGCGCGGTTCTGGGCCCGACCAACACGGGCAAGACCTATCTCGCCATCGACCGCATGCTGGGCCACGCCAGCGGCATGATCGGCTTTCCCCTGCGCCTCCTGGCGCGCGAGAACTATGATCGGGTGGTCCGTCTCAAGGGCGCCGGGCAGGCGGCCTTGATCACCGGCGAGGAGAAGATCGTCCCGCCCGGGGCGCGCTATTTTCTGTGCACGGTGGAGGCCATGCCCGTGGAGCGCCTGGTCGCGTATCTGGCGGTCGACGAAATTCAACTCTGCGCCGATCCGGAGCGCGGCCACGTCTTCACCGATCGGCTGCTCCATGCGCGCGGGCTGGAGGAAACCATGTTCCTGGGGGCGGATACCATCCGCCCGCTGGTGCGCCGCCTGGTGCCCGAGGCACGTATCGTCTCGCGCCCGCGCTTCTCGTCCCTGACCCACGCCGGCGCGCGCAAGCTCACGCGCCTGCCGCCGCGCTCCGCGGCGGTGGCCTTCTCGGCGGCGGATGTCTACGCGCTGGCGGAGCACTTGCGGCGCCGGCGCGGCGGCACGGCGGTGGTGCTCGGCGCGCTCAGCCCGCGCACGCGCAACGCCCAGGTGGGGATGTTCGAGGCCGGCGAGGTGGACTACCTGGTGGCGACCGACGCCATCGGCATGGGCCTCAACCTCAATCTGGATCATGTGTGGTTCGCGCGTCTGAGCAAGTTCGACGGCCAGAAGACGCGCCGCCTCGGCCCGGCGGAGGTGGCGCAGATCGCCGGGCGCGCCGGGCGACACACCGCCGACGGCACCTTCGGCACCACCGGCGAGGCCGCGTCGCTGCCGCCGGAACTGGTCGAGGCGGTGGAGGCCCATCGCTTCGAGCCGCTCGACAAAGTCTATTGGCGCAACGGCACGCTCGACTTCGGCTCGCCGCGCCTGCTGCTGCGCAGCCTGGAGCGGCGGCCGCCCCGCCCGGAACTGCTGCGCGCGCGCGAAAGCGACGATCTGCGTGCCCTGGTCGCGCTCGCCCGCGATCCGGACGTGGCCGAGCGGGCGAACCATCCAGGCGCGGTGCGCCTGCTCTGGGAGGTGTGCCAGATCCCGGATTTTCAAAAGATATTGTCCGACGAGCACGCCCGGCTACTGGGTCGCGTCTTCGGCTTCCTCGCGGGCGCCGAGCAGCGGCTGCCAGGCGACTGGGTGGCGGCCCACCTGGCGCGCATCGACCGGCGCGACGGGGATATAGATACCCTGGTCGCGCGCATCGCCCATGTGCGGACCTGGACCTACATCGCATATCGCGCCGACTGGCTGGACGACGCCCGCCATTGGCGGGAGCGCGCCCGGGCCATCGAGGACGGCCTGTCCGATGCCTTGCACGACCGCCTGACCAACCGGTTCGTCGACCGCCGGGCGGCGGTGCTGGCGCGCCGGCTGAACGCCGGCGACGATCTGCTGGCGGCGTTCAAACCGGATGGCACGGTGCTGATCGAGGGCGAGCCGGGCGGCCGCATCGAGGGGTTTTGCCTGGCCCTGGACGGGGACCTGCCGAGCCTTGGCGCCGGGGCGATCTCGGCGGCGGCGCGGCGCCTGCTGCGCGCCGAGACGCCGGCCCTGGTGCGCCACCTGGAACACGAGGCCGACACGGCCATTGCCCTAACCGCGCGCGGCGCGCTGACCTGGCGCGGCGCGCCCATCGCGCGCCTCTCGGCGGGCCCGAGCGCCCTGCGCGCCAAGATCGAGGTTCTGTCCAACGAGGTCCTGGACGGGCGGCTGCGCGCCCGGGTGCGCGCCCGGCTCGCGGCCTGGCTCGAGCGGCATATCGCCGCGCGCCTGGCCCCGCTCGCGGGGCTCGCGGCGATCGCCGCCGCGCCCGACCTCTCGGCGCCCCTGCGCGGGCTCTTGTACCAATTGGACGAGGCCCTGGGCGCTGTGCCGCGCCACGCGGTGGCCGCGCAGGTGCGCGCGCTGAGCCGGGCCGAGCGCAAACGCCTCGCCGCCGCCGGCGTGCGCCTGGGGCGGGAGAGCGTGTTCCTGCCACGGCTGCTTGGCGCCCGCGCCACGGGCCTGCGGGTTCTGCTGTGGGCGGTGTGGGCCAAGGCGGATCCACCGCCGCCACCGCCGCGCCACGGAACCCTCGCCTTCGCCCCGGACGAGCCGGTGGACGAGGCGGCGAACGAGGCGTATTGCCTGGCCGCCGGCTACCGGCGCCTGCGCGCGCGCGACGGGGCGGCGGTCGCGATCCGGGTCGATGCCCTGGAGCGCCTGGCCCACGAGGCCCGGCGCCTTGGCGTGGCCGGGCCCTTTAGCGCGACCGCGCGGCTACGCCGGGTCAGCGGATGCGCCGGGGCCGAGCTGGAAATCGCGCTCGCGGCCCTGCGCTACAAGGTCCTGCGCGGTGGGCCCGACGCGCGGTTCGCACCGCCGCATGGCGGCGTCGCCAAGAGCACGGCCCGCAGGCCCCGGCGCGGGCCGGGCCAGGATCGCGCGGCGGACTCGCCCTTCGCCAAGCTGCGCGAGCTATCGGGTCGCTAGACCAAGCGATGAGCGACGTGTCCTTGCGCCTGGACAAATGGCTCTGGTACGCCCGGTTTTTCAAGTCGCGCACCCTGGCGGCCGCGATTTGCAACCGTGGCAAGGTGCGCTGTTGTGGCGAGATCGTGGGCAAGGCGCACCACAAGGTGTGCGTGGGCGACGTGCTGACGTTCGCCCAGGGGCGGCACATCCGCGTGGTGCGCGTGGCCGCCCTGGCCACGCGCCGCGGGCCGGCGGCCGAGGCCCAGGCCCTGTACGACGACCTGCGCCCACCCAGCGCGCGATCCCGCCTGCCGGTCGCCGACTCTCGCCCCATGGGCAGTGGCCGGCCGACCAAGCGCGACCGGCGCGCCCTGGCGCGATTGCGCGGCGAGGTTTGACGTGAGATGACGTGGGGATACGGTGCGGCCAAGCCGTATGGGCCCCTCGGAAACCCCCATTTAACCTAGGGTTGCGCCGATCCTCGCGGCCGTGATACGCAAGACTGTGATTGATCGCATCAAGGCGTTGTTGACGGCGCGCGGTGGCGCGCTGGGCACCGGCACGACGCGCGAGCCCGAAGAGTACCGGATCGCCGCGGCGGCGTTGCTGGTCGAGGCGGCGCGCCTGGACGACACGTTCGACGCGCGCGAACGAGCGACCATCCTGGACCTGTTGACGCGGCGGTTCGATCTGGACCGCGCCGCCGGTGAGAGTCTGTTGCGCGCGGCGGAGGCGCGGGCCGACGGAGCAACCGGGCTGCACAGGCTGACCCACACCATCAAGAGCGCGTTCGACCACGACCAAAGGATCGAGTTGCTGGAAATGCTTTGGGAGGTCGCCTACGCGGACGGCGAATTGCACGATTACGAGGCCAGCCTGATCCGCCGGGTCACCGGTCTCCTGCACGTTTCCGACCACGACTGCGGCGCGGCGCGCAAACGCGTCTTGACTCGTCGGCAAGTGCAAGGGACCTGAGGTTTCGTTTCGTGCGAATGGCCGCGCCACCGGGGGCGAGCAAAGGGAGGGATCGCCATGACCTACGTCGTCACCGAAGCCTGTATTCGATGCAAGTATATGGATTGTGTCGAGGTGTGCCCCGTGGATTGTTTCTACGAGGGAGAGAACATGCTGGTTATCCACCCGGACGAGTGCATCGACTGCGGCGTGTGCGAGCCGGAATGCCCCCCCGAGGCGATCATTCCCGATACGGACCCTGGCGCCGAATCCTGGCTCGAACTCAACAGGGAGTATAGCGAGGCTTGGCCCAACATCACCCGCAAGGGCACGCCGCCCGCGGACGCCGACACCTATCGGAGCATGGAGGGAAAATACGACAAGTTCTTCAGCTCCAAGCCGGGCGCCACCGGCGGCTGACCCGGCGCGCGCTTCCGTGCTGCACCGCAGCGCTTGAAAGTTTCGGAAAAATAGCGTATATATAGAGCCTTAAGGGCAATGGGCACGAGAGCACGCCCGGCCTGGGCGCCAATAGGCCGTTCAGGGGGAAGGGCGGTAGTGTCGAATCAGTCCCGGAAATGATGGGAGGGGTGCCGTAGATGCTACGGCGCCTTCGTTTTGGGCGCCGAAAGCGCCGGTTCCGGCACGCGGCTCGGACCAGCGGGGCGCGGCCGGCGGGGCGCTTGACATCGAGGCGGCGCGGCGAATGGACGGCGATGTTATGGCGAAACAGCGTAAAGACAAAGAGACGGCGATGGCAAAAGGCTGCGACTTCGACGAAGGCGATTATGTGGTCTACCCGACCCATGGGGTGGGCCGGGTAATCGGCGTGCAACACCAAGAGATCGCCGATCAAGTTCTGGAGCTGATCGTGATCAAGTTCGAGAAAGATCGCATGACCCTGCGCGTGCCCGTGACCAAGGCGAAGGACTCGGGTTTGCGCAAGCTGTCCAGCCGCAAGCTCATGGACTCGGCGCTGGCGACCCTCAAGGGGCGCAGCCGGGTCAAGCGAACCATGTGGAGCCGGCGGGCCCAGGAGTACGAGGCCAAGATCAACTCCGGCGATCCGGTTTCCATCGCCGAGGTGGTGCGCGATCTCCATCGCGGCGCCGATCAGCCCGACCAGTCCTATTCCGAGCGTCAGATGTACCAGGCCGCGCTCGATCGTTTGGCGCGAGAGTTGGCGGCGGTCGAGCGCATCGATGAAACCGCCGCGGCCGACAAGCTGGAAGAGCTGCTGGCCGCGGCCTGATTGGCCGCTGCCCTCGGGCCAGCGTCCTTGAGCGCGCGGCGCGCCGCCGCGGGCAATGCCGGGGGGAGCGCCCGCCAGCGCAATGACGGATCGACAGAAATTCGCGATTTTGCGTACCGCCCGGCGCATCTGGGCGATCGGTGCCGTTCACGCCCAGGCCGATCGGGTCGAGCAATTGCACGCCGCGCTCTGGGACCGCCTCGAGCTATGCGACCGGATCGTCTACCTGGGCAACATGATCGGCCGCGGGCCGGCGGCGCGCGAAACCTTGGACGCCGTGCTGCGCTTCAGGCTGCATGTCCTCGCCCTGCCTCATAGCGACGCCAACGACGTGATCTATCTGCGCGGCGGCCAGGAGGAGATGTGGCAAAAGCTGCTGCAGCTTCAGTTCGCCTCGGACCCGCGCGGCGTGCTCGAATGGATGCTCGCCCAAGGCGTGGGCCCAACCCTGGAATCCTACGGTATCCAGGTAAAGGACGCCTTGCGCGAGGCCGCCACCGGCACGGTCGCGTTGACTCGGTGGACCGGCTGTTTGCGCGACGCGATCCACGCCCAGCCCGGCCATTACCAGATTCTATCGGCGCTGCGCCGGGCCGCCTATACCCAGGACGGCTCGCTCCTATTCGTCAACACCGGACTCGACCCGGCGCGGCCCCTGGAGGCGCAGAGCGACAGCTTTTGGTGGTCGAGCGGCGCCTTCGGCCGCATCGAGGCGCCCTACGGCACGTTCCGGCGCATCGTGCGCGGCTTCGATCCTAGCCACGGCGGCTTCAAGATCGGCGACTATACGGCCACCGTGGACGGCGGGTGCGGCTTCGGCGGGTCGTTGATCGCCGCCTGCCTGACCCCCGACGGCGCCATCGTGGACCAGGTCGAGGTTTAGGCCAAATTACGCGGGATCTTGGAGCCGGTCGGGGGCGTCGCTGATCAGGCAATCCACGCCGCGCGCGCGCAGGCGCCGGGCAACACCCGGGTCGTTGACCGTAAACGAGGCCAGACCGTAGCCCGCCGCCTTAATTCGTCCCGCCAACTCGGCCGATAGCCAGCGCCAGAGCACGTGCACGGCGCTGCACCGCAGATCCCCGGCCGCCGCCGCCCAATCGCGTGGCGGGCGGCGCACCAGGTAGCCGCGCGGCAGATCCGGCGCGCGGCGAAGGGCCTCGCCCAGGCACGCGCGGCTGAAGCTGCTGACCAGCGGTGGCGGGTGCGCGGCTGGCCACCGGCGGGCCAGCACGTCGAGCGCGGCCACCGCCGTCTCCACGTCCCGCCCCGGCGTGGGCTTGATCTCCATATTGGGCCGCAGGCCCAGCTCGACCAGAACCTCGAGCGCCCGCTCCAGGGTGGGCAGGGCCTCGCCCTTGAACGCCGGGCCGAACCAGGCGCCCGCGTCGAGCCCGCCGAGCGCGGCGGCCGGGGTTTCGGCCATCATGGCGTCCCGGCCGGTGATGCGTTTCAGGCTGTCGTCGTGAAACAGCACCGGGACCCCGTCGCCGCTCAGCATGACGTCGAACTCGACCCAGCCCAGGCCGAGCCCGGCCGCCGCGCGGAAGCCGGCGAGGGTGTTCTCCGGCGCGTGAGCGGCGGCCCCGCGGTGACCCATCAATCGGGGCAGGGTCAGCGCGCCCGCCGGGCGCGTGTTCCGCGCCATGGGTCGCGTCCCTCTCTATCGGTTTCCGTGTCCTAGCTGGCCTCGGCCTTGGCCTCCAGGTCCTCGCCGGTCTCCTGGTCGACCCGCTTCATGGACAGCTTGATCTTGCCCCGGTCGTCGAGGCCGATCACCTTGACCTTGACCTGATCGCCCTCCTTGACCACGTCGCTCACCTGCCCGACCCGGCGCGGCGCCAGCTCGCTGATATGCACCAGGCCGTCGCGCGGGCCGAGGAAGTTCACGAAAGCTCCGAAGTCCATGATCTTCACCACCTTGCCGTTGTAGATCACGCCAACCTCGGGCTCCGCCACGATGGAGCGGATCCACTCGATCGCGGCCTCTGCCTGGCTCTGGTCCACGGCGGCTACCTTGATGGTGCCGTCGTCCTCGATATCGATCTTGGCGCCCGTGTTTTCGCAGATTTCGCGGATCACCTTGCCGCCGGTGCCGATCACCTCGCGGATCTTGTCCTTCGGAATCGAGATCACCGTGATGCGCGGCGCATGGTCGGAAACGCTCTCGCGCGCCTGGCTCAACGCCGCGGTCATGCGGCCCAGGATGTGCAGGCGCCCATCACGCGCCTGATCGAGGGCGATGCCCATGATCTCCGGCGTGATCGAGGTGATCTTGATGTCCATCTGGAGCGAGGTGATCCCCGCCTCGGTGCCGGCCACCTTGAAGTCCATGTCGCCCAGGTGGTCCTCGTCGCCCAGGATGTCCGACAGGACGGCGAACTCGTCGCCCTCCTTGATCAGGCCCATGGCGATGCCCGCCACCGGGCACTTGATGGGCACGCCGGCGTCCATCAGGGAGAGCGAGGAGCCGCACACGGTCGCCATGGAGGACGAGCCGTTGGACTCGGTGATCTCCGAGACGATGCGCACCGTATACGGGAAATCGTCCTTGCCCGGCATCAAGGGCCGCAACGCCCGCCACGCCAGCTTGCCGTGGCCGATCTCGCGCCGGCCGGGCGAGCGCAGGAAGCTCGCCTCGCCCACGGAATAGGGCGGGAAGTTGTAATGCAGGAGAAAACTCTCCCGGTACTCGCCGCCGAGCGCATCGACGATCTGCTCGTCCTGCGCCGTGCCCAGGGTGGTGGTAACCAGGGCCTGGGTCTCGCCGCGGGTGAACAGCGCCGAACCGTGGGTCAGGGGCAGCACCCCCACCTGGCAGTCGATCGGGCGGATATCCACGGTCTTGCGCCCGTCGATGCGTTGGCCGGTCTTGAGGATATTGCCGCGCACGATATCGCTTTCCAGCCCCTTGAACACGCCTGGCGCGACCGCCAATTCGGCCTCGTTCCCGGCCAGGCTGGCCAGGGCCTCTTCCTTCACCGCGGCGATTCTGTCGTGGCGGGCCATCTTGTCCGGCTCGCCATACGCCTCGGCCAGGCGGGCGCGAAAGCCGGCCTCCAGGGCCGCGCGCACGGTCTCCACCTCGGGCGCCTCGGGCGGGATCGCCCGTGGCTCCTTGGCGCACTTCTCGGCGAGGGCGATGATCCCGTCGATCACCGGCCTCATCCGCTCGTGGCCGAAGGTGACCGCGCCCAGCATCACCTCCTCGCTCAGCTCCTCGGACTCCGATTCGACCATGAGCACGCCCTCGACCGTTCCCGCGACAACCAGATCGAGGGCCGAGTCCTCCAGCTCGTCGAGGCGCGGGTTGAGCACATAGGCGCCGTCCTTGTAGCCAACCCGGCAGCCGCCGATCGGCCCCAGGAAGGGAAGCCCGGAAATGGTCAGCGCCGCCGAAGCCCCGACCAGGGCGACCATGTCCGGGTCGTTCTCCAGGTCGTGGCTCAGCACGGTGCAGATCACCTGGGTTTCGTTCTTGTAGCCCTTGGCGAAAAGCGGCCGGATCGGCCGGTCGATGAGGCGCGAGGTCAAGGTCTCCTTCTCGCTCGGCCGCCCCTCCCGCTTGAAGAAGCCGCCTGGGATCTTGCCCGCGGCGAAGGTCTTTTCCTGATAGTTGACGGTCAGGGGAAAGAAGTCGATGCCGACGCGGGGAGTCTTCGAGCCCACCGCGGTGCACAGCACCACCGTCTCGCCGTAGGTCGCGAGCACCGCGCCATCGGCCTGCCGGGCCATGCGCCCGGTCTCCAGGACGAGCTTGCGCCCGCCCCAGTCGATTTCCTGTTTTACGATATCGAACATGTTTTGTTCGTCCTTCCAACATGTGGCCGGTTTATAAGGACCGGACCCGCGCAAGGGGCGCGCCGTGGCGCCCCTTGCGTCGGCCCGGCCTCCGGGCGGAATCGCGCCAGCCAGGTCGCGATTCCGCCGTCGAAGCGGATCGAATTGCGGGTATATCGAAAGTCCGGCCGCGCCTCGCCCGGCACGCGCGGCGCGCGGCGGTTTGAGATGCGAGGCGCGATCAAGGCGGCTATCCCGTCAGCGCCGCAGGCCCAATCGCTTGATCAGGCCCTCGTAGCGGGCGACTTCCTTGCCTTTCACGTAGTCCAGCAACCGGCGGCGCTGGCCCACCATGACCAAGAGCCCGCGGCGCGAGTGAAAATCCTTCTTATGGGTTTGCAGGTGCGAGGTCAGGTTCTTGATGCGCTCCGAGAGGATCGCAACCTGCACCTCGGGCGACCCGGTGTCGCCCTCCTTCATGGCGTACTCGCGCACGAGCTCGCCCTTGCGTTCAGCCGTGATCGACATCGTGAATTCCGTACCTCCGAATTTACAGATTGAGAACGCGGACCGGGCGAATATCGCCGGCCTCGTAACGCGCCAAGGCCACGGGCCTGCCGCCGCACGTGGCGTAGACCGTGTCGCCGCTGGAAAGTTCGCGCAACCGCTCGCGGTTGGCGCGGGCCAGCACGGAAACCGCTTGTCCGCACCTCAGGCGGCCCGCCTCGCTCTCGGTCAAGGCCAGGGCCGGGATGTCGTCCAGCGCGGTCTCGACAGGGAGCACGGCCCCCGAGGCGGCGGCACTATGCCCGAGCCCCTCCAGGGATTCCAGCGAAATCGCATGGTCCTCCGTAAAGGGCCCGACGGCCAGCCGCCGCAAGGCCGTTATGTAGGCGCAGGTGCCCAGCGCCCGGCCCAGATCCCGGGCCAGGGAGCGCATGTAGGCGCCCTTGCCGCAGTCGACCTCGAAGGTCGCGTGGTCCGCGTCCTCGATCCGGACCAGCTCCAGGCGGGCGATCTCGACCCGCCGGGGCGCCAGCACGAAGGTCTCCCGAGCGCGGGCCATGTCGTAGGCGCGCCGGCCCGCCACCTTGATTGCCGAAAAGGCCGGGGGCACCTGCTCGACGAGGCCCACGAAACCGGGCAGAACGGCCTGGATCTCCCCCGCGCCGGGGCGCGCGTCGCTGGTCGCGACGATCTCGCCCTCCGCGTCGTCGGTCGCGCGCGCCTGGCCCCAGCGCACGGTGAAGCGATAGGTCTTGGCGCCGTCCATGACGAACGGCACGGTCTTGGTCGCCTCGCCCAAGGCGATCGGCAAGAGGCCGGTGGCCAGGGGGTCCAGGGTGCCGCCGTGGCCGACCTTGCGCGCGTCCAGGGCCCGACGCACCCGGCCCACCACCTGGGTCGAGGTCGGGCCCGCCGGCTTGTCGATCACGATCCAGCCGTTGATCGGCCGCCCCTTGGTCTTACGCCCCATCGTTTTCGTCCGATTCGTCGTGTCCCGCCAAGTCGCGGCGCACGCTTGGCCGGGCCAGGATTTCCTCGACCCGCCGGGCCTGGTCGAACGAGCGATCGGCGGCGAAGAGGAGGCGCGGCACATGGCGCAGCTCGATCTCCCCGGCCAGAGCGGTGCGCAAGAATCCCGCCGCCCGGTTGAGCGCCACGGCGGCGCCCTCCGGATCGGCGCCCCCAAGGGGCATCACGTAGGCGGTCGCGTTCTTCATATCCGGGCTGAGGCGCACCTCGGTCACGCTCACGTTGAGCGCGACCAGCGCCGGGTCGTGCAACTCGCCGCGCGCCAGGATACGCGCCAAGGCATGGCGAATCTCCTCGCCCACGCGGAGCTGACGCTGGGAGGGCGGACGCGCCGTGGCGGCACGGCCAGGAGGGCTGACGCGGCGATGCGCGGGCATGATACGTGGCGGCTCCAGCGGTGCGACGAGGTCGCGCGGGGCGTGCCTAAAGCTCCCGCGCGATCTCCTCGATCTCATAACACTCGATGCGGTCGCCAACCTGGATATCGCCGTAGTTCTCGAAGGCCATGCCGCATTCGTAGCCTTCCTTGACCTCGCGCACCTCGTCCTTGAAGCGGCGCAGGGTCTTCAGCGCGCCGTCGTGAATCACCGTGTCGTCGCGCAGCAGCCGAACCTTGGCGCCACGGCGCACCTGGCCCTCGGTCACCATGCACCCGGCCACCTTGCCCACCTTGGTGATGTTGAACACCTCGCGGATCTCCGCGTACCCGAGGAAACGCTCGCGCTCCAACGGCGAGAGCATGCCGGTCAGGGCCGCGCGCATGTCGTCCACGACGTTGTAGATGATCGAATAGTACTTGATATCCACGCCGTCGCGCTTGGCCATCTCCCGGGCCTGGGGGTTGGCGCGCACGTTGAAGCCGATGATCGTGGCCTGGGCGGAGCGGGCGAGCGTTACGTCGGATTCGTTGATCCCGCCGACCGCGGCATGCAGCACCTCCACCTTGACTTCCTCGGTGCCCAGCTTCTCCAGGCTGCTGACGATCGCCTCCATGGAGCCATGAACGTCCGACTTGATGACCACCGGGAGCTGCTTGGCCTCGCCTTCCTTGATCCGGTTCATCATCTGCTCAAGGGTGCCGCGGGCGCTGGTCGTGATCGCGTGATCGCGCTTCACGCGCTGACGGAATTCCGCGACCTCGCGCGCGCGCGCGTCACTGTCCACGACGCTCAGCACATCGCCCGCCAGAGGCGTGCCGTTCAGGCCCAGCACCTCGACCGGGACCGAGGGCCCCGCCTCCTCGACCATTTCGCCCCGGTCGTTGACCAGGGCGCGCACCCGGCCCCACTCGCTGCCGGCCACGAAGATATCGCCCACCCGCAGGGTGCCGTGCTGAACCAATACGGTCGCCACCGGGCCGCGCCCACGCTCCAGCCTGGATTCGATGACCGCGCCCTCGGCCGGGCGGTCCGGGTTGGCCTTGAGCTCGAGCAGCTCGGCTTGCAGGAAAATGGCTTCCTTCAGCTTGTCCAGGTTGGTCCGCTCCTTGGCGGAGACCTCGATGTCGAGCACCTCGCCGCCCATATCCTCGACCACGAGTTCATGCTGCAAGAGCTCGTTTCGGACCCGGTTGGGGTCGGCGTCGGGCCGGTCCATCTTGTTGATGGCGACGATGATCGGCACCCCGGCGGCCTTGGCGTGATTGATGGCCTCGACGGTCTGCTCCATGATTCCATCGTCGGCCGCCACCACCAGCACCACGATATCGGTGACGTTGGCCCCGCGCGAGCGCATCTCGGTGAAGGCGGCGTGACCGGGGGTGTCGATGAAGGTGATCTTCTCCCCCGAGTCCAGGGATACCTGGTAGGCGCCGATGTGCTGGGTAATGCCGCCGGCCTCGCGGCTCGCCACGTCGGTCTCGCGCAGGGCGTCCAGCAGGGAGGTCTTGCCATGGTCCACGTGGCCCATGACGGTCACGACCGGCGGGCGCGGATGCAGGGTCTCCGCCGAGTCGGACGCGCCGCCCAGGCCGATCTCCACGTCCGCGGCCGAGACCCGCTTGACCTTATGCCCGAATTCCTCGACCACCAATTCGGCGGTATCGCCCTCTATGCTCTGGTTGATCGTGGCCATGATATCCAATTTCATAAGGGCCTTGACCACCTCGGCGCCGCGCGCGGCCATGCGGTTGGCCAGTTCCTGGACGGTGATCGTCTCCGGAATGACGACCTCGCGAATCACCCGCTGCGGTGGCTTATGGGCATGCTTGACCGGGGTGGCGCGCAGCTTCTCGCGCTGGCGCCGCACGGAGGCCAGGGAGCGTTGCCGGCCATCGCGGCCCTCCAGGGCCTGGCTGATGGTCAGCTTGCCGTGGCGACGCCGCTCCTCGCCGGCGCCGCGGCGCGCGGGCGGCACCTTGTGACCGGCCCCGGACTTGCGCTTGGCGCGCGTGTCCGGCGCCTCGGGTTTCTCGGCCTTGTCGGTCCGTTCGCTCGGGCGCCGTTCCGGCGCTGCCTGTGGCACGGCCTCGATGATCGGAGCGGCCGGCGTCGGCGGGCTCGTCTCGGCGCGTTGCCGCGCCGCGGCGGCCTCTTCGGCCTCGCGGCGCTGGCGCGTTTCCTCTTCCTCGCGGGCGCGCGCCGCTTCCTCCACGTGGCGGCGTTCCTCGTCCACCCGGGCCTGCTCCAGCGCATGCATGCGCGTCGCCCGCTCGGCGGCGGAGAGCTTGCGCATCTCGGGCGCGCTCGGCGTCGCGGCCTCTTCCACCGCGAGCTGGTCCACCGCGAGCTGGCCCTTGAGGGCCTCCTCGGCGGCCTGGCGCGCGCCGGTCACCTCGCGCATGCGCCCGCCATCGCCCGGCGCGAAGGTGCGCGAGCGCTTGACCTCGACCGTCACCGCCTTGGAGCGGCCATGGCTGAAGCTCTGGCGAACCTGTCCGGTTTCGACAGTCTTCTTAAGCTGCAGCTTGCCCGGCCGCGATAGTTGCAGGGGCTGCTTCCGCTGCTTCTCTTTTTCTTCGCTCGTCGTCATCTTCGAGTCGACGCCCGTCATCCTTGTGCGCCCCGTTCTTGCGCGTCCCGTCGATCGCCCACGTCCGCCGCGTCGCGCAACTCCGTCAAGCGCGCGACCTCATCTCTCAACCGTCGGGCTAGACGGCCACGTTCAACACAGACGTGCACATAAGCCCCTTGGCCGAAGGCCCGTCCCAGTTCCCGCGCGCTCAGTACGTCGAGGACGGGTAGATCCGCGCCGCGCGCGCGCGCCATGCCACGCAGCTTGGCCCGCCCCCCGGACGCCCCATCGGCGGCCTGCAGGACGAGCCCGGCCTTGCCCTCCGCGATACGCGCCGCGACCGCGACGAACCTAGCCGAAACCAACCCGCCGCGCCGCGCCAACCCAAGCAGATCAACGCACCGGCGCGCCAACAACGCCTCGACCCGATCCGGCAAATCCTCGGGCACCTTAAGCGGCGCCCGCGCCGCCCGGGCAAACAGGTTCCGGGCGCACGCCGCTTGTATCATAGTCCGGCGCGGCGACAACCACAAACCCCGGCCGGGCAGATCGCCGGCAAGATCGGGCACCACGGTTCCCTCCGGCCCGGCGACAAAGCGCAGGAGCGCTTGCTTGGGCCGAAGCTCGCCGCTCGCGATGCAGCGCCGGGTCGCCGCGCGCGGCGCGCCACGGCCGCGCGCGCGACGATCCGGCTTGTCCTTGGTCATCGCCAGCATCGCGTCTCCGCCCTTATCGCGTCCCCGCCCTATGGGTTCGACACCTCGGCCGGCGCCTCGGACGCGCCGGGTGACGCGGCCTTATCGGCGGGGGCCGCGTCGGTCTCGGCTTCGGCTTCGGTTTCGGCGGCCGGCGTCTCCTCGTCGGCGAACCAGTGGGCGCGCGCGGCCATGATGATCGCATCGGCCTCGGCGGCGGCGGGCGCCGCGTCGCCGAGCATTTCGATCAGCTCGTCGCTTGCCAGGTCGCCTAGATCGTCCAGGGTCTTGATCCCGTTCTCGCCCAAGGTCACCACCATGGCCGGGGTCAGCCCCTGTAACGCCACCAGCTCGTCGGACACCCCAAGCTCGCGCCGGCGCGCCTCGTTCTTGCGATCCCGCTCCTCCAGGTAGGTACGCGCCCGCGCGCGCAGCTCCTCGGCCACCTCCTCGTCGAAGCCCTCGATGCTCGCCAGCTCGGCCAGGGGCACGAAGGCGACCTGCTCCAGGGAGGTGAACCCCTCGGCCACCAGCAGGTGCGCGATCACGTCGTCCACGTCGAGCACCTCGATGAACATTTGCGAGCGCTGGCGCATCTCCTCCTGGCGGCGGCGCGATTCCTCCTCCTCGGTCAGGATATCGATGTCCCAGCCGGTCAGCATGGAGGCGAGGCGCACGTTCTGGCCGCGCCGCCCGATGGCGAGCGAAAGCTGCTCGTCGGGCACCACCACCTCGATGCGCCCCTGCTCCTCGTCGAGCACCACCTTGGTGACCTCCGCCGGGGCCAGGGCATTGACCACGAAGGTCGCCGCGTCCGGCGACCAGGGGATGATGTCGATCTTCTCGCCCTGCAACTCGCCGACCACCGCCTGCACGCGGCTGCCGCGCATGCCGACGCACGCGCCCACCGGGTCGATCGACGAATCGTGGGAGATGACCGCGATCTTGGCGCGGCTGCCCGGATCGCGCGCCACGGACTTGATCTCGATGATGCCGTCGTAGATCTCCGGCACCTCCTGGGCGAACAGCTTGGCCATGAACTGCGGGTGGCTGCGGGAGACGAAAATCTGCGGGCCGCGCTGCTCCTCGCGCACGTCGTAGATGTAGCCGCGCAGACGGTCGCCCGTGCGGAACGACTCCCGGGGCAGGGATTCGTCGCGCCGCATCATGGCCTCGGCCCGGCCCAGGTCGACGGTGACGTTGCCGAACTCGTTGCGCTTGACGATGCCGTTGACGATTTCGCCCACCCGATCCTTGTATTCCCGGTGCTGGCGCTGCCGCTCGGCCTCGCGCACCTTCTGGACGATCACCTGCTTGGCGGCCTGGGCGGCGATCCGGCCCAACTCGATGGGCGGCAGATCCTCGACGATGAATTGGCCGATCTCGATCTCGGGGTCGCTCGCGCGGGCATCGGCGAGGCGAATCTGGGTCGCCTCGTTCTCGATCTCGTCGGCGACCTCCAGGTAACGCTTGAGGCGCACCTCGCCGGTCCGCCGGTCGATCTCGGCGCGGATATCGTGCTCGCCCCCGTACTTGGCGCGCCCGGCCCTGGCGATGGCTTGCTCCATGGCGTCGAGCACTTCCTCGCGTTCGATGGTCTTCTCGCGGGCGACCGCGTCGGCCACCTGCAAAAGTTCGGTTCTGGAAAGCGCGGTCGTATCCATCGCTCAGTCGATTCCTCGGTTTGCCTCGACGGCCAAAGGTGTTTCCGCGAGCAGCGCGTCGGTCAAGATCAGCTTGGCCTTGGCGATGTCGGCAAAGGACACGGCAACCTCGCCCTCGTCGGTCTCCAATCGCACCCGGTCCCCGTCCACGCCGAGCAGGCGGCCGCGCCAGCGGCGGCGGCCATCCAGGGGCAGCGCGGTCTGGATACGCGCGTCGTGCCCGGCGAAGCGGGTATAATCCTTGAGCCGGGTCAACGGCCGGTCGATACCGGGCGAGCTGACCTCCAGCTCATAAGACCCGGAAATCGGATCCTCCACCTCCAGGAGCGCCTCGGCCGCGCGGCTGATCGCCACGCAATCGTCCACGATCATGGGCCGGCCGTCCTGGCGCTCCGCCATGAGCTGCAGCCGCGCGCGGCGGTTTCCGGTCAAGATCACGCGCACGATTTCGTAGCCCATCGCGCGCAGGGACGGCGCGATCAGGCGTTCGACCTCGGCGGCCTTGCCCTCGCTGGTCCGGGCCAGGTCCGGCGCGGGCATGTTCTCGGCGTGCGCCAATGTGCACCTCTTCGCTGGTCGGCCGGCACGCGGCGCCCAGCCCTACAAAAAAAGTGGGCCAGAGGCCCACCGCTTCGGCGACCCGGTCCAGCCGCGAAAAACCGAACCGGACCTTATTTTGACGGCACTTTAACGCCGCGACACCGCGCGGTTCAAGGCATTTCTCCCGATCCAACTCCGGGAATTCGCGCCGCGCGGGCGCCGGCGAAAGCGCAAATAAACGCATGCGCGGCCCTTATTCCTCGCCTTGGCCTCGTAGCGCGTCTCGGGCCAATCGTCGGGCCGCTCCCGCCAATCCGCGGGCCGACGGGCGCACCACGCGAAATCCGGATGCCGGCATAGGCGCTCAAGCATCCAACGCACATACTCCATATCGTCACTGGCCAGGCGCAACTCAACCCCGTCCTTCATGACCCGCGCGAGGCTAGCCAGGGTTTCCGGCGCCACCAGGCGGCGCTTGTGGTGGCGCGTCTTGGGCCACGGATCGGGAAAGAGCATGAAGACCCGCGCGATACTTTCGTCGGCCAGGGCGTCCAGCAGGTCTCGGGCGTCTCCCTGGTAGATGCGCACGTTGGCGAGACCGTCGTCGTCAACGCGGCGCAGGAGCTTGGCGATCCCGTCGATGAAGTATTCCGCCCCGATCAGGCCGACGCCCGGATGCTCGCGGGCCTGCCAAGCCAAGTGTTCGCCACTCCCGAAGCCAATCTCCAGCCAAACCGCCTCTGGCGATGCGTCCTCGAAGATCGTGGCTGGATCGAGCATCCCCGGATCGGGCAAGGGCCCGAGGCCAATACGCGGCAATAGCTCCGAGACCAGGGCCCGCAGCCCCTTGCGCAGCTTGCGCCCGCGCCGGCGGCCATGAAAGGCCCGGCGCCGCGGCGTGGTGTCGGTGCTGGCCGGGCTTGGCGTTTGGTCTTGGCGATTCCGGCTCATGGGCGCGGGGGAGGGAGAGACGTGGCCGGATCAGACGGCGAAGGCCGAGCGCAGGGCATCCACCAGATCGAGGCGTTCTCAGGAGAAGCCGCCGTCGGGCTCCGGCGGGCGGCCAAAGTGCCCGTAGGCGGCGGTGCGCGCGTAGATCGGTCGGTTAAGGCTCA
>Ga0114931_10001114_pt1 | contig 34208 bp, 26 predicted proteins | sample 2SBtaG_FD_89579 | JGI IMG/M metagenome (GOLD analysis project Ga0114931, IMG submission 89579) | Deep subsurface microbial communities from Kolumbo volcano to uncover new lineages of life (NeLLi) - 2SBTROV14_V59a metaG | ecosystem: Environmental > Aquatic > Marine > Volcanic | place: Kolumbo...
CGTGCAGTTTAACCGTCAAGTTTAGCATTATTCAAGCGCTTTTAACCCCGTATGAACGGTCCGTCACAAGCGCTTGCGGCCAAGTTAGCAGGTTTGCACAAGAAAAAGTCTGTTGGCTCACCGTTGCCCATGAGGAGTGAAGATGCGGCAACAATCGCCGCCGGGGGTGCGTTGCACAGGGCGTGTGTGAAGTGTACTCCAAGGACTATCTGGAAAGCAGGCAAGAAACGATTATTTGGCCAAAGTGTCTGCCAAGACAACTCCCTTCGGGGGGCACCGGCGGCCCAATTTTCAGAGGGCTTTTTGCGCATCGTAGGTGAGTTTGAGGAAAATATCCTCCAGATCCGATTCTCGGGTGGTGAGGTCCTTGATGCGAATGCCCGCATCCCGGATGCGGGCCAGCAAGTCTTCTGCATGGATCTGCCGCGGTGCATAGGTCACGGACAAACAGCCATCGGCGCGCATATGGGCATCAAAGGCGCTCAGTGTATCCGGGACCTTCTCCAAAGCCACCGCGGGACGGATGATCAGCGTCTTTTCATCAATGCGCGCGAGCAGCCGGGGCGTGGACTCGCAGGCCGCCACGGCGCCGTGATTGATGATCGCAATGGTATCGCACAGCTCCTGTGCCTCTTCCAGATAATGCGTGGTCAGCACAATGGTGACGCCGCGCGCGTGCAGTTCCCGAATGTAATCCCACAATTGCCGCCGCAATTCGATATCAACGCCCGCCGTCGGTTCATCCAGCACCAGCACGGGCGGATTGTGCACCAGGGCTTTGGCAATCAACAGGCGGCGCTTCATGCCGCCAGAAAGCGTGCGGCCATAGGCATGAGCTTTGTCTTCCAGACCCACCGCGTGCAAAATTTCCATGGTGCGCCGGTCCGCTTTGGCGACGCCGAAAAGCCCGGCCTGAATTTCCAGCGCCTCAATCGGCGTGAAAAACACATCCATCACCAGTTCCTGGGGCACCACGCCGATGGATACGCGCGCCTGGCGCGGGTTCTCATCCAAATCAAACCCCCAAGTGCGCACAGTCCCTGAAGTTTTGACGGTGAGGCCCGCAAGGATATTGATGAAGGTTGATTTGCCGGCGCCATTGGGCCCCAAAAGCCCGAAAATGGAGCCTCTCGGAATCAGCAGATCAATATGTTTGAGAGCTTCCTTATCCGGTTCGCCATTTTCGCCGCGATAGACTTTTTGCACAGACCGCGCCTCGATCGCATAGTCCGCCCCCTCCCCGGCATAGGGTGTCTGATCAGTGACTTTTTTCAGCATGCACGAGCTCCGCTAAACGGCTTGAATGGGGATGCGTGTTGAGGATCTGGAATTGCCCGGCAGAGTATGCCACAAACAGGCGCTCTGGTGTGTAAATTTCATCCCATCGGTCCCACGCACCCCCTCATGTAAGGGTATTGGCCGCCGCTGACCAGCCCAAATTTTGATCTGTTGACACAAAGCAAAGGCCTCCAGATGATGGTCAATTCCACCCCCCACCCCAGCACATCATGAAGGAAACCCCCATGCCCACTCAACCTCCTGAAACGATTTACGTGGCCGGAAAACGCGTCTCCTGCGATGGCGGCGGCGGCGCTTTGGGTCACCCCCGCGTGTGGCTGGAAATGGGCGAGGAGACGGCCATTGAATGCCCTTATTGCAGCAGGCTTTATATCCTGAAAGGCAGCAAGAAGGCGCCGGCGGAAGAAACCCCGCCTTCAGACATATCAGCGGACGCATAACGCCTTGAGTGCCGCCCCCACCATGCCCCGCCCTTTGAAAAAAGATGACCATCTCTACCTTGTCGATGGGTCAACGTTCATTTTCCGTGCCTATCACGCCCTCCCCCCCCTCACCCGCAAAAGCGACGGCCTGCCTGTGGGCGCTTTGAGCGGCTTTTGCAACATGCTCTATAAATTGCTGAATGAAACCAATAATGATGACGGAATCACCCACCTGGCCGTGATTTTTGATCATTCAGGCAAATCATTCCGCAATGATATTTATACTGAGTATAAAGCCCACCGCCCGCCAGCGCCCGAAGACCTGGTGCCGCAATTTCCGCTCATTCGCGAAGCGGTGCGCGCGTTCAATGTCGCCTGCGTTGAAAAACAGAATTTTGAAGCTGATGACCTCATTGCCACTTATGCATCGCAGGCTGCAACGCGCGGCGCACGGGTGACCATTGTCTCGTCGGACAAAGATCTGATGCAATTGGTCAACGAACAAATCGACATGCTGGACACCATGAAGAACCGCGCCATCGGTTTGAAGGAAGTGAAAGAAAAGTTTGGCGTAACGCCCGATAAAGTCATTGACGTCCAGGCTCTGGCGGGAGATTCGGTAGATAATGTCCCAGGCGTGCCGGGCATCGGCGTCAAAACTGCCGCCGAACTGATCAACACCTATGGCGACCTTGATTCTGTTCTGGCGCATGCGGGAGAGATCAAACAGCCAAAACGCCGTGAACGGCTGATCGAGTTTGCCGATATGGCGCGCCTCAGTCGGCAACTGGTCACCCTCAAAACAGATGTTGAGGTGGATACTCCCCTCGATGTGTTCACCATCACGCAGCCCGAGCCTGAGGCCCTGCTTGGGTTTTTGCGCGAAATGGAGCTGAACACTCTGACCCGCCGTGTCGCCGCCGCCCTGAACATCACCGATATCGATGCCGCCGCACCGCCAAAGAACCACAGCGCGTCTGCAAAATCTCATCCGGGCAGCGAAACCGTCCACCCGGACCCGGCACAAAAAGCCGGTAAGATAGACACATCTGCTTATGAAACCATCACCAGCCGGAACCGCCTCGAAGAATGGATTGCACGCGGCCAAGACACGGGCCGCATCGCCATAGATACGGAAACCACATCGCTCGACACCATGCGGGCAGAACTCGTGGGCATTTCACTGGCCACCCTACCGGGCGCGGCCTGCTACATCCCTCTCGCCCACGGCAAAGACGATGATCTCACCTTGGACATGGGCGATGCACCCGCTGAGCCTGAGCAAATGCCCATGGATCTGGTGCTGAGCCTTCTCAAGCCCCTGCTGGAAGACCCGAGCGTTCTCAAAATCGGCCAGAACATCAAATACGATTATGTGATCCTGGCGCGGCGCGGCATCTGTCTTACGCCTCTGGACGACACCATGCTGCTCTCTTATGCGCTGGATGCGGGGCTGCACGGCCATGGCATGGACGCACTTTCGGAAATTCATCTCGGTCATAAACCCATTCCCTTCAAGGAAGTCACCGGTACAGGTAAAAAGAAAATCACGTTTGATCGTGTGCCCATTGACAAGGCAACGGCCTATGCCGCTGAAGATGCCGACATCACCCTGCGTCTGCATGGCGTACTCAAACCGCGTCTCGTCAGGGAAGGCCGGGTCACTGAGTATGAAACGCTGGAGCGCCCGCTGGTCCCGGTTTTAGCCGAAATGGAAATGGCCGGCGTCAAGGTTGACCGCACAGCGCTGGCGCGCCTGTCGCAGCAATTCGCAAAGCGCATGGCAGAATTGGAACAGCAGGCCCATGATCTCGCAGGCGAACATTTTAACCTCGCATCCCCCCGGCAACTGGGCGAAATTTTGTTCGAAAAAATGAACATCGCAAGTACAAAAAAAACAAAGACCGGGGCTTACGCCACCGGCGCCGATGTTTTGGAAGAACTTTCCGTTCAGGGACATGAATTGCCAAAAACAATACTCGAATGGCGACAATTGGCCAAACTGAAAAGTACCTATACGGACGCGCTGACAGAATCCATCAATCCGCAGACAGACCGGATACACACCTCCTATTCACTGGCCGCCACGTCCACCGGCCGCCTGGCCTCCAGTGATCCCAATCTTCAAAACATCCCTATACGGACAGAAGAAGGGCGCCAGATCCGCCATGCCTTTATCGCGGAAGAAGGGCACACGCTCGTCAGCGCCGATTACAGCCAGATCGAACTGCGCCTTCTCGCTCACATCGCCGACATCGATGCCCTCAAACAAGCGTTTCACGCGGGCCTCGATATCCATGCCATGACCGCCAGCGAAATCTTCGGCGTGCCCATCAAAGACATGGATCCGATGGTCCGCCGCCGCGCCAAGGCCATCAATTTCGGCATCATTTACGGAATTTCAGCTTTCGGTCTGGCCAATCAATTAGGCATTTCGCGCAGTGAAGCCCAGGACTATATCACGTCTTACTTCAAGCGTTTTCCGGGCATCCAGGCCTATATGGAAAATACCAAGGCCTATTGCCGGGAGCACGGCTTCGTCATGACTCTGTTTGGCCGCTGCATTCATTTCCCCGATATCAACTCCAAGAATGCAGCACGGCGTGCCCTCATGGAGCGCGCCGCCATCAACGCGCCCATTCAAGGGGCGGCGGCCGATATCATCCGGCGGGCGATGGTCCGCGTTCCGGCCGCACTCGCCCGGGCCGGACTTAAAACCAGAATGCTGCTTCAGGTGCATGACGAACTCGTGCTTGAAGCGCCTGATAGCCAGTCAGAAAAAACCGCTAAAATTGTCTCAAAGATCATGGGCGAAGCGCCCCATCCCGCCCTGGAACTCAGCGTTCCGCTCATTGTGGATACCGGCGCGGGCAGCAATTGGGCGCAGGCGCACTGACGCACAAGACAGGAAAATTTCGCGCAAATTTTATTAACACTTCTTAACAAAACTTAACAGGAACGAAGGATTGGCACCCTAGCTTTTGCCCTCTTGAACAGGGAGTGGGCGTTTGCGGTTTTTCCTGCACACAGCAATGCTGATTTTTCTCGGGTGTGGATCAACGCCGTGTGCGCAATCCGGGGCCTTGACCGAGACCATCAAGATATGCCGCGCGTGCACCGCCGCTCATTCCCCGGCGTCAGTACCGGCTCAACAAGCCGCACAACGTTCAGAATCCGCGCTCTCAATGGCGCGTTTTGTGTTAAATCCGAAAATGCACGGCAATACAGAACCGACCTTCGTAACCTTCGACTCAATGCCGGCCTGCATCGGGGCCTGCAAACGGGTGACCGCAAGCATAGGTGCGGACCTTCTCAGCGATCCCCAGGAAGACCCGCGTGCCTGGGTCATACAAACGGACAACGGCGCACAACACGCGCGGCTTGCCGTGAGCCCGCTGCCGGATCAGCCGGCGCCTGCTGTGAGCACGTTCTGGGGAAACCCTCAGGAAGACGCGTTTTATCTGGAAATCGGAGCGCTGGCATTTCCGCGTTCAAAAACGGCGCATGGCACGCTCACGGCCGGGATAAAATTTGTGAGGCCCTTGAAATAAGAAGGCTGGCCGATTCAGGCCGCAGATTTCATCAATGCGTTTACACCGGTTTCTTCCAACAGGGCTTTCATGAGCGCAAGATCGATCTGCGGATGATCAGATTCCGAGGAGTCGACACTGGTGCTGCTGACCAATCCTTTGGCAAAATCGGGCATCTGGACATATTTAATGATGTGCCGTTTGGCCATCATATCGCATTCTCCCCGGGGAAAAATGCCTTTGGCACAAAGCTTGAAAAGTGCTAGCGCTTTTTGCGCCGGCGAAATTTTTTGCCTGTCGATGCTTTGAAAAAAACCTGCTTCAGTGAGCACCCGCACAGCCAACGCATCGTAAGCGCAGGTGATTTCCTGCCTGTTCTCAGACTGAAATCCCGTGGAGGCTATCTTTGATTGCATATCCGTGATGATGGCCAGTCTTTTCAGAACAGACGCTTTGCCGCCCAAAAAATATGAGTGCATTTGATGCGACGTGACTGCGCCCAGAACGTAAGCCGCCAGTGTTCTCTTGTTTTCAACACCAACGATATTCTCCTCCAGGCTCAACAATTTTGTAATCCTCTCCTGGGGCAGAGTTATGTCCTGCAGAAATTCGTCAACCGTTTCAGGCGTCACCAGGCGTTTGGAGCGGGCGTTAAACGTTTCGGCAAGCTCATCGGCGGGAAGCATCGGCCCTTGCCCCATCACGAGCAGATTGGCCAGTTTGCGCACAAGTTTTACCTCATCCTCCAGTGAGTCGGGATTGAGCCGTTTTACACCCCTGACCTCCGCCATGATCCGCCTGGCAATCGCCGCTTTCGAATTCGCCAGTTTTGCCTGCGCAAATTGCCGGGACACAATACGCACGCCGGACGGCGCGTCCTCGGGCAGCTTGTCTTCCCGCCCGAGAAACAAATAGGTCATGAGCAGCAGGGAGGCTCCGAGATTTGGCTGTATTCCCAGAAGAGCCGACATGGCCGCCTTGCCGCCCAGCATTTCAGAGACGAAATGATCAACCACATCGAGACACAGATCGCGTTCTTTGCCCTGGGCCGGCAGAGTCTCCAACAGGCTGAGAAGAGCGCCGAGTTTCTGATCCCACCCTTGAGACCCGGCGATGAAGACCGCCACGCCCCCGCTCAAACAGTACGCCGCATTGCCCTTGGCGAGCAGAGCCTTGGCAGTCTGGCCATACGTCTGGATCGTGACTTTTGGAAAACGGCCGGCACGGGCGGTGCGGTAGAGCATTTCTATGGCTTTTTGCACCAATTCATTGAGTTTGCGCACCACGTCATGAATCGGTTCATTATTTTCACCTGCATGGGCGATGGCGTATTTTTGTACCGCATGCTGGAGTTCTGTTCCCGTGGCCTCAAGCTCTTCGATGAGATCAACACGATGCATTAACTCAGAGACCGTCACCTGATGGCGACTTAAATAGTCTTCAAGGAGCCGTGAGATGGTCGTACGGGCGTGATAAGAGTAGAGGTCTTCGGGCTGGAAACAGAGAAGCTCGGCCTCTTTTTTGACAATTTTTTCGCGTTCGCCGGTATGCTGACCCTGCTCATAGACAGCCAGCGACAAAAAGTCCCCTGTCTCTTCCTTAAAGGTTTCCTTCATCACGCGCACCGACAGACCCGGGCTCTGCGCAATCAATTCATCCGCTGACTTTATAGCTGTTTCACGACTTTCGAACGCATCATTCAGCGTCCAAGTGCCCCTGGGCCCGCGCTTGATGAACACCTCGTAATGGATCTGATTCGCCAAAATTTCAGTCAGCCGTGTTATTGTGGGCCCATGGCCCGCCCTCAAAATCAGTGGGGTGAACTATAGGCGGTGATCCTTAAAAGACTTTAAAGTGGCCTCCCGGGGCAGGCTTCATGCGGGATTTTGTCCCATGCCGTGAACTTGAGAGGCCGATTTCTCCCCATCCTGGAAGTTATGGCAGCCTGCACGACCCGGCCCCTCAATCAGCCCTTGACCTCCACCACGCATTGGCTATTGCCACACATGTGATAGACTGGCGCGCACACACCAGTACACAAGCAAGAGGACAGACCTGCCAGATGGCCACCATTGCACTTGTGGATGACGATGAGAACATCCTGACATCAGTGAGTATCCTGCTCGAAAACGAAGGCTATCATATACGCACTTATAATGATGGCGCGTCCGCGCTCACTGCATTATCAGCCGATCCGCCGGATCTGGCGATCCTCGATATCAAGATGCCCCGTATGGATGGCATGGAGCTGTTGCGGCGTCTGCGGCAAAAAACATCTCTGCCGGTGATTTTTTTAACGTCCAAAGACGAAGAGATCGATGAAGTGCTGGGGCTGCACATGGGCGCTGACGACTTTATTCGCAAGCCTTTTTCCCAACGGCTTCTTCTGGAGCGCGTTCGGGCGATTCTGCGCCGTGGAGAATTGGTGAAAGCATCAGATAACGGCGGCGATGGCGGGGCCGAAATGATAGAAAGGGGCAAACTCACCCTTGATCCCCTGCGCCATGCCTGCTCGTGGAAAGGCGAACCCGTCACTTTAACGGTAACGGAATTCCTCATTCTTCAGGCGCTGGCCCAACGGCCTGGTTATGTGAAGAGCAGGGACCAATTGATGGATGCCGCGTATGATGACCAGATTTACGTCGATGACCGGACCATAGACAGCCATATCAAACGCCTTCGTAAAAAGTTCAAGGCGATTGACGCAGATTACGACTCCATCGAAACCCTCTATGGGGTCGGCTATCGCTATCGTGAAGCATAAAAATCTGGAGAGCCTTTGTGTCGAGCGTTCCGCACAAGGATGAGTTTCCGCCATCGACGACACATCTCACAAGCCGGGAGCTCGGCTTGGCGCTTGTGGCTGATTTGCGGAAATTAGTGGACTTCAGGGCAACGCGTTTAAGCGGCCGGCGCCGGAGCAAATCCAGATTGACCCGGCGCATTATCCTGGTCAATCTGATTGGCCTCATGGTTGTGATGAGCGGTATTCTCTTTCTCAACCAGCGCAGCCAAAATCTGATCGATGCCCATCGCCGGGCCCTGAAAACGCAATCACACACCATCGCAAGTGTGCTGGCGGAAACCGCTGTCATCAACGTGAATGGCGATCCGGTGCTGGATGAAGCCCGCATCATCCCCATTTTGCGCCGGCTTATCGACCCTAAAGTAACGCATGCAAAACTTTACAATGACCATGGCAAACTGATTGCGGATTCCAATTTGATCCAGGACGTCATCGTGACGCGTGAACTGGCGCCTCCAGGAGAAGAGCCGTCATCATGGAACATTTTTACAGGCATTTACCATCTGATCGATGATTTTCTCGCCGGCACGGCGTCCTATCCTGATGCTGGCAGTCAGGTATCGGCCACGCGCCGCGCCATTGAGGCCGGGCTCAAGGGCAATACTTATTTCACAGCGCACCGTGATGAGGATGGCAATCTGATTGTCGGTGTTGCCGTTCCCGTCCAGCCCCTGCAAAAAGTCCTGGGCGTCCTGGTGCTGCAGGTCTCAGATATCGATGAAGCGATCCGCGCCGAACGCTCGAACATCCTTCGTATTTTCGCCATTGCCCTCGTCGTCTCAATTCTCTCTTCCCTTTTCCTGGCGCGCACCATTGCCCAGCCCATCCGAAAACTGGCCGCTGCGGCCGATATCGTTCGGTTCGCGAAATCAGGGCGGCATGAAATCCCCATATTCCTTGATCGCAAAGATGAGATCGGCGATCTCTCCACCTCTCTGCGCGCCATGACCATCGCTCTTTATGACAGGATTGACGCTATTGAGGCTTTCGCTGCCGACGTGGCGCATGAAATTAAAAATCCACTCACCTCATTGCGCAGCGCTGTGGAAACTTTTGAAATCGCTAAAAATGATGACGTTCGCTTCAAACTTCTTGGTGTGATCACCGATGACGTCTCCCGCATCGATCGCTTGATCAGCGATATTTCAAATGCGTCGCGTCTTGATGCCGATTTGGCGCGCACGGAAACGGAAACTGTTGATATCCGCGCCTTGTTGGAAACATTGAAAAGCATCTACGATATGTCAGCAACGCAAGACGCACCTGACATCGTTTTGCGCGTGGAAGGGACGCCGCACCACGATTCGGCGCTTGAGGTCGGCGGTTTGCAAAGCAGTCTGGGTCAGGTTTTTCGCAATCTGATCGATAATGCCATTTCATTCAGCCCCCCCGGGGGCAAAATCACCATCACTGCCAGAAAAGTCCCGGGCACGCCGCGCCCGAGCGTGGTGGTCACAGTGGACGATGAAGGGCCGGGAATCCCGGAGGAAAATCTGGAAAGCGTTTTTGAGCGGTTTTATACCCAGCGCCCCTCAGGCGCGGTTTTTGGCACCCATTCGGGCTTGGGTTTAAGCATTTCGCGTCAAATAATCGAGGCTCATGGCGGAACCATCACAGCGCAAAACCGTCACGATGGCGCGAAATCTGACAAGTTCACGGGAGCCCGGTTCAAAATTGTGCTCCCTGAGCGGTAGATGACATGACCTCCCCCCCCTTTCATGCAACTTGTGTGGCCCTTCACACTGAAGCGGGTGCATGGAGCGCGGTTCTGTTGTGCGGCCCTCCCGGCAGCGGAAAATCAGATCTCGCATTGCGTCTGTTGTCGCGCCGCGCCTCCCATGACGCGCGCCTGGTGTCGGATGATTATGTCAACCTGCGCAGAGAACAGGACGCCCTTATCGCCTCCGCACCCGCTGCCATTGCCGGCCTCCTGGAAGTGCGGGGCCTGGGTGTTGTTGAGAGACAGACGCTGCACCAGGCCACTGTTGTTCTGGCTTTTGACTTATCCGTGACGGCCCGCACGGAACGCCTGCCCGAGCCCGCCTGGCTGGATCTGGGGACTCTCACGGCGGGTCTTCAGATTCCAGTCTATGCCATCAATCCGTTTCAGGTCTCCGCGGAAGCAAAGGTGATCGTCACCCATGCCGCCGTCACCGGACAGTGCCGGCTTGTGGGTTTTGAAGGGAAAATCGGGTCCTGAGCCCGCCGGTCAAGTTGGCGATTGCGAAAACCTCACCAATCGTGAGATAAAGAGGGGCGTTCAATCCCCTGACCCCCTAATGGAGGAAACAACATCAATGATAGGTCTTGTCTTGGTGACCCATGGACGGCTGGCGAAGGAGTTTGTTGCCGCCACGGAACATGTGGTGGGAGCGCAAGAGGATATGCGCGCTATTTGCATCGGTCCTGATGACGATATGGAACAGCGACGCAATGATATTCTCGAAGCCGTGAATCAAGTCAATTCCGGCAACGGTGTCATTGTCTTGACGGATATGTTCGGGGGAACCCCATCAAATTTATCCATTTCGATCATGGACAAGGAAAAAGTGGAGGTCATCGCCGGAATCAACCTGCCGATGCTCATCAGGCTGGCTGGGTTTCGCACTGACGGCACACTGGAAGAAGCTGTTGATCAGGCGCAGGAAGCGGGACGAAAATATATCAGTATCGCTTCGAAAATTTTATCAGGTGAAGGGAAGTAACTTATCTCTATACAGATGATAATATGGTCTTATGAGAGGTCAAGTTGACAAGGCAGCCCCATTCATCAAGGAAAAACCTGACCCGCGCGCTTACGATCAAGAACGCCAAAGGCCTTCATGCGCGCGCTGCTGCAAAATTTGTACAATGCGCCGAAAATTTTAAAGCCAGCATCAGCGTATCGCGCGACGGCACAAGCGTGGAGGGTACGTCGATCATGGGCCTGCTGATGCTGGGCGCGAGCCGGGGCACGATCATCGATGTAGAGGCTCATGGGATTGAGGCTCATGACGCACTGGAAGCGCTGAGCGCATTGGTGGCGGCCAGATTCCATGAAGATTGAGACGAAGCCGGGTTCCGGCGCCCCCCCCGGAAGGCAGGAAAAGATTTTCCATGGACTTGGCGTGTCACCCGGCATTGTCATTGGTCCGGCCTATGTCGTTGAGCGGGGAGCTGTTTGGGTGCCTGAATATCTCCTTCCTGTCTCGCGCGTGGCGGCGGAACTGGCACGTTTTACGCAAGCTGCTGAAAAATCCGTTGCACAATTGGATGCGCTCAAAATGCGTGTTCACAAACAAAAAGGTCCTGCCTCAGAAGATTTGCAGGCTCTGCTTGAAGCCCACAGACGCATGCTCACCGGATCACGGCTGATCCGTGGCGTTGAGGCGCGCATCACGGAGCACCGACTCAATGCGGAAGCCGCCGTGCAAGCCGTCACCACCGAGTTCATGGACCAGTATAGCGCAATCGCAGACAGTTATCTGGCGGGCCGGGTGCATGACATTCAGGATGTCGGAAATCGTTTGATCCGAAACCTGAATAAAGTGGAAATGCAGAGTTTTTCGAACCTGCCGCGCGGTTCTATCATCATCGCCGACGATATCACACCTGCCGATACGGCGCTGATGGAGCCCCGCCGTATTGGCGGGATCGTCAGCAGCCTGGGCGGTGCACAAAGTCATACTGCAATCATGGCGCGCTCGCTGGGCCTGCCCGCCTGTCTGGCCGCCACCGGCATTGTCACGGCCGCAGACACAGGCGCCATCCTGATTCTGGATGGCGGCACGGGAACGGTTATCATCAATCCGGCGGCAGACACAATTGCCGGATACACCGACTTGCGCATGCAATACCGCAAGGAACGGCGGCAATTGTACCGTCAGCGCAAATTGTCCGCAGTCACCCGAGATGGGATTGCCATTGCCCTGCAAGCCAATGTCGAACTTCCCCTTGAACTGGAAACGGCAAAGGCCAATGGCGCTGAAGGGATTGGTCTGTTGCGGACCGAGTTTATGTTCATGAACCGTGAAACCGTGCCTGATGAAGAGGAGCAATATCAGACGCTCGCCGCTTTTGTGACCGGCATGGAGGGACGGCCTGTCACCATCCGCACGCTTGACATCGGCGGCGATAAAATATCGACCGCCCTGAAGCATTACCTTGAAGAACAAAATATTCCCGGTGCTGATGAAGAGGAAAATCCGGCATTGGGGTTGCGGGCCATTCGGCTGGGACTGAAATGTAAACCTTTGCTGGACACGCAACTTGCCGCCATTTTAAGGGTGGCGTCTTTGGGCCCTGTGCGCATTTTACTGCCGATGATCATGTCCGTTGACGAGATCATTCAGGTCAGGTCAGCCATTGACCGGGCAGCGCGCGGGCTGGCGCGAAAGGGGTTGCCAGTGCCCCAGCCCCTCCCTCTCCTGGGCGCCATGATCGAAGTGCCCGCCGCCACCCTGATTGGCGGCAGCCTCGCGCGCGCGGTCGATTTTTTTTCCATCGGCACCAATGACCTCACCCAATACACATTGGCCATCGACCGGGGCAATGAGCAGGTGGCCGAGCTTTACGATCCCACACACCCGGCTGTTCTGCGCCTCATTGAATTGACCGTCTCTGCGGCGCAAAAGGCCGGGATAGAGGTCAATATCTGCGGTGAGATGGCGGGTGATGAGCGCTGCGTGCCCTATCTTCTGGGCCTTGGAATTCGGGATCTGTCCATGTCGCCCGGCGCGCTTTCCCGAGTGAAACGGTGCATTCGCGGGCTTGACGAAACCGGCCGGCGGCAGGCTCTGACCGCGCTATCGCCCCCGTCATGACCAGACAATATCAAAACATAAAGATTTCTTTATATTACACTTGCCGCTGCCGTCTCCTCCTGATATAACGGCGCGCCGGGCTTCTCCGCAGGGGCGCCCCCCGTCTTGACTCAACCCTTAAAGGAACAGCACCCATGAGCGCCTCTACCCACTCTCATGAACAGGATTTCAAAGTTGCCGATATTTCCCTGGCGGAATGGGGACACAAGGAAATCGCCATTGCCGAAACCGAAATGCCCGGATTGATGTCTTTACGCGCGGCTTATGGCGATACTAAACCTCTGAAAGGCGCCCGCATCACCGGCTGCCTCCATATGACCATTCAAACGGCGGTGCTGATTGAAACGCTGGTGCAGTTGGGCGCTGAGATCCGCTGGGCATCCTGCAACATCTTCTCAACCCAGGATCAGGCGGCTGCGGCCATCGCCGACAAAGGCATACCGGTTTTCGCCTGGAAAGGGGAAACGGAAGAGGAATATCTGTGGTGCATCGACCAGACCATCAAAGGACCCGATGGCTGGCACCCGAATATCCTGCTCGACGATGGCGGCGACCTGACCCAGATCATGCATGAAAGATATCCCACTCTTCTGGAAGACGTGGTGGGCGTTTCCGAAGAAACCACAACCGGCGTGCTGCGGCTTTACGAAATGGCCAAGGCGGACACGCTGAAAATTCCGGCGATCAACGTCAATGATTCGGTCACCAAATCAAAATTCGACAATCTTTATGGTTGCAGGGAGAGTCTGGTGGATGGCATCAAACGGGCAACGGATGTGATGCTTGCGGGCAAGATGGCCGTGGTCTGCGGGTTTGGTGATGTCGGCAAGGGATCGGCAGAATCCTTGCGCAGCCAGGGTGCCCGGGTGATGGTCACGGAAATCGACCCCATCTGCGCACTTCAAGCCGCCATGCAGGGCTATGAGGTGACCACTATGGAAGCGGCGGCTCCGGTTGGTGATATTTTTGTCACCACCACCGGCAATAAGGACATCATCACGCTGGATCATATGCGGGAGATGAAGGACCGGGCCATCGTGTGCAATATCGGGCACTTTGATTCGGAGATTCAGGTGGCCAATCTGCGCAATTACAAATGGCACAATGTCAAACCACAGGTTGATGAGGTTGAATTTCCCGACGGCAAACGGATTATTCTGCTGGCCGAAGGCCGGCTGGTCAATTTGGGCTGCGCGACGGGCCACCCCAGCTTCGTGATGAGCGCTTCGTTCACAAATCAGGTCCTGGCGCAGATTGAGCTCTGGCAAAATCAGGACAAATACGCCAATCAGGTCTATGTCCTGCCAAAGCATCTGGATGAAAAGGTGGCCATGCTGCATCTGGAACGTCTGGGCGCCAAACTGACTCAACTCTCCGATGATCAGGCTGCCTATATCGGGGTGCCCAAAGAGGGGCCATTCAAGCCCGATCATTACCGCTATTAAACTGATTTAGCGCCCCGCAGGATCCAATAGCTGTTGACAGCCTCAAGGATTCCGGGCTTCGATAGGACTCAGAACAGCACCAGACGGAGGGGCCGTCGATCCAGGATTGGCGCCACTTTTTTTGGCTTCTGCTTTTTTTCCGAGGGGGACTCATGCAGCCCTCCAGCCATAGCCGCCAGGAACGCGCTGACATGGTCCAGTCCACAATCACCCATCATCAGCAAGAAACGCCTCGCACAGAGGGTGAATCCACACGGACGGCCCGGCGTTCATCCAGGGGGCGCCGTGCCGGGATCGCGTTGATCAGCCTGATGCTGGGGTCTGTGAATTTAGCGGCACAGGAAACCCCGCCTGAAGAGGCAACAGCGCCCGCTCATCTCTCCACTGAAACCGCCATCCCGGCAATAAGCAACAATCCTCAAACCATTGATAATTTAAAAATTTTTGACAATCTGGATATTCCCTCCCTCCTGGTTCCAGGCGTGTCCAGCCGCGCCGACGCGCCCGGTCTCTGGATCATCGCTCCCAACGCTGCCCGTAGAGGCGCGATTGGCCCGCTCCCCCTGTCGCCCACGCTTCCCCTCCTAGACCGCACGCAGAGCACACAAGCGCCGCAAACCGGCGCCACCTCAATTCCGGTACCCGGCTCTGATACAACGCCGGGGCCAGCAGAAATTGAAGAGACGCCCACAGATGCCTCGGGCGCCGATACGCCGGAGCGGCCCGCCTCCCCGCCCGCGCCGCCGCAGGGCACCGCGACGGACGACAAGACTGAAATTCAGACTGTTCTTCCCTTACACACACGCAGCGACACACCGCTCTTCAATTTTGTATCCCTGCTTATCACCGCCGGCGCTGTGGCGCTCGCCATTGGCATGGCGCTTTGGGCACTGCGGCTGAACCGCAATGTGCGGTCGGTGGCGACCGGCTGGCGGGCGCGCTTTGCCGTTCTGGAGGCCAAGCTTGACCGCGCGGAAACTATTTTCAACGCCCAGCCCGATCTGGTGCTGGTTTGGGACGAAGATCAGGATCAACCGGCAAGCGGCTTTGGCCGCCCCAAAGTGCTCGGGAACCCGGCCACGCTGGGCACACTTCTCAATTATGCCCAAGGCAGCGAAAACGCCACCCCGGTAGAAGGCATTCTCTACGGACTGGCCCGGCAAACCGTTGAGCAGGCAGATCCTGTGGCCTCCCTCCGCACTCAAGAAGACGAGAGCGTATCGGCAAAAGAGTCCACGCCGAGCCTTATTGAAGCGGTTCAGGATTTACGCTGGAACGGCACGGCTTTTTCGTTGGTGGTCAAATGTTACGACGGGCGCGAAATAGAAGCAGAAGGCCGCCCGGCCGGTGCCCAGGCCGTGGTCTGGCTGACCGACGTCACCTCCAAGGGCCGCAATGTCAACCTGCTGCATGACAAGCTGGCACAAATTCGCAAAGAGAGCGAACAGATGCGCGGTCTTCTGGACGCAGCGCCTTTCCCCGTCTGGCGCAGATCACCCGATCTCAAACTCTCCTGGGTCAACCAGGCCTATGCGGATGCCGTTGACCTGGCGGACCCGGACGAAGTGGTCAGCGCTTCTGCCGAGCTCGATTCGGCCATTCTAGCGCTCACACACCATGTCAAAGACACCGGAAAAACCGGAAACGAAAAACAGTATGTCGTGATCAACGGGCGGCGCCGGGCTTTTGATCTCATTGAAATGCCCCATGAAGGCGGTATCGTCGGCATGGCGCTTGATGTGACAGGCGCCGATGACGCCGAAAATGAATTGCAGCGGCACCTTGACGCCCATGCGCAGACGCTTGACAAATTGGCCACTGCCGTCGCCATTTTTGGGCCAGACAAGAAACTTCAATTTTACAATCAGGCATATGCCAATCTTTGGCATCTTGATCCGGCATGGCTCGACACCTCTCCCGATGATTGCGCCATACTTGACCGCATGCATGAAATGCGCCTACTTCCCGAACAGGCCGATTACAAAGCCTGGAGGGATCAAAGGCTTTCTCTTTATACGGAAGTTTCCGAACAACCTGACGAGTTATGGCATCTTCCCGATTCGCGCCATCTGCGCGTGGCGTGCCAGCCTCATCCCATGGGAGGATTATTGTTTCTCTATGAAGATGTAACGGATCATTTTTCGCTCGAGTCATCCTTGAACACGGTCATGAAAGTGCAAAAGGCCACGCTTGACAACCTGAATGAAGGCGTGGCGGTGTTCGGCAGCGACGGCAAGCTGGAACTCTACAACAAATCATTTGTTGAAATCTGGCGATTGCAAAACGCCAGACTCAAAAAACAGCCGCATTTCACGCATGTTGTAGAATGGTGCCGCCCGCTGTTCGACGGAGACACCGAATGGCAGAAGATGGCAGAGCGCATCACCTCATTCAGTGAGGAACGTCACCCTTTGGCAGGACGGCTGGAAAGAAATGATGCCTCCGTTATCGATTACGCCATTTTACCATTGCCCAACGGCGCAACGCTCCTCACCTATCTTGATGTCACCGACACCACGCGCATCACAGATGCCTTGCGGGAGCGCAATGAGGCTCTTGAGACCGCCGACAAACTGAAATCGGAATTTATCTCTCATGTGTCATATCAATTGCGCACACCGCTGACTTCCGTCAAAGGTTTTGCGGAAATGCTTGATGGCAACATGGCGGGGGATCTGTCACAGCAACAAAAAGACTACGCGCACGCCATTCTGGAAGCTTCAAATCAACTCATGGTTTTGATGGACGACATCCTTGATCTGGCGCGTATTGAAGCGGGCGTCATGTCGCTTGATTTGTCAGACATCGATCTGTTTTCCGTTTTAACAAATTCCCAAACGCTTGCACAGCGCCAGGCCGATGAGTCCAGCATCTCTCTTGAGATGCAGGTTGATCACCACATCGGCGCGATCCAGGCTGACGAACGCCGCTTGCGGCAAATACTTTTCAACCTTGTGACCAACGCAATCAGCAACACGGGACCTGGCGGCATCATCACCATCGGGGCGGAGCGCGCCGCCAGTGAAGTCCGGATATGGGTGGCGGATAACGGCAGCGGAATCGCGCCTCAGGATCAGGCAACGGTATTTGATCGCTTTGAAAGCAAGGGAAGCGGCGGACGCAGGCGCGGGGCCGGTTTAGGCTTGTCGCTCGTGCGCAGCTTTGTCGAATTGCATGGTGGCTGGGTGGCGCTTGAATCCACACCGCACATCGGCACCAAAGTCATTTGCCACATGCCGATTGAGGTCGAGAAAGAGTCCGAAGAATCCGTGCAAGATCGCAGCGCCGCCGAGTAAAATCTCCGGTTATTCTCCAGCCAGCATAAACCCGCTCTAAAATTTATACGTCGAGAGAAGTATGCTGGTCTCGGTACTGACAATACCGTCCAAAAGCCTGATGTTGAGCAATACCTGATCGAATTTTTCGAGATTTTCCGATTCAAGTTCCGCCACAACATCCCAGCGCCCATTGGTCGTATGCAGGGCGCGTATTTCCGGATACCCGCCCAGTTCTTTGAGAACCCGTGTGGTGGCTTTACCCTGAATCTCAATCGATGTGATGGCGCGAATGGCAGCGGGCTCGGCATCCGGCTTCAGCCGCACGGTAAACCCAAGGATCACACCGGCGCGCACCAGACGATCAATTCTGTTTTGCACTGTACCGCGCGAAACGCCCAGCGCCACAGCCAGGCTCGACACCGGCACCCGTCCATCACTGCGCAAAAGCGAAATAAGCCGGTGATCCGTGTCATCAAGGCGCATGGGAAAACTTCTCATTTTGTCAGAATACTATGATATATTGCTAATATTATAGCAATAAATCAAGTTTATATCGCTATTTGTTAGTCATATTTAGACTTATGATTGGAGCTGCCCATATTTTCGCGCAGGAGCCATCAAACATGAGACCACTCTTTTTAATGACCGATCCCGCTCACTTCGCCGTCACTTATGTCATCAATCCATGGATGACGCCGGGACGCTGGAACAAAGATGCCCGCCACAACAGCCAGGTGGCGCGTGCAGCGTGGAATCATCTGACCACTGCTTTTCGCGCCCTAGATGCCGACATTGAGATCCTCGACGGCGTGGCGGGTCTGCCGGATCTGGTGTTCCCGGCCAATGCGGCCATCGTGCTGGACGGGCGCGCGCTTCTCAGCCGCTTTCGTTTCCCGGAGCGGAGGGGCGAAGAAGCGGTTTTCGACACAGCTTTTCATGGTCTGAAGAAGCGCCGCCTCCTCAAGGAAATCGGGCTTTTCCCCGACGGCGTCATCCAAGAAGGCGCCGGCGACTGCCTCTGGGATTCCACCCGCCAATTTTTCTGGGCTGGCTATGGCCAGCGCTCGGAACACAGCTCTTTGCCCATCATCGAAAGCTTTTTCAACCAGTCCGTCATCGGGCTGGAATTGACCACACCCAAATTCTATCATTTGGATGTCTGCTTCCGCCCCTTGCCCGGCGGCGAGATCCTCTATTATCCAAAAGCATTTTCCGCTGAATCCATCAGGCGTATTAAGAAACGTGTGCCTCCGGAACTTCTGATCGAGGCGTCGGATGAAGAAGCCAATGGCTTTTGTCTGAACGCGGTCAGCGTGGGGCACCGCATCGTCACGGCAAAAAGCAGCACGCGGCTCAACCGTCTTTTACAGGCGCGCGGCTATACCTGTACGCAGGTTGATCTCAGTCCGTTCATCATGGCCGGGGGTGGCGCTTTTTGCATGACATTGAACCTCGCGGCCCATTCCGAATCGGGCCCCGGTGCGCGGCGCCGGCGCGCCCAATTGAAAACGCCGCTCAGCCAACCCGCAGCTCTATAAAGGAGGGCCAGTTCATGACCTTAGCCACGCTCCACACGACCAATCCGCACTTGACATCGCCCGACTTGATCAATTTGGAGACCACATTGGGCACGCACAATTACAACCCGCTTGACGTGGTCTTGACCCGTGGACAAGGCATCTGGGTGTGGGACACGAAAGGCAAGCGGTATCTTGATTGCCTGTCGGCCTATTCCGCCGTCAATCAGGGGCACTGCCACCCCAAAATCCTGGAGGCGCTGACCCGGCAGGCCGGGCGTTTGACACTCACCTCGCGCGCTTTCCGCAATGATCAATTGGCGTTGTTCTATGAAGATATTTGCGCGCTGACCGGCGCACACAAAGTGCTGCCCATGAACAGCGGCGCGGAGGCTGTTGAATCCGCGATCAAAGTGGTGCGCAAATGGGGCTATGTCGTCAAAGGCGTGCCGCAGGACAAAGCCGAGATCATCGTTTGCGCCAATAATTTTCACGGGCGCACGCTGGCGATTATCGGCTTCAGTACGGACCGGGTGTCACGCCAGCATTTCGGGCCCTTCGCGCCGGGCTTCAAAATCGTACCCTTTGGCGATGCGCGCGCGCTTGAAGCGGCGATCACGCCCAACACGGTGGCGTTTCTGGTAGAACCGATTCAGGGCGAAGCCGGGGTCATCATTCCCCCGGCGGGTTATCTGCGCGCCGTGCGCGACATCTGCACAACCCGCAACGTCACGCTGATTCTTGACGAAATTCAAACCGGGCTCGGGCGTACCGGTAAACTTCTCGCTGAAGAGCATGAGGGCGTCGAGGCCGATGTCACGCTGATCGGCAAAGCCCTGTCAGGCGGATTCTATCCGGTCTCGGCGGTACTTTCGAATTCGGAAGTGCTGGGCGTCTTAAAGCCGGGCGAGCACGGCAGCACATTCGGCGGCAATCCTCTGGCCTGTGCTGTGGCGCGCGCGGCCTTGCGGGTGCTGGTGGAGGAAGATCTCGTGGCCAATGCGGCCGTCATCGGGGATTACTTTCAGACCTGCCTTGGCCAATTGAAGTGCGCCGTCATCAAACAGGTGCGCGGGCGCGGCCTGTTGATCGCCATTGAGCTTCATGAGGAGGCGGGAGGGGCGCGGCACTATTGCGAAAAGCTGGCGCGCCTGGGTATCTTATGCAAAGAGACGCACACCAATATTATCCGTTTCGCGCCGCCGCTTGTGATCACCCGCACGGATGTCGACTGGGCAATGGAAAGAATCGCGCGCGTTTTTGCCGCGTCAGAGCGGTAAAATCATCCTTGGCTTTCGGGAAGCCGCACGATCAAACCGTCAAGACTGTCGTCAACTTCGATCTGGCAGGACAGGCGGCTGGTCTCCTGCAGGTCTTCGGCAAAATCAAGCATGCTGACTTCCATCTCACTTGGTGCGCCGGTTTTTTTCCGCCAATCCGGATCCACATAAACATGGCACGTCGCGCAGGCGCAGGCGCCGCCGCAATCGGCGTCAATACCCGGAATGAGATTTTTCACCGCGCCTTCCATCACGCTCAGGCCCGGCTCCACATCCACGTCATGCCGTGTGCCATCAAACTCGATATAGGTGATCTTAACCATGTGGTGACCTTCTTAACGTGTGGGAGGTTGGGTTACGCCATTTCTTTCATGGGAACCGAGAGATCCGCCAGGCGTTCTGGCGCAATGCGCGCATGAGCGGCGATCAATTTGCGCGACGTCATATATTCAGGCACCGCATTGATGGCGTCGGTAGCGATGAGCATGCCGTCTTTAAGATAAAACGCCGCGAATTTGCGCTGCGCCGGATCGCCGCGCAGGACGATCTCGTCATAGCCTTGACTGAGCCCGGCGATCTGAAGCTTGACGTTATATTGATCGGACCAGAACCACGGGACCTGATTGTATTCAGGCGCCGCGCCGCGCATGGCAGCGGCGGCGGTCTTGGCCTGTTCCAGCGCGTTATGCACGGATTCAAGCCGTAAGCGCCGTCCAAAAATATTATTGGGATGATTGGTGCAATCCCCAGCCGCAAAAACACAAGGGTCTGCCGTCCGGCAGGCGGCGTCCACAACAATGCCGTTATCAACCGCCAGGCCAGCTTCTTGCGCAATCTCCTGATTGGGGACAATGCCGACACCGATCACCGCCAGATCGGCGTCCAGCGTGGTGCCGTCGCCGCAAATCACTCGTTCAAGCTTGCCCGCCCCTTCCAAGGCCGTCACCGCCTGACCGGTCCTGATGGTCACACCTTCCTCGGCATGCAACTTCTCAAAAAAATCCGACACCGGCTTGCCCACCGCCCGGGCCATCACGCGGGATTCCGCTTCCAGCACCGTGACCTCAAGCCCCAGTTTTTTGCTCGACGCGGCCACTTCAAGTCCGATATACCCGCCGCCGACAATGACGATCTTCGCGCCTTTCCGGCACAGCGCACGAATGCCTTCGACATCGGCAATGGTGCGCAGATAAAACACCCCCGGCAAATCGGCGCCCGGCAGAGGAATTTTGCGCACGCGCGAGCCGGTGGTGAGCAGCGCCTTGTCATAGGCAATCTCGCGTCCCCCCTTGAGCGTGACGGTTTTTGCCGCGCAATCCAGCCGCGTGACGGTGGTGTTCAGCTTCAGATCGATATTATTTTTGGCATAATAATCTGGCGGTTTGAAATAGAGCCGCTCCAACCCCAGATCCCCGGATAAAAACGCTTTGGACAGGGGAGGACGCTGATAGGGGGCATAAGATTCTTCCCCGATGAGGCGTAGCCGGCCGGTGAAACCTTTGGAGCGCAGACTCACCGCCGCCTGACCCGCGGCATGCCCCGCCCCAATCACCACATAGGTCTCCTGAGCCCCGCTTTGAGACTCTTCGCCCGTCATCATCGCCCTCTCCTCCATGGCATAAAATCAAACCCGCTTGAAATTTGGCGCTACCATGTCGAAGGTGGGATTCAGAATCAAGTTCCCTTTTGGCGGCACTTTGCCACCCTGCCTCAACTGCCGCCCATTTTCGGGCTTTCAGTTGTTGTTTGCCGCGCCGGGGAAAGTTAAACATAACCGGTGTTCAGGAAAGGCATAAATTCACGTGACTGAAAGTTCACAGATCATTCTGGGCCTGGCCGACGATGCGGCGACCCGCGCCTTGGGGAGGCGCTTAAGCACTGTCTTGGTGCGGGGCGATTTTGTTGGCCTTTCCGGCCCTCTGGGCGCCGGAAAAACCACCTTGGCGCGCGGCGTGATTGAAGCCGCCCAGGAGCGTCACGGAACGCCCGATGCCGTCACCAGCCCGACCTACACGCTTGTGCAGATCTATCAGGCGGGGGCTTTGGCCTTCTGGCATTTTGATCTTTATCGGATTGAGGCTGAGGAGGACGTGCGCGAACTGGGGCTCGACGAGGCGCTGCATGAGGGAGTGAGCCTGGTCGAATGGCCCGAAAAGCTGGGTGCCGCCCTGCCTGAAGACCGGCTTGAGATAGCGCTGAGGGAAGAGGGCGCCGGCCGCCGAGCCGTCGTGCGGGGCTGGGGATGCTGGGGCACTCGGCTGGGAGATGGCGCTGTTCTCACAGAAGGCGGCGCATGACTGACCGCGCGGAACAGCTCATGCAGTTTCTGACCCATGCCGGATGGGGCCGGGCCGCGCGCATTCCCCTGGCAGGGGACGCCTCGACCCGGCGTTATGAACGCCTCTCCGGCGCACGTGGCACAGCGGTCTTGATGGACGCACCGCCCCAGGCTGAAACGCCCACCTGCCCCCCGGGCGCCAATGAAAACACGCGCCGGGCGCTGGGCTATAACGCGCTGGCGGCGCTGGCAGGGCCGGATCTCACCCCTTTTGTTGCCATTGCCTGCTGGCTGGCGGACGCGGGCTTTAGCGCGCCGCGCATCCTGGCGGCCGATATGGTTCAAGGCTTCCTTCTGCTTGAGGATCTGGGGGATGATCTTTTTACCATCCATCTACAGCACCACAAGGCTGAAACAGTGCTTTATCAGGAAGCAATAGACGCTCTGCTGGCTCTCCATGGCAAAGCCCTGCCTACGGCCCTGCCCGTGCGGCACGGCGCGCCCTACACCCTCAAAGCCTATGACACGGTCGCTTTGCTCGCTGAAGCCCGATTGCTCCTTGAGTGGTATGCGCCTCTGGTGACGGGGAAAACTTTACCTGGCGGGGCGCTGGAAAGTTTTGAGGCTTTATGGCGCTCCCTTGCGCATCATATGCTTCCCGAAAAGTCGGTTGTGGTGTTACGGGACTACCATGCGGAAAACCTGTTTTGGCTGCCCGGGCGCGCGGGGGTGGCGCGCGTGGGCTTGCTCGATTTTCAGGACGGTGTGCTGGGCCACCCTGCTTATGATCTGGTGTCGCTGCTGGAAGATGCGCGCCGCGATGTGCCCGTACCTCTGGCCGACGCCATGCTGAGGCGGTATAGCGCCGGGGCGCGCGGGCCGGCGGGCTATGATTTCGATGCACCGGCATTTCATTGCGCCTATGCCGCCTGGGGCGCGCAACGCAACAGCAAGATATTGGGAATCTTTGCCCGCTTGGCGCTGCGCGACCACAAACCCCAATACCTGGATTTCACCCCTCGTGTGTGGCGCTATCTGGAGCGCGATCTGGCGCATCCTGCATTAAGCGGCCTGCGTTCCTGGTACGACACGCATATTCCCCCCGCTGTGCGGCACCAGATTCCAAAGCCCACAGGCCGCCACCCATGAGCGCACACGTCACACAAGCCATGGTGCTGGCGGCAGGCCTGGGCACGCGCATGGAAGCGCTCACCAAAGACCGGCCAAAACCGCTGGTCGAAGTGGCAGGCCGGGCTCTGATCGACCGGGTGATCGACCGGCTTGTGCAGGCCGGGGTGACGCGCATGGTGATCAACCTGCATTACAAGGCCGATCAACTGCAACGGCATCTGCAACAGCGCCGCGATGTGGAAATTTTATTTTCCGATGAGCGCGTCCACCTCCTTGATACCGGCGGCGCTTTGGCCAAGGCTCTGCCGCATTTCAAGGGGCGGCCCTTTTTTGTCCATAACAGCGATTCCATCTGGATTGAGCAAAAAGTTCAAAATTTGACAACGCTGATGAACAGATGGGACCCGACACGCATGGATTCTCTGCTTCTGCTGGCCCCGCGCGCAGAGGCGCTGGGTTTTGACGGCCCCGGCGATTTTTTTTCCGATGGCCAGGACCGCCTGACACGGCGCGCAAAGGCCCTCCATGCACCCTATGTCTGGACCGGCGTTCAGATCGCAAGCCACGCCCTTCTGGAGCCGTGTCCCGGCGGGGCGTTTTCAGCTAACATCCTGCTGGACCGGGCCTTGAAAAAACGAAGGTTGTTCGGCCTGCCCCTCAAAGGCACCTGGATGCATGTCGGTTCGCCTGAGGGCGTGCGCGCCGCCCAAGAGATGATACGAAAAGAGAGTGGCGGCTGACCCTCTCCTTGATTCCGCCCAGCGCTGGGAGAACATGAAGTGCCTGATCACAAAGAAATCACGCCGCATATTTATACCATCGGCGCAGGCGCCCCTTTCGTCGACGATCTGGCCGATGGATTGATGGCGCGCTACAGCCGCCCGGGCGATCCGCTTGACTTCACGCGGGTGCACATCCTCGTGCCCACACGGCGCGCCGTCACCAGCCTGTCCGAGGCTTTCGTTCGCCTGGCGGCAACTCAGGGCAAGGGCGCCCTTCTCCTGCCCAGGATTTCACCCATTGGCGATGTCGACGAAGACGCCCTCATCATGGGGGAATCATTGAACCAGGAAATCGGTGAAACGGATATGTATTTTGCGGCGCCAGAAGCCATCGACCCCTTGCAGCGTCACTTCATTCTCAGCCGCCTGATTTTGGAATGGAGCCGGAAAGAACACGAGCAAGGCCGCACCATCGGCACGACCGAGCCCACTCAGGCGCTCCGGCTCGCGGCGGAACTGGGACAGTTTCTCGACAATATTGATACGCATAATATCGATGCCTCCGCTCTGCAAACGCTCGTTCCTGATACATACACAGAGTATTGGCAGGAAACACTCCGGTTTTTGCATGTGGTCACACATGAATGGCCGGAAATTCTGCACGCTTACGGCATGATTGATCAGGTGACGCGGCGCAATCTTCTGCTGTGCAAGCTGGCGCGCCATTGGCAAGACGTGCCGCCTGCCCATGCCATTGTCGCCGCCGGATCCACCGGATCGGTGCCGGCGACGGCCGAGCTTTTGTCAGTGATCGCACGTCTGCCGGAAGGCGCGGTGGTGCTGCCGGGCCTTGATCTCGATCTCGACGCCGCCGCGTGGCAGACCATCGACCCGACGCACCCGCAGGCGCGGATGAAAGACCTGCTGGAGAGCATGGGCGTTGGGCGGGACGATGTCCGGCCATGGCCGGGCGCCGGGACGGAACAATCTTTCGGCAGTCATGCGGCGCGCCGGGCACGGCGCCGGCTGATCAATGAAGCGCTGCGCCCCGCCGGCGCGACGGAAGGCTGGCGCCGCACGATCCAGGAGTTTAAAACCCAGCATTGGGACGAGGGTCTGAAAGGTTTGTCGTGCATTGAGGCCGCGCATCCCGGCGAAGAGGCGCTGGTGATCGCGCTTATATTGCGCGAAACCCTGGAGCAGAGCGGCAAGACAGCAGCGCTTGTAACGCCGGACCGGACACTGGCGCGCCGGGTGGCGGCGCTGATGCAGCGTTGGGACGTTGAGACAGACGATTCGGCGGGACACCCTCTCGGACAGACCCCGGTGGGACATTATCTGCGGTTAGTGGCGGACTTTCTGCGCGGCGAATTCGAACCGCTCTCCTTACTGAGTTTGTTGAAACACCCCCTGGCCTCATGCGGCATGGCGCACGGGCCTTTCCTCCAGGCGGTCGAAACGCTGGAGCTTTTTGCGTTGCGCGGGCCGCGCCCCAGTGGAGGACTGACAGGCGTGCGGCACAGTATTGACCGGCAAAAAAAAGCCATTTCCGCCATACCGGGAGAGGACCGTTTGTCTGATATTTACCGTGTACTGGATGTTTTGGACCAAGCTCTGGGACCGTTTCTGGAACGCGGCGCGAAAAGCACACTGCCTTTCACCGACCTCGTAACCGCGCACGTCAAAGCGGCAGAAGAACTGGCGCGGGGGCCGGGCGGAGCGCACACTGTGTGGTCCGGCACGGCCGGCGAAGCGGCGGCCGGTTTCATAAGCGGTCTGCTGGACGCGGGCCGTGACGCCCCGGCCTTGCACGCGCACGCTTATCCCGGTCTGTTTGACGTGCTGGTGATGGAACGCGCGGTGCGGCCGCGCTACGGCGTTCATCCGCGTCTTTCTATTTGGGGCCCCCTGGAAGCACGTTTACAACAGGCCGACACGATCGTGCTGGGCGGTCTCAATGAGGGAACCTGGCCGGTGCAAGCGCACGCCGACCCGTGGCTGAACCGGCCCATGCGCACCGCACTCGCCTTGCCCCTGCCGGAACGCAGGATCGGCCTGGCGGCACATGACTTTGCGCAACTCAGCAGCGCCGGACGCGTGATCATGACGCGGTCGCAAAAAGTGGACGGCGCGCCCACCGTACCCTCGCGCTGGCTCTTGCGTCTCAAAACCATTTTGAACGGCGCGGGCGCCGATGACGGCCTGACAAGCCCCATACCCTATCTGGCCTGGGCCCGCGCGCTTGATCAGCCCGCGCGCATCGCACCGTGTCCGCCGCCCGAACCGCGCCCACCGGTTTCAGCCCGGCCCCGGCGGCTTTCCGTCACCGAAATCGAAACTTGGATCCGCGATCCTTATGCGCTTTACGCCAAAAGAGTGTTGAATCTCGCCCCCCTTGACGCCATTGATGACAATCCAGGACGGGCGGAGCGCGGCCTTTTTATTCATAAGATCCTGGACCGCTTTGTGCGCGAGCACAAAGGAGTGCTGACCCCGGACGCACTGCGGGATTTGATCGGCCTGGGGCGTGAAATCTTTGCTGGCGCCATTCACTATCCCGGTGTGCGCGCGATCTGGTGGCCACGTTTTGAACGCATTGCGGGTTGGTTCATCACCTTTGAGCAGGAACATAGAAAACACTCTTCTCCTCTGGCCAGCGAAGTCAAAGGGGAAACCATCCTCCCCGGACCGGCGGGAGACGTGACGCTGATTGCCAGAGCCGATCGGATTGATCAGCAGGCGGAGGGACTGTCCATCATCGATTACAAGACCGGGACGGCACCCAGCAAAAAAGAGGTTAAAACCCAGCTTTCCCCGCAATTGCCCCTTGAAGGTTTGATCGCCGGGCGGGGCGGGTTTGCTGGCGTGGCGGTCGCGCCGGTGACCGCCTTTTCCTACATAGAACTCAAAGGCGGCGCCACGCCCGGTGAAGTGAAGCCCATAGCCAGCGGCGCGGACGCCCGGGAAATGATCGAAACGGCCGGTGCAGGATTGACCGGACTGATCGCGCGATTTGACCAGCCTGATACCCCGTATCGCTCCGTGGTGAGTCCAAAATTTTTATCGCGCTACCGCCCGTATGATCATCTGGCACGGGTCAAGGAGTGGCTGACAGGCGATGTCGAGGCGGCGGGTGGCGGTTCATGACCAACGCCTATGACGAGACGCTCATCAGGCAGGCTCGGGCTTCCGACCCCAGGGCTAATGCCTGGGTCGCCGCCAATGCGGGAACAGGTAAAACGCATGTGTTGACACAGCGGGTCATTCGTCTACTGATCGACGGCACAAAGCCTGAACGCATCCTCTGCCTGACCTTTACCAAAGCCGCCGCCGCGGAAATGGCGAACCGTCTGTTCACCACCCTGGGGGAGTGGGCAACCTCATCCGACACCAAGTTGAAGCAGACCGTCGAAGACGTCACCCGCGCGCCGGCATCAACTAAGATCCTGACGCGGGTGCGCCGTCTGTTTGCCCAGGCTTTGGAGACGCCGGGCGGTCTGAAAATTCAGACCATTCACGCCTTTTGCGAACGCCTGCTGAAACATTTTCCCTTGGAAGCGCGCGTGCCGCCGTTTTTTGATGTGCTGGATGAGCGTCTTTCAGAAGATCTTCTGAGCCAGGCCAGGCAAGAACTCCTGATCCAGGCGCTGGACGAAACGCATACGGGCCTCAATCAAGCGCTTGGACACATTATAATCCATGTGGATGAGTTCGGTCTCGACGCGTTGCTGGGCGAGGTGGTGAAAAAACGCCGGTCCCTGACAGACTGGCTCGCAAAAGCCGGGTCGCTGGATTCCGCTCTGGAACACATGGCGCGAGAACTGGGCGTGCGGCCGGATGAGACTCAAAATGATTTCCTCCGGTCTGCGTGCATGGAACCACAATTCCCCCGCGACGCCATGGCCCATGCCGTGCACGCATTGGCGCTCGGGACTAAACGGGACAAGGACGCGGCGGCCAGTATCGAGCGTTTTATATCCGCCACTGACCCCGCAGCAGCCTTTGAGGACTATGCACGGGCATTCCTCACCACGAAGGATAGCCCCCGCGTGGATCTGGTCACCAAGGGCATGCAAGAAAAATTCCCCGATCTGGAAGTGACCCTGCGTGCAGAACAGGCGCGCGTTCTGGATGTGTTGGCCCACAGCAAAGCGCTCGGCGTGTTTGAGGCAACGAAAAACTTAGCCATCCTGTCTGAACGCCTGCTCAGCATTTATCAGGAGAAAAAAAGAGAAAGCGGCGCGCTTGATTACGATGATCTGATTTTGAAAAGCCGCGATCTCCTCACGCAATCCCAAGCCGCGTCCTGGGTGCTCTACAAACTCGATGGCGGCATCAATCACATCCTTGTCGATGAAGCGCAAGACACCAGCCCCGAACAATGGCAGGTGATCGAAGCGTTGGCGGAAGAGTTCTTCGCAGGCCATGGCGCCCACGAGGCCGAAGCTCTGGAGGCGCCCCGCACGATTTTTGCGGTCGGCGATGAAAAACAGTCGATCTTTTCATTTCAGGGTGCAGACCCGGACATGTTCCACGAGATGATGATGCGTTTTGCCGACCGCGTTGAAAGTGCACGGCAAATCTGGTCGCCCGTGGACCTCACCCTTTCCTTCAGATCGACACACCAGGTGCTTTGCGCCGTTGATTCAATCTTTCAGGCGGACGCTTTGGCGCAAAGCCTGACGGCCTCGGGTCAGATTGTTCATCATCACCCGAAGAGGATCGGAGCGGCGGGACTTGTCGAGCTTTGGCCGGTGGTTGAACCGGAAAAAAGCGAAGACACACCCGCATGGGACGCGCCGTTCGATCAAAAACGAAACTCTCACCCGCGCACCCTTCTGGCGGAGCGCATCGCCGCATGCATCGACAGGTGGATCAGCGATAAAACCATTCTCGAAAGTCAGGGCCGCCCTATCCGGGGGGGAGATATTCTCATTCTGTTGCGCCGCCGCAGCCATTTCATGGACGATTTGGTGCGCGCACTCAAACGCCGCGGCCTGCCTGTGGCGGGGGCTGACCGCCTCGCACTCACCGAACAATTGGCAGTCATGGATCTGATGACGCTGGCCGCCTTTGCCCTGCTGCACCGTGACGACCTGACACTGGCGACCGTGTTGAAAAGCCCTCTTATCGGAATTTCCGAGGAAGATCTGTTTCGCCTTGCCCATGGCCGTCCGTCTTCTCTCTGGCAGGCGCTGGGGCGGCGCGCCGAGAGGGACCCGACCGGCATTTACGCCAAAGCACATGACGCGCTGAACCGCATAGTGCGCCGGGTTAATTTCACCCCTCCTTATGAATTCTTCCAGCACATCATGGCCGAGAAATGGATGGGGAGCGGCAAGACGGGCCGGGAGCTTCTGATCGGCAGATTGGGCAGAGATTCAGAAGACCCGCTTGATGAATTTTTAAGCCTGGCTTTGCGTTTTGAAAAATACAACAAACCAAGTCTGCAAAATTTTTTGCACTGGATGTCGGTAAATGATCCTGTTCTCAAAAGAGAGCACGACCTTGGGAAAGACGAAGTGCGCGTGATGACCGTACACGGATCAAAAGGTCTTGAAGGGAATATCGTCTTCCTGCCCGATACGTGCAATTTGCCGGACGGTAAAAACGATTCAAATATTCTGGAGCTGACCCACGGCGGATTCGTTTATGCCAGAAGCAAAAAGAATGACGATCCCGTCACCCAAGAAACACGCGCGGAGATGGCGAAAAAACGCTCGGCTGAATATCACCGCCTGCTCTATGTCGCCGCCACAAGGGCAAGGGACCGGCTCTACATCGCCGGCTATGTCGGCAACAGGCCCCGCAGCGCACGCTGCTGGTACGACCTGATCGCCACCGCTTTAAAACCTCTCGCCACCCCTGTGCCGCTGTTTTTTGGTGAGACGGGCTGGCGCCTTGCGGGGAAACAAGACCCGGACGCTGTTGAATCTGATAAAACTCTCTCCCCCGCCGCACGCGAAATCCAGCGGGCACCGGAATGGGTCAACCATCCAGCGCCCCTTGAATCCCCCCGCGTGCGGCCTCTTTCGCCTTCCTCCCTCAGCCGCGCGCGGCAAGAAACCGAAGGACCGGCGCTTTCGCCACTCGCCGGCGACACCAAAGCCCGATTCGCCCGCGGCCTTTTGATCCATAAACTTCTTGAAACCATGCCGGGCCTGCCGCCGATTGAGCGCGCCGCCGCCGCCACGCGATTTTTGGCGCAAAAAGCGCAGGACTTTTCTGCGCAAGAGCGCGCCGTCATGGTGCGTGAGATCATCGCCATCCTGACGGAGAAAGATTTTGCACCGGTTTTCGGGCCGGACAGCCAGGCGGAAGTGCGCCTTTTCGGCACACTCCCCGGTCTTGCTCCTTTGTCGGGTCAGATCGACCGGCTGGTGATCGCAGAGGATAAAATCCTCGTGATCGATTACAAAACCAACCGGCCCCCGCCGCAGACCCCGGAAGATGTGAGCCCGCTTTATCTGCGCCAGATGGCTGTTTATCAAGCCTTGCTGGCTGAAGCCTTCCCTGGACGCGCCATCTTTTGCGCCTTGCTTTGGACCGATGGACCCCACCTGATGAAACTGCCGCAATTCTTGCTGGATCAGGCAATGCGCGAGATTCAAGGGCACGCCGGACCTTGACGCGCCGCGGGCCCGTTCCTAGATTGAGGCTTGAACTCGAGTGACGGCCCTTAAAACCCCCGGCCATCTCATTCAGGCTTGGAGGGGGGGCGCAAAAACAAGGCGGAAAGCTTCCCATGTCGACAATTAAAGTCAGTGACGATTCCTTTGAAACAGACGTTCTTAAATCATCCGACCCGGTGGTGGTGGATTTTTGGGCGGAGTGGTGCAATCCGTGCAAACAGATCGGACCGCATCTGGAAGAGATCGCGACGGAAATGGCCGGCAAGGTCAAGATCGCGAAAGTCAATATTGACGACAACCCGCAAGTGCCCTCCAAATACGGCGTGCGGGGCATCCCCACCCTGATGCTGTTTCAGAACGGGCAGGTCAAATCCACAAAAGTTGGCTCTTTGCCCAAAGGCAAAATCGCCGAATGGATTGAGCAATCCATCGATTAAAGACTTATTCTAAGCAGGTGCAGCGGGGTGCTCTCGCCTGCGGATATGAAAGGTCATTAAGTCATTCCCGCGAAAGCGGGAATCCATAGAGCATTGCTATAAACTCAGATGCAGATGGATGCCCATGCCAGGCACACTACTGCCCCATATAATTCCAGCTCCCGCTTTTAAACCCATCCGTGGCGCAACCCGTTCCTAATCAGGGCCGAGAACAAGCCCTAACCGGGAAACTCGGCGCAGCCGGCGAGCGCCCGGGCAATGTTCAAAGACAGGCTGTCAACGATGGCGCCGCGCGTCTTATCGAGTTTGATCACGCGGCCTTCAAGAAAATTGGTGATGAAAAAGGCGCGATGGTCGCGTGATTCATGAATACCCGCCCAGCCGCGCCCGTCCAGAGGATAAGTGCGCGCCACGCCGCCTTCTTCATCGATCAGTTCAATCTTCGCCCCGCGCGTCACCGCCAGAAGACCGTCTGCCGTGTAATCAAGACAAAAAACATACTCGCGCGCCTCATCGGGCAGCTTATAAAGATCCGTCATCTGACGATGATTGATAATATCATAACGCATGATGCGTTTGCTGGTTTCAGTGGTGTAGGTGATATATTTTTCACTCTCATGGAGCGCCATATCCGTCACCCCCAAAAAGCCCGCAAAACTGGTTGACGTTTCGACTTCATAGGTGTCGACAAGCGCGCCTTCCGCGTTAAATTTGTAAATATTGCCGTCCCCGATGCGATCCGTCCCCGGCATGGTGTGGTAATGGGCGCGCATCTGCTCAGGCACATCATCCAACGTTCCCGTGATATGCTCACCCAGAAAGAAACTGCCGTCTTGGGCAAAACACACACTGCTATAGGGCCGCGCGCCATAACTTTTAAGCGGTCTTTGCACGCCCGTTTCGGGATCAATGTGCAGCACGGCATATTCTGCCGTGTCGAAGGCCCAGAGCGTCCCGTCAGGGGCGAAGGTCAGCCCCAGCACCAGATGGGTCGTGCCGTGAGTATAGAGCACGCCTTTTTCATTAAAATCCTTGTCATACTGAAAAATCCGGCCCTGCCCCGCATGGTCATCGTCGGGGTTGTTGAGATCCGTGGCGCCAAGAAAGATATCGCCGGGTGCGAATGGCTGAAGGGTTGATTGCTTGGTCATGACGGATATCCTATGGTTTGGAAAAAGGGGGCGCCGGGCACTTATAGTATTGTAACAGACATCCCATGGGGAGAATATTTAATGCCGCGTAAAGCGAAAAAAACCACCTGGACCACGCCTTGGGAGATGTCAGATGAACAACGCGCGCTAATCCCGGAGGTCTCGGGCAATGACATCAACGGTTTGGGCGAAGGGCAAGTGCGGCGTCCCTCCGTCGTCTACTGGCCCAATGACCGGGCGTTCGACACCATCGCCCACGGCGATCTTATCCGCTATTTCTATGACCAACCCAATGCACCCGAAGTTGTTGCTGTGCGGCGCGACGAAAAAAAACGCGCGCCCAAAGAGCTGAATCCCGTCGCCGCGCATAAAATCGAAGACAGTGCGGAAAACTGGGCGCGTAAGGCAAAAGAATTTGCCCTCACTCATGAAGCCGATGTGGTCGGGATTGCACGGCTGAACCCCGAGTGGTTTTTTGAGGGCGTCCAGCCGACGCCCGTTCCCTGGGTGATCGTGATGGGCGCGGCGATGCGTTATGACATGATGAAAAGCGCCCCGCCCACGCCGGACAATCCCGACTCGGCGCTCGAAGTCGCGTTGCTCTATAATCAGGTCGATCGCATGGCCGGGGCACTGGCCAACTGGATCCGGGCGCAAGGCTATTTTGCCGAGCATCAGGGCGGGCCCTATTCGGGCGCCATGACGCTGATCCCCCCTGCACTTGAGAGCGGCATTGGCGAACTTGGAAAACATGGCTCGGTGATCAACCGCACCCATGGATCGCTGCTGCGTCTTTCAGCCGTGCGCACCGACATGCCGCTGGTGCCCACGAAGGCGGATGACTTCGGCGCCGATGACTTTTGCACAAATTGCCATGTCTGCGCCGACGCTTGCCCGCCGGACGCGATCTCGCATGACAAGCAAGTGGTGCGCGGTGCGCAAAAATGGTACGTGGATTTCGATAAATGCGTGCCCTTTTTCAATGACCATCAGGGCTGCGCGCTGTGCCTGGCGGTCTGTCCCTGGAGCCGGCCCGGGGTGGCGGACACTCTGGTGGCCAAAATGGCCCGCCGCCGCGCCCGCCATCGTCAAGACAGGCAAAAAGACGCACAAACGCCTCCTTAACGGCACTAGACGTTCTTGCGGGTGCACACGATTGCGCATAAAGTGCGCGCGTCCTCCACCCGTATTCGGGAAAGCTCCCCAGCGGGACGGACCGGGGCCGCCTTAGCTCAGTTGGTAGAGCACATCATTCGTAATGATGGGGTCGCGTGTTCGAGTCACGCAGGCGGCACCATAGGTCTTCCTTCATTCAGCACGCCCCTTATTACAGGGCCGCGAAAAACGGCAAAATCCGGGGCCGCCCCGCGACCATTAGCACCAAAATTTGATTGGACCTCAAGGGGGCAAAAAGGGCATAATGGCAACACCATGGGTGGTTACAGCCATAAGGAGATGGTCTCGATGAAGGCACGACA